>PJUI01000096.1_pt1 | contig 89461 bp, 57 predicted proteins | sample 1512201 | NCBI WGS metagenome assembly PJUI01 (sample SAMN08177670, study PRJNA422409) | Feces metagenome, whole genome shotgun sequencing project. | isolation source: Chicken feces (2) enriched on wood chips | host: Gallus gallus | place: USA: Madison | collected 2015-01-15
GGCGCCGCCCTCCCGAAGGCCCCCTACGGGGCCCGCATCGCTGCCAAGAAAAAGAAGGGGGCGGGGGCGGGGGGGGCCGCAGGCAAATAATACGCGAAGCCCCCCGGGGGGGGGGGGGCGAATTTTGCTATTTAAAAGCATCCTGTGGGGGCCGAAGTAAAAGTGAGCCGCCATGCGTCCGATCGCCGGTTCGATGGCGCTGCAGTGATCTCACCAAGCCGAGATCGAAGCCGCAGGGCGGCTTGCCGATATCGCAAACTCCCAAGCTAAGTGACGCTTTCACCGCAAAATCTCAACTTAGGTGCTCACCCGATTCCAGTGCCAGAGATTGAAGGCTTCTAACCCGTTGAATTCGCTGCCATCCGGGTTTCATTTTTCGCGCAGTTCGACACCAGAAACGCTTCCCCCCGGACTCCATGCCGCCCCCGCACGAAATCCGGAGTGACTGATCAAGCTTGTTTTCTCTTCAATACTGGTACCGCATCGTCAGCATGACGCTGCGCGGCTGGCCATAGTAGTTCTGGCGCGAGCCACCGCCGAGCTTTTCGTAGTAGACGCGGTCGAAGACGTTGTCGACGGTGAGGGTGCCGTCGAAGTGCTTGTTGTAGCGGTAGCCGACCTGGGCTGAGAGGGTGGTGTAGCTGCCCTGGTCCCAGCGGACGTTGCCGGTTTGCTGGTAGAAGCCGCTGTTGTAGCGCACGCCCGCGCCGACCGAGAAGCCTTGCAACTCGGGTTGGCTGAAGTGGTAGCGGGTCCAGAGGTTGATGGCATGGCGCGGGGTGATCTGACTGTATGCCATGCCCTTGGTGGCTGCGGGGGCCTCAAGGTACTTGGTGTTGGTGTAGGCGTAGCCGGCGATGATTTCCCAGCCGGGCAGCGGGGAGCCGCTGACTTCGGTTTCGAAGCCCTGGCTGCGCACTTTGCCCGCGGCGATGGAGAAGAGCGGGTTGTCCGGATCGGTCATGGCGCGGTTGCGGTCGACGATCTGGAACAGGGCGGCATGCGTGTTCAGGCGGCCGTCGAGCAATTCGCCTTTAAGGCCAGTTTCGACTTGGCGGCCGGTGCGCGGCTGGAGGGTGGAGCCTTGGGCGTTGGTGGCCGTCTGGGGCTGGAAGATGTCGGTATAGCTGACGTAGGCCGACCATTGGGGGGTCAGATCGAGGATGAGGCCGGCGTAGGGCGAGGTGCGGGCGTCGATGCGGTCGACATTCTGGCTGAAGTCGCCGAAGTACACGTTGTCGCTGCGTGCGTCGTTTTTCCACCAGGCCAGGCGCGCGCCGACGACGAGCTTGAGCGGGTCGGCCAGTTGCAGATTGGCGCGCGTGTAAAGGCCGAATTCGCTGACGCGCCCGTCGCTGCCGTTGACCTGCTCCATGTCCGGCTTGGGCATGTTGGTGATGGGCTGATAGATGTTGGTCGGGAAGATCGCGCCACCCCCATAGGTGAACTCCTTGTGGGTGTAGCTGTAGTCGGCGCCGACGAGCAGCGAGTGTTCGCGCCCGAAGGCCTGGAAGGGCTGGTTCAGGTTGAGGTCGGCGCCGGTCGTTTTCCAGTGGTTGCGGTAGGACCAGGCGATCAGGTTGGTGTTGCCCGTGGCGGGGTCGACGGCGCGGTTGGGCCAGGTGAAGTCGCGCACGGGGGTGTCGGTGTCGCGATGAAAGACGCCGGCCTTCACGCGGCCGCCGCCATCCAGGCGATGCTCGAGGTCGGCGAAGAGTTCGGTGGTTTCTTCTTCGATGCGGTTCCAGTCGGCGCTCAGATTGGTGGAACGCCGCACGTCAAGCAGGCCGCCGTCGGCGTAGGCCGGCAGGCCGAAGGCGGGGGTGGCGCGCAAGCGCTGGTGGGTGATGCCTGCCGCCACCGTGGTGTGGGACGTCAGGTCGGCCTCGACGATGCCGTAGAGGGTCGGGCGCTGCGACTCGACGCGGTCGACGAAGGAACCGCGGTCTTCATAGGCGGCGATGAAGCGGCCGCGCACCTTGCCTTCGCTGTCTAAGGGGGTGCTCAGGTCGGCGACGGCGCGGTAGTAGTCCCAGGACCCGACGCTGGCTTGGGCGCTGAAGGCGAAATCTTGCAGGGGCCGCTTGCGCACCAGGTTGATCGAGCCGCCGGGTTCGCCGGTGCCCTGGTAGATGCCAGCGGGGCCGCGCAGGACTTCGATGCGGTCGTAGATGGCCAGGTCGAAGCCCGGCGAGAGGTTGCCAGCGCCGGCCGGGGTGGACAGGCCATCGACCTGGAGCTTGTCCAACGAGTAGCCGCGCGAGATGAAGCCCGACATGCCGCCGCCGGAGCTGAGCGTCTCGACAGTCACGCCGGTGACATTGCGCATGGCGTCGCCCAGGCTGTTGAGGTTCTGGTCGTCAAGCTGCTGCCGCGTGATCACGGACACCGATTGCGGGATGTCTTTCAGACGCTGCAGACCCTTGCCGATCGTGACGGCTTCGGAGGTGTAGGAGCCGGTTCCTTCGCTGGTGGCGCGTTCCGCCATGCCGGTGACGGTCACGGGAGCGAGTTCGCTAATGTGGGACTCGCGGTGCAGGGCATAGCCCCCGGCGCCATCGGACACCACCCGAAAACCACTGCCGGCCAGAAGACGATCGAAGCCTTCCTGCACACCGTAGTTGCCGGTCAGGCCGGGGCTTTGGCGGCCGGCAAGCTGGGCCTGGTCGAAGACCAATTGCACACCGGCGGCGGCCGAGTAACTGGCGAGCACCGCGCTCAAGGGGCCGGCGGCGATTGCTACCGGGCGGGCCTGTGCGGTGCCCGGCAGGACCACGGCGCCGGCCACCAGGGCGCCGCACAGCGCCGACAACATCCAAAGCTTGCGCGGGCCCAACCCGGCGTGATTGCGTGCAGTCACTCTTTCGTCCTTTCTGTCATCTGGGGAAATTCGCCCGCCGAAGCGGTGTCATTTCCCTAGCCGCACGAGAAGGAAAAAGTGCTCATGCCCGACAAACTTTTTTTCACCGGGAGGCGACCGTCACCCAATAGGCGCTGCGGCGCAGCACCTTGACTGGCAGGCGGGCGGCCAGCACGCGCAGGGCCGCGTCTGTGTCGCTGACCGACAATGCGCCCGACAAGCGCAGGCCGGCGACTTCGGCGTCGCAACGCAGCACCCCGGGACGGTAGCGGCCGAGCTCGGCCACCACGTCGGCCAGACGCTCGTCGCGCACCACCAGCATGCCTTGCTCCCATGCAGTGTCGTCGGCGTTGGCGGGCAGGGGCATGTCGATGCCCGCCTCGGTAAAGCGGGCGGATTGGCCGGCGTCCAGCCGCAGCGGCTGGCCGTGACGCGGGCGGATTTCGACGGCATGCTCGAACACGGCTGCCTTGCAGGCGCGCTCGTTCAGGCGCACGCTGAAGCGCGTGCCCAGGGCCTGGACTTCGCCGTGCGGCGTCTGAACGAGCAGTGGCCGGGCCGCGTCCTTGCCGGTGGTCAGCAGCAGTTCACCGGCCAAGAGGACGAGCCGGCGCTCTGTGGCGGTGAAGCGCACGTCCACGGCGCTGCCGGTATTGAGCACGACGCGCGTGCCGTCGTCCAAGATCCAATCGCGCTGTTCGCCCGTGGCCGTGCGCAGGTCGGCCATCCAGACCGGTGCTTGGCGCCAGGTTATCCAGCCGGCCGGTAAGAGCAGCCCGCCCGTGATCAGGGCGCGCACGACCGAGCGGCGTCCGCGCGAACGCAGGACGTCGCGCCCGATGCTGGCGGGAACGCGATCGAAATGGCCCAGCACCCGTTCGGCGCGCGCCCAGGCCTGGGCATGGGCGTCGCTCTGGGCCAGCCAGCGCGCGAAAGCTTCGCGAGTATCCGCATCGGGGGTGTCGTAGCGCAGGCGGATGACCCAGTCGGCCGCCGCGTCCAGCAGGGCGCGGTCCATCGCACCATCGGCGGCGCTCATGCCGCGACCGCCATGCAGGCCGTCAGCGCCTTGTGCAGATGGCGGCGCACGGTGATAAGCGGCTTGCCGGTGCGCGCGACGATCTCGGCTAGCGTCAGGCCCTCGAGCTGAGCCAGCAGGAAGATATCGCGCGTGACGGTAGGGAGCCGGCTCAGCATGGCGTCGATCTCGATCAGGGTCTGGATGATGATGAGGCTGGTCTCGGGCGACGGCGCCTGCGGCTCCGGCAGGTGGGCTACCGCTTCCAGGTAGGCCTCCCGCACGGCGCGGCGCCGCCAGTGGTCCACCAGCAGCCCCTTGGCGATATGGGTGATGAGGGCGCGCGGCTCCTCGCGCAGCACCGTGCCCTGGCGGCCGGTCATCAGGCGCACGAAGGTGTCCTGTGCCAGGTCGGCCGCATCGCTGGCGTCACCGACTTTGCGGCACAGCCACCCCCGCAGCCAGCCGTGATGGCGGCGGTACAGGGTTTCGATCGCGGGGAGGGTGAGCGGGTCGGGCGTGGACAAGATGCCCGCAAGTCTACCCAATAAGAATGAGAAAGACTATCAATGCGATTTTGGTGCGGCGTCTGTGCAACATAGGCAGACTGCACAATCCCAACCCGGGAAAATGGGGACGCCCGTTATCATGTCACCCAATGAATACGCAGCGAAAAGTCTCATCGACACAGACGCCCGGCAGCAGGCGTTCGCCTCAGCCAGATCGCGCTCGGCGGCCCCTTAACGCGACGGCACAGGGTCAGCGCGGCGCCCAGCCTATAGCTAGAAGCTACGCAGCATGACGGAGCTGGCCTATGCCTATCTTGCCCCCTCCGAATTCGCCCAGCGGCAGGGCCAGGCCGACCTGAGGCTGGCTACCAGCGGCGGTCTTGCGCCGTCGGGCGCGGTGGCGCATCCCTTCTTCTTTTCCGGTTTTGTGGCGCAGCCCGCCGTGGTGGCGCAAGCGCTGCTGATGCTGGCGCGGGTGGCGCGCACGCGTTTCTATGTGCCGCCGAATACGCTGGCCGCGGTGCTGCGGGCGGCGGACCCGGTCGTGACGTCCACGCCCGAGGGCTTGCGCTTCGAGTCCTTCAGCGTGTGCTGCGGCGTGTATGCGCGCCTGGATGTGGACGCGGCGGCGCTGGACGTCACGCACTTGGCGGCGGGCGTCACCAACGTGGACGTGAATCCACCGCTGCGCCAGGCGCTGGCGGGGTTGCGCGCGTCGGAGCCCTTGCACCTGAAAGTGGGCGGTGATGCGTTGCGGGTTGCGACGGCAGAGGGCGAGATCGTCGAAGAGAAAGTCCCTTTGCCCACGCGCTGGCTCAAGGGGTTTGCCGAGACGCAGATGCTGTCTGCGGGCATGATGCCGCGTCACGAATTGACGGGCGCGGCGTTGCGCCAGTTCGTGCAGGCACTGCCGCGTTCGTCGGCGACCAAGACGGTGATGTGGGCGACCCAGGCCGCCCGTTCACTGCGGCTGGCGACGCAGGCGACGCCCGGCGCGGTTTGCGTTGCAGGACCGGAGCGGCTGCGCGCGCTGGAGCCGCTGCTGCGCTACGCCACGGCGTTGCGCGCCTACGGGGCGGATGTGGCGGCGGGCGGGCAGCCGCAGGCCAGCGCCTGGGTGCTGGAGCTGCCCGGGGCACGGGTCACGCTGGGGCTGAGCCCGGAGAAGGCGCGCGGCTTCTCGGGGGAGGGTTCGGTGCTGCATCTGATCGCGGGCGGGGATGCCAACGAGGACGCGGCATTCCTCTCAACGCTCCTGGCCTTCGAACCCCGCATCGATATTGCCCATCTGGCCGCGCGGGCCATGTTGCCGGAAGCGCAGATCGCGTCCGCGCTGGGCGTGCTGGCGTCGTCCGGCCAGGTGGGTTTCGATCTGGCGGCGGGCGCGTATTTCCATCGTCCGCTGCCGGTGAAGGCGGGGCTGCTCGATACGTTGCATCCGCGGCTGGCCGATGCGCGCAAGCTGTTGGCGGGCGGCGGAGTGCGGCCCGAGGGCGAGGGGCAGTACACGGTGCAGTCGGGGCAGCAGCACTACCGGGTGGCGCTGGGTGCCGAGCCGGCGCAAGACCGCTGTACCTGCCCCTGGAACGCCAAATATCAAGGCACGCGCGGGCCTTGCAAGCACACGCTTGCCGTGCGCATGTTTCTCGATCCTCTCAACGCGCCTGGAGCCGACGCATGACCCTGATGAGCCTGACCGAACGCCGCGCGGCGCTACGCGAGGCCGCTAGCGGCAGCGCGACAGACATCGCCGCCTTTGCCCGCGCGCTGGCAGGCGCGAGCGAGGAAGACCGCGCCGCGCTGGCCAAGGCCTTGCCGCCATCGCGCCTGTTCAGCGCGGAGGGGCCGACGCCCAGGGCGTGCTTCGTGTTGGCCGCGCTGGGCAAGCCCAAGCTCGTGGCGGACACACTGGCGCCGGCGGATATGCAGCGCAAGCGTGAGTATGGCGCACTCCATGGCGCGATGGCGCCAGCCGTCATCGCCGCGGGCAGCGGTCGGGACGCACCGTGGCGCGCCGCATTCATCGAGCTGTTGGCCGAGCAGTACTGGTGGGGCGAGCATCTGGTATGGCCGGTATGCCGCGCGCTGGTGCAGCTGGACGGCGACGCGCCCCTGTCCGTGGCCTATCTCCGGAGTTTCGTGCAACAGGTCACCGCCATCGGCGGGGACGGGCAACTGGACGAGGACCATGGCAAGCTCATGGCCGCACATCTACAGGCGCACCCCGATTGGATCGAGCGCGAGTTCTGGGCCTTGTTCCGCGTCGAGGGCATGGGTGCCGATTACCTCCTCAGCGAGCGTACCGGACCCGCATGGGACGCCGCTGTTCTGGCGCTTTGCCAGGACAGCCCGGCGTTCCGGCAACGCCTGCTCACGGAGTCGCTTGCGGCCCTGCTGCGAGATTTCTCGGCGAAGACCATCGCCTGGTACCTGCGCATGCACCGTTTGGCCGATCCGTCCGCGCAAGAAGTCGCGGCCAGCCCGCACACGTATTTCGCGGTGCTCGGCACGGCGCCCAGCACGGCGGTCGGCCTGGCCCAGGACATGCTCAAGCGTGCTGCGGGGCAGTTGGACGCAGACGCCATGATCGAGGCCGGGTCCGCCGTGCTGACCCGTTCGGAGAAAAAACTGGTCAAGGCCCAGCTCGGGCTGCTTGCCGCGCTAAAGACCGATGCCGAGCAGCGGGATCGCATCTCGGAGATTGTCGGCGGGGCGCTGGAAGGCATGCCGTTGGACCTCGCTGCGCTGGCGCGCAAGCTGGTGGTTCCGTCCCGCGAGACGCAGCCGGCCGATGCGAATGGCGACGCGCGCACGAAGGATGACGCCGGAACCCGGGTGATCACGATGCCGGCGCCGCGCCGCGAGCCGCTGCCAGATCTTCCCGATCAAGCGCCCGCCATTGGCGACGACGAGGAATTGCACGCGTTGATCGGGGCGCAGTTCGAGGGCGCCGGGCACGGCGCTGTGTTGCCGCGCATCTTCGATTATTTGGCTGGCCGTCCGCAAATGCCGATGCCCGAGGCGCTGCAACGCCGCGGCGCCGAGATCATCGAGTCGGTGTGGGATGAACGCCATGCCTCGCCGCGGCGCCTTCTGGCCGCCGCGCTGCTGGGCAGGGATGACGTCAGCTTCAAGGGCTATGCCCGCTTCGTGGCAGTCAGCGCGGGCAAGCCGGACCCCGTTGGCGTGGCACTGCAGGACCACGCGTTCACCAGTAGCGAATACGACGTGGAGACTGGCAACTGGGAAATCACGGAGACGGGGACTTCCCGCTGGGGCTACCAATACGTGCCGACCCATTCGCCGCTGGCCTTGCTGGCGGGCGCCTTTCACGACCTGCGGTCGAGCCGGGCGCGAGGCAAGCCGTTCAGTCCACCGGAGGCAGTCTCGGGGCAGCGTTTCGTGTGGGAGCGAGTGCTTGCCGCGCCGGGCGAGGGCACGTTCTCGCGCGACCTTGACGTGTTGGGAGAGGGACCCAAGCCGTTCTGGATCGCGACGGGCGCCGCCAGAGAGGCCGACGCCTCTGCCTCGCCGGCCCTGGATGTCACCGCAGTGTCCGCCGAATTCACTTTCCGCGCCCAAGAGGCGCGGGAGCAGGATGGCTACGACCAGGTCGTGCAATGGGCGGCCTGGCTGCTGCGGTCCAACCCCGACACGCTGGCCGCGCATTTTCATCCGATGTTGTGCGCGGCGGTGCAGGTGATCAATGTGCGCGGCCTGGGGCCACTGCTGACGGCGTTGGGCGCGTCCCGGCTGGTACCGGGTGCGCCCGTGTACTCGGCCTTGGCGCTGGCCGCATCGGCGAAGATGTCCGAGCATCGCGCCCAGGCGGCAGAGGCGATTGCGCGGCTGGCCGATTCCGGCTTGCTCGATCCCGCGCCGTTCGCCGCACAGATCGCGGCGCATCTGGCGCAGGGCTTCGCGTTGGCCGGACGTCTGGCGCAAACACTGGCCGACGCCGCGTCCATCAGCGCGCTCGCCGGCTGCCGAGTGCTTCAGACGTTGGCGGCGCTGCTGCCGCAGATGTCCGATGTCGAGGGCAAGCCTCTGGCCCAGGCCGGCAAGCTCATCGAACTTGCCGTGCGCCTGTCCAATGACTACGGTATGCCAGTCGCTTTGCCCGCCACGCTGGCGGCGCGGCGCAAGGGCGCGTCTGTGCTTGCGGTGAACTTGCGCAGCCTGGAAGCCGTCGTGCCGCGTGTGACGCCTTTGGCCGAAGCCGCCGCTGCCGCCGCGCAGCAGACGCACGAGGCATAGCCACTCGCGACTGAAAACTACGCTTTGGTATGACCTTTCCGGTCGGTTCCGCATACCAAGAGATAACTGGTTGAAGGCTTGAATCAGGCCGATAGTGAGGCCTCATTCAACGACGTCAGCAGCAGGTGCGAGCGTGTTGATGAGTTCATCAGCCGCCACTTGAGCAGCGGCCTAATCGCCTACCAGGAAATCTGATCATGTCCGACATCATCATCACTGAAAAGCAGCTGTCTTCTTCCGCTTACAGCGCGGTCATCAACGCTCCGATCGAAAAGGTCGACATCGCCGACTGGCTGTTCAACCTGCCCGAGGCCGAGTATCAGCGCTGCTGCGCGCCTGACCATATCTCGGCAGGCGCCACGACTACCGATGATGGCAAGCGTATGTCGATCAATGTCGAGATGATTGGCAAGACCCTGATGGTTCAACATTACGTCGCCGAAGTGGCAACGCCTACGCTGTGCAAGATGGTCTCTACCTCGGACGCGTTCACCCCCAATGGCCGCACACGGGTGCAAGTGATCTGGACGCTGAGCGTGAAGAAGATTGACGACAACACCTGCGAATACACCAATAGCGTGGTGGCGCACCCGACGCAGGAATTTCTGAACTTCATCGAACTGCATGGCACGCCGTTCCAGGACGCCGCCGACGCGCGTCAGCGAGACGGCGGCGACCATAACAGCCGCGAGACACCGCTGTTTGCCGCCAGCATCGAACGTCGCGCGTTGGCGGCGAGCGCGGCTTGAGCAACGTGATGGGGCAGGACGCGTGGCGGGCGTAGCGCCGCCGCGCCCGCCCGATGCTGTCTGCATGAACAGGAGACTGCTGTGCTCGGACAGGAACAGCTGAATGTGGCGCCAGGCGGCAGCGCGGCCGCCATGGCCGGCGTGCGTGGCCGGGATCTTGTGGGGCGCGGTGTGGCCACGCTCAAGCGATCACGCAGGTTTCTTGGCCCGGCGCTGCTGGTGAGCGTGGGCTATATGGACCCGGGCAACTGGGGGACCGACCTGCAGGCGGGCGCGCAGTACCGGTACGCGCTGCTGTGGGTGGTGGCGTTGGCCGGCGCGATGGCAATTGTGCTGCAGTTGCTGGCAGCGCGTCTGGGTCTCGTCACCGGCAAGAACCTGGCCCAGGCGTGTCGCGACTGGTATCCCAAATGGTGCTGCATGCCGCTGTGGATATTCTGCGAGATCGCGATTGGCGCGTGTGACCTGGCCGAGGTGCTCGGCTCCGCCGTCGCGATCAATCTCTTGTTCGGCACGCCGATCCTGATGGCGGTGATGTTCACCGCCGCCGACGTGCTCCTCTTGCTCATTCTGCAGAAAAGCGGAATGCGCGCCATTGAACGCGTGGTCGTTGTGTTGGTGCTCACCATCGCAGGTGCGTTTTTTATCGAACTTTTCGTGCTTCCCGGCACCAGCCTGAATTTGCATGAGATGGGCGCGGCGCTCGTGCACCCTTCGCTGGCGGGCGCGGGCATGGCGAGCATCGCGGTCGCGATCATCGGCGCCACGGTGATGCCCCACAACCTGTATTTGCACTCGGCGTTGGTGCAGCGTTCGGAAGCGGACCCTGCCGGCGGCAAGGCGTCCACGAAAGTGGCGTTGCGGTTGAACGCCGTGTCGACGGTGGCATCGCTGACGATGGCGTGCCTGGTCAACGCCGCGATCCTGCTCTTGGCGGCCAAGGTCTTTCATGGCCGCAGCGACATTCTCGTGAACGGCCAACGCTTCGTTCTGGGGGATGACACCGACTGGCTCCAGCTTGCTTACCTGACGTTCACGCCCGCGCTGGGCACAGCGGTGGCGAGCCTGATCTTTGCGGTGGCGCTGCTGGCGTCGGGGCAGTCGAGCACGATCACGGGCACCCTGGCCGGCCAGGTCGTGATGGAAGGTTTCACGCACTGGCGGCTAACCCCGTGGAAGCGCCGGCTCATTACACGTTCGCTGGCCATCGTGCCTGCGGTCATCATTATCGGTTTGCGCGGAGACAGCAGTGTCAACGACCTGCTGATTCTGAGCCAAGTCGTATTGGCGCTGCAATTGCCGTTCGCGATGTTTCCCTTGCTGCATTTCGTGACCACGCGCCGCCTGATGGGCAACTGGCCCACGCCGTGGAGCTTGCTGGTGCTGGGCTGGTGCTCGGCGTTGGCGATCACTGCGTTCGATATTGTGGGTTTGCCTGGCAGCGTCGCGGATGCGGCGCGTATTGTGTTCGGACACTAGCCGCTATTCATACCGCCTTGGCGATGGTCGCCGGGGCGCTCTACAACCTGATGGAGATGGCCATGAAAGCCATTGATTTTGATAGTTTCGGTTCCGCTGATGTGCTGCATTGCGTGGATGCGCCCGATCCCGTGCTGCGGCCGCATGATCTGTTGGTGAAGGTTCACGCGGCTGGCGTGAACCGTGCGGATCTGCTGCTGCGCACGGGCCATTACGGCCGCCCGGACTTTGGTGATTCCTATCTGATGGGCCTGGAAGCCGCAGGCGAGGTGGTCGCGGCAGGCGCCGAGGTGCAGGGCTATCAGGCCGGTGACCGCGTGATGGCCATCACCGGCGGCGGCGCGTACGCCGACTATGCCCGCGTTGACTATCGCATGGCGATGCTGATTCCCGCGGGGTTGGACTACGTGCACGCCGCCGCCGTGCCAGAAGTCTTTGTGACCGCGCACGAGGCGCTGATGCATCTTGGGCGGCTTCAGCCCGGCGAAGCCGTTCTGATTCACGCTGCGGCGGGCGGTGTGGGGTCAGCCGCCGTGCAACTGGCGCACGCGGTGGGCGCCAAGGTATTGGCATCGACGACCGCAGAGAAGGCTGCCCGGCTACGCGCATTGGGCGCGGACGTGGTGATCGACTACCGGTCAGAGGACTTTCATGATGTGGTCACGCGTGAGACCGCGGGCGCCGGTGTGGATGTGATTGTGGATTTCGTTGGCGCGCCGAATTTCGCCCGCAATATCCGATCGATGAATTTTGGCGGACGCTTGGTCCAGGTCGGGCTGCTGGCAGGCGGAGCAGGCGCGGAAATTGATCTGCAGACCGTTCTATACCGTCATCTGCAGATCATGGGGACGGTGATGAAGTCGCGTCCGCAATCGGTGAAGCACGCCATGGTGGCTCGCTTTCGCGACCGCTGGCTGGATGACTTGGGCGCTGGGCGTCTTACGCCGGTCATCGACAGCACGTTCCCGATGGCGCAAGCCGCAGACGCGCATCGCCGCATGGAAACCAACCAGAGCTTCGGCAAACTCATTCTGACGAATTGAACCCGCCTGCCGCGTGGCCGTCGCAAGGGGAGGCGGGTGCGGGTTGAGCATCCGCTTCAGAACGACGAGTGGATGCCGACCGCGCGCAGCGCCGCCTGCGCGCCGTGCATCGGCTGGAATTCCTCTCCCACCAATGCACTGGCGCCTGCCATCCAGGGGTGCGCATAGGCCACGACATCAAAGCCCTGAGCATGCGCGTCACGTGCGGCTTGAGCGCATGCCGCCATGCACTCAGCATAATTGCCTTCCTGATAGAGCGCCCATGCGCCAGGAATCAGTTTGACGGTCACGCGAGCACCGGTCGTGGCCGCGTAGCGCCCGAAGAGCGCCTGATTCGGCGCCACGGTGGATTCGACCGCACAGAGTACGGCGATGTTGTTTCCTGCGCGCGAAGCCGCTTCCGCCAGGGCCGCGTCGGCCCGGATGATGGGAACCGTGGATGATTCCAGGGTGTCGATCGCGGGGCCCAGCGTCGCACACGTCACGATGATTGCATCGGCCTCGGCCGCCAAGCCCTGCAGCGTCTGGTGGATCAGGATGTGTGCATCGCCGCCTGCGCCTGGCGGGTGCGCCATGGCCTGCCGAAGATCTTCGCGCACGGTATGGCGCATACGTTCTGGGGGGCAGCCGGCTTGCTCAGCTTCGTGTCCGAAGACCGCTACGCTGCTTGCCATCGTGTGCAAGAACGAGATTCGCATTTGAACAATCCTCTCAAATAAATAGTCGAGAGGGATTGTTCTATTGGCCCCGTTCGGCAGCAAGACCATTGGTGATGCTGGTATCCGTACTACCCCTTGCGACGTGTCAGCGCCGTCCGGGCAGCATGCGCACCAGCGTGTTGTCGCGAAGCATATAGTGGTGCAGCAGCGCTGCGGCGGCATGCAAGCCCACCAGGAAGTAGCCGACCGTCGCCAACGTTTCGTGCAGTTCCTTCACCTGGTCCGCCAGGGCTTTGTCGGCGCCCACCAAGGCGGGCACGTTCAGGCCAAATAGCGGAATCGGCTTGCCGGCTGCGCTGAGCGTCAGCCAGCCCAGAATCGGGGTGGCGATCATGAATGCATACAGTGCGTAGTGCATCAGCCGCGCAAGAATGTCTTGCCATCGTGGCATCGGCGGGCGGACAGCGGGCGCATTGCCTGCTGCCATTCGGATTGCGAGCCGCAGGACGACAAGCCCGATCACGCATAGCCCAAGCGAGAAATGCAGCGCTTTGATGTTGTTGTACAAATCGCTGCCCTTCGTGGCCAGCCCGCGCAATTCCATACAGGCGTAGACCAATGCCAGCACCACGAGCATGAGCCAGTGCATGGCAATGACCAGGCCTGCATACTGCTTGTCGGAATTCTTGATGGACATGGCATTTCCTTTCTTTATCGCCCGCGGCCGATGGTTGGCATCGATGCCGGGCCGGTTCTCAGAATACTGCGCGAATGCGCCCTGTGAGCCACCTGATCTCTGTGCATGCACCGCGATCAGGTGGTTCACGGGGGTGAAGCATATGCCCCCAACTCTGAACCCATGATGAACGAGCCGCGGCGGGGCAAACGTCAATTCATGCCAATCAAGACGCAGGGCAAGACGCAGGGCAAGACGCAGGGCAGGACGCAGGGCAGGACGCATGGCAAGACGCACGGCAAGCCAGCCAGCGAAGACCTCATCGGGGATGTGCGGGTGTCGCGAATTTCCGACACCCTGTTGTTTGTTGATGGATTTTTTAATTCCCATCGATACCGCTCACAAGAACCGATGATAAAGTGCTCGCACTCGGCAATATGCGCCATGCGCAGCAAAAAATCATTGCCCTGGATCAAACCCATTCGCAGCCGCAGCCGATCATTGCGTCCCACGCAAACCCCAACGGTATCCGCTTCGGCCCGCCCAAATAACAACCGTACTGCACAGGAGGAAATCATCATGCAAAAACAAACTTCCCGCCTTGCAGGCCGCGCCTAGTCAGACCGAATTCTTCCTTCTGTAAACCCTACAGAACGCATTCGCAGTATCTCGGCCCGGACCTGTCACACAGGGTCTTTCCGCAAGCATCGCCCGCGCGCACGCATCCTGCATGGATGTACGTTGCGTGCGCGTCTGCCCGCCGCGCCACGCCTGTACACCGGGCACGGCGGCGCGTGGACGCCTGCGATGCAAGCAAGCCCTTTCATGACCTGATCTGGAATTTCCATGGGCAATTGCATTCAACAATTGTCCGAGAGCGTGACACTCATCGCCTCGGACGACACGTGGATCGAAGGCAACGCGATCCAACAACTACACACTACTTCCAAGCTTGCCGGCATGCGCCGCGTGGCGGGCTTGCCTGATTTGCATCCCGGCCGGGGGTATCCGGTAGGCGCCTCGTTTTTCTCTGTGGGGCGCCTGTATCCCGCGTTGATTGGCGGGGATATCGGCTGCGGCATGGCGCTGTGGTCCACCAACCTTGCCGCTGGCAAGGTGGCGGTCGACAAGCTTGAGAAGCGGCTGGGCAACATCGATGGTCCGCTGGACGCATCGTGGCAGACGCTGGTGTCGCAGCTGGCGCCAGCGGGCGTGGGCTTTGGCCAGGCCTTGGGCACGATCGGCGGCGGCAATCATTTTGCCGAGCTGCAACGCATCGACGAAATTTATGACCCGCACGCGCTTGCCGCGACGCCGTTTAACGCCAAGCAGCTGGTGCTGCTGGTGCACAGCGGTTCACGCGGACTGGGTCGGGCCATTCTTGAGGAACACGTTCAGCGTCACGGCCATCACGGCCTGGCGGACGATAGCGCCGACTGCCAGGACTATCTGGCACAGCACGACGGCGCGTTGCAGTTTGCGCGCGCCAACCGGCAATTGATTGCGCGCCGCATCCTGAGCCGCTTGGGCGCAACCGGCGAAGCGCTGCTGGATGTGGATCACAATCTGGTTACGCCCGCGCGGGTCCAGGGTGAGCAGGGCTGGCTGCACCGCAAAGGCGCCACGCCGGCGGATGCGGGCATGGTTGTCATCCCGGGTTCGCGTGGGGATTTCAGCTATCTGGTGCAGCCTGAACCCAGCGAGGCCAGCTTGTTTTCGTTGGCGCATGGGGCAGGGCGCAAGTGGATGCGCAGCGAGTGCAAAGACCGCTTGGTCAAGCGCTACACGCCGGCGCAACTGACCAGGACCAAGCTGGGCAATCATGTTGTTTGCCAAGACAAGGCGCTGATCTATGAAGAAGCGCCCGAAGCCTACAAGCCAGTGGACAGCATCGTCGCCAGTCTTGCCGAGGCGGGCTTGGTGAAGGTGCTGGCAAAGCTGCGTCCGGTGTTGACCTACAAGACGCGCGGAGGCTGCTGCTGATGGAGCTATTACAGTTATCCGCCGCGCACGGTCCTGACGAGTGCTGCCTGGCGGTGGCCAAGGCCTTGGGCTTTCTGTTGCGCGAAGCGCGGACGCGCAGCGTGTGCGCCGATGTTCTGGAAAGCGAAGCCGGAAGCAGGCCAGGCACGTTGCGTTCCGTGTTGTTAAGCCTGGACGGCGACGGCGCTGACGCGCTCGCGGCCGCGTGGGAAGGGTCGATCCAGTGGATCTGCCCAAGCCCCTACCGGCCTGGGCATTTGCGCAAGAACTGGTTCATCGGCGCTTCGCGTTGCGAGGCGCCCGCCACGAACTTGTCAGGTGACATCCGGTTTGAAGCGACGCGGGCGTCAGGCCCGGGCGGCCAGCACGTCAACAAAACCGAATCGGCGGTGCGCGCGACCCATGTCGCGACAGGCATCTCGGTGAAGGTCCAGACAGAGCGCAGCCAGCATGCCAACAAGCGCATTGCCGTGCTGCTAATTGCGCATCGGCTGGCCAACCGTGAGCAGGATCTGCGGGCGGCCCAGCGCGCGCAACGCCGGCAATTCCATCACGAGGTCGAACGCGGCAGCCCGGGGCGCGTGTTCAAGGGGGAAGGGTTCGAGCTCGTAAAGGGAAGGTGAAAAAGAACGTGTGAGAAGGGTATGTGAGGCGGGCATGTGAGGCGGGCATGTGAAGCGGGCGTGTGAAGCGGGCGTGTGAGGCGGGCATGTGAGGCGGGCATGTGAGGCGGGCATGTGAAGCGGGCGTGTGAAGCGGGCTGTGGCGTAGCGGCATTGGCGTGGCCGAAGCGGCATTGGCGTGGCCGAAGCGGCCCGCAGCGTCCGCTTCGCCCGTGAACGCGTCACGCCCTGGCATCTTTTTTCGTCTCGTCCGGTGTACCTGATAAGGCCCCTGCACATTCGCATGCGGCCAGTCATCGGGTGCAAGAATGAAAGCCGCTTCAGCCTCCACCAGCCCACGCTCCGCCGTTGCATCGGCCAGCGCCTCCAAGCGGAAATGGTGGTTTTCCGTGCATAGTTGGGCGGGGTTGAAGCTCAGCCTGTTGATGGCCTTCATCTGCATGACGGGCACCTTGGCGGTCATCGCCACCGAGCTCGACTGGCTGGTGCAGCCGGCGATGCGGGTCGAGCCGGCATCGCGCCACGCCAGTTGGGGCGACATGGCCGAGGCCGCTCAGGCGGCGTACCCGGGCTGGACGCTGTTATCAATCACCGCGCCCCATGCCTCCCGCTTTGCTGCGCAGGCCCTGATGCGCACGCCGCAGGGCAAGCAGCGCTTCGTCTGGATCGATCCTTATCGGGCTGTTGTCACCGGCGACACGTCGTGGTTCAGCATCCAGCGTTGGCTGCGCAATACGCACCGGCACCTGTTCTTGCCCACGCGTTATGGCGTGCCGTTGGTGTCGGCGCTGTCGATTCCATTGACCTTGCTGATCGTGACCGGGCTGGTCATCTACAAGCGCTGGTGGCGCGGCTTTCTGGCGTGGCCACGGCGCGGAAAACGCCGGCTGATGTGGGGCGATGTGCATCGGCTGCTGGCCGTATGGAGCCTGTGGTTCGCCGTGGTCATTGCCGTGTCGGGGTTGTGGTATTTGATCGAATCGTTGGGCGGCCATGCCCCACCGCTGCCGGCGATCACCACCAAAGACGCGCCGCGCGCCGCGTCGCCATTCAACGCGCAATCGCTGGATTCGGCTATTGCCCGAATTCGCCAGCAATGGCCGGAACTTGAAATCCGAGTCTTGCGGCTGGAGGCTGGCGGGCGGGCAGGGCAGGTGGAAGGGCAGACACCGGCCTGGCTGGTCCGGGATCGCGCCAATGCCATCCGCCTGCCGCTGGAACAGGGCGAGTCCGCGCGCCGCAGCGCTGCCGACCTGAGCGTGCACCAGCGCATTTCGGAACTGGCCGATCCCATTCATTTCGGTTCGTTCGGCCCTTGGCCGGTGCGCGTCATCTGGTTCCTGTTCGGCGCGGCGTTGACAGCGCTGTGCCTGACAGGCGCTTATCTATATGGACTACGCATTGCGGGCGGCAGCGCAACGGCCAGGGCAAAGGCCGGGCATGGCGGTGAACCCGCCACGCCTGCGCGTGAGGCGTGGACCGGCATGCGGCCGTGGCGATGGCTGTGGGTGGCGCTGTTGCTCTTGTCGCAGGGGTTATTTGTGTGCGAGGCGATGGGCTGGGTCAGTCTGTTCTGATGATTCGGGCGGACGCCAGGCTGAAGATGATGCAAGAGACGGGCGCGATTCCAGCAGTAGATTCCAGTATTATTAACAGAACTCATTATCACTAAGATCTTCTGCTGGCAGTTCCTGGTCCCATGTCCCAAACCTGCGCGCCTCGTCCCCTGGCCCTGAGCGGTCTCTACGCTGATCATCACAAATGGCTATACGGCTGGCTCCGTAAACGTCTGGGCAACGCATGGGATGCCGCGGACCTGGCCCATGACACGTTTCTGCGCGTGTATTCCAGTAATCGCTCCCTGGAAATGCCGGAGCCCCGCGCTTTTCTCACCCACGTCGCCAAAGGCCTGGTCGTCGATTTATGGCGTCACCGCAATGTCGAGCAGGCCTATGCCGATTCGGTGGCGACGCTGCCCCCCGAAACCGCGCCGTCGCCAGAGACGCGTGCGCTGATCCTCGAGGCGCTGTATTGCATCGACCGGATGTTGGACGCCATGCCGGGGCGGGTGCGCAATGTCTTCCTGCTGGCGCAGCTCGATGGGCTGACGTATGCCGAGATCGCCGCCGAAACCGGCTTGTCGGTGCGCACCGTCAACCGCCACATGCAACACGCGTATCTGGCTTGCCTGACGGCGATAGACGCATGACGTCCGCGCACGTCCCCGACGCGCTGCTGGCTGAAGCGGCCGGTTGGATGGCACGATTGCACGATGCGCCCAATGATGAAGCCTGCTTGCGGGCGTTGTCCCGTTGGATCGCATGCAGCCCCGCGCACGCGCAGGCGTGGGCGCGTGCCGAGCGCGTGATGGGAACCTTCGGCCAAGTGCCGCCGGCCATGCGTGCTCAGGCGCTGCAAGGGCTGGCCAAGCCGGATCGCCGGCGCCTGGCTGCGCGGCTGCTGTGCCTGACGGCCGTGGCGCCCATCGCGTATCTGGCGTGGCGCACGCAACAAGCGGATCTGGAAAGCGGCACCGGCCAGATCCGCCAGACCACGCTGACGGACGGGACGGCGCTGACGCTCGATACCGCCACGCGAGTGGATGTGCGCTATTCGGATACCGAGCGATTGCTGTGGCTGCGGGCCGGCCGCATCTTCGTGTCAACGGCCCCGGACGCCGCGCCGCGCGCGCGCCCCTTCCTGGTTCAGACGCCCGTGGGCATGGTGCAGGCCATCGGCACGCAGTTCACGGTCAGCCTTCAAGCAGACAGCGCTCAGGTCAAGGTCTATGACGGCGCGGTGATGGTGCGGCCCAGGGATGGCGCGGGCAGCCAGGTCGTGCGCGCCGGCCGGCAGGTGCGCTTTGACGCCGCCACCGTGGCGCCCGACGCGGCATTGCCCGAGGCCGAACCCGCGTGGAAGCGGGGCGTGCTGACCGCGGACGACTTGCGGCTGGCCGACTGGACGCAGGCCATGGCGCGGTACCGGCCAGGCATCATGCGGTGCGCCAGCGACATCGCAGACCTGCGCGTCGTCGGTTCGTTTTCGCTGCAAGACACCGACGCCAGCCTGGCGCTGCTGGCGCGGACCTTGCCGGTGCGCATCGCATTTCGCACGCGGTATTGGGTGGAAATCCAGGGGCGCAACGCCTAGCGGACCGGCGCGGGTGGCTTGCCAGGCAGGGTGGCATGTTTTCCGGCGTCGAACGGTGTACAGGATATAGGCCTTGAAACCGCATCGGGATCAGGCTGAGTTCCGATCCGAAACCGTTTCTTTGAACATCTACTCTCGCGGCGCCGTCCTCATGTCCCAGTCCAGTCATTCCGTCGTCCGTGCGACCGCGGTGCTTTGTCTTTCCGTTCTGTTGCCCGTTGCCGGTGCAGCGCAGGCGCAGGGGCAGCAGCAACCCGCCGCCACCTCATCTGCAACGCGCGACTATCGCGTGCCGGCCGGCACGCTGGGGTCGGTGCTTGCGCAGTTCGCCACCCAGTCCGGCGTGCGTTTGTCGTTTGCGGGCGCCATGGTGGAAGGCATGCAATCGCCGGGCCTGAGCGGCAGCTACACGGTGGACGCAGGCTTTGCCGCGTTGCTGTCCGGAACCAGGCTGACCGCGGTTCGCGCGGGCGCCAATGCCTACACCTTGTCCGCCGCATCCGCGCCCGTCGCGCAAATGGAAGCCGTGACCGTCACCGCCGCGTACTCGGGCGCGCTGATGCCGGCGTTCGCGGGCGGCCAGGTCGCAAGCGGCGCAAGCCTAGGCATGCTGGGCGAAAAAGGCATCATGGATACGCCCTTTTCGGTTAGCGCCTACACCAGCGCGCTGATGCAGCAACAGCAAGCGCAAAGCGTGGCCGATGTCGTGTCCAACGACGCGTCGGTGCAGAACACCAACCCCAGGACCAGCCGCTTCGACCAGTTCTCCATTCGGGGCTTTCCGGTCTTGAATAGCGACATCGCGTTGAACGGCTTGTACAGCGTCTTGCCGACTTATGCGCTGGCGGTGGAAAGCCTGGAGCGCGTCGAAGTGCTGAAAGGTCCCAACGCCCTGCTTAACGGCATGGCGCCGTCGGGCGGCGTGGGCGGCGCCATCAACGTGGTGCCCAAGCGGGCGGAAGACACCCCGACGCGGCAGGTCACGGCCAGCTATGGCACGCATGACGTGGCGGGCGGCCATGTCGACCTGGGTCAACGTTTTGGAGACAAGGGCGAACTCGGCATCCGCATCAACGGCGCCTACAAGGGCGGCGACACGGGCGTTGGGTCGCAGCACATGACGCGTGGCCTGATGACATTGGGCATGGACTATCGCGGCGAGCGCACGCGCTGGTCTGCCGATATCGGCCATCAAGACCGCAAGGTCGACGCGCCGCAGGAACGCGTGGGCGTGGCGGCGGGCGTACCGGTGCCGGACGCGGGGCGGGTCGATCGTGGATACGCACCCGACTGGACGTATGCCAATTCACGCGACAGCTACATCGCCTTGCGCGCCGAGCATGATGTCACGGACCAGACCATGGTCTATGGCGCGTTCGGCGCACGCCAGGGCGATTACAAGTTTCTGCGCCTGAATGTCACGGCGCGCGATGCCGCCGGAAACTTCTCGGGCAGCCCCAGCTATTTCCTGCGCGATGAAGAGGTCCGCACTGGTGAAATCGGCGCACGAACGCGCTTTGCAACCGGCGCCGTGTCGCACGCGGTATCGCTGAGCGCCACGCAATTCGACAAGACGTTCGGCAATCTCAGCTATGACTTCGCCACGGTTCGATCCAACATCTATGCCCCGCTTGCAACGACCGCGCCGTCCGTGGCGGGATTGAGCACCGACATTCCGAAGTCCGGCGAATCGCGCCTGACCAGCTTTGCGCTGGCCGACACGCTGTCGGTGTGGGACGAGCGGCTGCAACTGACGGTGGGCGCGCGCTCGCAGCGTGTGGTCACCGATCAATACGATGAAGACGGCAATCGAACCAGCCGATACGACAAACGCAAAGTCACGCCCGCCATCGCCTTGCTGGGCAAGCCGTCGCAGCATGTATCGGTCTACGCCAACTACATCGAAGGCCTGAGCGAAGGGCCGACCGCGCCCCTTACCGCGGTGAACGCCAATGAGGTGTTTGCGCCGATCAAGTCCGAACAGATCGAGGCCGGCGTGAAGGTCGAATACGGCGACGTGGGCGCAACGTTCAGCGCCTTCCAGATCCGCCGCCCCAGCGGGCTCACGGACCCGTCCACAGGCATCTATTCGGTCAACGGCATGCAGCGCAATCGCGGGCTGGAGTTCAACGTGTTCGGAGAACCCGTCAACAACGTGCGCGTGCTGGCGGGCGTGATGTTTCTGAATGGCCGGTTGACCAAAACCGGCAATGCGCTCACCGAGGGCAACGTCGCGCCCGGCTCGCCGCGCTACAGCATGAACCTTGGCGTGGAATGGGACACGCCATTTCTGACCGGCCTGACCATGTCGGCGCGCGCCCTGCGCACGACGTCGCAATACCTGGACGCCGCGAACCGTCAGGAGATCCCCAGCTGGACTCGCGTTGACGTGGGCGCACGCTATGCGTTTCGCGCGGGCAACACCCCGGTCACCTTGCGCGCCACCGTCGAGAACGTCTTCAACAAAGCGTACTGGGCCTCCGCGTCCTCCAACGGCCTGACGATCGGCGCACCACGCACGGTCCTGCTGTCGGCCACGGTGGATTTTTAACGGCGGCTCGTAACACGCGTCACGCGTTCGGCAATAAAAAAAAAGGCGCCGATTGCGTCGGCGCCTAAAGGCCTCGAAAAAAACGTTCCGAGTGGGCGGGGGCAAGCCGGTGCAGTGACCGGCCTTGCCGTGCTGCCAGGAAATCACGCCTCGGCGGATTCCTCAGCCACCGCCACCGGCTGCACCTGGTTGATCAGGGCAGGCCACGTGTTGATCGACAGCAGGTGGCAATAGACCAGCGGCAGCCAGCCGTTGGCGCGCCAGCGCAGGAACTCTTCATCCGACAGCTTGTTGAACTTGGCTTCGTCGATCACCTTGAAGCCGGACATGGCCAGGCGCTGGCCGTCGGGCAGGGTGATGTCGGCGCGGTTCTCGATCAGCAGGTCGGCAGCGGCCAGGGCTTGCGCGAACTCCATCGTGTAGGCGTGCTGGTTCTGGTAGTCGCGGCAGAATTCCAGGGCGCTGCGCGCCAGGTCGGTGGGCTCGCCGGCGTCGTCGAAGAACGGGTTGTCGCGGCCTTCCACCACGGACGCGGCCTTCTCGTCCACGCACAGCGTGAACTGGCTGCGGTCTTCGTTCTCCATGAAGATGAACGGGTAGCGGCGCACGTAGGCCGGGATGTAGGTGCCGGCGCGCCATTGGCCGTCGGCGTCGACGAACAGGTTTTCCTGGCCGCGCACGCCCAGCACCGCGACGGGCGTGGGTTGCTCACCGTCGGTGAAGACGATGGGGAAGTGACGGCAAGCCGTGGGCAGCTCGGTGGCCACCAGCGGCACGGCGTTGGTGTTGGCGGCATAGGCAAAGCCCGTGTTGCCGGCCAGCGACAGGTTGGCGTGCACGCCGGCAGCCAGAGGACGGGGTTGTTCGTAGAACAGGGGAAGCGAAGTCTGCGTAGTCATGGTGTCGAATCAAAGAGTGCGGGATTGCGCGTCGTTGTCGCGACGCTCGTCGTCGGAAGACGGATTGCCTTCGGCGACAGGTTGTTGCGGGTTGCTGCCCGGGGCCTGCAGTACCGACGTGTTGCCGGCCGGTACGTTCAGCATGGCGTTGTCGCCGGAAGGCAGCAGCCAGTTAAAGCTCGCAGCGGCCACCTTCAGCACCTGCGGATCGGAGTATGCATTCAGCGCATCAGGGCCGAAACCATCAGGCGGGACCGTACCACGGAACAAAGAATCGGCGGTAGGCGTGGTCGGGATGATCGGCTGCGGCGCGGTGATGGCGGCCAGGCGGTCGATGGTGCCCGTCGGCCCCCACGTGACGCCGTTCAGGTAATACGGCGAACCCACCAGCGAGCTCTTGATGGAAGCGGCCGCCAGGGCGCCCGTCTTGCCACCGACCGTGCCCCACACGTCGGCCGAACCGGCGGTGGGAACGATCAGCCCGGCCACGTCCAGCTTGTGGCTCAGGTTGGCGTCGTTCAAGCCGATGCGCAGCGCGCCCAGCGGGCCGGCGGCCAGCGTCAACGTCGTTTGCGGACCAGACAGGCCGACGGCGGTGATGTTGCCGTTGGTGCTGATGGTGGCATTCGCGCCTTGCAGCGTGGCCGGGGCGCCCAGATTGATGGGGCCTTGGGTCACCAGCAGTTGCGCGGGCAGCGTCAGGCCGGCGCCGCCGGTCTGGGTGAAGCCCGTGGCGGCCTTGACCGTGGAGCCGGCGGCAAACGTCGTGGTGCCGGCCGGGTCGGTGTTGGTGACACGGATCGCGCCGGTGTCGGCGGTGACGTCCTTGCCGAACGACACGGTGCCGCCCGAGATGTCGATGCCGTCCGGACCCGTGGCGCGCACCGCGCCGTTGTAGCTGGCGGACTTGGCTTCCAGCTGCTGCACGCGGTAGGCGCTGACGTCACCGTTGAACACAATCGTGTCGACGGCGCGCAAGGTCAGCGAACCCAGGCCGGTGGCGTCGCCCGCCACCTGCACGTTCTTGCCGGCGTTGATGGCCAGGTTATTGCCATTGCCGCCGTCCAGCTTGCTGCCCAGCACGACGGAACCCGTGCTGCTGGTCAGTTCGCGGTCGCCCGTCAGCGTGACCGCGCCGGTGTAGACCTGGTCACCCGTGGTGACGACCTTGCCCGGACCCATCGTGGTCGTGCCTTGGACGGCCAGGCCGCGCAGCGGCGTGGTGCCGCCGACGTCGCCCTGGATGTCGGCGTTGCCGGCAATGATCAGGCCTTGTTGGCCCGGCTCGGTGCCGTCCACGCCGGCCTTCAGTTGCACGTTGGTGCCGGTCAGCGTGGTGTCCGCGCCAGACAGGATCACGTGCTGGCCGTATTGCTGCGAGCCCGTGGTGTTGACCGAACCGCCGTTGATCAGCAGGTCGCCGTTGCCGCTGGTTTGCAGCGAGGCGGTGCGGACCGGGCCGTCCAGCACGGTGTCGCCCGCGGCGTTGATCGTCACGTCGCCCAGACGTGAATCCTGGCCCACCGGACCGGCGAAGGTGACGTCACCCTTGCCTGCCGAGACCGCCAGATCGTGCGTGCCGTCAACCGAGTCGTTGAAGCCGATGTCGCCGTCGCGGCTGGCCACCAAGACGTTGCCGCCCAGCGTGACCGCGCCGTTGTACGACTGGTCGCCCGTGGTGGCGATGCTGCCTTCACCCAGCGTGGACTTGCCGTTGACCGTCAGGCTGGCCAGCGCGTCTTGCGCACCGAACGGGCCCTTCAGCACGGCGTCGCCGTCGATCGTCAGGTCGTGCGCGCCGTCACCGCCGCCCAAGAGACTGACAGTGCTGCCCTTCAATACCGTGTCGCCGCCCAACACGGCCAGTTCGCCGTAGGACTGCGTGCCGGTCGTGTCGACCAAGCCGCCGTTGATGGCGAGCGTGCCGCCGGCATCCGACGTGATCGATGCCGCGTACACCGCGCCGTCCAGCGTCGTCGCGCCGTTGCTGGCGATGGTGATGTCGCCCAGACGGCCGCCCGTGGCGTCGCCGACGGGGCCCGTGAAGGTGACGTCGCCTGCGTCCGTGGACAGCGACAGGCCATGGCCATCGCCTTGGCTGCTGGCGACCGTGTCGTTGAACGCGATGTTGCCGCCTTGCGTGGTCAGCGTGACATCGCCGTCCAGCGTGACGGGGCCGTTGTACGACTGCTCGCCCGTGGTGCCGATGCTGCCATCCAGGCTGGACGTGCCGTTCACCGTCAGGCTGGCCAGCGCGTCTTGCGCGCCGAACGCGCCCTTCAACACGGCGTCGCCGTCAATCGTCAAGCCGTGTGCGCCGTCGCCGCCGCCCAACAGGCTGACGGTGCTGCCCTTCAACACGGTATCCGCGCCCAGCACGGCCAGTTCGCCGTAGGACTGCGTGCCGGTCGTGTCGACCAAGCCGCCGTTGATGGCGAGCGTGCCGCCGGCATCGGTGGTGATGGAGGCCGCGTACACCGCGCCGTCCAACGTCGTCGCGCCGTTGCTGGCGACGGTGATGTCACCCAGGCGGCCGTCGGCGTCGTCGCCCACTGCGCCCGAGAAGGTGACGTTGCCCGTGCCAGTCGCCAGCGACAGGCCGTGGCCGTCCTGCGCCGAGCTCACCAGCGTGCCGCCGAAGGTGACGTCGCCATTGGCGCTGCGGCTGTCCAGATCGTCGGTCAGCGTGACGTTGCCTTGATACGACTGCGCGCCAACCGTGTTGATCGTGCCGCCGCCCAGTTCTGCGTCGCCGGTGATGGTCAGCGAGGCCAGGCGGGCGTCGGTGCCGTTACCCAGTGCGCCATTGACCACGGCGTTGCCGTCGATGGTCAGGCCTTGGGTTTCGTCAACCGAATCCGCGCCTTGCGCCAGCGTCACGTTGCTGCCCTTGAGCACCGTGTCCGCGCCCAGCACGGCCAGTTCGCCGTAGAACTGCGTGCCGGTCGTGTCGACCAAACCGCCGTTGATGGCAAGCGTGCCGCCCGCGTCGGTGTTGACGGACGCGGCATAGACCTCGCCGTCCAGCTGGGTGGCGCCGCTGCTGTTGATGGCCAGCGCACCCAGGCGGGCGCCAGCGTCGTCGCCGGCCTTGCCTGACAGGGTGACGTTGCCCAGACCTGCGTTGATCGTCAGGCCGTTGGCGTCGCCGTCCGTGCTGGCGATGGCGCCGCCGAAGCTGACGTTGCTGCCGGCCGCGCCGTTGGTGTTGACCACCAGCTCGTCGGACAGGGTGACGTTGCCTTGGTACGACTGCGCGCCCACGGTGTTGATCGTGCCGCCGCCCAGTTCCGACGCGCCGGTGATGGTCAGCGCGGCCAAGCGGGCGTTGTCGCCCACCGCGCCGTTGATCACGGCGTTGCCGTCGATGGTCAGGCCTTGGGTTTCGTCAACCGAATCCGCGCCTTGCGCCAGCGTAACGTTGCTGCCCTTGAGCACCGTGTTCGCGCCCAGCACGGCCAGTTCGCCGTAGGACTGCGAGCCGGTGGTGTCGACCAAACCGCCATTGATGGCGAGCGTGCCGCCCGCATCGGTGGTGACGGATGCGGCGTACACCGCGCCGCCCAGCGTGGTTGCGCCGTTGCTGTTGATGGCCACATCGCCCAGGCGGGCAGTGGTGGCGTTGCCCACCCCGCCCACAACGTTGACGTTGCCGTTGCCTGCGCCGATCGTCAGGTTGTTGGCTTCGCCCGCGGCGCTGGCGATGGTGCCGTTGAACGTGACGTTGCTGTTGGCGGTGTGAATGTCCAGATCATCGGACAGCGTGACGTTGCCTTGGTAGGACTGTGCGCCAACGGTGTCGATGCTGCCGCCGTTCAGGTCAGCCGTGCCAGAGATGGTCAGGGACGCCAGGCGCGCGTTGTCGCCCAACGCGCCGTTGATCACGGCGTTGCCGGTGATGGTCAGGGCTTGGGTTTCGTCAACCGAATCCGCGCCTTGCGCCAGCGTGACGGTGCTGCCCTTCAACACCGTGTTCGCGCCCAGCACAGCCCGTTCGCCGTAGGACTGCGTGCCGACCGTGTCGACCAGACCGCCGTTCAGCGCCAGCGTGCCGCCGGCGTTGGTCGTGACCGAGCCTGCATACACCGCGCCGTCCAGCGTGGTGGCGCCATTGCTGTTGATGGCCAGCGCGCCCAGACGGGCGCCGGCGTTGTCGCCGACCTGGTCCGCCAGGGTCACGTTGCCCAGGCCCGCGTTGATCGTCAGGCCGTTGGCGTCGCCAGAGGTGCTGGCGACCTTGCCGCCAAAGCTGACGTTGCTGCCCGCCGCGCCCTGGGTGTTGACCACCAGATCGTTGGCCAGCGTGACGTCGCCTTGGAAGGACTGCGCGCCCACGGTGTTGATGACGCCGCCGTTCAGGTCCGCCGTGCCGGTGATGGTCAGCGAGGCCAGGCGGGCGTTGGCGCCCGCGCCGACAGCGCCGTTGATCACGGCGTTGCCGTCGATGGTCAGGCCTTGCGTTTCGTCGGTCGACTTCACGCCTTGAGCCAGCGTGATCGCGCCGCCCTTCAGAACGGTGTACGCACCCAGCGTGACCAGCTCGCCAAAGGACTGCACGCCCGTTGTGTCGACGCGGCCGCCGTTGATGGCGACGGTGCCCGGCGCATCGGTCTGCACCGATGCTGCGTACACGGCACCGTTGAAGGCGGTGTCGCCCGCGGTGTTGACCGTCACGTTGCCCAGGCGTTGGCCTGCGCCGCCCACGGCGTCAAAGCTGACGTCGCCGCCTGCTGTCGAGTTGATGACAACGTTGCGCGCGCCGTTCAACGTGCCGTCGAACGTGACGTTGCCGGTGGTGGTGGACAGCGACTGGTCGCTGCCCAGTGTCACGGCGCCCTGGTAGTGCTGGTTGCCCGTGGTGGCGATGCTGCTTGCGTTCAGCGTGGCCGGGCCGTTCACGGTCAGGCTGGCCAGCTTGGTGTTGGCGCCGATGGCGCCCGCCAGCGACGCGTCGCCGCTGATCTCCAGCGCATGCGCGCCGTCTGCGCCCTGGCGCAAGGTGACCAGGCTGCCGGTAAGCGCGGTGTCGTCGCCCAACACCACGCGGCCTTCGTAGTACTGCGAACCGGTGGTGGTGACGTCGCCGCCGTTGAGGGCGACGGCGCCCGTGCCCGCCTGCCCCAGCGTGGCGATGTTGATCGCGCCATCGTAGGTGGAGGCGCCGGTGGTGTTGACGGTCAGCGTGTTGGCGCCCGACACGTCACCCGTGAACGTCACCGCGCCGCTGCCCGTCACCACGCTGACGCCGCTGGCCAGAATGGCCGCGCCATCCACGCCGAAGGCGCCGTTGGTCGTGATGTAGTTGCCGCGCAGCGTCGTGTCGCCGTTGTACTGCTGCGCGCCCGTGCTGTAGACGTTGCGCAGGGCGATGTGGTCGCCGGTGATGGTCAGGCTGGCCAGGTTCTGGGCGTCGCCGCCCAGCGTGACGTCGCCGTCGCTGGCGGTGATCACCGCCTGTTGATTGCCGCCGTTTAGCGAGCCCGTGATGCTGATGTCGCCATTGGCGCCGGTAGCGGTCAGGGTGCGCTTGGCGCCGTTAAGCGTGGCGTTGCCGGTAATGTCGATGGCCGTGCCGGTCAGGTCGCCGGTCAGCGTGACATTGCCGTTGTAGGTCTGCGCGCCTGCGGTGTTGGCGGCGGCCATGCCGATTTGCGCGCCGATCACCGTCAGGTTGTTGACGTCGGTGTTGGCGATGGCGTGGTTGACGCCGACGTTGCCCGAGACCGAGCCCAGGAACACGTCGCCGTGATTGCCCGCAGACAGCTTGACGGTGCTGATCAGGTCGCCCACAGCGGCGATCTGGATGTCGCCATCGGCCGTCGCGATGTTGCCCAGCGTCAACGGGCCGGTGCCGTCCACGAGGATGTCGCCTGCGCCCAGCACGTTGGCCTTGAGATAGCGCGCCGACGTGTTGAAGGCGGCGCTTGCGTCGCCAATGCCGTTCAGGCTGGTCAGGTCCAGGCTATTGGTCGTGAGGTTGATCCCCGCGCCCACCAGCGAACCTTCAGCGGCGGCCAGGATGACCGCGCCGTTCGTGGTGCCGGCATCGATCAGGCCGAACGCCACGTCGCCGTGCTGCGAGCTCAGGTCGATGGTGCGGCTGTTGCCGAGAGCCGCCGCCGACACGTTCAGCGTGCCGGTGGCGGTGGCGGTGATGTTGCCGTTGGACGTGTTCAGATCCGCGGTCAGCGCGCCGGTGTTGTTCAGCGTGAGGTTCGCCGGCGCCGTGATGCCGGTCAGGTTGACATTGGCGTTGGCGACTTCCGTCGTCAATACCGTGTTGCCGCCTGCCGCGCCGCTCGTGAAGTTCAGCGTATCGCCGCGGACGGTGATATTGCGCGGCGTGGCGCCGGCTGCGACCACATCCCGCGTGCCCACCAGGGTGACGGTGTCATTGGCTTGCACGCCCGCGCCGGCAACCGTCAGCGTGCCAGCCGAGGACAGCAGCACGTTGTCGGCGGTGTTGGACAGGCCGGAACTGGCGTTCAGGTCGCCCGACGAGCGGATGTAGACCGAGCTGTTGTCGCCCGTCTGGGTGACGTCGCCGTTGAGCGTCAGGGCGCGCGTGCCCACGTTGTTCAGGACGATGACCGCGCCATCGGCGCCCGTCGTCAGATCGCCCAGCGACGCAACGTTGGTGCGCAACGCAAGGCCGCCCGTGCCGTTGGTCAGGTTGGCGGCCGTGCCGATGCTGCCGCCGGCCGCCGCCGTCAGGCTGTTGCCGAAGACCAGGTTGCCCTGCAGTGCGCCCAGGATCGAGCCAGCCGCTTTCAGCGTGACGTCGCCCGAGTTCATGGCGTCGATCGTGTTGATCCACAAGTCGCCATTGGACGTGGCGATCGAGATGTCGTTCGCCGTCGAGTTGGTCTTGGTGATGGCGCTGTTGACCAGCGTGGGGCCAGCCGTGGTGATGCCGATGGCGCCGTTCTGCGTAATGATGGAATTCAGCGTTGTGCCGGCCGCGCGGTTGTCGTCCAGGAAGATCGAGCCGTTGCCGGTGACTTCCGCCGTGATGATGGCGGCGGTCGTCTGCAGCTTGTCAGGCGAGCCTTCGGCACCGCCGATGCCCGCGCCAGCCTTCAGCGTGACCGAATTGCCGATGATGCGCGTGGATTGCTCGCGGTCATCAACGATGGTGCTGCCGGTCTTGCTGTAGTCGATGTTGACCGAACCCACGCCCGCGTCGATATTGCCCGCCACCAGCTGGCTGTTCGTGCCGTTGCCGACGATCTTGATCGTGCCGTTGCCGTTGGCAGCGATGGCGTTGGCGATTTGCAGGTTGCCAGCCGCGGCGATGTCGATGGTGTTGCCCGACAGGTACGAGTAGACGGAGTTGTTGTCCGCCGCCAGGTACATCGCGCCGTTGGTGGTGGCTTCCACGCGCTGGCCGGTTGCGTTGATGCGGCCCAGTGTGCTGTTGGCGCCGATGCCGTTGCGGGCGTTCAGCGTTACGCCGTACGCCTTGATGGTCGCGCCGGCCGCATCCGCCAGGATGGAGCCGTTTTCAGCGTTCAGCGTGATCTGGCCTTGTGTGCTGCCAGCCTGCACGTTCTTGACGGTGATGTTGCCCGAGGTGGTGTTCACCGAGATGCCGTTGCCGGCTGCATCGGTGCCTGACGTCATGCTGGTCAGCACCAGGTTGCCCGCCGACGTGACACGCGTTGCGCCGTTCGCGACAGACGTTGTCAAGCCGCCCAGCAGGTTGGTGGTGCTGTTCAGGAACAAGGAACCCGCGCCGGTGACGGTGGCGGACACGGGGTTGTACGGCGCCGCGATCTTGATCGCGGCATCGTTCGTGCCGATGCCGTTCTTCGCCGTCAGCGTGATGGCGCCCGTGCCAGAACCCGAGATGGCGCCGCCGCCGTCCAGGATGCTGCCGTTCTGGGCGTTCAGGGTCAGCGTTTTGTCGGTGCCGTAGCTGACCGCGCCCACCAGGATGTCGCCCGTGGTGGTCGTCACCGACAGGTCTTCACCCGCGCGCAGATTGCCCAGGTTGATCGAACCGGTCTGCTTCAGCCAGATGCCACCCGAGGCCGTGGCCGAGATGTTGTTGACCTGGGTGTTCAGGGCGTTGCCCGCGGAGCCGATAGAGTTGGTGGTGTTGCCCGACGCGGTGGACAGCGTCAGGTCGCCCGCCGTGATCTTCGACGAGCTGTTCATGCCCTGGATGGAGCCGCCGGTGTAGTAGTACGGATTGGTCGACAGGTTGACCGAACCGTTGGACGTTACGTCGATATCGTGCAGGGTGATCGAACCGATCGCCTTGTACGTGAAGTTCAGGCCGGTGGTGTCACGAACGACGGTCAGCGCGGTGTTGGTGCCGTTGTCGTCGCCGCTGAACGTCAGGTTCTGAGCGTTGATGGCCAGGACCCCATTGCTGCCATTCTGATTGCCCGTGGCGTTGTTCCGGTTGATCGTCAGGTCGGTCAGGTCGGCCAGGTTATCAACGTAGATGGCGCCCGGGGTGTTCAGCGTCAGCGACGGCGTGTCCAGGTGGAGACGGGTCGTGATCGTGCCGATGCTGCGTGCCGAGCCATAGTCGGCCGTCAGTGTGACGCTCTTGCCGGTGATGCGGTTGTTGTTGTCCACACCGATGATGTTGCCTTGGCCGGTCTTCAACGCCACCGCGCCATCGGTGGTGCTGATGGTGCCCACCAGCAGATCGCGGCCGCTGCCGGCGGTGTCTGCCGTCAGGGTGATGTTGCCGTCGGCCGTGGCCGATGCCACGCGCAAGCCGTAGGTTTCGGTCAGCGCAATGCTGCCGTCCGCCGTGGCCGTCTTGCGCGCGCTCAACGTCACAGTCGTCGTAGCGCCACTGATGTTGGTGGTGCGGATGGCGCTCTTGTTGCCAATCGAGCCGTTGGCCGTCAGGTCAACGGTGGTGGCGTTGCTGATCGTGCCGCTCAGGATGGAGCCGCCGGTGTTGTTGACCGAGAACGCGTTGCCGTTGGTGTTGACGGTGCCAAGCTCGATGTCGCCAACGGTGTTGCTGACCGAGCTTGCGCCGGTTGACGTCAGGCTGGGCAGGCTGGTGTTGCCTTCCACCGTGATGTACGCGCCGCCATTGCCGGCGCGGCCCGTCAGCGTGCTGACACGGGTGTCGATGGCGTTGCCAGCGCCCGCGGCGCCGATCGCGTTGTTGGCGTTCAGCGTCAGCGATGCGGCGTCGATCTTGGTGTTGGCATCGCCATCGCCCAGCAACGAGCCGTTGCGCGAGGTCAACGAGACGTTGTCGTAGCCGACGTTGATGGTGCCGACGGTGATGGTGCGGTCGCTGGTGACGGACAGATTCAAGCCGCCCGCGTCCGTGATGTTGCCCAGCACCAGGCCAGCCGCGCTGCCGCTGCCGCCGTCGGTGGCGGTAAAGCCGATGGTGCCGCCCTCGCGCGTCGGCGAGTTGATGCTGTAGGTGCGCGCGGCGTTGCCCATCGCGTACAGCGACAGCGAATCGATGTGCGTGTCGGAATCGATGTAGACGTCGCCGGTGTTCTGGATGCTGACAATCGGCGCGGACAGATTGATTTCGCGGCCCACGGCGCCAATGCCGCCCGTGCCTTGGGCGACGATCGATACCTGGCCCGCGGTGATGCGCTGGCTGTCGTCAGCGTTGCCCAGGATGCTGCTGTTGCTGGACAGGCGGACGGTGCCGGTGGTCTGCGTGTCGATGATGCCGATGTCCTGGCCCACGCTGCTGGCCAGCGACAGGTTCAGGCCGGTGTTGTCACGGACTTCGGTGACTTGCAGGCGGCCGTTGTGTTCAACATTGAACACCAGTTGGTCCGACGTGATGTCGTAAGTCGACGGCGCCACGCCGGTCGCGTAGAGCGACAGGCTGGCCAGGTCGCGGTCGTTGTTCACATAGACGTGGCTGCCGCCCGTCAGGTAGAGCTCGCTGGTCGTCGTTTGGATCTTGTCGGCCGGGCTGGCGCCGATCTGGCCGGTGGCGAACAGCGACACCGAATCGCCCGTGACGTGGGACGTCGGCGACAGGTTCACGATGTTGCTGCCGGCGCCGTTGGCGGCCAGGCTGACGGTGTGGGCCGGGCCCGTGTCGATGTTGCCGATGTTCAGCGTGCGGTCACCAGAGAACGAGAAGTTCAGGCCGGTGGCGTCGCGCACGTCGAACAGGTTGTAGCCGCCGGTATCGGTGACGTTGAACGTCAGGCCTTGGGCCGCAACCTGAACCACGTTGTCCACAGCTTGGTTCGCGTGGTTGGCGGTGACGTTCAGGCTGAACAGGTTCGACGCGTTGTTCAGGTACAGATCGCGGCCGGTCTGCGTGATCAGCTGGCGCGTATCGGTTTGCACCGCGTTGCCGGCGGCGCCGATGGATTGCGTGGCGGTCAGCGTCAGCGCGGGGGCGACGAAGCGGCTGCCGGCGCCTTGCATGATCGACCCGTTGGTGACGTTCACCTGCGCGGAGCTGGCGGCGCTGTTGTTCAGCAGCGTCAGGTTCTTGTTGTTCGACACCCACAGGCTGCCGCGCACATTCGAAGACAGCGTGTCGACGCTGACATACAGCGGTTGGACCGTGTTGTACGTGCCCGAGACCGAGCCCGCATTCAACGTCAGATCGCCCGTGGTGATGTTGGGGTTGCTGGCGCTTGAGCTGTTGCCGTAGATGTTGCCGCTGCTGCCCAGCGTAACCGAGCCGCCCGCGCCGGTGTTGACGGTGTTGACGGTCAGCGTGCGGTCCGACGACAAGGACAGCGCCAGGCCGCTGGACGTGATGTTGTTGAGCGTCATGCCATTGACGCCGTTCGAATCGCCGAGCGAGAACGTCAGGCCGCCGGCCGAGATCGCGTACGTATTGGTCTGCGCGCCGGTGGTGTTGCTGTGGTTTGCCGTCAGCGACAGCGACGCCAACTGCTTGGTGTTGGAGACGCTGACGTTGCCAGCCGAGGCGATGGACAGGTTGTTGGTGTTGGTGGACCCCGACACGCTGCCGTTCGTGCCCAGTGCATTCAGGCTGACGCTGTTGCCGGTGATCTGGCCGGAATTGCGCGAGATCGTGGGGTTGAGCAAACTGTTCGCGTAGCGCGAGGTCAGCGACACCGAACCCGTGGCGCCCGTATTGATCGTATTGGTCGCGATGGTGGAATCGGCGCTGATGGCCAACGCGGCGCCGTTCATGTCTGCCGTGATAAACAGGACGGTGCCGCCGCTGAGCGACAGCGATTGGCCGCCCAGCCCGGCAAAGGAATAGGCGTTGGTATCGGCAATCGTGTCGTTGTAGGCGTCGCGGCGCGTCAGGTTCAGGTCGATGCTGCTAAGCGCCTGCCCGCCGTTGTTCAGGGTGATGTCGCCATTGTTGGCGATCACCAGATTGTTGGCGGTGGTGCGCAGGGCGCGGCCGGTGCTGCCGATGGCGCCCGTATTGGCGTCGCGCGCGGTGTAGCTGTCGCTGCCGGTTGCCGACAGTTTGACCGTGCCGGCCGTGATGCGGCCCGCGCCAGCATCGCTGGTGATGCTGGAATAGACGCCGCCGCCCGCCGTGGTCAGGTTGACCGCGTTGGTGGCGGTGATGGCGCCCACCTGGATGTTCTTGCGGCCGGTGAAGCTGAAGTCCGTCAGCCCGCCGGTGATCTGTTCCAGGTACTGCGTGGTGCCGTCATCACTGATCTTGATGGTCTGGCCGGCACCGCCGCCAATGGCGATGGTGCTGGTGGCGCCCGCCGAGCGCAGGCTGTTGATGGCCAGGCTGCGCAGCACGGTGTCGCTGGCGACATAGAAGCTGTTGCCCGCGGTCAAGCTCAACGCCGACGTGCCGTTCAACCCCAGCGTGCCGCCGGTGGCCGACGAGCCGATCGAGCCGCCAGCCCCCGCCGTCAGCGCGACCGTCCCGGCGCGGATGGCGCCGGGGTTGGCCAGATCGTCGTTGGCGATGTTGTTGGACGAAACCAGGCTGACCTTGCCGCCCGCGCCGGCATCGATGTTGCCGACCAGGATGCTCTTGCTGTTGGCGGAAAAGCCGAAGTCCAGATTGGTCGAGCTGGCGATGTCCTTCAGGTGGATGCCGCTGGCGTCATCCGTCAGCGTGAAGGCCGTCAGGTTGGGCGCGGTGATCGCATAGGAGCCGTAGGCCGAACCATTGCGCGTAACGGCCAGGCGCGTCAGACCCGTCAGGTTGTCAACGGTGATGTTGCCGCCGCTGGTCAGGCTGACGTCCGGGGCCTGCAAGGTCAGTGCAGCGCCTGCTGCGCCCAACTGGCCGCCCGCCGACAAGGCAATGCTGCCGGCCTGGATCTTCGTGGCGGCGTCGCCGTCGTCAAGGATGGAACCCGAGGTGTTGGCCAGCGACGCCGGCCCAGTGGCTTGCACGCTGCCCACCGTCGTGGTGCCGAACGACTGGGTGTAGCCGAGCTGGCCGCCCGCCGTCAGCGTGACCAGCTTGACGTCGCTGGTGGTGCCGTTCAGGTAGATGTCGCCGCCCGCATTGGCCTGGACGTTGACCAGACCCACGCCGCCTACGCCCACATAGCGCAAGGCGCCCGCGTACGTGCCGCCGATGGAGCCGGCTGCCGTCAGCGCGATGTCGCCGCCGCCGGCGTACGCGTTGCCCGAGCCATTGGCCAGGATGGAGCCGTTGGCCGCGTTCAGCGTAACGTCGTCGTTCCAGCTGCGTACCGTGCCGGAGACCACCAGGTCGCCCTGGCGCGCGTCGATCTGCACCGCGTCGGTCGCCGTGATGTTGTTCAGCGTGATGATGCCGGTGGTGTTGCCGGAGCCGGTGGGCTTGAGCAATTGGGCATAGAAGCCGCCATTGCCGGCCGACCCAGACAGGTTGCTGGTCAGGATGTCCAGATAGCCCGTGCCGGTGGCGCCGATGGCGCCGCCAGCGATCAGGTTCACCGAGTTGGCCAACAACTGGGTGTTCTTGTTGCCGTCGTCGCTGATCGCGCCCGTCGTGTTCAGCGTGATGGAACCGCTGTAACCCGTATCGATGCTGCCGACGGTGACGTCGCGGTCGCTGATGAAGCTGAAGTTCACCGAGTTGCTGTCGCGCACCTCGTGAATGGTGTGGCCGGTGACGTCGTCCGTGATGTTGAACAGCAGCGACGGCGCGCGCACGTCCAGCACATAGTGGTCGTCTTCGCCCTTGTGGCGAGCGGTCACCGTCAACGAAGACAGGTCGGCGATGCTGGTCGCGTAGAGATTGCCGCGCGTGTCCAGCGACAGGTACGGGGCGTTGACCGAGACGAAGTTGCCGCTCGTGCCGATGTCTTGATTGGCGGACAGGGTGACTGCGCTGGCCGTGACGCGCGTATCGGCGTTGCCATCGTCCAGAATGCTGCCTTGCGTGGACGTCAGAGAGATCCCGCTGCTGGCGCGGATGTTGCCCAGCTTCAGGGTCTGATCGCCGTTGAAGATGAACTGGTTCAGCAGCGAGCTGTAGACCTGCTTCAGTTCGTACGCGTTGCCCACGTCGTCATTGACGTCGAAGGCGAGGTAAGGGGCGGACACCAGCAGCGTGTTGCGCCGGGCCGGGTCCAGGTGCGTGTTGCTGATAGACAGAGACGTCAGCGTCTTGCCGGGGTTGTCGACGTAGATGTCGCCGCCACTGCCCAGCGTCAGGCTGGTCGTCGCGGTCTTGATTCGGTCGCTGCTCGTGCCAATGTGGCGCCGGGCTTGCAGGTTGATGCTGTTGCCCGCCAGTTCGCTGTTGGCATTGGCGCGCAGGATGTCGCCGCCCTGAGCAGTGAGCCAGAGGGTGCCGGTGCCGGCATCCAGCTTGTTGGCGGTCAGGTCCGCGATGCCGATAACTGAAATGCCGTTGAAGGCTTTCAGGTCATCCAGCAGCACCGAGCCTTGCGCTTGGTTGATGTAGATGCCGCCGCCCGTGGCGTGCAGTTCACCCGCCGCCGTGCGCAGGAAGGTGCCGGTGGTGCCCACCGTGTAGGCGCTGCTGGCCGCCGGGGCCAGCAGGGTGACGACGTTGCCGGTGATCAGCGATGCCGACGACCCCGTGATGCTGCCCGCGCGCGCGGTAAGCGTGACGTTGCCCGACCCCGCGTTGACCTGACCGGCGAAGATGCTGTTGCCGGTCAGGTTGACGGCGCCGCCAGACGAGCTGACGTTGTTGGCCGACACACTGCCCGCGCCAGTGATCACGATGGCGGCGTTGTTCGCCTGTGCCTGCGTGATGGTCAGATTGCTGCTGGTGCTGTCCAGATACACGCCCGTGCCGCTGGTGGCGGACACGCTGCTGGCGTTGGTCTTCAGGCTGCGGTTCGCAGCGCCGATGATGCTGTTCTGCGCCGACAGAGTCAGCGCGTTGGTGTTGATCGAGGTGGCGTCGTCGCCATCGTCAAAGATGCTGCCTACATTCGACGTCAGCGTGGTGCTGCCGGCCTTGATGGCGCCCACCTTCAAATGACCGCCGGCCCAGACGGACAGCGCGCCCGTGGTGTCGATGGAGCGCAGCGTCATGCTGCCCGAGTTGTTCACATACACGCCGCCCGACCCACTGGCGGCCGTGAGCGAGGTCGTGTGCGTGTTCAGCGCCAGCGCAGAGGAGCCGATGGCGCCATTGCCGCCGGTGCTGCCTGCGGCCTTCAGCGCGATGGTGCTGGCGCCGATGCTGTTGAGGCTGTTGCGGGCCAGGATGTCTCCGGCCGTGGACGTCAGCGACAGGGCGCTTGCGCCCAGCGCGATGGTGCCCACGTTGATCGTGCGGTCGCCGGTGAACGAGAAGTTCAGACCGGCCTGGCTGACGGTGTTCAGCTGATAGCTGCCGTTGTCCGTCAGCGAGAACGTCAATCCGTCGGACGACAGTTCGTACGAATTGTTGATGCCGGGTTGCGCGTGGCGGCTGGTGATGTCCAGCGTGTTCAGTGCCGAGCGGTTGGCCACAGCCAGGTTGCCGCCGGTGGCCAGCGCCAGCTTTGCGGTCTGGGTGTTGATGGCGTTGCCGATCTCGCCGATGCTGCCGCCGCTGGCGTCCAGCGTGACGGTGTTGCCCGCCACGACCTGGTTGGCGCCGCCCGTGTTGCGGATGGTGCCCGCGCTGGTGCGCACCAGCGCTGCGCCGCTGCCGGCGTCAATGACGTTGGCCAGGTTGATGTCGCCGGTGGCGTTCAACGTGATCGCGCCGCCACGGCTCGTCAGCTTGCCGATGTTGTCCAGCGTGCTGCCCACACCCAGCGCTTCCAGCGTGATCGCGCCGCCCTGGGTGCTGATTTCAGTATTCGAATTCTCGAAGCGGATGCCGCCCGTCTGCGTCGAGCGCAGCGTGAAGCTGTTGCCCGAGGTGGTTTGCAGATTGATCGCGGCCATGTCCGCAATCGTGATCTGGCCGGTGGCTTCCAGCTTGATGTTCGTGGTGCCGGCCAGGCTTTCCAACAGGCCGCGCGACACGGTGTTGTTGGCCGCGTTGGCGTCGCCGCCGTTGACGGTGCCGTCACCGGCATTGCCGTCCAGCGCGCCCGAGCCGGCGTTGGAATCAACGATGCGCAGGTCGGTCGGGTCGATCAGCAGCAGGCCCGTCTTGCCCTTGGGCGCGCGCATGTCCACCGAACCGGTCAGGCCGATGTTCTTCTTGCTGGAGACTTCGGCAAAGCCGCCGTCACCGCCTTGTTCACCGCCACGCGCCGACAGGCTGCCGGCGAACGCCGTGGCTTCGTTGGACCACATCGTGACGCTACCGCCGTTGCCCTTGACGATGGCGTCGGCCTTGAGCGTGGCGCCCGCGGCCACCTTGACGGTGGACGACTTGCCGCTGAACGCGGCCGAGCCGTCGTCCGGGGCAACGCCCAGGCTGCCCAGTGCAATCTCGCCGCCGCCTGCGGCGCCGGAGACGTCGATGGCGGCGCTGCGCGTCACATCGACGTGTTCGCCGGTGACAACGACCTTGCCGCCTTGCTGGCCTGCGCCAGCGCCCGTGGCGTCGACCGTGCCAGCGATCTTGACCGTGCCGGCGTCACCGCCAGACAGCACGATCTTGCCGTTTTGCGTACCGACCGATTTGGCGCTGATGATGCCGTCAGTGTTGACGACGTTGTCGATCACGCCCTTGACGGCGCGCGCCGTCATCAGCACGGTGCCGCCGTCTGCGCGGATGACGCCAGTGTTGGTGACCAGGGCCGACACGGGCTTGCCGCTGGCGTCCTTGGGCAGTTCGCCGACGGTTGAGGTGGCGTCAAAGCTGAGCAGCCCGTCGCCTTGGAAGTCGACCGTAACGGTCTTCGCGCCCGCCAGGGCCACGCGGCCCAGCTTGGCTTCGATCACTCCCGAGTTGCGCACCGACGGCGCAACCAGCGCGGCCAGGCCGCTGTCCTTGATGCTGATCGTGCCTTCGTTCACGATCATGGCATTCGCTTTGGACGACGCCTGGTTGAACTTGTAATTGCCCGCCAGGAAATCCTTGTCGCTGATGTTCGCCGTGGTGGCGACCAGGCCGCCCACGTCAATGCGCGCGCCCTTGCCGAACACCACCCCGTTCGGGTTGACCAGCATCACCGTGCCGTTGGCGTTCAACTTGCCGAAGATCGCCGAGGGGTCATTGCCCACCACGCGGTTCAGCGTGACGCTCTTGCCGCCGGGCTGGCGGAAGTTGACCGTCTCGTTGGCGCCAATGCTGAAGTCTTTCCAGTTGATGATGGCCTTGCCGGTCGACTGGTTGATGTCCAGTGTGCCGTTGCCGCGGTCGATGATGCTGGCGGCGCCACCCACCACGTTGCCGCCGGTGGGATTGGCGTGCGCGCCGCCTGTGGCGAGCGAACCAATCACCATGGCCAGCGTGCTGAGCGCGGGCAGGGCGGTTTCTTTCTTCAGGCGCGAACGGCGAGCGGATTGGGCGAGGCTGCGGGAATTGCGATTCATGGTCGGTCTCTTGTCGTTCGCTGCTTAGTACTGCGCCGAGATGCTGAAGAACACGCGGGGATCTTTGTTGCCCTGGGTCAGGACATCCGAGCTGGTGGGCTTGGCCACTTCAAGCGTGGCGTACAGGTTCTTGCTCAGGTTGGCGCGCATGCCCGCGCCAAACGAGGACACGTTGGCGTGCGTCAGGGGCGCGCTTTCGCTGCGCGACCAGATGCGGCCGCCGTCGATGAACGAATACACGTGCGCGCCGTGCGGCAGGAATTGGTCGGTGGACACCGCGTAGCGCAGTTCCAGCGAACCGGCCACGCCGGAGTCGGCAGACATTTCGCCGTCGTCGTAACCGCGGCCGAAGTTGGGGCCGCCCAGCGCGAACTCTTCGCTGGCCAGCAGCGGGCTGGCGCTGTATTGCCCAGCGAAGGTGGCGACCAGCGACAGGCGTTCGGTGAGCTGTTGCAGACGCGTCAGTTCGGCGGTGAACTTCAGGAAATCCGAGCGGCCCTTGGCGCGCGAGGCCAGCTCAGCGCCTTCTTGCGTGGCGCCCATCGCGTTCAGGCCCTGGTGCACCGTGCCGCGGATGGCGGTGATGCCGTTCCAGCTGTCGGTGCGGTCATAGCTCAAGCCGCCGCGCAGCACGCGCAGACGGTCGCGCGTGAAGGGCGTGTCGGTGATGTCGGTGGAGACATTGCGCACGTCGAACATGCCGAAGGCGCGCAGGTTTTCCAGGCGCGAACGGATCAGCGGGTAGGTGAGGGTGGCGGTGTAGGCCTGCACGTCGCTGGCGACGTTCAGCGGGGCCAGATCGCGGCCCGGCTCGCTCTTGGCATAGCTGGCGGCCATACCAAAGGTCATGCCGCTGTCAGAGACCAGCATGTCGTAGTTGCCGGCAACGGCCTGGCTGCGATACGCCGGAAAGCCCAGGCGGCCGCTCAACGTGAACGTGTCGGCACGTTCGCCGAACGAATTCAGCGTGATCTGGCCGGTCATTTCGCTCCAGCCCAGGTAGGGCGAGCCGCGGTTGTCAAAGCCCAGGCGCGCGTCGACCGGCTTGCGTTCGCTTTGCACCACCAGCACCGAGCCGCCCACTTCCTTGGGCGAGGCCTCAAGCGATGCGCGCACGACCAGGCCGTTCAGGTCATTGGCCAGCAGCAGCTGGCGTTCAACCTCGGCCACATTGATGGGACGCACGCCGCGCAGGCGCTGCACCAGCTTTTCCACCGCCGCTTGCGCGGGGCCGATATCGCCTTCGTACTTCACATCCGAGACGTAGCCTTCAACCACCACAATGCGGAAGACGCCGCCATCGACGGTCTGCTCCGGCACGATGACGCGCGTGGTCACATAGCCGTCGTTGCGATAGAGCAGTTCGATGTCATTGGCCACCTTGAAGGCGTCAGCGACGGTGATCGTCTTGCCAAGCAGCCCTTGATACAGCGCGCGCACTTTCTCGGGGGAATAGTGGGTAACGCCGTCCACGCGCATGTCAGTCAGCGTGAAGCTCAGCTTGTCGGCGCCCGCGGGGGCCTCGGACGCGCTGCCCTGCTGCACGGTCACCTGCGGCGCGGTGGTCATGCTTTCCGGCATGGCCGGTTGCGGCAGCGTGCGGCCCGGCTCGGCGGCCGACGGCAATTGCGGGCGCACGTTTTGCGCCGCGACCGGTCCGGCGGCAAGCGCCAGGGCTGCGGCGGCAAGGCCAACTTGCAGGGAAATGGGGGACAGGCAGAGGGCGGCAGGACGGCAGAATCGGGATAGGCGGCGCATGGGTGCTCGGACGGCGGCTTGTTACATTTGGAATAGATAGATGCTATTTGACATATAAGTCACGCTTGGGTACACAACATTTTTGCAACCGCCAAGCGCGGATATAGGCCTTCGCTCATGACGCCGTCACTGGGCAGGTAGAGGGAAATTCAAGGAATTGCAGGTTCCGGCAGGCTGTGGCGGCAACGCGACAGCCCTGCGGAAAAAGTGGTTACCTAACCAGTTTCGCGCTGTAACAAACATTATCGTAAGTACGCAAATATTCCATTACTGAGGTTTGCTGGAATGCCAGGTAGGTTTGCCGCAAGGAAAATTATTCGAGCCGCGGCCTCGGTTTTGTCTCCTATTGCCCACGCGAGCGTCGGCCGGCATGAAAGAATGCGCGGCATGAACGACGCCTTCTTTCCGATGGCTCCGGGCCAGCTCGCCGGTTTACGCGTGCTGGTCGTCGAGGACCGCCCCGAAGACCGCATGCTGCTGGTGGATTTCCTGACCAGTCAGGACTGCCGGGTCTATGTGGCCGAGGATGGCAACGACGGCTATCGCAAGGCGCAGCTGGTGCAGCCGGACATCATCCTGATGGACGTGACCATGCCGGTCTGCGACGGCTTGGCGGCCTGCCGTCTGCTGAAGGCCGACCAGGCCACGCGCGCCATTCCCATCATCTTCCTGACCGCGGCAGCCTTGCCCAGCGAACGGGTGGCCGGGCTGTCGGCGGGCGCGGTCGATTATGTGGCCAAGCCGTTCGATTTCGAGGAAGTGCGCCTGCGCCTGCTGATTCATCTGCGGGTGGCGTCGACGCCTGCGTCTTCGCCGGCTCAGGCCGCGCCCGAGACAAGCGCCGAAGACGGCACCTCCGCCGCCGCGGCAGGAGCCACGCTGGACGGCGTTCTGTTTCGCGCCGCGCGCAAGCTGCTGCGCGAACGCTTGGACCACACGCCCGAACTGATGGCGTTGGCCCAGGCGCTCAACACCAACGCGCGGCGGCTGAACCAGGCGTTCCGGCGCTGCGCGGGAACCACCGTCTTCGAGTTCCTGCGGGAAGAGCGCATGCGCGAGGCGCGCCGGCTGCTGTGCGAGACGGGCCTGGATATTCAGGCCATTTCACAAGCGGTGGGCTATGGCAACCGCGGCAATTTTTCCACCGCTTTCCGCGAGCGCTTCGGCATGCCGCCGACCGCCTTGCGCCAGGAATTTGATCCTCATGCCTGATCGTCGCCTGGGCTTGCCGGGCTGGCTGCCGCTTTCGTTGCTGTTGCCGTTGCGGTTGCTGTGGTCGTTGCCGTTATTGCTGTTGGCCCTGTCATGCCTGCTGCTGCCCGCGCGCGCGCAGGCGGCCGAAGCCGTGCAACCCACGCAATCCGCGCAATCCGCGCAACCTGTGCAACCCGCCCAACCCGTGCAACCCGCCGTGGACCTGAGCGCCGTGACCGGCAGGCTGCACCTCAACCATGAATTGCTGGGTATCGAGGACAAGACCGGTAAGCAGGACGCCAGTCAGATGCTTGACGGCCCCTGGCAACCCGTGACCCCCGCCTGGCTGAACCAAGGCTTTTCCGCATCGGTGTTCTGGCTGAAGCTTGACGTGCAGAATCCCACCGAAGGCTTCCTGGAGCGCTGGCTGTCGTTCGGCGTGCCCCGGCTGGAAGATGTGCGGTTCTATCTGTATCCCGACGGTCAGCGGCAACCGTACAAAGTCTTGCTGGCCGGCAACCGCGAGCCGCTCGCCTTGCGTGAAGTGCCGTCATCCGTGTCCGTGGCGTCGTTGCTGCTGACCCCGGGTGAGCGGATGACGGTGCTGGTGCGGGTGCAAAGCCGCTCGGCCATCAGCATGGAGCCCACCTTGTGGACGCCGGGGGCGTTCGTGGGGGCGGCGCAGCGCGGCACGCTGATCCTGGCGCTGTTGATCGGCGCGCTGCTGATGGTGGCTATCTACACCGGGGTGCTGGGCATGGCTCAGCGTGATCTGGTGTTCCTGCTGCTGGCCGCCGCCATCATCACCGAAATTCTCTACAGCATTTCGTTCCAAGGTTTGCTGTACCGCTATGTGCTGACGGGCGGAGGCGATGCGGTGCTGCGCGCGCCCAGCGTGCTGGGCACGCTCGCCGCCACCGTGTTCGGCTTCTCGGTGATGCTGTTTGCGGACTTGCATCGGGTGCGGCTCTGGCGCTGGGTGTATGGCGCGCTGATCGTCATGGGCCTTGCGGGCACCGTGTGGGCGGCCGTGGGCAATTACCGCGTCAGCGCGCAGGCGTTGGTCGGGCTGGTTTTCCTGTGGGGCTTGGTCTGGCCTGTTTCCATGGCCGACGGCTGGCGGCGCGGGCATGCCAATGCGCGGATCTTCCTGCTGTCCTTCGCGGTGTATTGCGCCTGCCTGTTCCTGCGGCTGGCCTTCATCCATGGGCTACTGCCCGGGCGCTGGGAAGGCGGGCCTGAGGTGGCTTGGGATCTGTTGTCGGTCTCGCTGATGCTGGCCGTGCTGGTGCATGGCCGCACGCGCCAGCATCGCCAGGAAAAGCTGGCGGTGCAGCGCGAACTGACCGAGGCGCGCGAACGCGAACACCAGCGGCTGGACCAGGCCGTCACCGAGCGCACGAAGGCGTTGCAGGCGGCGCTTATCCAGGCCGATGAAGCCGGCCGCGTGCGCCAGGACTTCCTGGCGCGCATCAGCCATGACCTGCGCACGCCGCTGACGTCGATCATCGGTTTTGCAGACCTGATCCAGGCAGGCGGCCGCGATGATGCGCCGCGCGGCGCGATCATTCGCCGCAGCGCCGACCACATGCTGGGCATGGTCAATGATCTGATCGACTACGCGGCCGGCGCGGGCGGCCAGGCGCTGCGCTTGTCGCCCGAGTATGTGCACGCGTTGCTGGACGCCGTGGCCAAGGAATCCGCCCCGATCGCCGCCCGGCAAAACAACCAGTTCGTGCTGCGGGTGTCGGAGTCGGTGCCGGCCGTGTTGGAGATGGATGGCAAGCGCGTGCGGCAGGTGCTGTCCAACCTGATCGACAACGCCGCCAAGTTCACGCGCGGCGGCGTCCTGACCTTGACGGCCGACTACACCGCGCCCGCCGCGGGCGAGGCCTCGGGGCGGCTTGCGCTGTCGGTGCGTGACACCGGCTGCGGCATAGCGCCGCAAGACCAGCAGCGCATTTTCGAACCCTTCCAGCGGCTGGCGTCTGCGGATAACCAGCCGGGTGTCGGGCTGGGGCTGCCCATCGTTCAGCAATGGGTGCTGCGCATGCAGGGCCATATCCGCGTCGAAAGCCACGTGGGGCTGGGCACGTTTGTCTGCGTGACGATACCGGTCAGGAAGATGGATGAGTCCGGCATCTCGCACCATTACATTGCCGCCGCGCCGCATGTTTTGCCGGCGCTGGATGGATCGGGCATGCATCTTTGGCTGGCCGAAGATACGCCAGAGATCCGTGAGTTCCTGGTCGAAGAACTGGCCAGCATGGGCTTTCAGGTGCATAGCGAGGCCGATGGCCAGGGCATGGTCGCGCGCATCCAGGCTGACGACGCCCGCCGGCCCGACTTGATTCTGACGGACCACCGCATGGAAGGCGTCGACGGTTCGGCGGTGCTTGCCGCCGCGCGCGCGCGCTGGCCGGACCTGCCGGTTGTCGCGGTGTCGGCAACGCCGCACAACACGCTGGGCCTGGGCGGGGAAGACTACGACGCCAGCTTGCTCAAGCCCATCAGCCTGGTCGAGCTGCGCCATGTGTTGGCCAAGCTGTTGCAGCTGCCGATCAAACCATCGGGCGACGAGGCGGAACCGGTGCCGCTGCAAGCGCCGCATCTGTCAGGCGCGGAGCTTACGCAGGTGCAATTGCTTCTGGAAAGCGGCGCTATCTCGGACCTGAGCGACTGGGCACGCGCGCTACAGGCGCGCGACCCAGCGTTTACGGACTTCAGCGAACAGCTGCGGCGCATGGCAAGACAAGGCGACATCGCGTCGATACGCAAGCTGTGCGAGACGATGGGCGCGTCAGCCGGAAGCGACAGCGACGCCAACGCTTGAACCGGCCCTGCTGGCGAACGTTCAGAAGCGATGCCGGATGCCGGCGGCCAGCGCCGTGTCGCTGACGCCACGGCGGAACGCGAAGTTGTCGGCGTAGGCCGCGTACGCGTACAGATTCGTGCGCGGGCTTAAATCGTAGGTATAGGCCACGCTGTAGATATTGATGGCGGCATCGTCGCCCGTCAGCGTGGCGTTGTTGGCAGACGCGTGTTGCCAAGACGTTATGACCTTGCTCTTGCCCAAGGGCACCGTGGCGTTCAACTGATACGAGTTGGCGCGAAAGCCGTCCGCCAGCGCGAACGTGGCCGCGTTACGGAAGTTGCTGTCGGGGGACACGCCCATTGACGCGCCTTGCAGCCATCCGTCGCGCGTTTGGCCCCACGCCGCGCCCACCTTGATCACGTCGAAATCATAGGCGCCGCCCACAATCCATTCCTGGATGCGCGCGTTGGACTTGCCGCCGCGCGCATCGTTGGTGGGATTGAAGCGGTCGTAGGTTGTCACCAGCGTCAGCGGTCCGTTCACATAGCGCGCACCCGTCGTCAAGGCGCGATTGTTGTTGCCCGTGGCGTAGCCCGTTTGCTGGCCATTGGTGTCCGTGCGCGTGTCGTCGGCATTGAACGAGTAGCCCAGGCCAAACTGAAAGCCCGACCACACGGGCGATTGGTACAGCACCAGGTTGTCGTAGCGCAATGTGTTGGTGGCGCTGAAGGTCGTGCCCATGTTGGCCAGGTTGAACGAGCCGCTGAAGGGGTCAATCGGCCCGCTGAAGTACTTGGAGGCCACGTTGGTTTGACGGCCGAACTCCAATTGACCCCATGCTTCATCGGCCAACCCCAGCGTCGCCTGGCGCCCGAATAGCCGGCCGCTTTGCGCAGACTTTCCGTTTAACGGCGTGATGCCGCCTTCCAGTGTGAACAAGGCGCGCAGCCCGTCGCCCAGATCTTCGACTCCGCGCAACCCGAAGCGCGATCCGCTATTCGTGCCCTGCACGGCGCCGATCCGGCTCTGCTTGAATCCGGGCGCACGCACGCGCTCGTATCCCAGACCCATATCCAGCAAGCCGTAAAGCGTCACGCTTGTCGGCGTAGCGCTCACCGGGCCTGCCACGCCCATCCCCAACGCCGCCAAAGCCGACGCCGCCAAAGCCATTTTCTTTTTCATGTTCCGTCCCAGCCTGTCGATTACGTCGTCGCGTCCGCTATTGCGCGGTGGGCGGATAGTCCAGTTCGCCCGAGGTGATCAGGCCGCGGGCGCGGGCCTCGCGCATTTCGGCCACGACCTGCTCGCGGGTCTTGCCCATGGTTTCCGACACGGCTGGCGGATAGTCCAGCTCACCATGTGTGACGAGTCCGGCGCGGCGCGCGTCCTCCAGTTCTTCGCGTACTTGAGCGCGCGTCTTGACGTGGTTTGCAGGCAGCTCCACGGGGTACTGCTGTTCGCCATACGTCACCAGGCCAGCGGCCTTGGCTTCCATCAATTCGGCGCGCACCTGCTCACGCGTTTTGCCTTCGGCATGCGCAACGCCGCATAGCGCGGCAAGGCTCAGTGCAAGGGCGGAAAGTCGTAGCGTATTCATTGAAAAAATCCTTTGGGTTAACGAGAGCCGTATGGTCGTCCGATACCGGCACGCGATAAATCCCGCGGGACGCAATCCACCATTGCGCCGCGCGCAAGATTGCGCGCCACGCAACCCTGCATTTCGTCTCACCTAGTTTTTCAGACGCGCGCATCTCCCTAGACTGAATGGCTTCTTCATTCCAAGGCGCGATCGCCATGCAGTCTTCTTCTTCCCCGCCCGCGCCGGCTCCGTTTGGCCTGCGCATTCTGATGGGCCTGTCCGGTGTGCTGTTGGCCGTGATCCTGGCCGGGCTCAACGAGAACGTCACCAAGATGGCGTTGCCCGACATCCGCGGCGCGCTGGGCATGAGCGTCGATGAAGGGACCTGGTTCGTCGCCGTTTACGCCGCGGCCTCGGTATGCGCGATGGCGTTCGCGCCGTGGTGCTCGGTGACGTTCTCGCTACGGCGCTTCACCGTCACCGCGCTGGCCGCGTTCGCCGTATTCGGCGCGCTATGCCCCTTCGCGCCCAACCTTCCCGTGCTCCTGCTGCTGCGCACCTTGCAAGGCTTGGCGGGCGGCGCCTTGCCCCCGATGTTGATGACGGTGGCGCTGCGCTTTCTGCCCGCCAACATCAAGCTCTATGGCTTGGGCGGCTATGCGCTGACCGCCACCTTTGCGCCCAGCCTGGGCATTCCCATTGCCGCCTTTTGCACCGAAATACTGGGTTGGCGCTGGACCTTCTGGCTGATCGTGGGGCCAACGGCCATCGCCATCGCCGCCGTGTGGCGGGGGCTGCCGCAAGATCCGCTCAAACTGGAACGCTTCCAGATGTTCGACTGGCGCGGCTTGCTGCTGGGCGCGCCCGCGCTGGCCATGCTGGTGATCGGATTGCTACAGGGCGATCGCCTGGATTGGCTCAACTCGCCACTGATCACGCTGTTGTTGGGCGGCGGCGGCTTCCTGCTGGTGCTATTCCTGATCAATGAATGGTCGCACCCGCTGCCGTTCTTCAAGATTCAGCTGCTGCGCAATCGCAATTTGAGCCATGCCTTGCTGACGCTGGGCGGCGTGCTGGTCGTGTTGCTGGGCGTGATCCTGATTCCTTCAAGCTTTCTTGCGCAATGGCGCGGCTACCGTCCGCTGGAAACCGCGCCCGTGCTGCTGACGATGGGCCTGCCGCAGTTGATCGCGTTGCCGCTCGTCGCTGCCCTGTGCAACCTGCGACGCGTGGATTGCCGTTGGGTGCTGGCCGGCGGCCTGACGCTGCTGGCGCTGTCCTGCCTGCTGGGATCGCAACTGACGCCGGCGTGGTCGCGTGAACAGTTCTACCTGCTTGAGGCCGTGCAGATATTTGCGCAGCCCATGGCGGTGATTCCGCTGCTGATGCTTGCCACCACGGGATTGGCGCCGCAAGACGGGCCGTATGCCTCTGCCTGGTTCAACACCATCAAGGGCTTCTCCGCCACGGCCGCGACCGGCGCGCTGGAGGCCCTGACAACGTGGCGCCGCAACACCCATGCCAATCAACTGGCCGACCAGTTGGGCAACCACCCCTTGAGCGCAAGCGGCGAAAGCACCGCGTCGCTGGCGCGCCAGGTTCACGAACAGGCGGTCATTCTGACGTCCGCCGATCTCTATCTGTGCATGGCCGTCATGGCCCTGCTGTTGATCCCGCTTATCCCTGTAATCGCGACGCGCGTGTATCCGCCGCGCGCCGCCTGACATCGAGTTCATCATGACCTTTACCTTTGTGCATTCCCCTTACTTTCGAGCCGCCGCTGCCGGCGCGCTGGGGCTCGCCGCCTACGCCGGCTGGTCCTGGTCGGCCACGGCCGCCACGCAATCCACCGATGACGCCACCATCGTCGCTGACCACACCATCGTGGCTCCCCAAGTGTCTGGCTTCATTGACGCCGTGCTGGTGGAAGACAACCAAGCCGTCAAGAAAGGCCAGTTGCTGGCCCGCATCGACGACCGCGAGTATCAGGCCGCACTGGCGGCCGCCACCGCCGAACTCGCCGTGTCGGCCGCGCAGTTGTCCAACGCGGAAGCCACGCTCGAACGCCAGCAAGCCGTGATTCATCAGGCATTGGCGGTGACGCGCGCCGACGTGGCCGACATCCGCTTCGCCGCCAGCGAGGTGCAACGCCATCGGCGTCTGGCCGACGAAGGCGCCGGCACGCAGCAGGTGTATGAACAGGCCAAGAGCCGTCTGGAAATGGCCGAGGCCCGGCAGGCCGAGCACCAGGCGACCTTGCAAGCCGCGCATAAGCAGCAAAAGGTGCTGGTGGCGCAGCGCGACGCGGCAGGAGCGGGTCTTCAACGTGCTCAGGCCTTGAACGAGCGCGCCACCTTGAATCTGTCCTATACCCAGATCACGTCGCCCATCGACGGCGTGGTCGGCCGCCGTGCGTTGCGCGTGGGCGCGTATGTCAGCCCGGGAACCCCCATCCTGGCCGTCGTGCCTTTGCAGCAAGCCTATGTGGTGGCGAACTTTCGTGAGCGGCAACTGACGCACATGCGTCCGGGGCAGCGGGCCACGCTGACCGTCGATGCGTATCCCGACGCCCGGTTGCACGGCCTGGTCCAGAGCATTGCGCCGGCCACCGGCTTGAGTTTTTCCCCTGTCGCACCCAGCAACGCCACGGGCAACTTCACCAAGGTGGCGCAACGCCTGCCCGTGAAGATCATCCTGGACGCGATGGCGGACGATGCGCCCGCGTTACGGGCGGGCATGTCGGTCGAAGCCGTTGTCGATACCTCGGAACCCGCTGCGGGAGCCGCGCAATGAACGGCCAGCCGCTATACCGTGCCGTCGTCATGGCCGTCGCGCTGATGTTGGGTGGCTGCGCGGTCGGGCCGGATTTTCAGGCGCCGCAGGCGCAGCTGCCGTCGCAATGGCGTGAGCGGGACGCCGGCAATACGCCGAGCGTCCCCATTGAACAGGCCGTCAGCATCGAATGGTGGGAGTCCTTTGGCGACCCGATGCTGACCGCGCTCATCACCGAGGCCACGAACGCGAACCTTGATATCCGGATTGCCTATGCACACTTGATGCAGAGCCGCGCCGCGCTTGGCATGGTGGAGGCTGGCGCCTTGCCCGCCGTGGGCGCCAGCGCGGGCTATACGCTTGGGAAAAACAGCCAGAACGGGTTGTCCGATCCCTCGGGCCGCCAAGGCAAATCATCCTTCAACTTGTGGCAGACGGGCGTGGATGCCCGCTGGGAACTGGACCTATGGGGCCGCGTGCGGCGCGAGGTGGAACAGTCTGGGGCGCTGTCGCAGGCAGCCCGGGAAGCGCAGCATGGCGTGGTGCTGGCGATTCGCGCAGAGACGGCGCGCAACTACATCTTGCTGCGGGGCACGCAGAACCAGCTTGCGGTGCTGCGCCTGACGCTGGACAACGCGAACCACAATCTGGAACTGACGCGCATGCGCCGGCGCGAAGGGGTGGCGACGGAGCTGGACGTGTCGCAAGCCGACGCCCAGGCCGCCGCCATCGAAGCCGCCGTGCCGCCGCTTGCGCTGCGCGTGGATCAGCTGATGAACGCGCTGGCGCTGCTGGTGGAGCAACCGCCCCATGCGCTGCATGAGCGCCTGTCGCCCATCACCGCCATACCCGGCGGGCCGGTGAAAGTGCCGATCGGCCTGCCCAGCGAACTGGCGCAGCGCCGGCCTGATGTCCGGCAGGCCGAGGCCCGCCTGCACGCCTCGGTAGCCGCCATCGGCGTTGCAGAAGGGGATTTTTATCCCCGCATCACGCTATCTGGAAACCTGGGTCTGCAAGCGCTGCAATGGAATAACCTGGATAGCGGCCAAGCCGGAATTTTTGGCGTGGGGCCGGCCGTGCGGATACCGCTGTTCGAAGGCGGCCGGTTGCGCGGCCAGTTGCGTCTGCGCGAATCTCAGGCGCAAGAAGCCGCGCTGGCATTCCAGAAGACCGTGCTTAATGCCTGGCACGAAGTCGATAACGCCATGACCGCCTATCAGGCGCAGCAGACGGCCAGCGCCAGCTTGCAGCGCGCTTCTGACAGTGCGCGCCGCGCGCTGCTCAATGCGCAACGCCAATATGCGGCGGGGGCGTCCGACTTCGTCAACGTGCTCAGCGCGCAGAACGCCGTGCTGGCCAGCGATCAGGCCCGCGTGGCGACGCAGGCGGCGGTATCGCTGGCCCTGGTAGACCTTTACCGGTCACTCGGCGGCGGCTGGCAATCGGCCGCTGGTCCGGCGGCACAGGTCCAGGATCGTGCGCCGTAACCACTGGTGTGCAAGGTCGCTTTGGAAACGGGGTTGCCACGCCTGCGTGAGCAACACCGTTTCAAGTTGCATGGGCAGATCGAACAGCCGGATGCGCAGCCCGGCACTGAGCGCACTGCGCGCAAGATGTTCGGGCATGGGCAGCAGCAGGTCGGAATCCTGCAACGTGAACAAGGCCGCAGAGGGGGTGGGCACGATCAGGGCAACGTGGCGGCGCAGGCCCTGCGCTTCCAAGGCGGCGTCGATCGGCCCCGCCGATTTGCCCCGGCGCGAGATGCCGATGTGCCCCCAACGGGTGAGCCGTTCGGGGGTGATGTCGTCGTCGAAGATCGGATGATTTTCGCGAGCGAGGCCCACGAAAGTGGTCGTGAACAACGGCTGCACGCGGATTTCCGGCCCGAGTGTGCGCGACGCACTGATAAGCAGGTCAATGCGGCCACTGCGCAACGCATCTACGTCGACATCGTCTTCCTCGGGGGAAAAGCGCAGCATGGCGCGAGGCATATCCCGCGTCATCGCTTCCAGCAAGCGGCCCGCGTGGATGCCCACGAAAACGTCATTGGCGCGCACGTTAAAGCGCCGGTCCAGCGTCTTTAGATCGGACTCCGAGGCGGGCGCGAGCACCAGGGTGGCGTGCTCGACCGCCACCCGAACCTGCTCGCGCATCGCCAGCGCCCGTGGGGTGGGCACCAGCTTGCGGCCCGCCTGTACGAACACCGGATCGCCCAGCGTTTCGCGGATGCGGCCTAGGGTGCGGCTCATGGCGGGGGGGCTCAGGTTCATGCGCCGGGCCGCGCCGACCACGCTGCCTTCTTCCAGCAGCACATCCAACGCAAGCAGCAGGTTCAGGTCGGGGTGCTCCATGAGGTTCCTTGGGGTCGATGCAGAAAGCAGAATGCTACCCCCGCACCCCTGCTGCAAGGCGACGGATAAGCATTACGTCTGATGCACTGATCGCGTGCGGGCGGCGGCATTGACGGCCTGTATGACGTGCTTCGCATCGCGTATTGACATATCTATAGTTTTCGGCGCCGCGCGGACGTTTGGCATGGACACCAACCGAAGATGCGTTGCCAGGACGGGGCGGCAGTGTTTCAGCCTTCAATTACCCATTGCCATCCGCCCCTGATAAGCGGTCAGCTGGTGCTCAGCCAGCGCATGCACCTTAAGACGCCCAGCTACCAGTACAAGCAGTCGGCGTGCCGGGCGGTTGACCCCAAGATGATCGAATGCCCGCTGGAAAACCTGACGGTCTACACGCGCCCGGCGCCCCTGGAGTTTTCGCAAAAGCTCATCGCGCGGCGCAAGAACGTCAGCCCGGAACACCTGCAAATGCTGGGTAAGCTCCAGCCGATGGAGATCACGACGCTGGGCAAACAGGGCATGGAAGACCCGGTCTGGGGCGTGCCGGTATCGCTGCGCAAGGGCAAGTGACTGGGGCAAAACTGGGGCAAGTCTAGGCCGGATGAGCGCCGAGCAAGAGGCGTGTGGGGGCCGGATGACGGGTTTCGGGGACGGAGTTCCGGGTGCGCCGCAGCAAAGCGCCCGCCAGAGGGCGTATTATTTGCATCCATCCGGCGACCAAGCACCTGATTGATCAATGCGCCCGACCTGGATACGCGCGCATTCCACGGAACTCCGTTCATGAAGACCATTAGCAAATCGAGCAAGCTGGCTCACGTCCTGTACGACATTCGCGGCCCCATCATGGATCGGGCCAAGCAAATGGAGGACGAAGGCCAAAAGCTCATCAAGCTGAACATCGGCAATCTGGCTGTGTTTGGTTTCGATGCCCCCGAGGAAGTCCAGCAGGACATGATCCGCAATCTGCCGAACTCGGCGGGTTATTCGGACAGCAAGGGCATCTTCGCCGCGCGCAAGGCGGTCATGCACTACACGCAGGCGCAAGGCGTGGAAGGCGTGACGCTGGAAGACATCTATTTGGGCAACGGCGCGTCCGACCTGATCGCGATGGCCACCAACGCGCTGCTGGACGATGGCGATGAGCTGCTGCTGCCCGCGCCCGACTACCCGCTGTGGACGGCGGTGACGAGCCTGTCGGGCGGCACGCCCGTGCACTATCTGTGCGACGAGGCCAACGGCTGGATTCCGGATCTGAACGACATCCGCACCAAGATCACGCCGCGCACCAAGGGCATCGTGGTCATCAACCCGAACAACCCGACCGGCGTGATCTACCCCGATCACGTGCTGCAAGAAATCATCGCCATCGCGCGCGAGCACGGGCTGGTGATTCTGGCGGACGAGGTCTACGACAAGGTCCTGTACGACGACGCCACGCACACCGCGATGGCTAGCCTGTCCACCGACGTGCTGACGCTGACCTTCAACTCGCTGTCCAAGAGCTATCGCGCTTGCGGCTACCGCGCCGGCTGGCTGGTGGTCTCGGGCGACAAGCGCGCCGCCCGCGACTACATCGAAGGCCTGGACATGCTGGCCAACATGCGTCTGTGCGCCAACGTGCCGGGGCAGTGGGCCATCCAGACCGCGCTGGGCGGCTACCAAAGCATCAATGACCTGGTGTGCGAAGGCGGCCGTCTGCGCCGTCAGCGCGACCTGGCTTACGAGCTGATCACCGCCATTCCAGGGGTGACCTGCGTCAAGCCGCAAGCCGCGCTGTACATGTTCCCGCGGCTGGACCCCGAGATCTATCCCATTGAGGACGACCGCCAATTCTTCCTGCAACTGCTGGAAGTGACGCGGGTGATGCTGGTGCAAGGCACGGGCTTTAACTGGTCGCGCCCGGATCACTTCCGCATTGTGTTCCTGCCGCACGAGACGGACTTGCGCGAGGCGGTTGCCCGCATCGCCAAGTTCCTGGCCGATTACCGCGCCAAGCACGCCAACAAGTCGCTGGCGTCCGTGGAGGCCGAGGCGGCCGAGAGCGCGGATGATTTGCAGCTTGAGCGGGCGAAGAAAACGGCGTAGTGGAAACTGCGTCAACGCAAGGGCGTCGCGGGGTAGCAGCTACCCTTCGACGCCCTTCTTGTTTACCTCACATCCACTGCGTGACGCCGCTTAGCCAACAGCCCTGCGCGTCGCCGCGCGCACGCAGCTGGATGGCGGAGGGCGACCCCATCGCCACGCCCTGGCGCACTGTGTAGACCTCACTCGCCGGCACGCTGCCGGTCTTGTTCAAGTAGCCCCACAAAGCTGCTGCCGCGATGCCGGTGGCGGCGTCTTCGGGGTAGCCGGATGCCTTGGGAAACTGCCGGGCGCTGGCGCCGTCGTTGCTCAGCGCGTAGGGATACAGGCCGGTCGATTCGATGGCTTCGCATACCTCACGCACCGCGCTGAAGTCAGGCGTCAAGGCATTCAACGCCTCCTCGCTGGGCAACCGGATCAGCGTCTTCACGCGGCTGGTGCTGGCGTTGATCATGTGCAGGCCCGGCAGATCGGGATCAATACGCAGCACCGCCGCAATCGCGCGGTATTGCTCTGCCGTCAGTTCGGACGTGGTGACGGCGGGCTGCGAGACCCAGGCGCGGTCGCGGGCGCTGTCCCATTCAATGTCCACGCTGCCGCTCAGCGTCTGCACGCGCGCAGACGGCGTCGTCCAATAGCCCCATTGGCGCAGCGCCCACAGCGTGCCCACGGTGGCGTGGCCGCACATTTCCATTTCATGGCCCGGCACGAAAAAGCGCAGCCGGCACAAATGGCCTTCGCGCTCGGCCGGCACCACAAACGATGACTCATGGCCGTGATGCGCCGCCAGCGCCTGCATGTCGCTGGCCGCCATGCCTTCCGCGTCAAGCACCAGCGGCACGGGGTTGCCGCCTTGCGCCGCCTGGGCAGGGTCAACGAATACGCGTAGCAAGGCCGCCTCGCCGGCAGGCGGTGGGGCAGGGGGGCGAGGGGGGTGAAGGTCAGTCAAACTGGACTCCGGTAGTGGTGATGAGCTCGCCCCAGAAGGCGAGGTCGTGAGAGACGGTGCGGCTCAAGGCCTCGGCCGTGTCGGGGCGCACATCCACGCCCTTGGCCGCCAGGTCTGCGGCGATGGCCGGATCGCGCAGCACGGTGTTCAGCGCAAGATTCATTTTTTCCACGATGGCGGGCGGCGTGCCTTTGGGAAAGGCCAGGCCATACCAGAGCGACTGCGTATACGTCGGCATGCCCTGGGCGGCGAAGGTTGGCACGTTCGGCAGGATGGGGGTGGCCTGGGTGGTGGCCACGGCAATCAGCTTGCCGCTCTGCACGAAGGGCGCCAGGCCCACGGGGTTGTCGAACATGATGTCGACCTGGCCGCCGATCAAATCCGTATAGGCGGGCGCCGCGCCGCGATACGGCACATGCGTCAGGTCCAGCTGCTTGTCTTTCTTGAACATCTCGCCCAGCAGATGCGACACGGTGCCCGCGCCCACCGACGCATACGTGCCGCTGCGGCGCGCCTTCAGCGCATCGATCAGCGCGGGCAGCGTGCTGGCCTTCAGCGACGGTTGCGCCGCCAGCACATAGGGCGACGTGCCGATGAAGCCGATGTAGTCGAAGTCCTTCTCCGGGCGGTACGGCAGGTTCTTGTACAGGTTGGCGCTTAGCGCCGTGGTGCTGGTTGTGACGGCCAGCGCGGTGTAGCCGTCGGGCTTGGCGCGGGCGGCCTGGCCCGAACCCACCGTGCCTCCCGCGCCGCCCGCGTTCTGGATGATCACGGTCTGCTGCAGTTGACGCGTCAGCGCCGGTTGCAACGTCCGCACCACCAGATCCGTTCCGCCGCCAGCGGGGAAGGGCACGATAAGGGTGATCGGTTTGTCAGGCCACGCGGATTCGGCCCCCGCGTGGGCGGCAGGCAAGAGCAGCAGGGCGGCGGATAGCAATGCAGACGGCAGTGCGCGATTCATGAAATTCCCCTTGTATGTAATGGATTGAATGACCCGATCGTAGGGAGCCGCCGGCCCGGCGGCGAACCACCACGCGACAGCGGCTGATCCCGCATGCGACAGCCCGAACGCGGCGCGGGCGGCGGGCTTGCGTCAAAGCCGGCGTGCGCGGATACTGGCCAAACGCCTATTTCTTGCCGCCGCCGGGAATCCCGCTGGCGAACATCACGCCCCGCACGCCCCTCATGACGCGTTCCGTCCCGCTTTCTTCCAAACAGGATCTGATCGCCCAGACTGGCTTCGCCCTGGCGGCCAGCCGCCAGCCGCGCTACGCCTTTCACTGGCACGAGCACGACTGCGCCATGCTGCTGTGGCCGCGCGCAGGCGCGCTGGATAGCGCTTGGCAAGATGAAGAAGGGGCGCGCCGCCGGTGCCGTCTGGTTCGTGGCCAGGCGCTGCTGCTGCCGTCTCACGTCGAACACAGCACGCGCGCCGAGAGCGTCGCGCAGCAGCACGGCGAACTTTATCTGGCTCCGGAACTGTTGCGCGCTTGTCAGGCGGGGGGCGTCCTGCAGCTGGACGGCGCGGCGCAGGCCATGCTGGATGCGCTGTGGAAACCGGCGTTGTCGGCGTCGGCGCTGCCCATGCTGGTCGAGGCCTTGATCGCCCAGCTTGACGCCAACCACCGGCAACAAGCCCAAACCCGCGCGCTGCAGGCGCCGTTGCCCTTGGCGCGGCAATGGATGGAGCTGTTGCGCGCCCGGCTGGAAGAGGGCCAACCCTTGCCGGCCATCGCCGAATCCGCCAACGCGCTGGGCGCCACCACTCGCACCTTGCAGCGGGCCTGCCTGGACGCCTATGGCCAATCCCCCATCGCCTTGCGCCGCAAGGTGCTGGCGCAGGCCGCGCGGCAACGGATCGCAATGGGCGAACCGGTTGCGAGAGTCAGCGCCGAATTGGGATTTTCCAGTAGCGGACACTTGGGCAGGCTGCTGCGCGCGGTGGAAACCTAAACCGCCGTGGCGGGCTGGGGGGACGCGTGGCCCGGAATGGATGCGACGAGCTCGCGCGTGTAGTCGCACGACGGCCGCAGGAACACATCACGCGCAGCCCCAATCTCTACCACCTTGCCCCGCTGCATCACCGCAATGCGATGGCATAGCCGCGCCGCCACACGCAGGTCGTGTGTGATGAACAGGATGCTCACGCCCAGCCGTTCGCGAATCGATTCAAGCAAGTCCAGAATCTGCGCCTGCACCGACACATCCAGGGCCGAGACCGCTTCGTCCGCAATCAGAATTTCCGGTTCCATCATGAGCGCCCGCGCGATCGACAAGCGCTGCCGTTGCCCGCCCGAGAACTCGTGGGGAAAGCGATCCAGCGCACTCGCATCCATGCTGACCAGCGCCAGCATGTCGAGCATGCGGGCATGGACCTGCCTGGGGTCCACGCCAAAATTCAGCGGGCCTTCGGCCAGCGTGCGGCCCACCTTGCGGCGCGGGTTGAAAGAACGGAACGGGTCCTGGAACACCATCTGCACGCGCTTGCGATAGCTGCGCGCCTCGCGCGTGCCCAGTTTTCCCACGGCGTTGCCGTCAATGAAAATCTCACCCGAGGTCGGCGTGGCGAAGCGGGCCAGGCACCGGCCCAGCGTGGTCTTGCCGGAACCCGATTCGCCCACAATGCCCAACGTTTCGCCGCGCGCCAGTTGCAGCGACACGCCGCCCAGCGCATCGACGCGGCGGCGCTTCGACTTGAACATCGATTTGGTTTCGAAGCGCAGCGTCAGGTCGCGCACTTCCAGCACGGGCGGGTCGGAGGCGGGCAATGCCTGGGCGCGGAAATCTCCGCGGGGGCGCGCGGCCAGCAAGCGCTGCGTGTAGGGGTGCTGGGGGCGTTCCAGCACATCGGCAGCCGCGCCTTGTTCAACGATGCGGCCTGCCTGCATCACGATGACCCGGTCTGCAATTTCGGACACCACGTCGAAATCGTGCGTGATGAACAGCACGCCGTTGTCGTGGCGGCCACGCAGGTCGTTCAGCAATCGCAGCACCTGCGCCTGCGAAGTCACGTCCAGCGCGGTGGTGGGTTCGTCGGCGATGATCAGGCCGGGTTCCATCACGAGCGCCATCGCGATCATCACGCGTTGGCGCTGGCCGCCCGACAACTGATGCGGATACGCATACTGAAGCTTTTCGGGGTGCGGCAGCCGCACGTCGGAGAGCAAGTCCAGCACGCGGCGGGCGACGGCGTCGCGGCTGAGCCCCTTTGCATGGAACTCGAACACCTCTGCAATTTGGTCGCCGACGCGCATCAGCGGGTTCAGCGCCGTCATCGGCTCCTGGAAGATCATGGCCATGCGGTTGCCGCGCAGCTTTTGCAATTCGTCGCGTCCGGCGTGCGTGATGTCGCGGCCGGCCAGCAGGATCTGGCCGCTTTCCAGCGTCAGCACGCCCTTGGGCAACAAGCCCATGACGGCGCTGGAGGTCACGGATTTGCCCGAGCCGGATTCGCCCACGATGCAGACGATTTCACGCGCATGGACGGTGAACGATACGTCGTCCACGGCGTAGCGGCGGTCACCGCCACCGGGCAGACGCACCTTCAGGCTGCGAATGTCCAGGATGGGCGAGGCGGACGGCATGGCTTGCGGCCGGGTTGCTGGGTTCATGGCGTCAGCTCTTGGTTTTGCGTGAAAGACGGGGGTCAAGGCGGTCGCGCAGCGCGTCGCCGAACATGTTGACGGCCAGGATCAGCAGGGCCAGGAACACGCCCGGCACCAGCACAATCCATGGCGCGCGCTGAAAGAAAGGGCGGCCTTCGGCAATGATGCTGCCCAGGCTGGGAATCTCGGGCGGAAAGCCCAGCCCAAGAAAGCCCAGCACGGCTTCGGTCAGGATGGCCGCAGCGCAGACGAAGGTGGCTTGCACCACCAGCGGGTTGATGGTGCTGGGCAGAATGTGCCGCCACAACACCTTGAGCGCCGGCGTGCCGGAACCGATCGAGGCTTCGACGTAAGGTTCTTCACGCACCGACAACACGACGCTGCGCACCAGCCGCGCCACGCGCGGAATCTCGGGGATAGAAATGGCGATGACCATCGTGACGATGTTGGCGCCGCCCAGCGCCACCATGGCCACCGCCAGCAGCAGGCCTGGAATGGCCATGATGCCGTCCATCAACCGCATGACGGGCGCGTCCAGCCGCCGCACATAGCCCGCAGCCAAGCCGATGACGAGCCCCGCGACAATCGCAATGAGGCTGACCAGCGCCGCCAGCGTGATCGACAGGCGGCCGCCATACAGCACGCGCGACAGCAGGTCGCGGCCCAGCGAGTCCGTGCCCAGCCAATACACATCGGACGAGCCCTGAAGCCGTGCGCGCGGCGTCAGTGCGCCGGGGTCATGGGACGCCAGCAGCGGCGCGCCGACGGTGAGCGCCACCAGCAGCAACAGCAGCAGCGAGCCGAGCATGACGGGGTCGTGGATGACGGCGCTTGCGGCTTGACGCCAGCGCGAAGGCGGCGGCGCGGCGGGCAGGGCAGAGGCGGGAGAGGTTGACATCAGATAACTCCGGATCGTCCGCGGGTCAGTAGCGGATACGGGGATCAAGCACGACGTAGGCCATGTCGATCAGCAGATTGACGAACACGTAGATGAACGAGAAGAACAGAATGGTTCCCTGCACCACGGGGTAGTCACGGGCCAGCACCGAGTCAACGATCAGCCGGCCCACGCCCGCGATGTTGAAGATGGTCTCGGTGACCACCACGCCGCTGATCAGCGTGGTCAGCGCCACGCCCACGATGGTGACGATGGGAATCGCGGCATTGCGCAACGCATGGCGAAACAGCACGAAGCGTTCGGTGACGCCCTTGGCCCGCGCCGTGCGCACAAAGTCTTCGCCCAGCACATCCAGCAGGCTGGCCCGCGTGATGCGCGTGATCAGCGCCACAAACACCATCGCCAGCGTTACGGAGGGCAGCAGCAGGTGCTGCGCATACCGGCCCACGCCATCGGCAAGCGGCGAGTAGCCCTGCACCGGCAGCCAGTTGAGCTTCACCGAGAACACCAGAATCAACAGGTATGCCACGACGAACGCCGGCACAGAAAACGCCAGCACCGCGCCAGCCATGATGCCGCGATCCGCCAGGCCCCGATGCCGCCATGCCGCCAGCACCCCCAACGGTATCGCCGTGGCGATGGTCAGCAGGATGGCCCACGCGGCCAGCGAGAACGTCGGGCCCAGCCGCGCCTTGATGAGCGTGGTGACGGGCTGCTTGGATTGGATCGAATGGCCCAGATCCCCTTGCACCAGCGCGCCCATCCAGCGCAGGTATTGCGTGCCGATGGACTGGTCCAGGCCCATCTCTGTGCGGATCTGCGCGATGGATGCTTCGCTTGCCATGTCGCCCGCAATGACGCGGGCGGGGTCGCCCGGCGCCATGCGCAGCATCAGAAACACCACCGTGGCCACGATGAGCATCACCGGAATCGCCGCCAACAGGCGCTTAAGGATGAGTTCAATCATGGCGTGCTACCAGAACAGCGGGATCTGCGCGTCCGTCATGCGTCCCAGCTTGGCGGCGTTGTAGCCCTTCATCTTGGAATACGTGCCCAGCGGAATGAAGAACACCTGGTCGTAGTTGAGCTTCTGAATTTGCAGGGCGATGTCCTTTCTGCGGGCCGGGTTGTCCGTTTCCGCAAATTGGTCGCGCAGCTTTTCCATCTGTTCGCTCTTGGACCAGCCGACATAACCCGCCGTGCCGCGCCCATCCAGGTTGGGATTGGTCAGCGGGTTCATCAGGTCCAGGCTGGTGAAACCCGTCTGGAAGATGCTCCAGCCGCCTTCTGCTACCGGGTCTTTCTTCGAATAGCGCGACAACAAGGTCGCCCAGTCCATGGACTGGATTTCGACGTTCATGCCGATGGTCTTTAACGCCTGCGCGGTGACGGACGCCAGGCTGGCCAAGACGGGCAGGTCGGTTGGATGCAGAATCACGACCTTGCTGCCGTCGTAACCGCTGTCTTTCAACAGTGCCTTGGCGTGCGCCAGGTCAGGCTCTTTGGTTTGCGTGGCGCCGTCCTCTGACGCGTAGGGCGAATTGCAGCTCAGCACCGCGCCGCACAGCTTGACCATCTTCTCGTCGCCAATCTGCGCGGCAAGATAGTCGCCTTGATACACGGCGGCGAGCACAGCGCGGCGCACCTTCACGTTGTCAAAGGGCGGTTGCAGCCAGTTCATGCGCATCGTGAAGATGTTCGTGCTGTCGCCATAGGACTTCAGCGCCACGCCCTTCGCGTCCGCCAGCTGCGGCAGAAGATCCGGCGGCACGTCTTCAACAAAGTCGATCTCGCCGCGGCGCAGCGCGTTCACGGCGGTCTGCGAGTCAGAGATGTTGACCAGTTCCAGCCGGTCAACGACGGCGACCTTGGCGCCGGCGAATCCGCTTGCCGGTTCCTTGCGCGGCACATAGTCCGTGAACTTCACGTAGGTGGCTTTCACGCCGGGCTGGAAGTCCGCCGCCACGAACTTGTACGGACCCGAGCCGATCACTTCGGTGATCGTCTGCGAGACCGGCACGGACGCGATGCGCTTGGGCATGATGAACGGCACGGGCGACGCGGGCTTGGCCAAGGCGTCGATCAGCATGCCGAACGGCTGCTTGAGGTGGAACACGATGGTCGTGGCATCGGGGCTTTCCAGGCTGCGGGTGGCGGCCATCAGGCGCAGGCCCAGCACATCGCGTTCGGCCCAGCGCTTGAGCGAGGCCACGACGTCTTCACCCGTGACCGGTGCGCCATCATGGAACTTCAGGTTTGGGCGCAACGTCAGCGTGACGGTCAGCCGGTCGGGGCTTTCCTGCCAGCTTTCCACCATTTCCGGCTGCGGCTTGCCATTGGCGTCCAGCGCGAACAGCGTGTCGAACACCATGTAGCCGTGGTTGCGGGTGATGTAGGCGTTGGTCAGGATGGGGTCGATCACGCGCAAGGGCGCCTGCATGACGATCTTGGCGGTCGTTTCGGCGTGCAGCGTGCTGATGGGCGCAAGCGTTGCCGTCAGTGCGGCGGCGCAAAACAAGGCGGGGGCAAACGCGGCGGGCGCGCGGACGCGTCCCAGGCCGGGATTCAATTTTTTCATACCGATACCTTCAAGGTGAGGGTGAATCAGGCGAAACGGGGCAAGGCTCGGCGGCGAGCCTTGCCGATCAGCCGAACTGCGGTCTGCGTGCGGCCCACGGGGCCAGGCGCTCAAGCTGCGCCGAGAGTTCAAGCACGATGTCTTCACGCCCGAAATGGCCGATCAACTGCGTGGCGACGGGCAAGCCGTTGGCCGTCCACGACAGCGGCAGGCTGGCGGCGGGCAATCCCGCGCCATTGATGACGGGAAGAAAGGTGGAATACGTTGCGGCACGCGCCCGGTAATCGCGAAAACCCAGGCCGTCGGACGTGTTCAATGCCAGGTAGTCGAGCTTGCAGGGAAGCTGCGCCAGCGTCGGCGTCAGCAGCACATCCACGTCAGCCATGGCGGCGGCAAACGCGCGCCCCACGGCATGCAGGCGTGATACCGCGTCGATGTACGCCACGGCGTCGAGCCCCTTGCCGACGTGATAGCCGTCGAGAATGACGGGTTCAAGATCGCCATCGCGCAACGCGCGGCCAAGCAGCTTCAGGCGCGCGTCCACGGCCACGACGATGTTGCTGGCCAGGATGCTGCCGTGCGCATGGACGAAGCCGTCGTAGTCGATGACGGGCAAGGGCGCTTCGAACACCTTGTGCCCCAGGCGCTCAAGCAGCGTTGCGGTATGCGTGACGGCGGCGTCGCACTCCGGCGCAATCGTGATGCCATTCCAGCCGTTGCGCAGGATGCCCACGCGCAGCGGCCGAACGGCTTGTTCGCGTACCGCATCGATGAACGAACGCGGCTTGGGCGGCGAGCCATACGGCGCGCCGGGCTCGTAGGCGTCGATGCTATCCAGCGCTGCGGCCGTGTCGCGCACGGAAATGCTCAGCACGCCATCTGTCGACATACCGGCCCATCCTTCGCCGCGCATTGGCCCCATCGGCACGCGGCCCCGCGAGGCCTTCAATCCGAACACGCCGCAGCAGGCGGCCGGAATGCGGATGGAGCCGCCGCCGTCGCTGCCGTGCGCCGCCGGTACGATGCGCGCGGCTACGGCCGCTGCCGCGCCACCGCTGGAGCCACCCGCCGAGCGCGTGCGGTCCCAAGGGTTCAACGTGGCGCTGCCGTTGCGTACGGCTTCGGTGGTGCCGGCCATGCAGAGTTCCGGCACGGTCGTGCGCGCAAACGGGATGAAGCCCGCCGCCTCGAATCGGTCGGCGACGGTGGCGGCATACGAGTAGGTGGTGTCGTTGAACAACGCCGAGCCAATGCTGGACGGAAACCGCTGGTGGGCGAAGCCGGAGTCCTTCAGCAGAAAGGGAATGCCGCGAAACGGGCCGCGTGGAGTCCAGTCGGCCGCGATGCGGCGCGATTCGTCGTAGCGCGGGTAGGTGATGGCGTTAAGCGTGGGATTGCGCGCTTCGGCCAATGCGATGGCGCAATCCATGAGCTCGGCGGACGTGGCCTCGCCGCGCTCGAGCAAGTCGGCCAGCGCAAGGCCGTCCAGGCGCTCGTAGTCGGTGGTTTGCATGTTTCCCCTTGTATTTGCTGCCTGTGTCGTTCACGGCAGATGCAAAGTCTAGGGATGCATGTGGCAGGGGCCAAACCCGGATGCGACAGTGCGCCCGTCCCAAATGCGACATGCCCAAGGACGTTGGGGAAAACTCGGGGGGCCTTTGAAACCTACAGCGCGGGCTTGAACACCATCAGGAAATACACGGCCACCATCGCCAGAAACGCCGGGTAGCCCAGGCCTTCCCACCACCGCGCAAAGCGCCAGTAGCGTGCGGGCAGCGCCGTATCGCCGGCCGTGTGCGCAGCGCCCGCCATCTTGGCCATTTCGTATTGCAGCCACACCACCGGCAGCCAGCACACGCCTGCCAGCAGATACAGCGCAATCGACGCCAAGATCCACGGCGTGTTCCATTGCCAGCCGGCCGCGTGCGCCAGCCACAACCCCGACAAGGGCTGGATGACGACGGCGGGCGTGGTGAACCACAGGTCGGCGCGCACCACCAGTTTCGACACCGCGCTGATTGCCGGGATGTTGCCGGTGCGGTTGGCGAAGAACAGATAGAACGCCGTGCCAAAGCCCGTGCCTACGAGCAGCACCGACGAGAGAATGTGCAGGGTCTTGATGGTCAGGTACGGGTTCATGGCTTGGGTTCCTCGGTAAGCAGAATGAAGAGCAGCGCGACGACGGCGGCGTTTTTCAGGACCGGGCCGAACGGGTGCAACAGGAATTCGGGCAAGGCCACGGCGATCACGGCCGTGTACCCCAGCACCAGCGCCAGCTGCGCGGCCCACAGGCGCCGGCCGGGCCACCAGAGCGTGGCGACGCCGAAGGCGAAGTCCAACCCGGCCGCCAGATACAACGCCGCTACCGCCGCGCCGCCATGCAGGCCGACCGGTTCCAGCAGCTTCACGCTGCCCGCAACGGGATAGAGCCAGGCGCTGCATATCGCCGTCCAAAACCAGATCAATGCCAGCGCGCCGCGCAGCAGGCCGGGGCGCCAGGCCGCCAGCGCCTGGTGGCGCAGCGCCAGCGCATCGGCAGGCGCGATGAAGGATTCAATGCCAGCGGGCGGGCGGCCCAATGCGTGAGTGGTGGTGGCGGCGTCGGCGGTGTTGCCGGCGCGCAGCATTCGCCAGGTGTCGCGCGTCAGCAAAGAGCCGGGAAGCCGGTTCAGCAACACCGCGCCGGTTGACACCAGCCAGGCTGGCACGGGCACCTGCGATGCGGGCGCGAACCCCATGGATGCCCGGTACGCCGCCAGCATCTGGCGAAACGCCACCTCGGTGCCGCCGACCAAGTCGAGCACGGCAGGGCCATCAGCATCGCCACGCAGCAAGCGGACGACGATCTCGGCCAGTTCATTCACATGGATCGGACGGAGCCGCTGGTGACCGCCGCCGGGCAGCAGATGGATAGGCATTGTTGACAGCGCCCGGAAGAATCGCGCCGATGCGCCGTCGACGCCATACACCAGCGCCGGCCGCAGGATGTGGTGCGCGATGGGCAGCGACTGCAAATAATCGTCGGCGGCGCGCTTGCTTTGGAAGTAGGGCGTATCGCCATGCTCGGCGCCCAGCGCCGACAGTTGCACGATGTGCCGGACGCCCGCGCGCTGGGCGGCATCGAACAAGGCAATGGGCGCGCGCCGGTGGACGTTGTCAAACGTGGCGTGGGCGCTTTCAATCAGGATGCCAACGGCGTTGATGACCACATGAATGCCGCGCAGCCGATCCGTCCAGGCGGCCGGGTCGGTGTCCGCCATGTAGTCGATGGCGATTTCGTCCGGCCCGGTTGGCACGCGCACGCCTTTCAGCACGCGGTGGCCGTCGCGCGCCAACGCCTCGCATAGGGCACGTCCTACAAAACCGCGGGCGCCGCAGACCAGGATGTTCATGCCGTTGCCTCGTTGGAGTAAGCCGTTCATGGCGGTTATGAATGCAGGTGAAGAATGCAGGTGAAGAATGCGGATTCAAAGATTCTTCGGTTTCTGCAATTTCTGTACAGACAGAAATTGCGAATTAAAAAAAGGGCGCGGCTTTTCACGCGCCCTGGGTGGCTACGCCTTGCCGCGCCGCATGGTCTTGCTGATCTTCGCGCCCATGCCCAGCGTCTTCATCAAGGTTTCGGGTTTCATGCGTAGCATCTCGTCCGACCACGTCGTCAAGATTTCCAGGAATTCCAGCGTCTCGCGCACGCGTTGCTCGGTGGCGCGGCTTTCGTTTTCGATTTCGGGGCTGGCCAGGCTGTCGCGCAGCATGGTCAGCGTGGGGTCGATCTCGCGTTGCCGGCGGCCTTCGACGATCAGCTTGAACAGCTCCCAGATATCGGTCGACGTTTCAAAGTGGTCGCGCCGGTCTTCCATTACATGCACCACGCGCGCCAGCCGCCAGGCCTGCAACTCCTTCAGGCTGTTGCTGACGTTCGAGCGCGCAACGCCCAGCGTGTCGGCAATTTCTTCAGCGGGAACGGGGCGGCCCAGTAGATAGAGCAGGGCGTGGATCTGGGCGACCGTGCGGTTCACGCCCCAGCGCGAACCCATTTCGCCCCAGTGCAGGATGAATCGTTCGGCGATGGGTGTGAGTGTCATGGAAGCCACTGTAGGAGGTTTCTGTTATTTCTGTCAAGACAGAAACAACAGAAACCAACTATGCTGCCCGGCATCGTAATTTGCCCGGATGCCGGACCATGAAGACAACGATCATTCTGCTGCGCGGCGTGATGCCAACGGGAAAGAACAAGGTGCTGATGGCGCCGCTGCGTGCGGCGCTGGAGGCGGCGGGCTTGCACAATGTGCGCACATACATCCAAAGCGGCAACGTCATTGCGTCCACCAAGCTGGGTCAGGCGTCCGTTGAAGACCTGGTGCATCGCGTCATCCACGAGCAGTTTGGCGGCGATATCAAGGTCTTGGCCCGGCCGCCGTCCCATTTGATCGATGCGCTGGAAAACAACCCGTTCAAGGGGGAAGACCCCGCCAAGCTGTACTTCACGCTGCTTGCCTCCCAACCGGAAGGCGCCATGCTGTCGTCGTTCCACGGGCTGAGCCACGCGCCGGATCAGGTGCAAGTGGTGGGGGACATGGCCTATGTGTTGTGCGCCACGAAATACAGCGATCTGAAGGCCAACAACAATTTCATCGAACGAAAGCTGAAGGTGGCCGCCACCACGCGCAACTTCAACACGATGTCGAAGCTGATTGCGCTAAGCGCGGCTGGCGAATAAGCCCGAGGGATAAGTGCGTATGCACAAAAAAACCCCCAAGGCCGCAAAGCCTTGGGGGTTTTCACTTCTGCAAAGCCGCGTGTGCGATCAGTTCGCTGCGGCGCGCAGCGCCTTGGCCGCCTGCACCATGTTCGTCAGCGCCGGCAGCACTTCGCTCCATTGGCGGGTCTTCAGGCCGCAGTCCGGGTTCACCCACAGGCGTTCCGCGGGCACGCGTTCGGCCGCCAGCTTCATCAGCTTCACCATGTATTCCTCGTTCGGAATGTTCGGCGAATGGATGTCATACACGCCCGGGCCGATTTCGTTGGGGTACTCGAAGCTTTTGAACGCGTCCAGCAGTTCCATGTCCGAACGGCTGGTCTCGATGGTGATCACGTCCGCATCCATGTCGGCAATCGACTTGATGATGTCGTTGAACTCCGAATAGCACATGTGGGTGTGGATCTGCGTGTCGTCCGTCACGCCGTTGGCGGTGATGCGGAACGATTCCACGGCCCAGTCCAGGTATTCCTGCCATTGCGCCTTGCGCAGCGGCAAGCCTTCGCGCAGGGCGGCTTCGTCGATCTGGATCACGTTGATGCCGGCCTTTTCCAAGTCCAGCACTTCTTCGCGGATGGCCAGCGCCAGCTGGTAGCACGACACCGAACGCGGCTGATCGTCGCGCACGAACGACCAGTTCAGGATGGTGACGGGGCCGGTCAGCATGCCCTTCATGGGCTTCGTGGTCAGCGATTGCGCGTACTTGATCCACTCAACCGTCATGGCCTTCGGACGGCTGATGTCGCCAAACAGAATCGGCGGCTTCACGCAGCGCGAGCCATACGATTGCACCCAGCCGAACTGGCTGAAGGCATAGCCTTCGAGCTGCTCGCCGAAGTATTCGACCATGTCGTTGCGCTCGGCTTCGCCGTGCACGAACACGTCCAAGTCCAGCGCTTCCTGTTCCTTCACGCAGCGGGCAATTTCAGCCTGCATGGCGGTATTGTAGGCGGCGGCGTCCAGGCGGCCCGCCTTGAATTCGCTGCGAGCGTGGCGAATTTCAGCGGTCTGCGGGAACGAGCCGATGGTGGTGGTGGGGAACGCCGGCAGCTTCAGCAGTTCGGCTTGCTTGGCGGCGCGTACTTCGTAGGGGTTCTTGCGCTGGCCCAGCTTGGCGTCCAGCTTGGCAATGGCGGCCTTGACCGCAGGATTGTTCACGCGCGGCGAGTGGCGGCGTGCGTCAACGGCGGCGGCATTGGCGGCCAGTTCGGCGCGCACGGCGTCGCGGCCTTGGTTCAATGCGGTGGCCAGCACCGACAGTTCGGCGAGCTTTTGCTTGGCGTACGACAGCCACGACTTGATCTCGCCATCCAGCTTTTGTTCGCTGTCCAGATCCACCGGCACATGCAGCAGCGAGCACGACGGTGCGACCCACAGGCGGTCGCCCAGTTGCTTGGCAACCGGTTCCAGCCAGTTCAGCACGGCGGTCAGGTCGGTCTTCCAGATGTTGCGGCCGTTGATCACGCCCAGCGACACCACGCTTTGCGCGGGCAGGGCGCGGATCAGCGCATCGACTTCGTCGCGGGCATTGATGGCGTCCAGGTGCACGCCTTGCACCGGCAGGCTGGCAACTAGCGGCAAGTTGCTTTGCAGCTGGCCGAAGTAGGTGGCCAGCAGCAGCTTGACCTTGCCCGTGTTCAGCGCCTGATAGGCCTTCTTGAACGCGGCGTCCCAGCCGGCTTCCAGTTCCGTCACCAGGATGGGCTCGTCGATTTGCACCCACTCGACGCCTTCCTCGGCCAGCTTGGCCAGCAGTTCCACGTACACCGGCAGCAGGCGATCCAGCAGCGCCAGCTTGTCGGAATCATCCTTGGCCTTGCCCAAGGCAAGATAGGTCACCGGGCCGATGATGACGGGCTTGGCTTTCACGCCTTGCGCGCGGGCTTCGGCCAGTTGCTCCAGCAGGCGCGAGGCGTCCAGATTGAACGCGGTATCCGCCTTGAATTCCGGGACGATGTAGTGGTAGTTGGTGTCGAACCACTTGGTCATTTCGCCTGCGGCAACGCCGCCGCAGCAGCCGGCGTGCGCTTCGGCGCCTTGCGCCGAACGGCCACGGGCCACGCGGAAATAGTTGTCCAGCACGTTGCCATGGAAGCCTTGGACGCGGCTGGGCAGGTTGCCCAGCGTGAAGCTCATGTCCAGCACCTGGTCATAAAAGGCGAAGTCGCCCACCGGCGCCAGATCCAGCGCCGATTGCAGCGCCCAGTTGATCTTGCGCTGCTCAGCGCCCACGGCCTTGAGCTCGTCGCGGCTTGAAAGCCCCTTCCAATACGATTCAAGGGCGAACTTCAATTCGCGCTTTGCGCCGATACGGGGGAAACCCAGATTATGAAAACGTGCCACGACGACCCTCCTGTCGATTGATAGAGTGCTGCCATCGTAGGATGCTTGATCTATGAATAAAAATGGTATTAATTCATAAATCAATGAATTATGCGCATGTGTGAGTGGACGCAAGCGGCGTCGCCTGACCGCTTTTCCTGAGCGTGCGTGAAGCCGATGTGCGAATCGGCTGGCGGCGCGCGTTGTGCAGATGGCGCTCGCCCATCGGAATGAGCGGTAGCGCCATCTGGGCGGCTTAGGTCCGCGCCGGGTCTGCCTCTGCCTCTTCGCGCGCCTCGAGCTCGTTGCCCAGCACCTCGGAAGAATCGTCGTTGCTGGCTTCCGGCTTCAGGCGGCGGCGCGTGTGGCCCGCAGCGCGGGCGTCCTCGCCTTCGTCGGGGCTGTCGGGCTGCAAGGTCACGTTGGCGGGCGGCGCGTAACCCCGCTTGTCCTGCCCGAAATACACCACCGTGTGCGGGTACGGCAGCTCGATGCCGGCGGCGTCGAAGTGCTTCTTCAACAGCCGGTTGTAGCCGCGCTGCACGGCCCATTGCATGCCGGGCGTGGTCTTGATCAGGATGCGGATGGTCACGCCCTTGTCGTTGACTGCCGTGACGCCGGCCACCGTCATCTCTTCCAGGATTTCAGGCCCCAGCACCGAGTCGGTCATCAGCTCGGCAAACGCCGCGCGCAGATGCTCGATGGCGTCGTCCACGCTTTCGCGATGTGCGATGGTGTATTCACCCAAGTGATACGAGAAATCGCGCATGTGGTTGGCCACCACATCCACCGACGAGAACGGCACCAGGTGATACCCGCCGTCCAGCGTGCGGATGCCTACCGAGCGGATGGTCATCTTTTCCACGGTGCCGAACACGCCCGCGACTTGCACCACGTCGTTTTCGTTCATGCCATTTTCAAGCTGGATGAAGACACCGGTGATGATGTCCTGCACCAGCTTCTGCGCGCCAAAACCAATGGCCAAGCCCACGACGCCCGCGCCTGCAATCAGTGGCCCGACGTCGATGCCGATCTGCGACAGCAGCACCATCAACGTCATCGTCACAATGACGATCAGCGCGGCGTTGCGAAACAGCGCCAGCAGCGTGCGCTCGCGCGCGGTGGGCATGCCGCGCCCCTCGCTCTGGCTCAGGCGGTGCTCGATGACGCTGGCGATGACCGTCCAGGCCAGCGCCGCGATCAACAGCACGATGGCGATGTTCACCACCATCCTGATGGCTGCGCCGCCCGCATCCGAGGCTAGCCAGCGCGACAAGTCGAACGCATGCCACGCATCCAGAATCAGCAGCACAACCACAATGCGGATGATCCAGCCGACCACTTTCAGAATGGCCGGCACGTAGGCGTTGACGCGCGCTTCCAGCAGCGGCAGGCGCCGCCGCAGGTCATCCGACAAACGGATAGGCTTGGACAGCACGGTGTTCAGCAGCAGAATCAACAAGCTGCCCACGCCGATGACCAGCAGCGTCTGCGCCGTCGCACGCGCCATGAAGGGCAGCGCGTTCAGCGGGTCGATCTGGCTGACGATGAGCAGGATGGTGAAGTAGCCAATGCCCAGCACGTGCCAGATGCGCGACAGAAAGTGCAGCCGCGACCCCAGGAACGTGGCCGCCGTGGCGGCGTGGCGGTTCATACGATCGCGCACCGCATGGCGGTTCTGCCAGATGACGCGCACGGCGTACACGTACACCGCCAGCATGATGACCATGCTGGCCAGCCGCCCCAGCGCGGGCGACAGCGCGGCGGACATGACGGGGTCGATCAGCAGCGTGCCGTAACCGGCCGCCGCAACCACGCGAACCAGCCACGCATTCCAGTACTTGGCCAGTTCATCGGACATGGGCAACAGGCGCAGATGCGGATGGCGCACGGCGAACACCGTGCGGATCAGCACTTTCACAATTTCCACCGCCACGAAGGCTTGCAGGAACACGGCGGCCAGCGAGTCGAGCGTGCCGCGTCCGGGCGTGCTCCACAACGCGGCCGCGCCGCCCGCCATGGCAGCCAGCAGCACGACGCCCGCATCGATAGCCACCGCGCCGATGATGGCGCCCGCGCGCCGCGCCAGCACGCGCATGGAGGCGGGGGAGCGGCGCTTGGACGGTGGGCGTGGCGCAGCCGCAGTCATGATCGGGGGCACGGACGCGGGCGCAAGCACGGGCGTGGCCGCAGGGTCTGGCATCGCTACAGACGCGCGCGCATCCGACGCCGCTTCAGTCTCGCAACCATGCTCGGCCACCCAGCGGTCAATGCGCGTGTAGATGCGCATCGCGATCATGCGCAGCAGGATGAAGGCGATGATTGTGGCGACGGCGGCCAGCAACAAGGGCATCAGCGCGCGGCTTGCGGTGCCGCTGTCCATGCGCAAGCTGCGTCCCGATGCCAGCGCGCTCATGTCGTCCACGCCCTGGCCCATGTCCGCGGCCACACCGGTCAGAAAGCGCTGCACGCCATCCGCCATGCGTTCCTGTAGCCCCGGCGCTTCTGCTTTCTTGGGCGGCTCGGCCGCAGCGGCAGCGCGGGAAGACGCGGGCTTGGCCCCAGATGCCTGCGCCCGCAATTCGTCCACCAGCGCCTTGCGCGCCTCGGGGTTCTCCAGCAGATCCGCCAACGCGGCGGGCGTCAGCGCAGTCGCTGCCGCGGCAGGCTGCTGCGGCGCCAACGGATTCGCCGCCACGGCTTGCGCCTGCCACACGAACGACAAGCAACTCAGCATCACCGCCAGCAACAAGGCCGCCAGCCAGGGCCTTTCCCGTCGTCGCCGCCAAAAATGGGCGGCATGGTGCAGGGGCGGGAAAGAATGGGATGCTGTCGTTGCGGATCGAACCACTAATAAATCTCCTCTACGATCAAGGCAAAAACGCGGCGCTGGAGCGCGGCCGCAGAGTCGCTACGGGGTTGATGATAAAGCCTTGTGATGCTGGCAGCCGGTTCAGGCGGGGCGTTGCTCGAGTCTTCAAGGACGATGCTGGGCTGCATTTTGAAGTGAGAATTTGCAGTCTGAAATATTGATGGCCATCTGTGAAATTGGTTTGAAGCGGCGTCAACGTGCGGGTTTGCGCCGCTGGCTTTGGTAATCGTCTGATTCTTGGTGGTGGTGGGGTCTGCGATCTGACAGTTTGCGTAGACTCGGGCCGGCCATTAATCGCCCGGCGACGCGGGCTACCCGTCAACGCGAAAAACCAGGAAATAGACGCAACATGCTCAAGCGCTACGTAAAGTGGATCGTCATTGCAATTTGCATGGCACCGTTCGTGTGGGTAGTCTTTTGGTTCAATTGCAGGCCCACCGTGGCGCTACATTATTCGGCTGAAGCAACGGACTCGCTCGGTTATTTTCTCAACGACAATCATTCCATCACCAAGCGGGGATTGAATCCGGGAGAATCCGTTAAGTACCCTACGGCAATGTTCCCTGAACCCGATATGTGGATATTGTTAACCTTCCCCTCCCAAAGCAATGACGCCCTAGAAATCACAAAACCCTTCAGCCGCATCGATGTGTTTATCGGCCCAGGGGCAAAGATAGAACGAACGGAAGTCCACGACGGATTCTTTGCTCGTTTCTGATCCGCACTATTGCGCACCTGCGCCACACCGCCATTTCACCAAGCCATCACCCAATCGACGATGAACAAGCCTGAAGCAGACCCCCGCAAACGCTGGCGCGAGCAGCAACGTTCCCAGCGGTTGGAACAGGCGGACGAGCAGCAGGCGGCGCAGCTTGTGCAAGCCAACGCCCAGCAGGCATGGAACGCACGTGCGCGGCAAGCGCCGGTTGTGGATCACGTGACCTGGCAAGGCCAGACATACCGCGTATTGAATCTCGCGGATGCGCAGTCGCTGCTGGGCCGGATTCGCGATACCGACAAGGCGCCGTACTATCACTTGCTGGACGAGGCCGCGATGGCGTTGCGGCCAGTCAGTGATGACAAACAGTGGGTGGTGTTGGTGGCTGATGCGTCCGTCACGGCGCTGGCGTTGGAATTGCCGGCGCAACTGCCCGACCATCCGTCGTTGCAGATTGCAGGATGGGCGTACACGGCGGGGTTGAATGCGGAAGTCGTGCGCGTAGAAGAAGGCGTGATGTTCGCCGTGCTGGGGCCGGCGCGCGCCGGCTTGATGGTGTTGTCTGCGGGACAGCACGCCTTCACGGAAGGCTTGAACGTGTCGGCGCTGTTGTGCAGACACTATCGCTGTCAGGTGCTGGTGCGCGGCGCTTTGCATGCGGACTGTTTGATCGGTGCGGGGAACGACGTGGCTTGCACCGACCCACCGCTGATCAATCTGCTGGCGACTGATGACGCCGACCGTCATCGCAGCCGCATCATGACGCGGCAGGGGCGCAGTTATCGCTTTTATCCGCCCACGCACGCGCTGGAAGCCATTGTGGCCCCGCGCTGGCTGCGCCGTGACGCACGCGGATCTGCACGGCTCGTCGAGCGCCTGGACGAGCTATCCGATGCACAGACGTTGCTGCGGCCGCGCGATGCAATCGATGCGGTCTACGACGGTTTCGCGGCCGAGCTTGAACAGGCCATGGAGACACTGTCGACCGTGCTGCGCCACGCCGGGCCGGCGCAACTTTCCGCGCGATTCGGCCCCAGCCCTTCCAACTATGCGCAGTATTCCGAGACGGCTGAAGGCGGGCGCGAGCTTGTGCGGCAGATTGATCATTCGGAAATGGTTCGCGTCAGCGCGAGGCAGCCGCGCGCGGGTGGGCCGGCCGCGTTTCAGGTGATGCATCTGAGCGCACCCGTGCGTGACCGCCACGTGCGTAATGCCCAGCCCGATGATGACGACCCCGAGGCGTGCATGATCAAGCTCGCGTTGCGCGATGCCGTTGCAAGGTTATTGGCGCATTACGATCCGGCTTGACGGGCCACGGGCTGGATCACCTCGCGGATCGCCTCGCGCATCGCTTGCAGGTCCAACGCCCGAGCGGCGGCTGACAGCGGCATCTGCTCCAGTCCTTGAGCGACGCAGGCCGCGATGGCCTCCGGCGTAGCGGCGTCGCCCATCGCGGCGACCTCCGCGCGCGGCACGCTGATGACCACGTCCAGCGTTTCTTTCTTGGCGTAGTACTTCGCCGACGCCTCAACGCCCGGCCCGGCGCACGCCGAAATGCTGCCGCCCAGCCATAGTGTGATGTCCAGCGTTGCCAATCCCGGCACGGCAAGGGGCGCCAGCGCGGCCTTCAGCTTCGGGCGAAGCATGACGATGGCGGCCAGGCACCGAACGCCGGTTTCCGGGCCGCCCATTCTTCCGTTCAATGTCACGTTCACCGTGGCTCCTGTCGATTTGCCGCTGCACTTATAGCATCCCCCATCGCCGCCAGCAGGTTGCCGCTACCAAGGCACCAGCGACAGCGCAAGCGATACGGCGACGACAAGTACGACGAGGGTCAGGATGTGTTTGGTTCGCATGCAGACTCCTTGGAAAGGGATGACGCATTACCCGCGCTCCGCATGGCCGGCAGGTTGCACCAGCATCGCGAAGACGCGTTCGAGCTGCTGCGGACTGTAGGGCTTGAGCAATTGATGCGCACCGTTCAAACCCGCGCGGGTACTGGCGTCGGCCAGCACGTCGCGCCCCGACGAGAACACGACCGCCAGCGTTGGCTGGCGGGTGCGCGCCCAGACCGCAAGGTCGATGCCCGAGCCATCAGGCAACCCGACGTCCGTCAGCAGGATGTCGATATGGTGCTGCAATAACTGTTCGCTTGCCTGTGCAGCGGTTGCGGCATGTATCACCTCATGTCCGAGGCTGCCCAGGATTTCTTCGGTGGTCAGGCGCACGGCCTCCATGTCTTCCACCAGCAGCACGCGCTTTGCCAATGCGGTGGTGGGCAGGGCGGTGTCTGAACGCAAACCCGAAGCCTGCGGCCGTGCGCGCAGCACCTGGCGCAGTTTGCGCGCCAGCGTGGCGGCGGTGTAGGGCTTGGACAGCAGCTCGATGCCTTCATCCAGCCGTCCGCCGTGGACGATGGCGTTGTCGGCGTAGCCGGACGTGAACAGCACGGCCAGCCGGGGCAGGCGCGCGCGGGCGCGCAGCGCAACGTCGCGGCTGCGCAAGGGGCCGGGCATGACGACGTCGGTGAACAGCAGGTCGACGTTGACGCCGCTTTCGATGATGGACATGGCGCTTTGCGCGTCGGCGGCCTTCAGCACGCGATAGCCCAGGTCTGCCAGCATCTCGACGACCGTGGTGCGCACGTCTTCATCGTCCTCTACCACCAGCACCGTTTCATCGCCGCCTTCGGCGTCGCTGGCATCCAATTCCGTGATCTGGTCTTCCGCCTGATTGGCACGCGGCAGGTAGAGGCGCACCGTCGTGCCCATGCCGGGTTCGCTATAGATCTTGACGTGGCCGCCCGTCTGCCTGACAAAGCCATACACCATGCTTAAGCCCAGCCCGGTGCCTTGGCCTTCGGGTTTGGTGGTGAAGAAGGGTTCGAACGCGCGCAGCACCAGTTCCTTGTCCATGCCGCAGCCGGTGTCGCTGACGGCCAGCATCACGTACTGGCCGGCGCGCACTTCGGCGTGGCGCGCGGCGTAGTCGTCATCCAGCTGTGCGTTGCCGGCTTCGATGGTGAGCTTGCCGTGCCCCTCCATGGCGTCGCGCGCGTTGATCGCCAGGTTGAGCAGCGCGTTCTCGACTTGGTAGGGGTCGACGAGCGTGTTCCACAGCCCTCCCGAAATCACGGTTTCCACTTCGACGCCGTCGCCCACCACGCGGCGCAGCATGTCGTCAAAGCCGCGCAGGAAGCGGCCCAGGTTGACGACTTTGGGCGCCAGCGGCTGCCGCCTGCCGAACGCCAGCAGTTGCGACGCCAGCTTCGCGCCCCGCTCAACGCCGGCCATGGCGTTGCGCGTGCGTTGCTGGGCGCGTTCATCACCGGCCAGACTGCGGTTAAGCAACTGGAGGTTGCCGCCAATCACCTGCAATAGGTTGTTGAAATCATGCGCGACACCGCCGGTAAGTTTGCCCAGCGCTTCCATCTTCTGCGCCATGCGCAGCGCCTCTTCGGTTTCGTGCAGCGTTTGTGCGGATACCTTGTCAGCGGTGATGTCGCGGCCCACGCCGTGAATGCTGTCCGACTCGGCGTCGAACGACCACATCCACGCCATCCACCGCCATTCGTCATCTGCCGTGCGCAGCCGGTGCTCGGCCCGCAGGCTGCGCGTGCCCCCGCGCAGCGCATGAAACTGCGCCTGCGCTTGGGCAAGGTCGTCAGGATGGAGCAGGGCGTCGTATCGCTGGAACACCAGTGCCGTGTCGGGATGGCCCAGGCGCCGCGTCCAGGACGGGTTCAGCCGCAGCATCCGCCCTTGGCTATCGGCAATGACGAAGAGATCGTCGCTGTGTTCCCACAAGCGGTCGCGCTCGGCGATGGCCTGATTCACGCGCAGCTCAAGCGTGCGGGCTTCTTCAGCCAGACGCCTTTCCGTTTCTTGGCGCAGCGCGTTCAGGCGCAGGCTGCTGCTGACGCGCGCCAGCAATTCGCGCGCGGAAAAGGGCTTGATCAGATAATCGTCAGCGCCCGCGCGCAAGCCTTCGACCGAGGCTTCTTCGCCCGCGCGTGCTGACAGCAACAGCACGGGTATGGTGCGCAGCGCGGCGTCTTGGCGCAGTGCGGCAAGCAGGCCGAAGCCGTTCAGCCGCGGCATCATGACGTCGGACAACACCAGGTCGGGCCGGTGTTGGCGCACGTGGGCAAGCGCGGCTTCACCATCCTTGGCGGTGTGGATACGGTAGTGCGCGGTACGCAGCACGCGGCAGATGTAGGCGCGCATGTCGTCGTTGTCGTCCACAACCAGAATCGTGCCCAGGTGATCGGTCTGGGTCTGGGGTTGAGTCTGAGTCTGAGTCGGGGAGAGCGCCGTGTCGTCCAGCGCCGGCGCGTCCCAATCGGCCGCATCGATGTAGGTGCGTGACAGCGCGTGCGTCACGCCTGGGGCGATGGCGCTTGATGCCGCTGCGATGTCCAGCGCCGGCCCCAGCGGCAGGCGCAGCGTGAAGGTCGTGCCGACGCCCGGTGTGCTGGCGACAGCGACCGATCCGTTTTGCAAGCGCATGAATTCCTGGACCAGCGCCAGCCCGATGCCGCTGCCCTCGATGCTGCGGCCATGCACGCCTTCCACCTGATGAAAGCGGTCGAACACGCGCGGCAATTCGCTTTCGGGAATGCCCATGCCCGTATCGGAAATGTCCACGACGGCGGTTTCGCCATCCGGCGACACGCTGGACGCAATCCGCACGCCGCCCCGATACGTGAATTTGTACGCGTTGGACAGCAGGTTCAGGATCACCTTTTCCCACATATCGCGGTCCAGCATGACGGCGCGCGGCAGGGGCGGGCAGTCTACGTCCAGCGTCAGCCCGGCCTTTTCAAGCGATGACTGAAACAGCGAGGCCAGGTCCGCGGTGAACGCAGAGATCTCGGTGGCGCGCAGGTCCAGCTTCACGCGGCCCGCCTCGATGCGCGAGAAGTCCAGCAGCGTGTTGACGAGCTTGAGCAGGCGCTGGCCGTTGCGGTTCGCCATCTCCATCGCGCCTTGCAGGCGGGGCGGCATGTCGGGGTCGGTCAGCATGTCTTCCAGCGGCGCCAGCATCAAGGTAAGCGGCGTGCGGAATTCGTGGCTGATGTTCGAGAAGAATGCAGTCTTGGCGTGATCCACTTCGGCCAGCGCCTGCGCCCGCGCGCGTTCGTGTTCGTAGGCGCGGGCGTAGCGGATTGACGCGCCGATCTGGGCGGCGGCGAGCGTCAGGAATTCGCGGTAATCGTCCGTGAACAGACGCAGCGGATTGAGCGCGCTGATCAGCAGGCAGGCGGGTTCGCCTTCGCTGGAGGGCAGGATGGGGATCAGCACCGCTTGGGCGGCGGGCCGGTCCCATACCGTATTGGGAAGCTGCCCGCCGAACTGAGCGGTCAGGTCGGCGACCAGCAGCAGCGCGCCCGCGCGTAGCGCCTCGCCGCAGGGCCACGCGCCGCCGTCCAGCGGCAGCGTCTGTGGCGCGCCGGGGCCGTCGGGCTCGATGCCGTAGGCGCCCACCAGCTCGGCCTTGCCGGTGCCCGAGTCCACGGCGTAGAGCATGGCGAAAGGGATGTCGTAAGCGTTGGCGGCAAAGGCCTGGGCGCTGAGCGCGCAGGCCTGGCGCCACGTGGCTGACTGCGGCATGGCGATCGCCAATTCGCGCAGCAGGTTTTGCTGGCGGTCAGCGATGACGCGGCGGGTTTCGTCGCTGTTGACGCAGATGACGCCGCGGGTGACGCCGTCGTCGCCCGGCACCGGGCTGAACGAAAACGTGTAGTAGGTTTCCTCCGGATACCCGTTGCGTTCCATGATGAGCAGCTTGCGCTCTTCGTAAGTGCCTTCCGCGTCCGCCATGGCGGTTTGCAAGAGCGGTTCCATGTACGGCCAGATTTCATGCCACACAAGGCGCGTCGGTTGCGCCATGGCGGCCGGATGCCTGCCGCCGATGATGGACAGATAAGGATCGTTATAGAAGAACAGCAGGTCCGGCCCCCACCCGACCCAAATAGGCTGGCGCGCGGTCAGCATGATCCGAAGCGCCGTCTTCAAACTTAGCGGCCAGCCTTCCGGTGAACCCAGCTCCGACCCCGCCCAATCGTGTGCGCGGATGAGCGCGCCGGTCTGGCCGCCGCCGGCAAGAAAAGCCAGGGGGTCCGCTGAGGCGGAGGCGGGCGGATGGTCGGGCACGTTCAGATCCTTTTGTCGGTGGCCTGGCCGAATGGCGCGCGGCCGCTCGGCATGAAAGTTGCGATTTCGACGCTACTTGTTATCCCGTTTGGCGTCTGAAACCGAACTTTAATTTCCACGTCGGAAGGTTTCGGCGGCTTCGCGGTATAACGTTTTTTCCACTGGCTGCGGCGTTTGCTGCGGTGCATCGGGAGCAAGCCATGCGTGACATCGTGCAATTGCGTCCGGAAGGGCTGTATTGCCCCGCCGGGCGGTTCTATATCGACCCCTGGCGTCCCGTTGACGTGGCCGTGCTGACCCACGGCCACGGCGACCACGCCCGCGTGGGCATGGGCTGCTATCACACCAGCGCCGAAGGGCTGCCCATTTTGCAATGGCGCCTGGGCGACCAGGACTATCGCGTGCATGGGTATGGCGAAGCCTTTGTGCTGGGCGACGCGCGGGTGTCGCTGCATCCGGCCGGCCATGTGTTGGGATCGGCGCAAGTGCGCATCGAAGCAGACGGCCAGGTCTGGGTCGTGTCTGGCGATTACAAGCGGCAGCCCGACCCCACGTGCAGCCCCTTCGAAGTGGTCCCCTGCGACACCTTCATCACCGAGGCGACCTTCGGCCTGCCGATCTACCGCTGGCCCAGCGCCGCCGATGTGGCGCGTGACATCGTGCAATGGCGCGACCACTGCGCCGCGCGCGGCGAGGCCGCCATCTTGTATTGCTACGCGCTGGGCAAGGCGCAGCGCGTGTTGGCCGAGCTGAAGCCCGTTATCGACCGGCCGGTGTTCTTGCACGGCGCCATTGCGGCCGGGGTGGACGTGTACCGCCGCGCAGGCATCGGCATGGCCGACACCCGGCTCGTCATGGAAGACGGCGGCAAGTCGGCGGCGGCAGGCACGGGGTTTGCTGGGGAGCTGATCCTGGCGCCGCCATCGGCGGCCGGCAGTGCGTGGCTGCGGCGCTTTCGCAAGGCGCAGCACGGCTTTGCGTCGGGCTGGATGCGGCTGCGCGGCAACCGCCGCCGTCGCAACATGGACCGTGGCTTTGTGGTGTCTGACCACGCGGATTGGCCGGATCTGCTGCGCACCATCCACGAGACCGGCGCGCGCCGCGTGATTGCCACGCACGGCGATACCGACGCGCTGGTACGCACGTTGAACGAAGGCGGCGTGGCGGCCGAGACGCTGGCCACGCAGTATGGCGAGGATGACTGACGGCGCTGACCATCACCCCGGGAGACGGACCCCAGCATGAAGCGATTCGCGGCGTTGTATCAGGAACTGGACCGCAGCACGGCCACCTTGGATAAGCGGGCGGCGCTGGTGGCGTACTTCCGCGATGCGCCGCCGCGCGACGCCGTGTGGGCGCTGTATCTGCTGGCGGGGGGCAAGGTCACCAGCGCGCGCCGCAAGATTGCGGCGGTCGGTGAAATGCGCGCATGGGCAGCCACCGCGTCCGATACCGCGCCGTGGCTGGTCGATGCCAGCTACGACCAGGTGGGCGACTTGGCGGAAACTTTGGCGTTGCTGATTCCCGACCCCACCCAAGCCGCGCCCGAACGCGGGCTGGCCGACTGGATTGAAGAGGTGCTGGTGCCCATCGCCAATCGCGACGAGGCCGAGCGCCGCGATGTCATCGTCAATGCCTGGCTGGGCTTGCCCTTCGACGAACGTCTGGTCTTCAACAAGCTCTTGACTGGTGCGCTACGCGTGGGTGTGTCGCAACGTATGGTGCAACAGGCGCTGGCGGAAATGTCGGGCGTGCCGATTGCGCGCATCGCGCAGCGCATGCTGGGCGCCTGGGCGCCCAGCCCCGCGTTCCTGCGCGATCTGCTTAGCGCCGACGAACTGCCGGGCGACCGTCAACAGCCGTACCCTTTCTTTCTGGCCTCGCCGCTGGAAGGTGCGCCCGCCGCGCTCGGGGCTATCGACGACTGGCTGGTGGAATGGAAGTGGGACGGCATCCGCGCGCAGTTGATCCGGCGTCATGGTGAGGTGGCGTTGTGGTCTCGGGGTGAGGAGCGGCTGGATGGCCGTTTCCCCGAAGTGGAGTCCGCCGCCGCTGCGCTGGATGTGGACTGCGTGCTGGATGGCGAGCTGTTGGCCTGGCAGGACGACACCGCCGAGCCCATGCCGTTCTCGGCGTTGCAGACCCGCATTCAGCGCTTGAAGCCTGGGCCAAAATGGCTGGCCGAGGCGCCGGTGTGCATGCTGGCGTACGACTTGCTGGAGCTGAACGGCACTGATCTGCGCGACCTGCCGCAGGCCGAACGCCGCCGCCAATTAGAAGCCCTGTTGCTGCGGCATCCTGACCCGCGCCTGCGCCTGTCGCCGCTTGTGAACCTGGCGAACTGGGACGAGGCCGGGGCGCTGCGCGACGAATCCCGCGAGCGCGGCGTCGAAGGCTTCATGCTGAAGCGCCGCAACGCGGCGTATCAAAGCGGCCGGCGGCGCGGGGATTGGTGGAAGTGGAAGATCGACCCGCTCACCATCGACGCCGTGCTGCTGTATGCGCAGTCTGGCCATGGCCGGCGCAGCACGCTTTACACCGATTACACCTTCGGACTGTGGCAGGGCGATGCGCTGGTGCCCATCGCCAAGGCGTATTCCGGGCTGGACGACAAGGAAATTCTGGAGCTTGACCGCTGGCTGCGTGCGCACACGCGTGAGCGCTTCGGCCCAGTGCGCTCGGTGGAACCTGTGCAGGTTTTTGAGCTGGGCTTTGAAGGCGTCAACCTGTCCAAGCGCCACAAGTCCGGCGTGGCCGTGCGCTTTCCGCGCATTCTGCGTTGGCGCCATGACAAGCCGGCCGATCAAGCGGATCAGTTGGACACGCTGAAGGCGTTGGCGCGATGAGCGCCGGGCCGCGCGGCCACGATGCGCCGCTGATCGCATGGTTTGCCGCGCGCGGCTGGAAGCCTGCGGCGTTTCAGCGTGAGACGTGGCGGCGCTATCTGGCGGGCGAATCGGGCCTGCTGCACACGCCGACCGGCAGCGGTAAAACGCTTGCGGCGTTTGGCGGACCCTTGCTGGAAGCGTTGGCGCAACAACGCGACGAGCCGCCCGCGGCGGGCAGCGGGCCGCAGGTGCTGTGGATAACCCCGTTGCGCGCACTGGCGACGGATACCGCACGCGCGTTGGCGCAAACGTCAGCGGAACTGGGCCTGGATTGGGCCGTCGCCATGCGCACCGGCGACGCCAGCGCGCGCGACAAACGGCTGGCTCGCCAGGGCAAGGCGCAGGTGTTGGTGATCACGCCCGAGTCGTTGGCGTTGCTGCTGTCCTACGCGGACGCGTCCAGCCGTTTTCGGGCGTTGCGCTGCATCGTCGTCGATGAATGGCACGAGCTGCTGGGCAACAAGCGTGGCGTGCTGTTGCAGCTGTGTCTGGCGCGGCTGGCGCGTTTGTCTCCGGCCGCGCGCACGTGGGGCTTGTCGGCCACCTTGGGAAACCTGGAAGAAGCGCGTGCGGTGTTGCTGCCCCGCGCGCCGGACAGCCCGCTGGTGGCGGGCGCACGGCCCCGCAGGATTACCGTCACGACCTTGCTGCCCGAGCGCAACGCCAGCTTGCCGTGGGCGGGGCATCTGGGCTTGTCGCAGTTGCCGCGCGTGTTCAAGCGCTTGTTCGATGTGCGCGCGTCGTTGCTGTTTACAAACACGCGCGCGCAGGCAGAGTTATGGCATCGGGCGCTGGAATCCATCTGGCCGGAAGACTTGTCCACGCTGGCGCTGCACCACGGCTCGCTGGACCCCCGCCTGCGTGCGGCGGCTGAGCAAGGCTTGCGCGATGGCGCCATCCGCTGCGTGGTGGCGACGTCCAGCCTGGATCTGGGCGTGGACTTTCCCGCCGTGGATCAGGTGTTGCAGATTGGCAGCCCCAAAGGTGTCGCGCGCCTGCTGCAACGCGCCGGGCGCGCCAAACATCGGCCGGGTGAATCGGGCCACGTCATCTGCGTGCCGGCGCAGGCGTTGGAGCTGATTGAATATGCCGCCGCACGTCAGGCCATCGCGCGTGGCGAAATCGAATCGCGCACGCCGCCGCAGGGCAGCCTGGACGTGCTGGCGCAACATGCGGTGACGCTGGCGCTGGGCGGGGGCTTCGACCGGGACGAGCTGTACCAGGAAGTGCGCGGCACGCACGCGTACGCCGGGCTGGACGCGGCAACGTGGCAAGCCGTGCTGGACTTCATTGTGCAAGGCGGCCGGGCGCTGGCCAAGTACCCCGACTTTCATCGCGTGGTGCGCGATGACGACGGCTGCTACCGCGTGCATGACCGTCGCATTGCGTTGCGCCATCGCTTGTCCATTGGCACCATCACCGCCGATGGGGCGGTGTCGGTGAAGTACTTGCGCGGCGGCAGCCTGGGGTCGGTGGAAGAGGGGTTTCTGGCGCGTCTGCGTCCGGGCGACCGCTTTCAGTTCGCGGGCCGCACGCTGGAACTCGTCAGGCTGGAAGGCATGACGGCTTACGTTCGGCGGGCCAAGGGCGGCGATGGGCCGGTTGCCACCTGGCAGGGCGGGCGCATGCCCTTGTCCACGCAATTGGCGCGCGAAGTGCAAAGCCTGTATACCGAGCCCGGCGCGCACCCTGAAATGCGCGCCGTCGAGCCGCTGCTGCGCATTCAGGAGCAGGCCAGCGCGTTGCCGCAACCCGGGCGTCTGGTGGCCGAACGCATCGGCACGCGGCGCGGCATGCATCTGTTCCTGTTCCCATTTGCGGGCCGGGCGGTGCACGAAGGCATGGCGGCAATGCTCGCGTTGCGTTGGGGCAGGCGGCAGGCGAACACGTTTTCCTACACCGTCAATGACTACGGCCTGATGCTGACGCTGGCCGAACCGGCTGCGCTGGATGGCGCCTTGCTGCGGCAATTGCTCAGCCCGGATGACATGGCGGATGACTTGCGTGATGGCGTCAACCTGGGCGAACTGGCGCGCCGCCAGTTCCGCGAAATTGCACGAGTCGCGGGCCTGTTGACGCCGTCCTTGCCGGGCCGCGCCGCGCGTTCGTTGCGGCAGGTGCAAGCGTCCAGTGGTCTGCTCTACGACGTATTACGCCGCTATGATCCCGACCACTTATTGCTGGCGCAGGCAGAGCGCGAGGTCTTCGAATTGCAGCTGGAAGCGCCGCGTCTGATGGCGGCGTTGCGCGATTGCCAGGCGCGAACGCTGGCGCTGACGGAACCGCGCGCGTTGACGCCGTTGTCGTTTCCGCTGTGGACGGAAAGCCTGCGCGGCCAGCTCAGCACCGAGACCTGGCAGGCCCGCGTGCGCCGCGCCGCCGAACAACTGGAAAAGCGCTATGCCCGAATCGCGTGAGGGTGCGTTGAACATCGTGCTGGCGGGTGAGGCCGTCGTGTTGCTGGGCGAGCGCGCCCTGTTCTGGCCCGCGCGTTCGCGGTTGATCATCGCGGACTTGCACCTGGGGAAAAGCCATGTGTTCCGCCGCGCGGGCATCGCCGTGCCACGCGGCGCGACGCAGGAAGACTTGCAGCGTCTGGCGGCATTGGTCTTGGCGACGGCGGCGCGCGAATTGTGGATTGTGGGTGACGTGCTGCATGGCCCGGCGTCGCAAGCCGCCTGGCGTGACGCATGGTTGCAGTGGCGGCAGGCGCACGCGGCGCTGGACGTGGCGGTACTGACGGGCAATCACGACCGCGCGTTGGATGGCGCGGCGTTGGGCATGCGCGAATTGGGCGAGGCGCAAGCCGATGGCCCGTTCCTGTTTCGCCATCTGCCGCAGCCTGATTCGCAAGGCCGACATGTGATTGCGGGTCACGTGCATCCCAAGACGCGCATTCCCGGTGTGCCGCGCAGTTGGCCGGCGTTTTGGATGCGGCCGGGTATCACGGTGCTGCCGGCCTTCTCGGATTTCACGGGCGGGCATGCAGTGGGCTGGGAGCCAGGCGCGGGGCTGGTGGCGTGCGTGGAGGGCGCTGCGGTGCCGTTGGGGCGCATCCCGCCCGATCCTCCCGGCTCGCCCTGATTCCTTCCGCGTGCAGCAGCGGTTCTGCCTCGGGCACGAGGCTTGCTGTATCGGGGCACACCTCACCCCGCTACCCGCCCGCCATGACTGACCGCCCCGGCTTTGTCTCCCTCTTGGAATCCCCGTTGCATTCCATCAGCCAGTTGCTGGCCGATGCGCACGCGCCGGTCGACCCCGGCGTTTTGTTGCGCGCGTTGGTGGACCACGGGCATGACCAGCTTTCGCTGCCGGGCGGGGGCGACACGCTGGGCCGCTGGCAGGTGCTGGCGCGTGTCGCGGCGGCGGACCTTAGCCTGGCCAAACTCTTCGAAGGGCATACCGACGCGCTCGCCATCCTGGCCGAATTGTCGACGCCTGCGGGCGAGCCCGGCTCCCGCCTGTGGGGCGTGTGGTGCGCGGAACCGCCCGGCCATCGGCTGGCCATCGTGCCCGGGCCGGCCGGTTCCGCGATGTTGCGCGGTACCAAGGCGTGGTGCTCTGGGGCGGGCGCGTTGACGCATGCCTTGGTCAGCGGCTGGAACCCGGCGGGCGAGCCTTGCCTGGCTGCGGTGGCGCTGGACCAGCCTGGCGTCACCATCACGGACCAAGGCTGGCACGCGGTGGGCATGCGGGCGTCAGGCAGCGTCGATGTGGTGTTCGACAACGCGTCGGCAACACTGATTGGCCCGCCCGGCGCTTACGTGCATCGCCCGGGCTTTCTGCATGGCGGCGCGGGGGTGGCGGCGTGTTGGTACGGCGGCATGACCCGGGTGGCAAATACCCTGCTTACCGCACTACCCGGCGGTTCTGCGGATACGCATCGGCTGGCGCATCTGGGCGCAATCGATGTCGCCATGGTTCAGGCGCGCGCGGTGCTGCGCGAGGCCGCCGCCGATATCGACGCGCATCCTCGCGACGCTTGCGCGTTGTCGTGCGCCCGCGCTCGTCTGGCCGTGGAGTCGGCCGCGGCGCAGGTGTTGGAACGCGCGGGCCGTGCGCTGGGCGCGGGGCCGCTCTGCCGCAACGCCGCCTTTGCGCAGGTGATGGCCGACCTGCCGGTATTCATCCGGCAAAGCCATGCCGAACGTGATCAGGCGGCGCATGGCGCCGCCGTCCTCAAGCAGGAGACCCCATGGGCGCTATAGACACGCATCATTTCGAACATCTGTACCGCGCGCATGCCGACCCCTGGCATGTGGCCAGCGCCTGGTATGAACGCCGCAAGCGCGAACTGTTGCTGGCCACGCTGGGCCGGGAAAACTATCTGCATGCGTTCGAGCCGGGCTGCGGCAACGGCGAGATGACGCGCCGTCTGGCGCCGCGTTGTGCGCGCCTGTGCGCGGTGGATGTAGCTAGCGCGGCCATTGGCCGTTGCCGCGCGCGTCTGGCCGCCGACGGCATCCGCCATGTCGACGTCATGGCCTTGGACTTGCCCTGGGAATGGCCGCCGATACCGCCGGGCGGTTTCGATCTGATCGTGGTGTCTGAGCTGGCGTACTACCTGGATGATGCGGCGTTGACGCAATTCCTGAATGCGGTGGATTCGTCGCTGGCCAGCGGCGGCGAGCTGATCGCCTGCCACTGGCGCCCGGACTTCAATGACCGCGTGCAGTCCACCGATGTCATCCATGACACGATGGCGGCGCTGCCCGGACTCACCGCCCAAGCGCAGCATCGCGAAGACGCATTCCGCCTGGATCTTTGGCGCAGGCAATCCTAGGAAGCGAGTCATGATCGGAATCTGCATCCCCGCGCACAACGAAGAGAAGGCCATCGCCACCTGTTTGCGCGCCGTCACCCGGGCGGCGCAACATCCCGGCCTGCGCGCGGAGCCGGTGAAAATAGTGGTGGTGCTGGACCATTGCCGCGACCGCACCGCCACCGTATCTGCCGCCTGGCCCGTCCATTGCCTGAGCATTCAAGCCCGCAACGTGGGCGTGGCGCGCGCATTGGGTGCGCAGCATCTGCTGGACGCCGGTGCGCGCTGGCTGGCCTTTACCGACGCAGACACCCGCGTGTCCGCCGGCTGGCTGGTGGACCAGCTTTCCCTGGAGGCGGAAGTCGTGTGCGGCACGGTGGCCGTGTCGGGCTGGGCCGCGCATGGTGTTCACGCGGCATCCGCGCGAAAGCGGTTTGCGCAGCACTACCAGGACCGCGATGGACACCGCCACGTACACGGCGCCAACCTGGGCATCGAGGCAAACGCGTACCGGCGCATCGGCGGCTTCGCCGCGCTGTCGTGCAGCGAAGACCAGGCGCTGGTCGACAAGCTGGAGGAAGGCGGCGCACGTATCGCCTGGACGAGCCTGCCACGGGTCACGACCAGCGCACGGCCCTATTCGCGCGTGGAGGGCGGCTTCGCCAGCGCGCTGCGGGAAGGGTGGAATCAGCCCCGGAAAACCCGCTGAAGCCGCAGCCCATCGCGGTACTTCTTACCCGGCTTGTAAGAACTGCCGGACGCACGGTGCGTGAAAGCCGAAGCGCCGGGTTCGTGCGTTGTCTTCGCCGGCCGTCCGGCACACCACTTGCTGCGCGAATGGCTGAGCGCGCCCGCGCGGAACCTCTGCGCAGGCGCGGCAGCACACCCACTTTGAGGAGGCTGAACATGAACCGTGACCAACGATATCCGTGGCGTGACGACGAGGATGATTTCAACCGCAATGTCGGCCACGACGCGGGCACCCCGCAGGCCCGCGACCCCTACCGCCAGGCGCAGCAACGGGGACGGCAGGGCGGGCAAGCGCCGCGTGACCCCGCCTGGGATGCGCGCAGGCAGCAACACGCCGGCAACCAGGAACCCTGGCGTGACCCGGCGCCCTCATTCGGCTACCAGGGCGAAGGCACAAGCCGCGCACCGGGTACGCGCGAAACGCGTGACCGCGTGCGCAGCCGCAGCGCCGACCCCGGCCAAAGCAGCTACGGCGGTTTCAGCGGTCAAGACCCGTCCTACCAGCGCGAGCAGGTGTACGGATCGCGCCAGCCGACGTACAGCGGCCCCACTTCTTATGGCGACGACGAAGGCGGTTACTACGGCGACCGTCCGCAATGGGCGGATGAACCCGAGGCGTCTTTTGAAACCGCCGAGCGTGGTGGCTACAACCGCGGGCCGACGGCATGGCGGGATCGCGGCTCCCGGCGCACCGACCCCAAAGGCTATACGCGCACCGACGAACGCGTGCGCGAAAACGTCTGCGAACACCTGGCGCACAGCGGTCTGGATGTGAGCGATGTGTCGGTGGCCGTGGCGGATGGCTGCGTCACGCTGGAAGGCACCGTGCGTGACCGCCGCACCAAGCATCGCATCGAAGATTGCGCGGATGCGTGCGTGGGCGTGCAGGATGTGGATAACCGGATTCGCGTTGCCGGTGCAGCGGAAAAAGGGGCGGCGTCGGCATGACGTCACCCCTGTCGCCACGCCGTCAGGAAACGAAACGGTAGGCCAGGGCCAGCGTCAATAATATGGCGCTGCCCAGCATCCAGAAAGCAACCGCCAGCGCAATGGCTGGCGGTACCCGCAACGGGCGGGGGGCTTTCGGATGCAGGGAAATCGGGATGGCCGGGACACTGATCGGCGGCAGCATCGCGCCGACGCGAACATCCGTCAGCACGCTGTCGTTGGCCGCTTGCGGCGTCGGGGCGGACGCAGCCGCGGTGACTTGCGGCGCAAGGCGGACGGTGATGATGTTGCCGACCGCAGTCGACGGTAGAGGGAGAAGTTCGGGCGAGTTCATGGCAGTCTCGGCGGTTGAGCAATACCACAACGATTAAAGAGTGGAGGGGGAAAGGGAAAGGGTCCGTGGTGACGGGCTCGGGCACTACAGCAAGCCGCGTGCCTGAGCGTGCGGTGTCTGCCGGCCGTGGCATGGCGATTGCTGAAAGCCCTGCGCACAGGTCTCAACCAACACAGGGAACAACCATGGGAACACTCAACGATCTCAACGTCGCGATGCTGGCCGTCGACGGATTTGAACAAGTCGAATTAACGGGGCCGCGCCACAGCCTTCAGGCGGAAGGCGCACGCACCGTGCTGGTGTCGGCGCGCACCGACCCGATTCTGGGGATGCATCACGACAAGCCGGGCGACCGCTTTCCGGTTGACCTGACGTTTTTGCAGGCCGCCACCGAACCCGAGGTGTTCGACGCGCTGCTGCTGCCCGGCGGCGTGGTCAACGCCGATGAAATCCGCATGCACTCCAAGGCGCAGGAGTTGGTGCGCGCGATGTTCGACGCCGGCAAGCCCGTGGCGGTGATCTGCCACGGCGCATGGCTGCTGATTTCGTCAGGCGTGGTCAAGGGCCGCAAGATGACCAGCTGGCCGTCCTTGCAGGACGACCTGAAGAATGCCGGCGCCGAGTGGGTGGATCAGGAAGTGGTGGTGGATGGCGTTCTGGTTTCCAGCCGCAAGCCGGACGACATCCCGGCGTTCAACCGCGCCTTCATCGAGGTATTGCAGGCGGCCAAGCGGTAGGGGCAGCACAACAAAAAAAGGGACGCCATTGGCGTCCCTTTCTTCACATCGCAGCGGGCCTCAATAGCGCCAGCGCACGTTCAACGACCCCGCATGTTCGCGGTTGCCGCCGCCGTACTGGCCGCTGTAGTTCAAGCCCAGCGACGCATTGCGCGACACGGCCACTTCCGCGCCCAGCTCCGCCACCGCCGCGTTGCGCGCGATGGGCGCGCCCGCCACGGTGAACGCCTGACCGCCGTCAAACGCCATGGTGGACTGCGGCAACACGTCGCCAAACGCATGGCGCCAGCCCAGCGTGCCGCGCAGGCGGCCTTCGGCGCCTGCCAGCGTGAAGTCCGTTTGCGCGCGTACGCCC
>PJUI01000097.1_pt1 | contig 88427 bp, 82 predicted proteins | sample 1512201 | NCBI WGS metagenome assembly PJUI01 (sample SAMN08177670, study PRJNA422409) | Feces metagenome, whole genome shotgun sequencing project. | isolation source: Chicken feces (2) enriched on wood chips | host: Gallus gallus | place: USA: Madison | collected 2015-01-15
ACTGCGCTTGGACGACACGTCAGCGCAGATCAGCGCGGCGTTGATGAGTGAACACGGGGCGTCTGAACTGCATCTGGGATATCTGACGCACCCAAGGCCAGCGGGCGGTGAGCCTCGCGGTGAAGGGTTTGAGTTGCGGACGGATGATTACGGGGCTTTGCGCGCGGCGAAGGGGTTGCTGCTGACGACCGAGGCGCAACTGCGTGCCAAGGGTGGCCAGCTGGATCGTTCGGAGATTGTTGGGGTGCTGAATGCGGCGCTGGAACTGGCGCGCGAACTGGGAGCGTACGCGGGCCGTCACGAAGGCGTCGCACACGATGCCTTGGCGCAGCAGTCGCTGACCGAAGCGGTGAGAAATCTTGGTCACGGCGCTAACGATCAATCAGACGGCGCAGGCCAAGGCGACCACGCCGCGCTGGCGCTCAGCGCCCCTGGCGGCATCGCCGCCGCCACACCCGCCAGCCTGACGCTCAGCGCAGGCGAACACCTCGACAGCATCGCCCAGCACAATCAGCAAATCAGCGCAGGCGAGAAAGTCGTCATCAACGCAGGCGGCGACATGGGCCTGTTCTCTCAAGGCGGCTCAATGCGCCACATCGCCCACCAAGGCGAAATGATCCTGCAAGCGCAGCACAACGCCATCCGCATTCAGGCTGATCAAAGCGCAGAGCTCACGTCCAGCAAACAACACGTGCTCATCGCCGCCGACAAGCACATCACGCTGCTTTGCGGCGGGGCGTATATCAAGATGGCCGATGGGAATGTTGAATTGGGCATGCCGGGCACTTTTTCGGTCAAGGCGGCACAGCACAACTTTTCGGGGCCGCAAAGCGCGTCGATCGAGTTCAACACATGGGATGCGACGCCGTTTGATGACGCTTACATCATTCGAGACTCCTCAACTGATGAACCGTTGGCGAATACGGCGGTAGAGCTGCGCCGCGGTGACGGCGCGCTTGTTCGCCTGATCACCGACGCAAAAGGCCGTCTGCCCATGCAGCAGGACCTGTTGATGGATCTGGTCAACATGCGAATCATGTCGTCCGACCCGGCCGCTGAATCTGACCCGGAGGCAAGCTCGTGAACTCTCCTCTTTCCGATGATGAAGTGCTGGTTCCGTGCACCCGAGACAAGCTGGGCCGGCGCGTGTATTCCACGCGGCTGACCCCGACCGAAGATAAACGAGAAAAGGTGTTGCTTTGCTCCCTGCCAGCACCGATACCCGTGGTGTTCCTGCCTGGAATCATGGGCACGAATTTGCGCAATAGGGAATCTAAGGAAACCGTCTGGCGCCCGCCAAACACGGGCTTTTCCCTTGGCGATATTTTCGGATTGATCGCCGCGATTTTTACGTGGTGGAGCCGGGGACCCAAAGAGCGTCAAGAGCTGCTCGGCCCAGATACTGTCGAAGTTGATGACAGCGGCCCCATCAGCCTGGGCGACTCAGGCCTGAGCGCCGACGCCGCACGGCTACGCGGTTGGGGCAGCGCACACAAAATGTACTACCACCCATTCCTGGCCCGCATGGAGCAACGGCTGGACAACATCTATCGTGGCCGAAAAATTCAGACATGGTGGAACGAAGAAGGCTTGCGTGAGCCGGAAGAATACGGGGAGGAGCGCGGCCAGGTCACCCCGCTAACCGAAGACGAGCTGATCCACGCCGGCAAATATCAGTTTGATGTCTGGTGTGGCGGCTACAACTGGCTGCAATCGAATGCAGATTCGGCGGCTGACATACGCGACTACATCGAAAAAACCGTGCTTGCCCATTACCGCAAAGAAGGCGGTATCAGCGCCAAGCAAGCCGACACCATGAAGGTGATATTGGTCACGCACTCGATGGGCGGCATCGTCAGCCGCGCGCTGACCGAACTACAGGGATATGACCGCGTGCTGGGCGTCGTGCACGGCGTGCAACCCGCCACCGGCGCGCCCGCCATTTATCACCACATGCGTTGCGGGTACGAAGGCATGGTCCAAGTCATCCTGGGGTCGAATGCTGGAGAAGTCACCGCCGTCGTGGGCCGCTCACCCGGCGGGCTGGAACTGATGCCGACGACGGAATATCGCGGCGGCAGACCGTGGCTGTTCCTGCGGCATGCCGAAGGGCCAGTTTTGAAAGACGCTGAAGGGAGACCACGGGCATATCCGCAACGGGGCGATCCGTATGAGGAGATCTACAAGAGCGCGGCCTGGTATGGACTGGTGCCGGACCAGAATACGAAGTACTTGAATATGTTGGAGAAATCAGCACGATCGGATGCCAATTTGGATTCAAGGTCGGATTTCTACAAGCTGGTAGACCACGTAACAGAATTCCAAAGCGCTTTGACAAAAGCAGGCTATCACCCTCAAACCTATGCCCACTACGGCGCTGATGATGGCCTGCATAGTTGGCGCGAGATCATTTGGCAAGGAGATCCGTCCTCATTGGAAATGTTTGGCGCAAGGCCTCAGGATGACGGCAATGGCAGCTACCGGGGCCTGTTCGATCGGCAGCGGCCTGCCCTGATTCCTACGACGCCTCCCTGGACTGCCCAAGGCCAAGACACACATGGCAGTGGCGGCGACGGCACCGTGTCCACCGATTCTGGGCGGATGCCTGGACGGCGCGGGGTCAAAGCCAGCTTTCGTCATGGTGGCAAAAGCTACGGTCAATACAACCAAGCCAAAGGCTACGAACACGCAGACAGCTACGTCGACGAACGCGCGCAATGGGCGGCGATATTCGGCGTGATCAAGATTGCCCAACTCGCGGACTGGCATCCCTCCGACAAGGCCAGAACATGAGCCGCCTGACGCACGCGTTAATTGCGATTGGAGTCGCGACCTCCATGGCGCTTTCCGGCTGCTCTTCACTCTCACCTCAATCCCGGAGTTCTGATGTGAACAAAGATGGATGGATCACGCATTGTTTTGGCCGCTTTGTCATTGACCTGCCCCCGGATGCCGTCATCAGGCCAAGCTATCGATTGTGGGGCGTAGGCCTGGAGACACGGCAAGATCCCGCCTCCGCAATCGCAGGCATCCTCGACGCGCGAGAGCGTGAGCTCAAGGCCCAGCCTCATCGCAAAACCAACGGCAGCATGTTCGTACGCCGCATCGAATTTGGTCCGGACTCAAGGGGGATCTATTCCTGGTCCTCAAGCATCAACTCCCGAATCTATCGTCTGGAAGCGTATGCCGTGGCTCAGCCCGCAGGGCAAGTATTTCGCTGGAGTCCCGAGATATCCGACGATCGAGAAGAACGCGCGATGCTCCGCACAAAAACCTGGACCAGCCATCTCCGCTCACGCGACCCACTCGAAATCCCAACCGAGTCAGGCTTCTGCATCAACGGCGGCTTCATCGCCGGCAGTGCCTTCCAAGTCGAGAGCTTCCGAATCGGCGTGACGTTCCCCAATCACCCCGGCGCGCAATTCCTTTTCCGTTCCAGCACCGGCGCTGAAGAAAACCGTTTGCTGGAAAGAATGGGAGGCTTCCTGATGGGGGTTGCCAAACTGGCCGCAGGCATCACCACCTTGCGCAAAGGCGTGCGCAATGTCGGCCCGATCCAGGCCGAGGAATTCGCCACCGCCGGCAGCCAGGACGGCCAGCGGCTCTATTCCTTTACCTGGGAATCGCAAGGTAAGGACGACTCCATTACCGAGCCGAATCTGGCTGCGCAGCTGGGCGTGCTGGAACGCAACCCCGACGGCCAAAGCAACCCGCCGCCACCGGCCTTTCCCACAGACGCCGATGCGTTGGCGCTATGGGACGCCATTGTGGAATCCATCCGCTTGCGTCCCGGCGCGGCGGGCGTGTCGTCGAAAGCGGACGGCTCAAATTCCGGGCTAGTGGCGGCTTCCGGAACGCCTTGCCCGTGGCCCGGCGTCTGGAGATGCGATGGCGCGGCGCAAGGGCCGGATCAAACCTTCATGCACGGCGAGATGCTGCCCAGGGTCAACGGCCAGATCGTGTCGTGGCGGCTCGTCAAAGCGTTTTGAGCCCCGCATACGCATCTACCCCTACTAATCGAACCTGCTGCCGAAAGAATCAATAAAGACGGAGAAAATTCTGACCTTCTACTTTCCCCTGATCGCGCGGCATTACCCTTCCCCCTTCAACTCCCTATCCACCACCTCCCGCGTCAGCGTAGGCACGAACATTTCAATGAAATGAAACGCATACCCGCGCAGCCACGCGCCGCGGCGGATTGCCAGGCGGGTCAGGTTGATCTCGAATAGATGGCGGGCGTCGATGGCGCACAGGCGGGTGTCGCGTTCGGCGTCCCAGGCTACCGCGGCCACGATACCCACGCCCAACTCCAGTTCGACGTAGGTCTTGATGACGTCTGCGTCCATCGCAGTCATGACGATATCCGGCGTGATGCCGGCGCGCGCGAAGGCTTCGTCGATGTGGGCGCGGCCGGTGTAGCCGCGGCCGTAGGTGATGATGGGGTAGCGCGACAGCTGCGACAGGCTGATGCCGTCGTGCTGGTGTTCCAGCGGATGGCCGCGCGGCACGATGATGCTGTGGCTCCAGCGATAGCACGGCAGGTTCACCAGGCCGGGATAGTCGGCCACGGCTTCGGTTGCCACGCCGATGTCGGCCTCGCCTTCCAGCAACATTTCCGAGACTTGCTTGGGCGAGCCTTGGTGCAGATGCAGCACCACATCGGGGTAACGCTGGCGGAATTCCTTGATGACGGGGGGCAAGGCGTAGCGCGCTTGCGAGTGCGTGGCCGCAATCGACAGCACGCCCTTGCGGCTGTCGGCGTACTCTGCGCCCGCGTGACGGATGTTGTCCGCGCATTGCAGAATCTGCTCGACCAGCGGCAGAATCAGTTCGCCGGGCGGGGTCAGGCCGATCAGGCGTTTGCCTGAGCGCACGAAGATGTCCACGCCCACCTCTTCTTCCAGCTCACGGATCTGCCGGCTGACGCCGGGTTGAGACGTGTGCAGGCTTTCCGAGACGTCGGTCAGGTTGAAGTCCTGGCGCACGGCTTCGCGCACCGAACGCAGTTGCTGGAAGTTCATCGCGCGCCTTCAGCCCAGAAAGGCCAGTTGATTGCCGGACGGATCTTTCACATACATGACGCGCGGCAGCGCGTCGGGCAGCGAACAGACCGGGTAGTGGCCCGCCTGGCGCAGGCGCGCCAGGATCTCGTCGTAGGCGTGGGTCTTGATGGCGAGGTAATCGGGTTTGACGCTGCGGCTGACCTCGTCAACCGGAGACAGCGACAAGGTGGCGTCGCCCAGCGCAAAGAGCAGGCGCTGGTCACCAGCGCTTGCCATTTCGTCCAGGCCAATGACGCGATGATAGAAATCCCGCACGGCTTGCTCCCGATGCGACAAGAACGGAAGCTGTACGGATTCGATCGAAATAGAAGGTGTCATGCCCTGCTGCCAGCCATGGAACAGGGCAAATTCTAGTACCCGAAGGTACAACCGGACAAAGAGGTTGTAATTGCTTCTACATAGCCAGAAACCCTAAAGCGCGAGGCTTATTTGCATATGCGTTATGCGCTACGGCGCAAGGCGTCACGGGTGACGCTGAAGGCGCGTTCCAGGTCGCCGATCAGGTCCTGCGGATGCTCCAGTCCGATGTGCAGGCGCACGACGGATGGCTTGCCCGCCCCTTGTTGCCAGACGCTGTGTTCGGCCAGCCGTTCGGGCGCAGCTTCAAGCGCCAGGCTTTCGTAGCCGCCCCAGGATGCGCCGATCGAGAAGTAGCGCAGCGCGTCGATGAAGCGAGAGGCCGCCGCTGGGTCTGCGTTGCCGAACGCAAACGACACCAAGCCGCTTGCGCCGCTGAAGTCGCGCCGCCACAAGGCATGGCCGGGGTCTTCCCGCAACGCCGGGTAGAAGACTTGGGCGACATCCCCATGACGCGCCAAGTACTCCGCCACGGCCAGCGCATTGGTCTGATGCCGCGCCAGGCGCACATCCAGCGTGCGCAGGCCGCGCAACGTCAGGTAGGCGTCGTCGGCGCCCACCGACAGGCCCAATGCGTCGTAGGTAACGCCGATCTTGCGCGCGAGTTCGGCGCTGTCGACGGTGACCACGCCCATCATCACGTCCGAATGCCCGGCCAGGTATTTGGTGGCGGCCTGAATGGAGAGGTTCGCGCCCAGCGCCAGCGGCTGGTAGTAAAGCCCGCCGCTCCAGGTGTTGTCAGCGGCCACCAGCACGCCATGCCGGCGCGCGGTGGCGGCAAGCGCGGGCAGGTCCAGCACTTCGAACAACAGCGAGCTGGGCGATTCCAGATACAGCAGACGCGTGTTCGGGCGTATCAGGGATTCCAGCGTGTCTTGCGAGGGCGAAAAGTATTCCACTTGGACGCCGTAGCGTTGCAGCAGCGATTTATCCACCTTGCGCACTGGCGAATACACGCTGTCGGCCACCAGTGCATGGTCGCCGGGCGCAAGCGTGGCCAGCAACACCAACGTAATCGCCGACAGGCCCGACGGCGCCAGCACCGTGCGATGCCCGCCTTCCAGCGAGGCCACGGCTTCCTCCAGCGCCTGATGCGTGTCCAGGCCATGGCGGCCATAGGTGGCCACGCGATCGCCGGCGGCACGCAGCTTGTTCAAGGCGGCCTGCGCGGCGGTGTCGGCAAAACGTACCGTGCTGGTGCGCACGACGGGCACGTTGACCGGCCCAGCGCCGTTCTTCAATTCAGGCGCGCCGGCATGCACGAGCCGCGTCTGGACGTGGGCTTGGGGTTGATCGTGCGCTTGGCCTTGGGCTTGGGCTTGGCCGTGCGCCTGGCCGTGCGCTTGGCCTTGGGCTTGGGTTTGCTCTTGGCTCATGCGCGCACCTCTTGACCCGGTTTCATCTGGGTGGCGTTGTAGTTCAGGATCTGGCCGGTAGCCAGGTCGATACCAATCCGGCCTGACAGGGTCTCTAAAGGCTGGCCGTACAGATGGAAATGCAGCGTAGGCGATTCGCCCGTGACGTGGATGCTGTGAATGTCATCAGGCAGAAACGACAATGACTGCCCTGGCTGCACCACCACTTCGCGCACCTGTTCCAACGTCGCCCGGCCCGCCTGCGAACCGTCGTCGCTGCGGCGGTAGACGCGGTTCAGCTCTTGCCCGGACAAGGCCACGATCACCGCCCAGGTCGTGTGGTTATGCGGCAAGGTGGTCTTGCCCGGGTTGATGGAATTCAGATACAGCGCCGGCACGCCCGGCGCGTCGTCGGGGTTCAGCCGGTAGCGCGTGGACGCGCCCACGCCCTGCCCGGCTGCGGGCGGCGGGAAGTCAGACGCGGGAAACAGCTCGCGATGTTGCGCCAGTTGCTCCAGGCGCGTGGTAACCGCTGCCAGTTGTTCGCGGGTCACGATGTCGGACTTCAGCAGTTGGCGGATGTCAGACAGCGCCGTTTGCACCTGCTGGCGGCGGCGCGAGGAAATTGCGGATTCGGTGGTCATGATGAAGATCGCTCCAAAGGGGTCATACCGCCAGACGCAGCGGGTCGAACGTCAGATAGTTGGCGATGGGGTCCGGCGCCGGTTTGCGCGCGGCAGCCGCGCCGGATGAACGTTGCAGGAACGCGCGGGTGCGCTCGCTTTGTGGCGCGCCAAAAATGCGCGACGGCGGGCCGTGCTCGACGATGCGGCCGGCTTCGGTGAAGTACACGGTGTCGCTGACCTCTTCGGCAAAGCGCATTTCATGAGTCACGAGCATGCAGGTCAGGCCGTCTTGCACCAAGTCTCGAATCACGGTCAGCACTTCGCCGACCATTTCAGGGTCCAGCGCGGACGTCACCTCGTCGAACAGGATCAGTTCAGGTTGCATCGTCAACGCGCGCGCAATCGCCACGCGCTGCTGCTGGCCGCCCGAGAGTTCACCGGGATACGCGCGTTCCTTGTGTTCCATCCTGACTTTGGCCAATAGCTCGCGCGCCCGCGCCTCGGCCTGCGCACGCGGCTGGCCGCCGACTTTGATGGGCGAGATCACCAGGTTTTCCAGCACGCTCAGGTGCGGAAACAGGTTGTACTGCTGGAACACAAAGCCCACGCGTTTGCGCAGCGCGATGAAGTCGGATTCTGTTTTCAGGGCATCGACTTGCACGCCGCCCACTTGGATGGCGCCGCGCTGCGGACGCAGCAGTCCCGTGATGCAACGCAAGATGGTGGATTTGCCCGAGCCCGACGGGCCGATGATCGACACCGCCTGGCCTTGCTTGACCTCGACGTCGATGCCTTTCAAGACCTCGGTGTCGCCAAAGGCCAGATGCACGTCGCGCAGGCTGACCAGCGGATTAAGTTCAATGATGTTCATGGCGTCGTTCCAGATACCGCGTCCAACGCGCGATGGGGTAGCAATAGGCGAAGAAAAGCGCCAATAGCGTGAAATAGACCAGAATGGTGAAGTCGCTGCGCGCGACGGTGTTGCTGGCCACGGTGGCCGTGTCGACCAGATCGTGCACGCCCACCAGCGAGGCCAGCGACGTGCTCATCGTGATGCTGGCCATCAGGTTCATCCACGACGGCAACATGCGCCGCACGCATTGGGGCAACACGATCATGCGAAAGATCTGCGTCCGGCGAAACGCCAGCGACTGCGCGGCTTCCCACTGCGCGCTGGGAATCGACTGAATCGCCCCGCGAAAGATCTCGGCCACGTTGGCGCTGGCGGGCAAGCCCAGCCCGATCACCACCTTGATCCAATCCGGAAACGGCAGATACCAGCCCGCCAGGTTCACTTCAAACGGGAACACATACGTTGTGAAATAGACCAGCACCAGAATGGGCGCATTGCGAAACAGCAGCACATAGGCTCGCGTCAGTCGGCGCAGCACGGCGGACGGTGATAGCGACAACGCGCCCACCACCAGCCCCACCACCGTGCCCAACGCCATCGCCAACATGCTGATCTGGATGTTCATGCCCAGCCCGCGCAACAAGGCGGGTGACCAATGCCACAGCGCCTGCACGGCGGCGGGCGTGGTGCCGGTGGCGGCCCACGTCAGGCCCAGCGCGGCAAACGCCAGCAGCAGCACGAACCAGGGGTCGCGCACCAAGGCGGGCAGGAATCCGCCAGACGTGCGGCCACGGCTGGCGTTCAAGGCAAGTTCATTGGCCATAGCCGGGCATCCTCAAACGGTCTTCCAGCCACCGGCCCGCCACGCTGACCAGCCACGTCAGCAAGCCGAAATACAGCAGGATCAGCAGCAGAAGCTCAAGCACGTTGTCGCGGTGCGACCAGATCATGATGGATTCATACGTGACGTCGCCCACCGCAATGGCCGAGGCAATGGCCGTCATCTTCACCAGGTCCACCAGGTTGTTCACCAGCGCGGGCAAGGCGAAGCGCACCGCCAGTGGCAGCTGCACCTGCGTCAGGATCTGGCGGCGCGAAAACGCCAGCGAACGCGCCGCTTCCATCGTTACCGACGGCACGGCTTCGATGCCGGCGCGCAGCGCTTCGGCGTGGAACACGCCTTTGTGCAGCGCCACCACGATCACCACCCAGGCAAACGGGGTGATGGGATTGCCGCCGCCCAGCTTCTGCGTGATCAGCATGTTCAGCACCAGAAACGCGCAATACAGCTGCACCAGCGTCGGCGTGTTGCGCGTGACTTCCACAAATGCCTGCAAGGGCCGCGCCAGCCACGGGCGGCCGCTGGTCAACGCGGCCGCGATCAACACGCCGAACAACAGGCTGACCGGGATGGTCCATGCGCACAGTTGCAGCGTCACCCACAGCCCATGGCCGAACGCGGACAATTCAGCCGGGTCCTGCACGAAGCTGTAGTTAAGGCCCAGCGGCTTGAAGAAGCCCACCCAGGCCTGCAAGACCGATTCGATCATGCGGCGGCCTCCAGCACGTCAGGCGGCGCCAGGGCCGCCACCGCGCGCGCAATGCGTGTGATGGCGGCATCGATGTTCGCGTCCGATGCCGCGAACGACAGTCGCAAATACGGCGACAAGCCATAAGCCCCGCCCTGCACCACCGCCACGCCTTCGGCTTCCAGCAACCAATCGACGACATCCCCATCATGTTCGATGCGTTGTCCATCGGGGCGCGCGGAGCCGATCAGGCCCGCCACCCCGATCCAGGCAAAGAACGAGCCCTGCGGCGCATGCACCTGCAAGCCCGGCACGCTGCTTAAACCTTGAACTACCCGCTGCGCGCGCCGCTCGTAAGCCTGTCTTGCGGTATCAACGAAGTCATCCGCCACGCCTTGCAACGCCGCCAGCGCCGCGGCCTGGCCCAGTGAACTTGGGCCGGACGACACCTGCGACTGCACCGCCTCCAGCGCATGAATCAAGGCTTGCGGCCCCGTGCCCCAGCCGATGCGCCAACCCGTCATCGCGTACGCCTTGGAGACCCCGTTGACGACCAGCGTGCGGCCCGCCAGATCGGGCGCCACGCGCAGCAGCTGCGCGGGCGGCTGGCCAAACCAGATTTCTTCGTACATCTCGTCCCACAACACCAGCACATGCGGCGCGGCGCGCAGCACGCCGGACAGGGCTTGCAGCTCGGCCGCCGAATACACCGCGCCAGACGGATTGCCCGGCGAGTTCAGGATCAGCCACTTGGTGCGCGGCGTGATGGCATCGCGCAGGGCCTGCGGCGTCAGCTTGAAGCCGTCTTCGGCCAAGGTATTCACCACCACCGGCACGCCGCCATTGATGCGGACGGCATCCGGAAACGTGGGCCAGTACGGGGCGGGCACGATGACTTCGTCGCCGTCGTCCAGCGTGGCGTTGAGCGCCAGGTAGATCACCTGCTTGCCGCCGTTGGAGATGATGACGTTGGACGCGTTGACGTCCAGCCCGTGCCGGTTGCGATAGCCGTCCGCCACCGCGCGGCGCAGCGCCGCCGTGCCCGCCGTGGGCGTGTACTTGGTCTGGCCTTGTTCCAGCGCTGCGCGCGCGGCGTCCTTGATGGGCGCCGGTGTGTCAAAGTCGGGCTCGCCAGACGTCAACACGATGATGGATCGGCCTTCGGCGGCCAGCCGCGCCGCGCGGGCGCCGGCGGCGGCAATGGGAGACAGCTCGGCGCTGCGGGCGCGGCGCGATAAGGCGCCGGGAAACAGGGTTGCGGTCATGTCAGCACCTTTCCGGGATTCATCAAGTTCAAAGGGTCCAGCGCCAGCTTGATACGGCGCATCAGCGCCAGTTCCAGCGGGCTCTTGTAAAGCGGCAACGCATCACGCTTGACCTGGCCGATGCCATGCTCGGCGCTGATCGACCCGCCTTGCGCATGCGCCTGGGCATGCACCACGTCATGGATGCGGTCTTCAAGGTCGAACAGATGGCGCACGGGGCGCGCCAGGTTGTGCGACACGTTGTAGTGCAGGTTGCCGTCGCCAAGATGGCCAAACGCCATAGGGCGCAGGCCGGCGTCCAGCGTGTGCAGCGCATCGGCCGTGGCCCGCAGAAAGGCCGGCACGCGAGAGATTGGCACCGAGATATCGTGCTTGACGTTGCCGCCGTCGCGCGCCTGCGCGACACCAATGGCTTCGTCACGCAAGCGCCAGAAGGCGGCCGATTGCTGCAAGTTGTGCGCGATCACCGCGTCGGCCAGCAGGCCGGCTTCCAGCGCTTCCTGCCCCAGCCGCAGCAATGCCGCACCCGCGCCTTCCGGGCTTTCCGACGCCGCTTCCAGCAAGGCATACCAGGGCTGGCCCAAGCCGGGCAAGGGCTGCGGCTGCTCCGGCACGTGCAGCGCCACCAGGTCCAGTACCGGCTGGCTGATCAGTTCGAACCCCGTCAACGACGCGCCCAGCCGCTGCCGCGCCAGCGATAGAAACGACAGCGCTGCGTCGATGGACGGAAAGGCCACGAAAGCGCTGCCCTGCCCGGCCGGCAAGGGATATAGCTTGAGCGTGGCAGCGGTGATGACACCCAGCGTGCCTTCGCTGCCGATGTACAAGTCCCGAAGCGAATAGCCGGTGTTGTCCTTGCGCAGCCCGCGCAAGCCGTTCCAGATGTCGCCTTCGGCCGTCACCACTTCCAGGCCCAGCGTCAGTTCGCGTGTGTTGCCGTAGCGCAGCACCTGTGTGCCGCCGGCGTTCGTCGACAAGTTGCCGCCAATGGTGCAACTGCCCTCTGAGCCCAGGCTCAAGGGAAACAGCCGGTTCGCCTGGCGCGCCGCATCTTGAACGGCGGCCAGCACACAGCCGGCCTGCACGGTGATGGTGTCGTTGTCCGTGTCCAGCGCCAGCACGCGGTTCAAGCGGCCCAGCGACAACAGCACCGCCTGCCCGCCCGCATCGGGCGTGGCGCCGCCCATCAAGCCCGTGTTGCCACCCTGCGGCACGACGGGCACGCCGGCCGCGCGGCACAGGCGCAACACGGCAGCCACTTCTTCGGCGTCTGCCGGACGCGCCACCGCCAGCGCCTGTCCGTGCAGGCGGCCGCGCTGGTCGGTGAGGTACGGCGCGGCGTCCGCGCCTGTCCAGACCCAGTCGTGGCCCAGGCGGGCGCGCAACGCCGCCAAGAGGGAATCGGCAACGGCCGCCGTCATGGTTTGGCCTGCGCCTCGGGCGGCGCGCTGTCGAACTTGCCCGTCTGCGCCTGGGCGGTGGCTTGTTTCAGGTAGTCGGCCGGCACGCCGTAGCGGTCGGCTTCCTTTACCAGCAGGCCCGTCTTCAGCCAGTCGCGAATGACGCCGTCAACAAAGGCGCGCGTGTCGGCTTCGTTGCGCCGCGTCCAGATCACCGTTGGCGATGGAATCAGCTGGTCGGATGTCGCCAGTTCAAAGTCCTTCCATTCCCCGCCATTGGGACCGTGCAGCGTTTCATACAGCGCGGGCTGGATGTGTACCGACGCGTCGCAACTGCCGCCCTTCAGCGCCAGCAACGACTCGGGAATATTGCGCAAGCCCTTGACCACCGCGCCGTACGTGTCCTGCAAGGGCTTGGCGAAGTTGCTGCCTTGCGACACGCACGCGACCTTGCCCTTCAGGTCTTCCCAACGCTTGATGCCGCTTTGCTTGGACACCATGGCCGCGCCGCCCACCAGGTTGTAGGGCGTGGGCGCGTAGCTCAGGATTTCGCTGCGTTCCTGCGTCCACTGAATGTTGGCGATCAGCAGATCCACCTTGCCCGCCTGCAGGAACTGCACGCGCGTGGACGCGGTGACGGGCACGGTTTCCAGGCTGACGCCCAGGCGCTTGGCGATGTCCGCGCCCAGGTCTGTCTGAAAGCCGCCCACCTTGCCGGTGGCCGGGTCCAGAATGCCAAACGGCGGGCTGGCGCCGTCCACGCCGATCACGATCTTGCCGCGCTGCTTGATCTTGTCCAGGGTCGCGTCCGCATGCGCAGCGCCGGACGCCGTCAACGCGGCCATACCCGCCAACGCCAACACGGCGCCCATCTTGTTGCCAAGGTGCTTCATCTTGTTCTTCCGTTCTGGTCGGGCAAGCGCTTAGCTGCCCTGCTTGAATTTGGCGTTCAGTTCTTGCAGCAGCGGTTGCGCCGGCTCAATGCCCAGGCGCTTTTCCGTGGCGATCAGCCAGCCGCTGCGGTGCCAGTCGTGCACCACGCGATCGACAGCGGCGATGGTGTCGGCTTCACCCTTGCGGGTCCAGACCACCGAGTTCGCGGGCAGCACTTCGGTCTTGATGGGCGCGTGGTAGTCCGCCCATTCCGGGTTGTTGCGCAGCAAGGGGTGGATGAGCGTGGAGTCGTGCACAGCGGCCACGCACTGGCCGCCCCGCAGCGCCAACAACGAATCCGACGAGCTCTTGTAGCCCTTGACCACTGCGCCGTAGTCGGTCGACAAGGGTTTGGCGAAGCTGCTGCCTTGCGACACGCACACGGGCTTGCCGCGCAGGTCTTCCCACGTTGTGATGCCGCTGGTCTTCAAGGTAGCGGCCGCGCCACCCACCCGGAAGAACGGCGTGGGCGCGTAGCCCAGAATCTCGGCGCGCTCGGGGTTCAGTTCCATGGACGCGATCAGCAAGTCCACCTTGCCCGAGATCAGAAACTGCGTGCGCGTGGCCGTCTGCACTTGCACGAGTTCCGCCTTCACGCCCAATCCCTTGGCCAGCTCCCGCGCCAGTTCCGGGTTCCAGCCCACCAGCTGCTGCGTGGCGGGGTCCAGCGATCCGAACACACCGCCGTTGGCCAGCACGCCGATGGTGACGGTGCCACGCTGCTTGATCTTGTCGAGCGTGGCGTCGGCGTGGGCCGCGCCTGCTGCGAACGTCAGCGCCAGCGCCAGGGCGTGTGCGGCGCGGGCCGGGCCTGTTGTCTTCTTATGAATTGCCATGAGGGTTCTTGTCATTTGCATTGAACGGATGTCCATGCTGCTTGCGCCGTCCCGGCAAGACAAAGAAGACTTTCAGATATCAATATGCGGGGGCCGCCGCGCGCGCCTGCATGCGCGCGCCTGCATGCGCCCGACTTCATGCGCGGACTGCGTGCGCCTGCGGTGTGCGCCTGCTGCGCGCGCCTACTTCAACTTCACGTCTGCCGACGCGATGACGCGCTGATAGGTCGCGATGTCATCACGCACGGTCTGGTCCACCGCGTCGGGCGATGTGGCGGCAATCGTGAAACCCAGGTTTTCCAGCAATGCGGCCGTTTCGGGTTCGCGTAGCACGGCCACCACATCGCGGTTGATGCGGTCCACCACGGCGCGCGGCGTGGAGGCCGGCACCGAGAAGCCTTGCCAGCTCTCCACCACGTAGTCCGCCAGCCCGGCCTCCTGAATAGTCGGCACATCGGGCAGTGCCTTCGACCGGTACGGTGTGGTCACCGCCAGCGCCACCAGCTTGCCGTTGCGCACGTTTTCCGTGGCGGCGGCCAGGGTGATCAGCATGGCGTCGACGTGGCCGCCCAGCACGTCCAGCGTGGCCGGGCCCCCGCCCGGATACGGAATCTGATTAGTCTTGGCGCCCATGCGCTCGTTCAGCAGTTCAACCGCCAAGTGCTGCAAGCTGCCTGTGCCGCCCGGCAGCGCCAGCGAAATTTCGCCTGGCTTCTGCTTCACCAACGCCACGAATTCCTGGAAGGTCTTCACCCCCAGGCCAGGGCGCACCACCAGCAATTGCGGGTTCACAACGGCCTTCGTCACGCCCTGCAAGTCCTTGACCGGGTCATACGGAAGCTTGCCCGGCTGCAAGGCGTTCAAGGACAAGGCGTCGCCCGCCAGCAGCAAGGTGTAGCCGTCGCCCCGCGCATGCGCGACGGCGGCGTTACCGATGGCGCTGCTGGCGCCCGGCTGGTTTTCTACGACGACGCTCTGATGCCATTTCTCGCCCAACTTCTGGGCGACGGTGCGCGCCAGTTTGTCGGCGCTGCCGCCTGCCGACACCGGCACCACGATCTTGACCGGCCGGTTCGGATAGCGGTTGGCGTCTTCGCCCGGAACGGGTGCGGAGCCCGCAAAATTACTGAGCAGCCCGGCGCCTAACACCACGCCGCCCAACAACCCCAAGCCGGCACGCCATGCGGATTTGCGTTTGATGCTCATGCCACCGCTCCCGTGTCCACGCCGAACGCGCTGAACGGTTTGCCCAGCACGGCGTTGGAATGGCGGCCATCCACGCCCACCGGCACGTCGCCCTCAAGCGTGATGCGGTACAGCACCCGCTCCACGTCCAGGTAGGCGAAGTCGCCCGGCCCTTGATGCGCGGTGGCGCGGTTGTCCCAGAAGGCGATGCTGCCGGGTTGCCAGCGGAAGCGCACGGTGTATTCCGGCCGCGTGATTTCCTCGAAGAACAGGTTCAACAGATGGCGGCTTTCTTCTTCGTTCACGTCCTTGATGCGGCGGGTGAAGCCCGGGTTCACGAAGAGTGCGCGCTCGCCTGTTTCAGGCAGCACGCGCACCACCGGATGCTCAGACACCAAGGGGCTGGCCTGCACGCGTTGCGCGTAGACGGTTTGGTTATCGAAGTCGCCGTTGAATCCGCCAAATTGATGGCGCGCCCACAAGCCGTCAGCCAAGGCGCGCAGCGCGGGCGACAAGTGTTCATACGCGGCCACCAGATTCGTGAACAAGGTGTCGCCGCCAAAGGCCGGCACTTGCCGGCCGGCGCGCAGGATGGAACCCGCGGGCGGGTTCACCACACCGGTCACATCGGTGTGCCAGCGTTCGCCACGACGCCCCGTGGTGGACGCGGAAGAAATGGTGCGGATCTGCGGATAGCCTTCCGGCGGGTTGGCGTCGTAAGGATGCGCGGATGTCGGCCGCCCGAAACGCCGCGCAAAGGCCAGATGCTGCGCGTGGTCGATATGCTGATCGCGAAAGAAAATGACCTTCCAGCGCAGCAGCGCCGCCTTGATCTCGTCGACCTCGTCCTGCGTCAACGGCTGCGTCAGATCCACGCCGTGAATCTCGGCGCCGGTAAAAACGGAAAGCGGCCGGACGTCCAGCCGCGTGTGTACCAGTGTGCTCATGTGCCGCCCCTATCTGTTCGGTAAAAACAGCATAGGGGCCGCGTACTCGCTCAACAAATACCGATACGCAATGTGAAAATACTGTGTTTTTCGCGTATATCGTTAGCGCTTTTCTGACAGAAAGGCCAGCATGCGCCGAGCCAATTCGCGCGGCTGTTCCTCTGGCAAATAGTGGCCGCACGCCTCCAACACACCGCCTTGCAGGCGCCGCGCCAGCGGCTTCAAGGCGTCGTACAGATCGGGCGCGCTGCCTTGCGCGCCACCCAGCGCCAGCACCGGCACGGTCAATGGCGAATCGCGCAAGACGCGGTTTTGCGCGGCGCTTTCCTGCGCGGCCCGGTAGTAGCCCAACATGCCACGCAAACCGCCCAAGGTTTGATACACGCGTTCGTACTCGTCGATATCCGCGCGGCTGAACACGCCCGGCTTGTTCGCCGTCTTGCGTGAGAAAAACCATTCGATCAGGATGCGCTCGCGCCCCGCCAGCAAGGCTTCGGGCAGATCCGGCACGCTGTTGAACAGGAAGTGCCAGCTTTTCCAGTTGTCAGGCCCCAATTCAATGGCGGGTTTGAGCGTCACGCCGGGAATGTTCGCGTCCAGCAACACCACGCGTTCCACTTCATCGGCATAGCGCGCGGCATAGGGATACGCGATCCACGCGCCGATGTCGTGGCCGGCCAGCGCATAGCGCGTCAGCCCCATCGTGTGAAACAGGGCGCGCAGGCGCTCACCGGCCTTGCGGGTGTCGTAGCCATCCAGCGGCTTGTCGGAATCCCCCTGCCCGGGCAGGTCGATGGCGAACACGCGATAGTGCGGCGCCAGCAACGGCATCACGCGCCGCCATGCGTACCAGCTTTGCGGAAAGCCGGCCAACAGAATCAGCGCGGGGCCTGCGCCGCCCTCTACGACGTGATACCCCAGGCCGTCCACCATTACCCTGCGATGCTGAAACGCCACGCCATCCAGGGCGAACGCGTCAGCGGTGGTCAATGTCGTGTTCATCGTTTTCCCCCGATCAATGCAGCGCGCCCGCGCCCAGTTTGATGTCTTGGTTCACGGCAAGCGCCGTCGCCACCATGGTCTTCACGCCGCGCACCAGCACGTCCAGCGCCAGACTGGGCGCGCCAGGATGGCGGGTGGCCATCTCGGGCAGATACGGCACGTGGACGAAGCCGCCGCGCAACCTTGGGCGCTCCGTTGCGATCAGATGCGCCAGGCCGTAGAAGATGGTGTTGCAGTTATAGGTGCCGGCCGTGGACGATACGGACGCCGGCACGCCCGCCGCACGCAAGTCGCGCACGATGGCTTTGATGGGCAGTGTCGAAAAGTACGCAGCCGGCCCGCCTTCCACGATGGGTTCGTCAATGGGCTGATGGCCTTCGTTATCTGGGATGCGCGCATCCACCACATTGATCGCCACGCGTTCCACCGACACATCGCTGCGCCCGCCCGCCTGCCCCAGGCAGATCACCAGATCCGGGTCCACCTCGTTGATGGCGTGGCGCAACACGCCCACCACTTTGCCAATCACACAAGGCAACTGGCGCGCCACCACGCGAGCGCCAGCGATGATGCTGCCGTCCAGCTGGCGGGCGGCCTCCCAGGACGGGTTCAGCGTTTCGCCATCAAAAGGTTCGATTCCAGTAATCAGTACGGTAGGCACGGCCACTTCCTTATTGGTATCCATGCGGGTCATGGTAGAAGCAGCAAGCATGATTCTTGAAATCGATAATGACTATACGTACTATTGACCGTATGAATCTATCTGCCGTAGACCTGAACCTGCTGGTCGCCTTCGAAGCGCTGTTCGAAACGCGCAATGTGACGCTGGCCGGCCAACGCATCCATCGCGCCCAACCTTCCGTCAGCAGCGCGCTGAACCGTTTGCGGCGCGTGTTCAATGATGAATTGTTCGTGCGCACCTCCGATGGCATGCAGCCGACCGAACACGCCGTCGCGTTGATGCCCGCCATCAGCAGCGCACTGGACCAGATTCGCGGCGCCTTGGCGCAAGGCACGGTGTTCGACCCGGGCGCGGCGCAGGGGCGGCGCTTTACGCTGGCCGCCAGCGACTACGCCGATATTGTGCTGGTGCCACACATCGTGGCCCGGCTGCGCCGCGAAGCGCCCGGCGCCGACCTGCGCGTCGCCCGCCTGGACCGCGCCACCCTTTACGAACAGTTGGACAACGGCATGGTTGACGTCGCCATCGGCGGGCATCTGACGCCCCCCAAACGCATGCGCGTGACGCCTTTGTACGACGAGACCTTTGTTTGTATCGCTGACAAGCAGCACCCGGGTTTGCGTGGACGCAAGCTAACGCTGGACCGCTATGTGGCGCTGCCGCACGCCTTGTTCGTGCCTAGCGACGACGGCTCGGCGCGCGGGGTGGTTGATGTCAGCCTGGCGCGTCTGGGGCGCAAGCGCCGCGTGGCCTGCACGTTTGCGCACATCGTCGCCCTGCCCCATGCCGTGGCGGGCACGGACCTGATCGCCACGCTGGCGCGCCGTGCGGCGCTGCGCTTGGCGGGGCCTGAATTGAGCCTGCGCGCCTTGCCGGCGGAGGTGGACCCGGGGCCATTCGCCGTCGACATGATCAGCAGCCGCCGAACATCGGGCGATGCGGCGCAGAAGTGGCTACAGGGGCTGATCGAGCAGGCGGTGAAGGACATGGCGCGCTGAGTGCGACGCCAAGACGCCGTCAATAAGGCGTCGATGCCGCGCTATTTCGCCAGTACCGACGCCACATCCGTACCGAACGCGCAGTATCCCGGGTACCCCGGCCGTGCGTCGCACGCCTTCAGGCACCCTGGCTTGCCGCCCGGAAAGCTTGCCGCGACCGACATGCCAAACCCGTAGGTCGGCGTAGTGACGTCGAAGGCGCTGTCGCAGACCAGCTTGTCGCTGTAGGCAAACGTCATGCCTTCCCGGCGGCCGTTGACGGCGAACGACACCTGAAAACTCTGGTAGCTGTTCCAGCCTTGTCTGGGCAGCACGACGAAGCGGTAATGCGTGGCGTCCTGGCGTACCCCAAAGATCTGCAAATGCGCCGACGTGGTTCGCGTGGCGGGCGATGGGTACGGCAAGGCGAGCAACGCGCGCGGATCGCCCACCACGCCTAGGTCGAACCCGATTCCTTTTTGATAAAACGGCACATCAATGCTGGGGTAACCGGAATACTCCGCGCGCTCGGGCGTGGCCTGCCGGGACGAACCCGGCTTGGCCGGGCCGCCGTACACATTCGTCTTGGGGTCGTAGTCGGGCGCCTGCGCAAAGGCGACATCCAGCGTCAGCACCACATCGGCGGGGTTCGCGTCTTCAGTGCGGACGTGCTTTTCATAGACGTCGGCGCTGCCGGCGCATCCGGCCAGCAGCAATATGCCGGCAAACACGGTGGCGCGCTGGGCGAAAAGGAGTGTAGAAGTCGGCATCACGTCATGGCTCCTGGCGGGATGGCGTAGAGGAAGCTGCGGATACCGCCAGCGGCGTAGACGTCAAGCCCCGCCCTTGCAGCCGCCATCCGTCTTTGCCTTCTTGCCAACTGAAATTCCGGTTGATCCAGGCCGCCTTCAGATTGGCATACAGGCGGCGCTGGTCAATGCGTTGGCCGGCGTCCAGCGCCTTCTTGGCGGCCTGCGAACTCTCGTCCCACAAGGATTTGAAAGCGTCGCTCTGCATTGCCTTCGTGAACGGCACCGTCGCGTACGGACCTGCGCCCGCCCGGCTAAGCCGGATCTCGTTGTCCAGCAGCAGCGCGCCGGTTCGATTGTCGGGTGACACGGACACCAGCAAAGGGGTGCCATGCACATATTCTTTCGGCCGCGCATGTTCGAACCACAACACCTGCCCGGTCGATGTGACCAGCGCCCGCGACCCGGCGGTGAACAGCAGCAAGTCCTGGCGGCCCGGCTGCGCCAGGCCCATGTCCGGGTCTCGGATATCCACCGTGGGACTCAACACGCGGGCAAGCGGCGTGCCGTTTTGCACGGCGATCAGGATGGTGCCGACACCCATGAAATCGTTGGACACCGCCATCAAGATCGGCTGCCCGTCTTGCTTGGGGCCAAGCGCCTTGACGTGTATGAATTCAACCGCATTCAGGGGCCGATAGGTTTTTTCACGAAAGAGAATCTCGCGCAGATGCGAGTTCGGATAGCCGCGCAGCGCGAAGTCGCCGCCGATGGGTTCGGTGACCTTCAGGTAATCCTTGGCCGGTGGGGCCGGTTGCGCCTGCGCGGGGCCGGCCACCCACAGCGCCAACGCCAGCGCGGCGCATCGCCAGATCAGGCGAAGGGAAAAACGAGGGGCGTTCGAAGAATGAGACAAGGTGATTTCAGCGGACGGCGTCCCGTGCGTAAGGTGCCCGCATTCTATGACAGTCTTAGTGGGCGAGTCCTAGTGGGCACGTCTTAGTCTTCCACGCCATCCTCTCGCCTCTCACCCACCCTCTGCACGCAGTCCCCGTTGACGCCGTTCAAGTCCACCACGCCCAGCAAGCCCATATTGCGGCGCACCTCTTCGACGATCAGGCTGATGGCGTGCGCCACGCCGCGTTGCCCCGCCACCGTTGCCGCGTAGTTGAACGGCCGGCCCACGAAAACGCAGCGCGCGCCCAAGGCCAGGGCTTTCAACACGTCCGTGCCGCGCCGCACGCCGCTGTCCAGCATCACGTCCATGCCGCCGGCCGCGTCCACCACGGCAGGCAGCGCCTGTAACGGCGACACGCTGCCATCCAGTTGCCGGCCGCCGTGGTTGGACACGATCACGCCGTCCATGCCTTGCGCGCGCGCCGTGCGCGCATCGTCGGGATGCAGGATGCCCTTGATCACCATCTGCCCTTTCCAGCGGCGGCGAATGGCCGCCACGTGCTGCCAGTTCAAATGGCCCCGATCCAAAAAATCCCGCAGCACGTTGGCCGACAGGATCGGCGCGCCGCGCGTGGCGTAGTTGTTCTCGAAGTGCGGCATGCCATGACGCCACAACGTGCGCAGAAAGGTGCCGAACAACCAGCGCGGATGTGTGATCCCTTGCCATGCCAGGCCGGCGCTGGGCCGCAGCGGGGTGGAAAAGCCCGCCCGCACATTGTTCTCGCGATTGGCGGCAACGGGCGTGTCCACCGTCAGCACCAGCGTGGTCACGCCAGCCGCCGCCACGCGGTCAATCAAGGCGGCGATCTGCGCATCGTCCCCCGGCAGATACGCCTGGAACCAGGTGCCGGGCGCCTCCTGCATCACCGTTTCCAGCCGGATCAGCGACGACCCGCTCATGATGCACGGCACGTTCGCCTCGGCCGCCGCGCGCGCCAGCACGATGTCGCCGCGGTAGCTGGACAACGCCGAAATGCCCATGGGCGCCACGCCAACCGGCGCGGCGTAGTCGCGGCCCAACACGGTTGCGCGTGTGCTGCGGCGGGACACGTCAACCAGCACCTTGGGCCGAAAACCGTATTCGGCAAACGCCTGCCGGTTGCCGCGTTCCGACTGCCCGTCTTCCACCGCGCCCGACACATAGGCATAGATGGGTTTAGGCAAGCGCTTCTTCGCGGCCGCCTCGAAATCGTGCAGGCTGAGCAGGTGGCGCAGGGGGTCAAACATCCGGGGCTCCTCGCCGCGGTCGGCCCGCACTGGGGGCCGCCGCGCTGTTGTCATGGGGGTATGGGGTAATGGCGGATGACTATAGGCGGGCAGCCACTTTGAATAAAGTGACTTTATCGATATTGGTTATTACACTTTTATTCGCCCTCGCCCTTTGCACTCGCCAACCCCAACGCCATGACGCTCAAACAACTCGAAGCCTTTTACTGGGCCGCAACCTGCAAGAATTTCGCCATCGCCGCCGGCCGGCTGAATATCTCGGTGTCGTCGCTATCCAAACGCATCGGCGAATTGGAAGCGTCCATTGGCGCCGACCTGTTCAGCCGCAGCGCGCGCAGCGCTACGCTGACGGCGTTGGGCGAACAGTTGGTGCCGCACGCGAAGGACCTGTTGCGCAACGCCGACCAGTTCATGCAGCAGGCCAGCAACAACCTGACCTACTCCGGCCGCTGCCGCTTCGGCGCGGGCGAGTTGACGTCGATAACGTGGATGCCAAGGCTGATCGAAGAAATTCAGCGCGCGCACCCCAACCTGTTGGTGGAACCCTATGTGGGCGTGGGGGAATTGGTGGAACGCGGGCTAGAGGAAGGCGACCTGGACTTTGCCGTTATCGCAGGCCCGTCATCGCGCGCGTCGATCGCGTCGCACCTGATCGGCAGCGCGGCGTTCGAATGGGTGGCTTCGCCGCGCGCCGTACCCAACCCCGCCACGCTGACACCCGCCGACCTGCCCGGCCTGACGCTGATCACGCAACCGCAAAGCTCCGGCGTCATCCGCATGCTGGACGACTGGCTGACCGAGCAACGCATTTCACCGGGCCGCATGCAATGCTGCAACAGCTGGGGGGCCATTGCCGGCATGCTGCGCCAGGGGCTGGGCCTGGGTTTCCTGCCCACCGCGTGGGCGCAGATTCTGATTCAACGCGGCGACTTGCACGCCTTGCCCGGCCTGCCTGCCTTGCGCCCCCTGCCCTACACCTTCCAGTGGCGGCGCGACGACACCCGGCCCATGCTGGAAAGCTTGCGCGTGCTGGCGCAAGACACGCTGGACTTCGACGCGCCCTCCGGCATGGTGTGATCGGCTGATAGTTTCTAAAAAGTCGCGCTTAGCTCAGAAAATTATTCGCTTTATCTCCGGTTTCGGCACGGGTAGAGTCGCCTCAAAAGCAGACCATCCCAGATACGGAGACAACGCAACATGCCGGATGCCGGTTACCCCCAACACGATTTCCCCAAGCGCCTGTGCCGCCTGGACCTGTGGCTGAACCCGGCGTTCGACCAGATCATCGGCAAAGAGGCGGATATTGCCTTGTCGGTGCTGCCGGCGCGTGGGGATGATGCCCGCACCTTGGCTGGCTTGAAGACGGCCCACGCCTACCACGTGTCCGCCGCGAAAGACGAGCTGCCGCGCCCCTGGTTCGTCAGCGCCGAGCTGATCGCGCAATGCCCGGATCTGGTTTGCGTGTCGTCTGGCGGCGCGGGGTATGACACGGTGGATGTGGCCGCCTGCACGGCGGCCGGCATCGCGGTCGTCAACCAGGCGGGGGGCAACGCTGCGTCGGTGGCCGAGCACACGTTCGCGTTGCTGCTGGCCGTGCAGCGCCGCGTCGTCGAATCGCACAACCGTTTGCGCCACGACACGGGATTCACGCGTGAAGACTTGATGGGCCACGAGATCCACGGCACGACAATCGGCCTGGTTGGTATCGGCCAGATCGGTTCGCGCGTGGCCCGCATTGCGCAGGGCTTTGGCATGCGCGTCATTGCGCATGACCCGCTGCTGGACGCCGACACCATCCGCCACCGCGGCGCCGAACCGGTGTCGTTACCCGACTTGCTGGCCCAGGCCGATGTGGTGTCGCTGCACTGCCCTCTGGATGCATCCACCCGTGGCCTGATTGACGCGCGGGCCTTTGCGGCGATAAAGCCGGACGCCGTGTTCGTATCGACGGCGCGTGGCGGCATTCATGACGAAGCGGCGTTGCATGACGCGCTGCGTGGCGGCCATCTGCGTGGCGCCGGGCTGGACGTCTGGCAACAAGAACCGCCCCCGCGCGACGCGCCGCTGCTGGCTCTGCCCAATGTGGTCGCCACCTTTCACACGGCGGGTGTCACGCACGAAGCCCGCCGCAACGTGGCGCAGTCGTCCGCCAATCAATTGGTGATGATGCTGCGCGGCGAACGGCCGCCGCAGTTGGTCAACCCTGAAGTCTGGCCTGTCGCCGCCGCGCGCATCGCCAAATTGAAGTAAGGGGCTGGAAGCCGGGACGTGAAGCAACGGAATTGAAGCCCTGAACCTGAAGCAATACCCCGGTGCCCGCACCGGAACACACAGTGCGGCATGAAGCCGCCGACATCCCCACGAGGAGACAACATGCAACATCCCAACAAGCGCCGCACGCTGCGCGCGCTGGCCGCGTCCGTGGCCCTGCTGTCTGGCGCTGCCGCGTTCGCAAGCGGCGCGCAGGCTGCCGGTTACCCCGAACACCCGATCAACCTGATCGTGTCCTACGGCCCGGGTGGCGGCACCGATCTGGTGGCGCGCATGATGGCGCCGTTCCTGCAAAAGTACTTGGGCAACGACGCCCGCATCGTGGTGCTGAACCGCCCTGGCGCGGGCGGCGCCATCGGCTTCACGGAGCTGGCGCGCGCGCAGCCCGACGGCTACACGATCGGCTTCATCAACACGCCCAACCTGCTGACCATTCCCATCGAACGCAAATCCAACTTCACATGGAAAAGCTACGACCTGCTGGGCAACCTGATCGATGATCCGGGCGCGTTCACGGTGCGTAACGACAATGAATTGAAGACGCTGGCCGACCTGTCGGCCTATGCCAAGAAGAATCCGGGCAAGGTCACGGTGGGCACCACTGGCACGGGGTCCGACGACCATCTGGCCATGTTGCGCTTTGAGCGCACGTCAAACACCAAGCTCAGCCACATCCCGTACAAGGGCGCGGGAGAAGTGCGCGGCGCGCTGGCGGGCGGTGAAATCGCCATCGGCGCGATCAATGTGGGTGAAGCATTGCAGTACCAGAAAGGCGGAACGCCGCTGCGCTTTTTGGGGCAGATGGGCAAGACGCGTTCGGCGGCCTTGCCTGATGTACCCACGTTCAAGGAACAGGGTTACGACTTTGAATTGGCGTCGCTGCGCGGGCTGGCCGCGCCCAAAGGCTTGCCGGACGCGGTGCGCGAGAAACTGGTGGATGCCGTGAAGCGCACGGTAGACGACCCGGAATTCCAGGCCAAGGCCCGCGACATGTACGCCCCGCTGCGCTATCTGCCGCCCGCCGCTTACGCGAAGGAGCTGGAGGCAGGCGAAGCGGAATTCCAGCAGTTGTGGAAAGACGCGCCCTGGCTGGATAAGTGACACGCGCTTCCGGGTGTGCGCCGGGGTGGGTATTGCTTCCGGGCGTGCGCGGGGTGGGTATTGCTTCCGGGCGTGCGCCGGGGTGGGTATTGGATAGGCCCGCCCGCCTGGGAAGGCCTGCCCGAATTACTTCGGTTTGACGTCTTCGCCCGCGTAACCGTCGATGTAGGCGCGGCCCGAGCAGCGCACCATGGCCACGCACGACGGCGCGCCGGTCTTGGCGGTGCACGTCGCGCGCGATTCCTCGCGTGCCGACACCGGGTCGGGGTTCAGCGCCGTAAAGCGCGTGCCCCGGCCTTCGCTGCCCTTCACCCATGCCATCCCGGCGCAGGTTTCCTGATAGGTCAGGACCTTGCGGCAGTCCTTGCAGTCTTCCCATTTGCTCAGCGCGCCGACTGCGTCGTCTTCCTTCGGGTAGCCGTCAGCGTAGATCAGGCCGCCGTCAGCGTTCTCCATCACCGCGCCCCAATAGGCGCGGTCATTCATCTTGGCGGACAGCGCTTCCACGTCGGCCGGACGGGCGCGCTTGGCGGCCTGCATGTCTTCGGCGCTATAACCGGGGCCCGCGCACTGCGGCATCGTCATCAAGCGGCACTTGCCGTCCGGGCTGCCCGCCGTGCAACGGCGCATGGCCTTCTTGGCGGCCAGTTCGGGCGACACGCTGTTGCCCGGGAACAGATCGTGGTTGGTGTTGCGCGCATAGGCCATGCAACTGTCCGAGAACCAGGACAGCTTCTTGCAGTCCTTGCCGCCCTGGCGCCGGCACTCGGCCAAGGCGGCGGCTTCCGCGTCCTTTTGCGACGTCTCGGGCAAAGCCCAGTAAGTCTTGTCGTGCTTGCCATCGGTGGCAATGCCGCCGTACATCACGTCGGCTTGCGCGGCGGGAGACGCCAGGCCAGCCATCAAAGCAAGGGCGGCGAATGCGGCGCGGATCAGGGGTAGAAAGCGGGCAGGCATCATCGTCGTCGGTAGAAGGTGGAGTGGGGAGCGGGACCGATCTTAGCAAGAAGCCCAGCCGGTTCCGTCCCCCTGCGAAAGCCCGCGCAGGCATATTACGTAACAAATTTCACATCTCGCGAAAGGGATGCTGCCCCCGTTTTCCGGTAAAAATGTCGAACTTTTCTTAAGCGCGCCGTCAGCCTGCGGGGTATACCCCTTCAGCCGAGCCATCTTGTATCGCACGGCGCCTGTCACGAAGAGAAACAAAACGCGTTACGCCACGCCCATGTCTTGCCCTGCGGCAAGGCCAACGCGAAGGCCAGACCCGCCACGGAGCATCGACCGCAAGCCATGAAGTCGCCATCGCACACCTTGAATCGCCGGCCCCTGTTGCTGTCGGCCAGCTTGATTGCCGCTGCGGCAACGCTTGCCGGCTGCGCCCCGATGCCCACCGGCGGAAGCTCGACCCTGCCGTCGCTGGGCAATGTCTTCAAGTCAGGCCTGTCATTCTCGCCAAGCGTGAACGTGGCCAAGAACATGGAAGGCCGGTCCATCAACGACGCGATTGCCGCGTTGGGCGAGCCGTCGAAAAAACGCGCCGTCGGCAACACGATGGAATTGGAGTGGTCTGACTATCAGACGGCCCCCTACACGGAGTGGGTAACGACGGGCTCCAGCCAGCAGGTCGTGGGCATGATCCCCGCCACCAACACCACCGCCGCGACACCGGTGTTCCAGACGAACACCACCGGCCACTACCAGAACCGTTCGCGCGTGTACGAATGCACGGTGCTGATGCGCATGCAAAACAGCGTCATCACCAACGCCAGCGTCGACGGCAACGTGTGCCCAGAGTTCATTGCAGCGCTGCGTAAGTGGGCCGGGGAAAACGAGGCGAATAACTACGTGGTGAAGTAGGGATACGCTTACGCAGCCGCCAGCGAATGCGGGCATGAGCAAAGGCAGGCATGAGCGAAAGCACGACCTAAGGCTGGGCGTTGCGCAGGTCTTTCAGGTAGACGTCGCACGTCGGGAAATTGAACGAGCTCGGCTTTGCACGCAGGGCCTTGATCGCGGCTTGAACTCCTTCCGGGAACTTCGCTTCTTCGACGTTATCAGCCATAAGGAATGATTGCGCCACGACCTCCATCGTCAGGTCGTGTTCCCGGTCTTGCGCGGTGTTGCGACGCCGCTGAAAAAAGTCCATGTAGGTCAACGCGATCGTGGTGTAGTAGTAGGCCTTCGGGTTGCGCTCCGAGGCCACCACCCGATGCAGCCTGACATAGGGGTCTTGCTCCCTGCCCGCTTCAACACGGCGTATGACCATCTCGCGCGCCTGCCGGAAATCCGCGCCGGCAATGTTCGCCCTGAGAAAATCGCGAACGAAGCCGTCGCTGGCGTTGTCGGTGGTGTCATCGTCAATGCGCGAAAACAGCAGACGACCCGAAAAATTGGCGTTCTTCAAGTTGGCGCAGATGAAGGTCGGCGCACGCGTGATGAACTCATCCAGCACCCGGGGCAACTGAGGTCCAGACAGGTAGCGAATCGCGTTCGCTGCGATGTACTCCTCCCGGTGCGTGTTGGTTTCGTCGGCACTCAAATCCGCGCCCTCCAGCATGGCCCCCGTGAAGTCGGCGCCGGTGAGAACCGCGTCCTTGAAACTGCTGCGGGCAAGGCGAACCAGGTTCCACTGCGTGCCGGGCAAGATGGCGTTCTGAAAACTCACCTCGGAGAAGTCGACCTTCAACACGTCGAAGGCGCAATCGGGGCAATAGATATGGTCCATCTGCCGCGTGCGCCCGCCCGCCTTCAGCAGCGCCACCAACGCCGCACGCAAGCTTTCCAGTCGCACAAACGTCTCGTCGATGGTTTGCTGGTCGGCCTCAGTCGCGTTGGAAAGATCCGGAATGAAATAAATGCCCCGGCCATCCTTCAACGCCGACGACAACTCAAACGGCGTCATTCCTGCCGATTGCACCATCACCCGCTGCAAGTCCACGATGTTCTTCAACGTGGCATTCAAGGTTGCCGCGTCCGTCGTGTGATCCAGATTCGACAACACATTCAATATCGCACTTCGAACGGCCGGGTTCGGGTCCAGCGCAAGCTGATTCGCAAGCGCCGTCAAAATATCCCTGTCGCGCTCGCCCCCCGCCGCATGCAACAGGGCCGACGCCTGCGCCACACCCGTGACCCGTTCGCTGGGCACGCTGCTGCCCAGCTTTGCGAATGCGCGTTCAAATCGCGCACTTTCCGCGTCCTTACGTTGCGCCTCTTGCTGGTTCAGCCCCACAACCACCGTCCACACCAGGCTCAAGATCGCCAGGATCGGCACCACGCCCTGCAAGATTTCGGTCAGCCTTCCCAGCCGGGATTGCTTGAACGTCAGCGCCTTGATCTCGAGTTCAAGCTTGCGCAGTTCAAGCGCGGCTTTGTGCGGATCGGCGGGTGGCGTTCCGGGGGGCTTTTTTCGGGTGGCGTCGCTGTCGCTCATGCATCCCTCTCAGGCACTGTGCGAATCCGGCTGGCCCGAAAATAGTACTGCCCGCCAGCACGAGATTCGTGCGCGCCGCGTCACCCAAAAGCATGAGTCTGGGTGTAATCCTGTCCTCATCCGTTCGAATGACCCCTTGCCATCCGGGACCTAAAGCGGATCACGGCCCCTCAGAAAACTCGGGTTAATCTTGCGCCTTCATCGAATGATCACGCCGCATCCATGAACCGCTTCATCGCCCTGCTCTGCGCAGTGTTTCCCGCGCTAAGCAGCGCAGCATATTCCCCTACCCTGACTGAAACCGCCGTGTTCGAGGCCGTCTTGCGCGATGAGTTCAACGCCTTTCTTGAAGGTGGCGAGACGGTCATCGGAAGCCGCCTGGGGCTGGCCCGAGCGCCGGCCGTAGCGGTTGCGATGGCCTACGCCCGCGGCGCCAGCGCCCCCTACCCGGCCTCAATGGACAACGCCCTGCTGGTCTCTGGCGCCGTCGCGTCCATCGAGCGCGATGCACGCGGCAAGCATATGGCCGTCTTCGCGACCCCACAGCCAGTAATGGTGCGCGCCGAACTTCCCCTGGGGATGTCGCCGGCAGCAAGCCTGACGCTCGTGTGCGGCAAGATGCGCGTGGTGGATAGCTCCCCCACCTTCTCGGATTGCCAGGACGCCGCCGTCGTCGGGCGCCAGGCGGTGGCTGCGCTGAAAGCCGATGTGGCCAACTTCTATGAAGGCAAGCCGACCGAGGCCAGCGTGTCGCGGATGGCCATCAATGTGGCGTTCTACGCAAGTCAGCTGCCCGCTGACCATGGTTGCCCCGATGAGATGGCGCAATGCCGGCAGCACATAGAAGCGGCCACCGCGTCCGCCTCACGCTCGCAAGCGCTGCGTGCGGTGGTGCGGCGGTTTCAGGATGCCGGGGTGGACTTGAGTCCGTATGAGGGTGGCGCGCCTTCCGCAGATTAAACCGCCCCGCGATGGGGCGCATGGCGGGTTGGGTGCAACGCTACGCAGACGCGCGCGTTACGCGGCAGATGGTTCGCAGCACTTCCGCCGGATCAGCCGGCTTGGACAGGTAGGCCGCGTAGCCTTCACAGGCTGCATCAATTTCATGCTCGGGACGGCCACTTAATACCAGCACTGGCGTGTCGCTCAGATAAGCGTTTTCGCGCATGGCGGTCAGTAACGCAGCGCCGTTCATGCCGGGCATGGAAAAATCGGTGATCACGAGGTCCGGGCGCAGATCCAGCATCTGCTGCAGCGCCGTCAACCCATCGGTATGCGTCGTGACGTTGTAGCCTTCACTGCGCAGGAACTCGCTCAACATGTCGATCAGCATCGGCTGATCATCGACTAAAAGAATTTTCATCATACTTATTCAGTCCGCGTGAGGCGGCAGTAGTGTTCTGGTTCTGGCCGGCCTGAAGAACCCGCGATGGTAGGGCAAGCAAGCCGTATAGGTGTAAAGCATTTGTATCGGCACGAAACCGCTATTTTGCATGACTGCCAAGTGCGCGCGCCGGATTGCCCGCCACGGTGGCGCCCCTTGGCACGTCGCGCGTGACGACGCTGCCCGCCCCAATGATTGCGCCATCACCCACTGTGATGCCGGGCAAGATTATCGCCCCTGCCCCGATCCAGACACTTTTGCCGATCTGAATGGGCCGGCCATATTCCAAGCCCGCGTCGCGCGTTGCGGCATCGCGGGGGTGGTCTGCCGCCAGAATCTGCACGCCAGGGCCGATTTGCGTGCGGTCGCCAATAACAATCGGCACCACGTCCAGAATGACGCAATTGAAGTTCAGAAAAACGTCGGCGCCCAAACTGATATTGAAGCCGTAGTCGCAATGGAACGGCGGCCGGATCACCGCGCCCTGGCCCACCGCGCCCAGCCGCTCACACAGAAGCTCACGGCGCTGCGGCAAGGGTTGCGACAGGCTTGCGTTATAGCGGGCAAGCCACCACAACGTGGCCGCCTGCGCTTGCTGAATCTCGGCGGCCGAGGGGTCATAGAGTTCGCCTGCGAGCATTTTCTTCAGCTCACCAGTGAGCGCGGGAAGAGACATCGGATTCCTTTATTTATCGGCGGGCGCCAAGCTCTTGGAGGCAACAACGGGCGCTACGACGCCGGCTTGTCGCGCGCGTCCGGAGGAGTCGGCCGGCCAAACGCGTCCTTGCCTTCTTGCGCTTGGGAGCCGCCCGCCGGATAGCCGGAATTGGTATTGGGATCGGTGTTGGCGTCGCCCTGCGGCGGGCCATCGGCTACGGGCTGGCCCGTCCCGCCCGTGTCGCTGCGATCGACATGGGGTGATGGCGGCGGACTGGGCGCGGGTGCGGGTTTGGATTCGGTCATGGTTGTCTCCTGGGGTGTGCGTGTCGCGGCTTGCGGGGTCGCAGCTTGCCTATTGCGGCCTGCGTATCGCGTATCGCGGGTCGCGGGTCGCGGGTTGCGGGTCGCGGGTCGCGGGTTGCGGGTTGCGGGTCGCAGCTTGCGGCTTGCGGCTTGCGGCTTGCGTGATGCCACGCGGCCGACGCACGCAGCAACTTTCGTTCCTGACACCCCGCCGCCCGCAAAAAAGCCCGCTCTGCATTCAGCGCTACAATCCCGCCGGCTTCCCCCCTCCCCGCCTCATTCCGGCGTGCCCGGATGCGTCATCACCCCCTCCCTCCTTCGAGAATTTCATGTTTCGGCAGTTGTTGGCCTTAGTCCTTGGGCCGCTTCTAGGTTTGTTCGTTGTCTGCATCGGCAACGCGTTCATCTCCTCTCTGACTACGCTGCGTCTGGACGCTGCGGGCGAATCGGCCACCGTCATCGGGATCATTTCGTCGTCGTACTTCATCGGCCTGACGCTGGGCGCCATCTTCAATGACCGGCTCATTGCGCGCATCGGCCACATCCGCGCCTACAGCAGCTTTGCATCGCTGATTGCCGTCACCGTCTTGCTGCAAGGCCTGATCTACGGGCCGACGGCGTGGTTCGTGCTTCGCCTGATCAATGGCTGGGCCTGCGTGGGCGTGTTTCTGGTGGTGGAAAGCTGGCTGCTGCTCGCAGGCGACCCGAAGATGCGCGGGCGCTTGCTGGCGCTGTACATGATTGCGCTCTACGGCTCGGGCGTGCTGGGCCAGCTTCAGCTGGGCGCCCTCACACAGCTGGGCGACATGGCGCCCTTCATGGTGGCGGGGCTGCTGGCCTCGTTGTCGGTGATGCCGATGGTCATCATTCCGCGCATCTCGCCGCTGGTTGAACGCGTTGAGCCGCTAATGCCGCAACATCTGATCCGCATGACGCCCACGGGCGTGATGGGCTGTTTCGGGTCCGGGGTGGCGATTGCCGCCGTGTATACCTTGCTGCCGCTGTACCTGCAGCGCATCGGCCTGGACGTGGCCGACGTCGGCAAGATGATGAGCGCCGTGATTCTGGGCGCGATGGTATTGCAGTATCCCGTGGGCCGTTGGTCTGACCTGCGCGACCGCCAAGTGGTGCTGATTGCGCTGGCCGTGTTCTGCACCGTGTTGAGCCTGCTGATTCTGCTGCTGCCCGCGGGCTCTCCGTTGCTGATCGTATTGCTGTTTCTATTGGGTGGCGGCGTGTTCGCCATCTATCCGGTGGCCGTCAGCCACGCGGCCGACCGCGCGCCGGCCGATGCGTTGATCCGCATGATCCAGGGGCTGCTGCTGATCAATTCGCTAGGCTCGGCGCTGAGTCCGCTGGCCATTTCACCCGTCATGTCGACGTTCGGCGCCGCCGGGTTTTTCTGGTGTTTTGCAGTGCTGAACCTGAGCTTGATGGTCTTCTTCATCTGGCGGCGCGGCGAGCGCCCGGCCCCCGCACCGGTGGCCCCCTTCGCCGCCGCCGCGCAAATGTCGCCAGCCGGCGTCGAGATGCGCGTAACGGAAGACCTGGTGCAAGGCGCGCTGGATCACGAAATGACCGAAGACCTGACAAACGTCGTGCCGGGCGCGGAAGCCGCGGAACCGGTGCTTTCGGCAGCGCCGAATCCGGTGCCTGCGCCGGGTGGGGACTGATTTCAGGCCGCTTCGGGCAGCGATTTGGTCAAGTGCATGTCGATATGAATATCAGTAAACGGGCAGTTCACCGATCCGTCCTCTGATTTTTCCAGTATCCCCAATTCGACCAACGCTTGCGTGTCTTGGTGTACCCGGCGCACGTCACGATCCAAGCGACGCGCAAGCTCACGAATTCCGACCTCACCCGCCCCCAGCATTATGCGGACAATGTTCCAGCGCAACTCCGTGAGCTGGCCAAAGAATGCGGCTGGCGATTCGAAATTGAGCCGTTCGCCTTGGTAGGAACCGTCTGCGACGCCACGCTCCGCACGGCGGCTCGCATCGGACAGGAACGCGCGCCAGTCCTGATTAATCGTGATGGTTAACGTCCGATTCATTTTCACTCCTTCCATTTCTCGACTTCACTTGAGAAATCTTCCAACAGTTGCCGGACGGTCGAAAACTCATAGGGATACTCGCCGTTTCCGACATGCTTGTGGTCCCCTTTGCCCCGTTCGTTATCGAAACCGACAACTCGCCTGCCGTTACGGATGTAGGCCAAGCGATATTTGAAACCGTGGGTGGTCGGCGGAACCGGCTCGGGAACCTTCCAGATGACGATCTGCAGGGTCCCGCCGTCTTCGCCAACACTCTTGTCGCTGATGATGAGTTGAGCTTTCATGAGGCATATAAAAAGAAATGCAGCTGCGTTGGCAATTCCGCCAACATACTCGATGTTGGCGGAATTGCCAACAAGCACAGCAGCATCCTTCCAACATGTAACCGCCCAGCAATACCTGAAATATCATGAAGCCCAATGGCAATCATGCGCCCTTATACTCGCCTCCGCACGGCGTGGCACCCCATCTTGCGGCGTTTTAACCCGCCTTGGCGCGTGACAGATAATCAGCCTGCAATATAAAAACCAGCACCCTTGCGTTCCAAAAAAATCAACAGGAAAGCGCCTACTCCATGACCCAGACCCTGAAGGCCAGCCCGACGCTGCGCAGTACCTTGGCCGGATTGCTTGTCGCCGCGTTTGCGGCGCTGTCGGCGCCGGCCGCTGCTGCCCCCGCCGCGCCCGCCCCCATCTCCAAGGAAGCCGCTGCGGCGGTCACTCCTCCCGATGCGCCCACGGTGATGTACGCCATTTATGACGTGGACGGCAAGGGCGAGACCACGTATGAGGTCACGAACGGCAGCGTCGCCACGTACTGGTTCGGTCATGCCTTTGAATCCGAAGGCACGCACTATTACACCGGCTTCGCGTGGGACACGGCGGATCGCTATGGCAAACCGGGCGAAGATCAGGTCGGCCCCGGCACGCAGGTCAACCTTACGGAAGTCACGTTCACGCTGACGGACCCGGCCTCCGACAAGCCGTGGAAATTCCGTGGCATGGAGCCCACCATCGGCACGTTCGGCGCGTACGAACGGGGTACCGACGTGGACCCCAAACGCAAAGCGATCGAACACCGCACGCCCGGCGGCAAGCTGCTGTTGGCGGTGCCAACCACCAGCTTTGACAACGGCATCACCAGCGACGGCTACGACTTGCTGGTCTTCAATCCGGACCGCCTCAAGCGCGACGGTAACGACCATGTCTGGACATACGTGGGCGGCGTGTTGACCGGAGAAGACAACAGCGCGGCGTGCGCCGATGGGGAAGTCATGCCCTGCACGGGCAGCTCCGGCGAATTGGAGTTTATGCCCGACGGCAAGACCGACATGCCGGCGTTGAAGATCACGCCCAAGGGCACGACGATTTCGGGCCCCAACAAGACCCGCCATCTGGGCGCCGCCGACATCACGACTTATGTTTTCGACCCGGCGAAAAAGGCCTACGTCAGCAAGTAAGCAACCGCTCAAAAGCAGGCGGCCAAAACGCGCCACACGCCACCGCAATACAGCTGCAATACAGCTTGCGTACAGGTGCAATTAAGGCCGCCTGCCTACAATTTCCGCATAGCATCTCTACCGCATTCGCGGTTCGAATTCCATGCGGCTTCTTCAGCAGGTCACGACTCCTCCGCCCGTGGGCGGCATTCGTATCGAGTCTTCAGATTCCCGTCAGGCAAACATCGCGCGGCAAGACCTGGACCGATTTCTATCGGAATCCGGGCTGCATGATGCGGCCACCGGCGCAGGCCTGACCGGCGCGTCACCGGGCGCGCATGCCTGGTTGCGTACGGCCGTGGCCGATGTCATTGCCCCCGGCTACGACACTACTGGCATCGCGCAACGGCTGGGGTTGCGGACCGACGTTGATGACGGCGATCTCGACCGCGAGATTCTGCTGGCGATGTTGGCCAGCCCCATCGCCTTCACGTTTCCCGATGTCGCGGAGTTGAAATCGGCGGTACGCATCCGCCGCTATATCGTCCAAGCCGCGCGCAAGACGGCCCTGGCGTTCGACACGGAACACGCCGAGCGTCCCGAGGGCTTCTGGACGTATCACGAAGACAGCGGCTTTACCGTGCTGCCAGGACGCTCGCTGATCGAGGGCTTGCGCCGCGCCACGCAGCCTGACGCGTCGGGCCAGTTGTATGCGTTCTCTTGCTACCGGGCGACGGAATACGTGACGGTGCTGGGCCTTGCTCAGGAATTGCAGCAGGCCAACCCGGAACTCGCGCGCCGTTTGCAGCGCCAATGGGAAACGCGTGCGGTCATGTCCGGGCGTTTTCATGACGCCTTCCTGCACGAATACGGATCGCTGGACGCGCCTTTGCCGCAACGCTTTTACGTGCCGGGTGACCGGCTCTGGTTCCGCAACCCGGACGCTGCGTCCTCCGATGTGGAAGGCTACGAAGGGTCGTGGGTGTTTTATCTGGGCAATGGCCAGTTCAATAATTTCTGGGAACACGGCAGCCCCTATACGTTGACGTCAAAGTGCGTGGAGATTTTCCACTGGCGTCACGGCCTGCGCAAAGACGCATCCGGCAAGCTGTTCATGGACGAGCAAATCGTTCACGAACGCGTGCAGCAGACACTGGCCGACGCGGATGCCACCGCCGCCATCCTTGAACGCATGGCGCGCATCCGCGACCCGCAAGGCGTCTACGCGGAAGGAGGCTGCATTGACGCCACGCGTGAGCGGGTGCGTTGGGTGCGGCCGGGCCATTGCGACATCGTGCTGCCGGAATTTCCGAGGCCGTCGCCGATGTCCATCGCCGCCTGAACTGACGCGCGAATCGCGCGCCCGCCGGGCGTGAAGATCATGGCAAAATCGCGCCATGAACCTCTACCTGGTTGGCGTTATCGTTCTGCTTGCGGCCGCGGCCGTCATCTATCGCTGCCTGCACCGCCGGCCGGATGACACGCCTGGGTCCATCACCCGAACCCTTATCACGGGCGCGCTGCTTTACGGCGTGATCGGCCCGCCTGTGGGCTTGCTCGTCGTGACGCTCACGATGTCGATTCCGCAATTGATGCGCGACCTGGAGGGTTTGCAGGTGGCCTATCTGGTGGGCGGTTTACCGGCAGTGATGTGCGGCGTGACCGCCGGGGCGCTAAAGCCCGCACGATCCTCATCTTCATGGTCCGCAGAATCTACGTGGCCCGCATTTGCGCTGGCCTGCGCCGCCGGCGCTGTGTACGGCTTTGCGCTGGTCTTGGCGATTGTCAACAGCGACAGCCTGCGCTTTGCCGGCGAGGCCTTGCGCGCGGGCGCCGCACCCGGCTTGGCCGCCGCCGCAGTCTGCACCTTGCTGTTCCATGGCAGGCCCTGGATGGCACACAAGCCGCGTCCCACCTAGCGCGGCATCGTGGCGCATTGCCCACGTCGCAACGTGCCGCTGCCCACGTCGTAACGTGCTACTGCCCACGTCGCACCGTGCCGCTGCCGTTAGCCCGCTTCCGGCATCACCCCAACATATCTTCCTCGTGGCCGGATCACCTGCGCCACGCTAAGTTGTTCCAGGCTGTGCGCCAGCAAGCCAATGCTGCGCGCGGTGGCGAATAGCCCAAACGCCGCATCTTCCGGCAAGCGGTAATGCGCCACCAGCGCCGCCAGCGCCACATCAATATTCGGCGGCAGGCCCGTCAGCTGCGTGGCCTTTTCGATGAAGCGCGCGATGACGTCGGGCGGTTCGAACTGCGCCAGCAACGCCGCTGCGCGCGGATCGCCGTCGGGGTACAGGTGATGCCCGAACCCCGGCAGCGGCAGGCCGGTAGACAGGTAATGCGCAATCACCTGGTCTTCACCCAAGCGTTCCACCTCATTGAACAGCGCCTTGACGCGCCCCGAGGCATCGCCATGCAGCGGGCCTGACAACGTCGTCAGCCCAGACAGCAGGCACGCCGGCAATGACGCGCCAGTAGACGCCGCGATGCGCGCCGCAAAGGCGGAACTGGTGAGTTCGTGGTCCACCAGCAAGACCATGGCGGTGCGCAACCCCTCAGCCACGTGCGCGGGCTGCTTCCACCCTTGCGCAAAACGCAGATGCAACGGCTGCTTGCCCGGCTGCGCGCCAAACGCATTGGCCAACTGCCCGACCAACGCCTGGCATTCGCTATGCAGCACGCGCGTCATCCGCCCATGCGTGGAATGCCCGGTGGCGGCCAGCGTCGCCAACGTCGTGAACGCCGCTACCCGCCCGGGTGACGACACACGCGTCGCGGATGAAAAATCAACCGGGTGCTCGGCGTTCCACAACAACTTCGCCGCGGCTTCCAGGCTGGCCGTCTGCGCGAAGGCCACCGCATCCTGCCCGCGATACACCAGGCGCTGGCGAATGAAGGCCGAAATGGCGGTAGGGATGCTGGGTTCAGCGCCGAACAGCGTGTTGGTGGCAAGCGTTTCGTGCTTGCGCCCAGCCTGCTTGCGCTTGGCCAAGCCCGCCACATCTTCTGCCCGGTACAGGCTGCGCCGCGTGTCGGCCGGATCTGGCATCACTTCCAGTTTGCCGCGGCTGACATACGCGTAGATGGTCTGCGGCCGCACGCCCAATTGGCTGCACACCTCGGCCATTGAAATCCAGGAACCCATGATGTCTTGTTGCAAGTTTATATGTTGATTTTATAGATCAATATTGCTTTGTAAATCAATCATTAAATACGATGGGATCAATCATTCACGCACGCATGTTCGCCATGCCGCCCACTTGAGCTGAACCCTATGAAGCCCCAGGTCCTGCAACTGAACCCCATCCTGATTCCCGCCATCAATGACGAGCTGGCCTCGCTTTACCAGGTACACAAGTTCTTCGAGATTGCCGATCAGCCAGCCTGGCTGCGCGAGCACGGCGCGTCCATCAGCGCCGTCATCACGGGCGGGCACACGGGGATATCCCGCGGCATGCTGGAACAAATGCCCAACGTCAAAGTCGTGGCCGTGAACGGCGTAGGCACGGATGCGGTGGACCTGGCGTATTGCCGCAGCCGCCACCTGCCCGTAACCGCCACACTGGGCGCGCTGACCGAAGACGTGGCGGATCTGGCCATCGGCTTGCTGATCGCCGCGTGCCGCAACCTGTGTGCCGGCGACCGTTTTGTACGCGACGGCCTGTGGGAACTGAACCCCCAGCCCAGCGCCATTCCGCTTGCGCGCCGCTTCAGCGGCATGCGCGTAGGCATTGTCGGCATGGGCCGCGTCGGCCGCGCCGTGGCCGTGCGCGCCGCCGCCTTCGGATGCCCGATCCGCTACACCGACCTGCGCGCGATGGACGACGTGCCGCATGAATTTGTGCCTGCGTTGCTCGACCTGGCGGCGGCTTCCGATGCGCTGGTGTTGTGCGCCGCGGCCGACAAGGCCGAGGGCATCATCAACGCCGCCGTGCTGGACGCCTTGGGCCCGCGCGGCTTCCTGGTGAATGTGGCGCGCGGCCGGCTGGTCAATGAGGCCGACCTGACGCAGGCGCTGGCCGACGGCCGCATCGCGGGCGCGGGGCTGGATGTATTTGTTGACGAACCACGTGTACCGCAGGCGTTGCGCAACACCGACCGCACAACGCTGCAAGCACACCGCGCCAGCGCCACGTGGGAAACCCGCCACGCCATGGGCCAGATGGTGCTGGATAGCGTGGCGCAGGCGCTCGCGGGCGAACGCCCGGCGATGAGCCTGACCACCTGACCCGCAAGCGCCCGCCATGTCCGACTTCGTCTTTCCCCCTGCCGCCCCCGTCACGTTGGCCGTGGCGGGCAGCGCCTTGCGCTTTCCCGTGGCGCGCGTGTTCTGCATCGGCCGCAACTACCGATGGGATGCCAATGAACCCGCGCCCCAAGCCATGCCCGCGTGGTTCATGAAACCCGCAAGCGCCGTCGTGCCAGCAAGCGGGCCGCTGCCCTACCCGCCCGAGACCGCCGAGTTCTGCCATGAGGTGGAACTCGTCGTCGCCATCGGCCAAGGCGGCCGGAACCTGACACCGGAACAGGCGCAAGCGGATCACATCTGGGGCTACGCCACGGGTCTTGACCTGACGCGGCGCGACTTGCAGCAACAGGCCAAGCTTGCGGGCGGCCCGTGGGAACCCGCCAAGGCGTTTGATTATTCAGCACCGTGTACGCCCATCCTTCCCGTCAGCCGCGCCGGCCGCCTCACGCACGGTGCGATGTGGCTGGCGGTGAATGGCGTTGAGCGTCAGCGCACGGACCTGTCCCAACTGTTGTGGCCGGTGCCGGCGCTGGTAGCGATGCTGTCTCGTTCAGTGGCGCTGATGCCGGGCGACCTGATCTACACCGGCACGCCTGCGGGCGTGGGGCCGCTCGTGCCAGGTGATGTCATCACCGCCGGTATTGCCGGCATTGGCGAGCTGTCCATGACTGTCGCCCCATGCGCCGCGTAATGCCCAAGAGCTACCCCAACAAGCGGCCCCAACGAGCGGCCCCAACGAGCTACCCCAACAAGCTGCCCCCACGAGCGGCCCCAACAGGCCGCCCAACAGGCCGCCCCCAACAGCCATCACGCCGCTAGTCTTCCCTTCGTTTTCTGACATCAGGAGTTCACCCTTGAACGCAAGCTCGTCCCAAAAAATTGCCCTGGTCACCGGCTCTGGCAGCGGCGTCGGCCGCGTTACCGCGCTGGGTCTGCTGAACGACGGCTGGACCGTCGTGCTGGCGGGCCGGCGTGCCGACCCCTTGCACACGCTGGCCGCCGACGCCACCGCGCGCGGCCAGACTGCGGTGGCGGTGCCTACCGACGTCACCGACCCGGCCAGTGTGCAAGCGCTGTTCGACACCATCGAACAACGCTTTGGCCGGCTGGATCTGCTGTTCAACAACGCCGGCGTCAACGCGCCCGCTGTGCCGATGGATGAGCTGCCGCTGGACAAGTGGTTCAGCGTCATCAACACCAATGTGACCGGCGTATTTCTGTGCGCGCGCGCCGCCTTCGGGCTGATGCGCCGGCAGACACCGCAGGGCGGCCGCATCATCAACAACGGGTCGATCTCGGCGCATACGCCGCGCCCCTACACCGCACCCTATACCGCCAGCAAGCACGCCGTCACCGGGCTGACCAAAGCGCTATCGCTGGACGGCCGCGCCTTCAACATCGTGGCCAGCCAGATCGACATCGGTAACGCGTTGACCGAGCTGTCAGAACGCATGACGCGCGGCGTCTTGCAAGCCAACGGCACGACGGCGCCGGAACCCATGATGGACGCCACGCACGTCGCCAATGCGGTGCGCCACATGGCCGCCCTGCCGCTGGACGCCAACGTGTTGACCATGACCATCATGGCAAGCGCCATGCCCTTTACCGGGCGCGGTTAGCGCGGCACACAAGCACCGCAAGCACACAGAGCACTGCAAACCCAGAGTTGACTGAAGTTGACCATCACCCCCGAAGGAGACAAGCATGCAGATCACCACACTGGCCAAGGTTCTTGCCAAGGCCCTACCTAAAACCCTGGCCCTGTCGCTGGCCGCCGTGGCCATCACGCCCACGCAGGCCAGCGCGCAGAGCTACCCCACGCGCCCCATCAGCATCATCGTCCCCGCGCCGCCGGGCGGCGGCATCGACATCATCGCGCGCGTGGTCGGCGAGAAACTGTCGCAGTCGCTTGGGCAACCGGTCATTGTGGACAACCGGCCCGGCGCATCCAACAACCTGGGCACCGCGCTGCTGGCCAACGCCAAGCCCGACGGCTACACCATCGGCATTGTGGGCGGCAGCCACAACATCAATAAGTATCTATTCAAAAACCTGGGCTGGGACCCGCAAAAGAGTTTCGAACCCATCGTCTACACCCACGAAATTCCGCTGGTGTTTGCGGTATACCCGAAGGTGCCCGCCAAGACCTTGCCCGAGCTCGTCAGCTGGATGAAGGCGAACCCCGACGAGGCCAAGGTGGCGACGTCGGGCCGAGGCAGCGCGCAGGAGATGGCCGCCGAAATGTTCCGCATGGTCAGCGGCGCGCCGATGCTGATGATTCCGTACAAGGGCTCATCAGCGGCGCACCCCGATCTGCTGGCCGGCCGCACCGTGCTGTACATCGACACGCTGAGCGCCATGCAGGAACAGGTCAAGGCCGGCAACGTCCGCGCCGTGGCGATCTCCACCGCCAAGCGCGCCCAGGCGCTGCCTGATGTGCCGACCGCGCAAGAGCAAGGGCTGGCCGGCTACGACGCCAACACCAATGGCGGCTTCCTGGCGCCTGCCGGCACGCCGAAAGAGATCATCAACAAGCTCAATACCGAAATCAACGCGGCGCTGAAGCAACCCGCCGTGCGCGCAAAACTGGAAGCCGCCGGGATCGAGGTCCAGGGCGGCACACCGCAGCAATACGCGGCAGTGATTCAGTCTGATTTGACCAAGTGGGGCAAGGTTGTGAAGGAAGCGGGTATTCAGCCCGAGTGACGTCGTCTGCGTAGCCGTTCCCTGTGCGCTGCGGCCATCAGGGAACGGCAAGCACAGGGACGCCTAGCCCGCCAACAACGTACATGCGGGCCACAAAAAATGTGTTGTGAGAAAGGGAAAACATAGAAAATCAGAAAAAGGTTATGTATCCTGATTTTCGCGAACATTAACCAGGGACAACTCCCGCCCTTCGTTTCGCAAGCGTTAATTCAATCCCAGCATGACTAGCAATTCGTGGTAACCCTAGATCATTGATCGGCATTCCGTTTTTGAAGTCGGAAGTTTGGAGGGCACGTGACGCAGCATTTGCAGGTTGATTGGCCGCAGACCAGGCATGGCCTGGCTCGCCGGCAACACCATGTCTCTGTTCCCTCGCCGGGCTCTCTTGCCCCCGCTGCGCCTCTGCCGCGCACACCGCGCTTCCTGCCCCACCCCTGAATGCCCACGTATCGCGCGAGCAGCGAACGCCCCCCCGCGCCATTGACCAGCAGTCCTGAGTCGAACCGCATTGAAGCTATTGAGAGACCCAGGAGTTACACAGCCTGCGAAGGCAAGGAGGGGTGTCATGAAAGCAAGGCGATGGTTGGGAGCGGCGTTAATCGCCGTCGGCGGATTTTCCGTGATGGGTGGCGCCCTGGCGCAAACCAAAGACGCGGCGTCCGGCACGGCAGGACAGGCGTCTGGCAAGAAACCAAATATTCTCGTTATTTTCGGCGATGACATCGGGCAGGCGAACATCAGCGCCTACACACGTGGCGTGGTGGGATACCGGACCCCCAACATTGATCGCATCGCCAACGAAGGCGCCATCTTCACGGATTACTACGCCGAGAACAGTTGCACCGCCGGGCGGTCAACGTTCATTACCGGCCAATCCGCCCGCCGCACCGGCTTGTCGAAAGTGGGCATTCCGGGCGCGCCCGTCGGCCTGCAAGACCGCGACATCACTATTGCCCAGGCGCTCAAGGGCCAGGGCTACAACACCGCCCAATTCGGCAAGAACCACCTGGGCGATCGCGACGAATATCTGCCCACCAAGCACGGCTTTGACGTGTTTTTCGGCAACCTTTATCACTTGAACGCCGAAGAAGAACCCGAACGCCCCTACTTCCCGAAGAACTCCACGGACCCCGCTATCAAGGCCTACATGCCGCGTGGCGTGATCAAGGCATCGGCTGACGGCAAGATCGAAGACACTGGCGCCTTGACCACCAAGCGCATGGAAACGATCGACGACGAAACCGTGGGCGCCGCGCTGGACTATCTGGACAAGCACGGCAAGGACGACAAGCCCTTCTTCCTGTGGATGAACTCCACGCGCATGCACTTGTTCACGCACATCCGGCCTGAACACAAGGGCAAGAGCGGCATGCCCGGCAATGATTACGCCGACGGCATGTGGGAGCACGACCAGGACGTGGGCAAGCTCCTGAAAAAGCTCGACGACCTGGGCATCGCCAACGACACCATCGTGATCTACACGACGGACAACGGCCCCAACCAGTTCTCGTGGCCGGACGCCGCATCCACGCCGTTCCGCAGTGAGAAGGACACGAACTGGGAAGGCGCGTTCCGTGTGCCGGCGATGATCCGTTGGCCGGGCCACATCCAGCCGGGGTCGGTCAAAAACGACATCGTGTCCGGTATGGACTGGTTCCCGACGCTGCTTGCCGCCGCCGGTGACGATGGCGTGAAGGAACGTCTGCTCAAGGGCTGGAAACCCAACGGCGCCAACCGCGACTTCAAGGTGCACCTGGACGGCTACAACCAGATCGATTACCTGACCGGCAAGAGCGACAAGAGCGCACGCGAAGACTTCTACTACTTCAACGATGACGGCCTGCTGGTCGCCATGCGTTACGAGAACTGGAAGGTGGTGTTCTGCGAGCAGAAATCGCCAGGAGGCTTCGCGGTCTGGAAGGAACCCTTCGTCTGCCTGCGCGTGCCCAAGGTGTTCAACCTGCGCATGGACCCGTACGAACGTGCCGACATCGTTTCCGATCAGTACAACGACTGGCTGACGAAGAACGCGTATCTGGCCTTCGTGGGCTCGGCCAAGGCATCGGAATTCCTGGAGACCTTCATCGAATGGCCGCCCAGCCAGAATCCGCCCAGCTTCAGTACCGATCAGGTACAGCGCGACGTGGACAAGAAGATCGAACAGTATTTCGAGGAACAGAAAAAGCAGGGCAAGGGCCCCAAGTAAGCCAGGAAACCTGGTGAATAGCGCGCCGCGCAAGGGAGCCTCCCACGCGCGGCGCGTGTGCGTTTCGGACAAGGAAAAACGGTGCACCAGAACGCTGAAGCCAGAGGGCACGCCCGTTGGACACACGCATGGCTGATCGCTGCATTGGCCTGCGCGGCCGCGCCTGACGCCCTGGCCCAACCCACCCTGCGCTTGAGCCAGGACGATTTGCAGAAGCGCGCCAATGGGGTGCTTGCGCTGATGTCGTTCTCTATCGTGCCCGACATCACGACGAGTTCCTTATCCATCGGTGGCGGTGGCGGCACGACGTCGGGCTCCTCGGAATTTTTCATGACGCAGCTGGGTGGCGGCGACACGATCTCGAAATCGGTCCCCATCTATCTGGAAGGCGTGCTGGCCGGCAGCCGCTACGACCCGACCTTCATCGCCACGCAAGGCGCCGAGACACGCAACATCCCCACTAAATGGAACAGCGTGTCGGCAACCGGCGGCATCGGCTGGGACTTCAAACTGACCGACGAACTGAAGCTGCGCCCCATCTTCAACGTTGCGCTGGGCAACGTCACCAGCGACCTGCGGGCCGCAAGCTGGTACGTCGGCCAAAAGACCGGCACGGACGTCACATTCCTGGACAAGGGATCGCTGAACGCCTATGGGCTGGGCGGCTCGATCATGCTGGACTACGAACACTACCGGCCCGGCTACGAAGTGGATGTGGAACTGCGCTATTCCGACATCCGGCTAAAAAGCTTCGACAGCTCGGCCGCGGTGCAAGGCAACGCGATTGCCCAATCCGCAAACCTGTGGGCGCGCTACCGGGCCCCCACCGGTTTTGTGATGCTGCAACGCCCGCTGCGCTACGTGCTGGAGCTAACCCATTCCGAGTTTCTGGGCGACCAGCGCGGCGTGCTGGGATTCGACCGCCTGACATCCGTGGGCGCCGGCCTGGAGCTGGATTCCAGCGCCTACGACATGATCATCACCCGCACCCGATTGGTGGGGCGGTATGTGTTTGGAACAAACGTGTCGGGGTTTTCGGTGGGGCTGGCGGTGAGTTTTTGAGGGTGGCTCAGCGCCACCGGCGCGTTGCCAACATCACCGCCCCCAGCACCAAAATGCCCGCCAGAATGCCCGATAGCCGCATCAGCGCTGGCGCCGGATCGTTTGCCCAATGGTGGTCCTGCACGAACACCATGATGAAGGCGATGGTGAACTGACGGCCGACATAGCTGGCGCCTTCCTGGCCCGACTGCACATGGCATCCGACCCACACGCCCAAGGACAGCACCAGCATGTGCCAAACGGGTTGCTCGTGCATCAGCGGCAAAAGCGCCATGCCCACCACCCCGGCCAACAGGCAGCCCGCCACGCGTTGCACCATTTTTTCAATGATGGGCTGGCGCGTGCTGTCCACCAGCTTGCCCGCCGGCAGGATCAACACCGCAATCGTCGTCACCATCGCTTGCGCGAAGCCGGGCATATCGAACCAGTAGGTGCACGCGGCAAGAATGACGATGGCCAAGGCCGCCTGCACCCCCAGCAGCAAACGGTTTCGCCGCAAGACGTCAGGCGGCGGCGCGCTGGCTTGTGCCGTGTCCGCGCCTTCACCAATGGCCAGCGGTGTCGCCGAAACCGGTGGCGGCCGCACACGCCGATACCACTGCGGCCCGAAATGAAATGCGCTGGCCACCAACACGCAAGCCAGCGTCCCCACAATGACCTCCGCCGCGCGCAGCGCCGCAAACACGGCTGTCGCCTCCCATGACGCCAGCACGTGCGCTTCATACGTCACCATCAAGGCCGTCACCCCGCCCAGCATCCAGGCATACGGCGCCTTGGACCCATTGGCGTAATAAGCCGCCACCCCGCCAATCACGCCCAGCATCGGCACGAACAACGCAGGACGGTCGCCAATCAACGGCCCCGCCAGCGCCCCCAGGGCCGCGCCCAGCAAGGTGCCGGCCACCCGATGCGCCGCGCGCTCAAGCGAGCTGTTGAAGCTCGTCTGCATGACGGCAAACCCGCTGACCGCCGCCCACCACGTGTACGACAAATGCAGCGCATTCGCGAGCGCGACCGATAGCGCGACCGACAGCACCGCCTCGATCGCAAACGTGGCGCGCGCCCGGGATGGCTTCCACGCGGCAAGCTCACGCCCCAGCGCAAACATCGCCGCGCGGATGGTGTGCAAGAGCGTATCGGCGAGTGTCATGCGATGAAGGGGGTTAGACGCTGCGGGTTGCCGGCGGGATGAAGTCAAATAATAAGGAGCTTCCCCCGCCTTGTCGAAACGCGCCTGCCAATCAGCGCGCGATGGATGTACGGTATTCTCGATCCGGCCAAATTCTGCTTATCAAGCTGACCACCAAAGGAGTCAACATGAAACGCCATCCGCGCGTGATCGCTATTGCCGCTTTCGTCTCTATGCTTGCCGCTTGCGCCGCCCCGCAGACCAAAGCGCCCATCACCGGCAACACGCACGCCGGCGCCACGTTGAAAGCCGACGTCGCCCAGAACATTTCGATGCAGGCCCAAGTTCAACTGAATTGCCAAAAGGTCGACGCGATTCAAACGGAAGTCGTGAAGGTCAACCCGATTGGCACCGGCAATTCCGCCGCGTCCCGGCAGTATGGAAGCGTGGATGAACGATGGATCGTGCAACTGTGCAATCAGCAGATTCCGTTCAAAGTGACGTTGACGCCCGATGGAAAAGGCGGAACCTTCTTTTCGACATCGCGCGAAACGTATTGATGGTGGCGCAGTGATCGGTCACGCACGACCAACATCCGCTATTGCCCAGACCGTTGCGCGCAGCACCTCTCCGACGAGTTAGCGTAAACGTGTAAATGCACGAGCGCACAATCGAAAAGGCGTGCAAGCGCACACCGCCCCGACGCCCCACCACCGTATGCCGATTGCCGCCGCCCGGGCGGCAGCAATTCGGCGGCCCCGCAGCACTCGTCACTTAGGCACGCCCTAGCAGCGCGCCGATCCAAGACACCGGCAGCCTGTTGCCGTGGTGGCCCAGACGGCGCGCAACCTCGATGCGCCCGAGGGAATCTGAAGGGAAGGCCAAAGGCCTGGACGAAGATGACGAAGGGGGAGTCCGGAGCGAAGGCTCCGGACCGCAATCGTGGGCGCGCGCCGTCTGGGCCACCACGGCAACGGGCGACCTACGAAGCAACGGCAACGGGCGACCAACAAAGACACAACCACCTACGAAGACAAACTCTTCCCGCCACCCCCAGCCAACTCCCCCGCCAACCCCAACGCCCGCAACAAAAACTCCGACCCATCATCCTTCCGATAGCTGACAATCACCGGCGACACAAACCCATCCCCTTCGATCCGCACATGCACCACATCCTGCCGCTGCAACCGTTGCACCGACGCCGGCACCACACTCACCCCTAAGCCTGCCGCCACCAGCCCAATCGCCGTCTGCAACTCGTTCGCCTCCTGCACCACCTGCAACGAATACCCCGCTGCCCGAAACAACCCCAGCACATGATCCGCAAAATTCGGCCGCGGCCGCGCCGGATACAGCACGAACGGCTCGCGCGCCAAACGCTCCACCGACACGCTTCCCATCCCTGCCAGCGGATGATGCAACGGCACGGCAGCCATCAGCGGTTCGGTCATCAGCACGCGCCGCTCAATCGCCGGGTCATCCAGCAAAATCCGCCCGATACCCAGATCAATCCGCCCGGCCTTCAACGCTTCAAGCTGCGGCAACGTCGTCATCTCCATCAGCCCCACCTCCACCTGCGGATCGGCGCTGCGCAGTTGCCGGATCAGCTCCGGCACAAAGCCATACAGCGTCGACGGCACAAACCCAATGCCAAACCATCGGCGCTGCGTCTGCCCCAAACGCCGGGTGCCTTCCAGCACCTCATCCAGCCTGGCGGTCAGCAGCCGGGACTGCTCCAGCAGAAAGCGGCCGGCCTCGGTCAAACGCAACGCCCGGGTCGTGCGCTCAAACAGCACCACGCCCAGCTCCTCTTCAAACTGGCGAATCTGACGGCTAAGCGGGGGTTGAGCGATGTGCAGGCGGGCGGCGGCGCGGGTGAAACTGCCCTCTTCGGCCACGGCCTGGAAATAACGCAAATGCCTGAGTTGCATGGCTAATTCAGACTTGAAAGGTATTAATCGGAACCTATATAGTCTTGGACCTTTCAGGAAACTGCAAGCGATACTGCCACCATCGCTCAATCCCTGGCAGTAAAAGTATGAATCAGCCCAGCATTCTTTCCGTCGAAGCCATTCTGGTGGACCTGCCCACCATCCGCGCCCATCAGCTGGCCATGGCTGTCATGCAGCGCCAGACGCTGGTGATCGTGCGGCTGATGTGCAGCGACGGCATCGAAGGCATTGGCGAAGCCACCACCATCGGCGGGCTGTCGTACGGAGAAGAAAGCCCCGAGGGCATCAAGCTGGCGATTGATACCTATCTGGCGCCCGCGCTGGCTGGCCTGGACGCCACCAATATTCACGCCGCCATGCAACGCCTTGAGAAAGTGGCGCGCGGCAACCGCTTCGCCAAATCCGCGCTGGAAACCGCGTTGCTCGACGCGCAAGGCAAGCGCTTGAACGTCCCCGTGTCCACGCTGCTGGGTGGCGCCGTGCGCACCCGGATGCCGGTGCTGTGGACGCTGGCCAGCGGCGACACCGCCCGCGACATCGAAGAAGCCGAATCCCTGCTGCAAAGCCGCCGCCACAACACCTTCAAGCTGAAAGTCGGACGCCGCGCCGTGTTGGAAGACGTGGCCCACGTGTCGCGCATCAAGCAGGCGCTGGGCGACCGCGCTCGCGTCACCGTGGACGTCAACCAGGCCTGGAACGAGGCCGATGCAGCTGGCGCCATCGCACGCTTGGAAGCCGCTGGCGTTGACCTGATCGAACAACCGATTCCCCGCGCCAACCTCGCGGGCATGGCGCGGCTGGCTGCCCGCTTCGTCGTGCCGATCATGGCGGACGAAGCCGTCAACGGCCCCGAAGACGCGCTGGACATCGCGCGCCAAGGCGCGGCTGATGTGTTGGCGCTGAAGATCGCCAAGTCCGGCGGGCTGTATGAAATGCTGCGCACCGCCGCCGTCGGCGATGCGGCCGGCATGGCGCTGTATGGCGGCACGATGCTGGAAGGCTCGGTCGGTTCCATCGCGTCGGCGCACGGTTTTGCCTGCCTGCCGCGCTTGTCCTGGGGCACGGAATTGTTCGGACCCCTGCTGCTGAAGGACGACATCGTCGCCAACCCGCCGCGCTACGCCGACTTTGAACTGGAACTGCCCAGCGGCCCGGGGCTGGGCCTGACGCTGGACGAAGACAAACTGAATTTCTATCGGCGCGACCGCGCAACGGCGACCTGATCCCAAGACACGGCCGCGCCCGCCATGAAGGGCGCACCCCACAATAATTCAAGCATCACGGAGACAACCATGCGCATGCGCCATGTATTCAAACCCTTTGCCCGCGCAGTCCTGGCGCTGTCCCTGCTGGGCGGCGCGTCCGCCGCGCTGGCCGACAGCTACCCCGACCGCCCCGTCAAATGGATCGTGCCCTTCCCGCCGGGCGGCGCTATGGACAGCATCGCCCGCACCTTGGGCGAATCCATGGGCAAGCAGCTGAACACGTCCTTCATCGTGGAAAACCGCGCGGGCGCAGGCGGCAACATCGGCGCGGCCAGCGTGGCGCGCTCCAAGCCGGACGGCTACACGATCCTGATCGTCGCCAACGGCATGGCGGTCAACCCGGCCCTGTACACCGACCTGAACTACGACCCCATCAAGGACTTCGCGCCGATCTCGCTGCTGGCCGTGGTGCCCAACGTGCTCGTCACCAACCCGGCGCGCACGGGTGCGACCAGCGTGCAAGACGTCATCACCAAGGCCAAGGCGCAGCCCAACCACTACACCTACGCCTCGGCCGGCGTGGGCACGTCCATCCATCTGGCAGGCGAACTGTTCGTGTCGATGACGGGCGTTGAGATGCTGCACGTGCCGTACAAGGGCAGCGGCCCCGCCGTCGCCGACCTGCTGGGCGGCCAGGTGGATTACATGTTCGACAGCATCACGTCCGCCAAACCGCACATCGCCGCTGGCAAGCTGCGCGCCTTGGCCGTCACCACCGCCAAGCGCTCCGCCGCGCTGCCCGACGTGCCCACCCTGCAAGAAGCTGGCGTGCCCGGCTACGAGCTGATGCCCTGGTTCGCCGCCTTCGCCCCCGCCGGCACGCCGCCGGAAGTCGTGGCCAAGCTGAACGAAGCCATGCGCAACGCACTGGCCGAACCGAAGGTAAAAGCCACACTGGATTCGATTGGCGCAGAGTCGATCGGCAGCTCGTCGGATGCCCTGCGCGATCACCTGGCCAAAGAAACCGCGCAATGGAAGACGTTGGTCAAGGAACGGAATATCAAGATCAACTGATGCGTGTGCCGCGCCTGGCATCACAACGCGCGGAACAAAGAAAAACCGGAGCAATGCTCCGGTTTTTTTATGCTTGCTGCCCTTGCGGTGAGCCGTAGCAAGATTGTGGTCGGCCACAAAACAAAAGCCCCGCCTCTAGGGCGGGGTGGGACTAGGTCTTACATGATGGGTCTTAGGCTTGCGCCCATTGGAAGCCATCACCAACCTGTTGGGGATTCTATTCAAAGGATGTTGGATCAGTCAACACGACGGGTCCGGTCCTTTCTTCCTTGAGGCCCACTCCATGCCGAAAACGCTGCACTATCGCCCCCTGTTGATAGACAAATTCATCACCAACGAACGCATCCAGAGTTATCAGACCATTTTCCATCCCACGAATGACGTGGAGTTGATGGGCGCGTACTTGTGGAACGGCCGAGTATGCGGCGCGCTTTACCCCCTGCTTGCGGCCGTTGAAGTCACGCTCCGCAATGCCATAGACCAGTCATTAGCGGCGGATCTCGGCCAATTCTGGTGGGCCGGCAGCAAACTGCGCTATCGATCATTCAAACCGGATATCAATGCGCCGCACGCCGTGCAAGCATTACGAGAGAATTTTTCCAAGGCCACCCGCAGCTACATCGCCGAAAGCCGGCGCCGACACGGAGTACATGGCCGCATCGCCCCGCGCCATGATGGTGTGATTGCTAAGACAACGTTCTCAACCTGGGAGTTCTTACTGAACCCGGAATTCCAAGGACGCGGTTTGATTTGGCCTAAGCACCTTTCAACCATATTCCGGGGGCCGTGGCCGACTCGTCAGACGCGAGCGCTACTGACCTACGCTCATGATCTCGTCGCCACCTTGCGCGACTTTCGTAATCGGCTTTTCCATCATGAACCTGCCTGGAAGCGATATGACGTTCTGAATCAGGCTGATGCGCTACGGCACCTGCACGAGAAAATTGGCAAGGCCGAAAGCCTGCTGACGCTGATCCATCCAGAGAACCTGCGGCTGCTCAATACGAACGGCCTGCTTCGCGATGCTCGCCGAGCATGCTGCCCAACGGAGATTCAACGGTTCCAACATCTGGCGCACGTGCACCCCATCAAATCGCTGCGCGAACTTGCAGCGCTGGTGGACCGGTCGGCCGTTGATAACCGGATACTGGCCGCGCAAATCAGTCAGGGCCAGCCGCAGCCCTTTCTGATCTGGCCTCAGTAGCCGGACGGCAGACTACTCCACCGTCGCCCCCGACTTCTTCACCACTTCCGCCCAGCGCGGAATCTCGGTTGCCATCAGGGCGCGTAATTCGTCCGGCGTGCTGCCGACGAGTTCCATGCCCATGGTTTTCCCGAGTTTTTCCTGCACATCCGGTTCCTTCAAGATCAGCGCGATTTCGGCGGCCAGCTTGTCCAGGATGGGTTTGGGTGTGCCCTTCGGAGCGTAAACCGCTTGCCAGGATGCCATTTGGAAACCTGGCACGCCGGCTTCCTGCATGGTGGGGACCTCCGGCGCGAGCGAGATTCGGTCTTTGGTGGTGACGGCCAGAAGCTTCAGTTTGCCGGTTTGCAGCAGCGGCAAGGCGGCGGTCATCTGGTCGAACATGAAGGTTACGGCGCCCGATGACACGTCAACCATGGCGGGCGGCGTGCCCTTGTAAGGCACGTGCGTGAGCGGCACGCCGATCATGCTTGAGAACAGTTCGCCGGCCAGGTGCGTGGACGTGCCCGCGCCGGAGGACGCGAAGGTGCGCTTGTTGGGGTCGCGCTTGAGCAGCGCGATCAGGTCGGCCACCGAGTTCACGCCCAGGTTGGGGTCAACCAGCAGCACGTTCGGCAGGTAGGCGATGAGCGACACCGGTTCGAAGTCTTTGACCGGGTCGTACTTCAGGTTCTTGTACAGGCTGGCGTTGATGGCGTGCGTGCTGATCGTGCCGCCGAACAAGGTGTAGCCATCGGGCGGCGCTTTCGCGACGTAGGTGGCGCCGATGCCGCCGGCCGCGCCGGGCTTGTTTTCGACGATGACGTTCTGGTGCAGGCGGTCACCCAGCTTCTGGGCGAGCACGCGGCCGACGACGTCGGTAGACCCGCCGACGGTGAATGGCACCACATAGGAAATCGGCTTTTGCGCGGGCCAATCGGCGGCGCTGGCCGGCATGGCCAGCGTGCCTAGGACGGCACTGGCCAGCAGCGCGGCCAACGCGCTGCGTCGTTGCGTATTCATGGTTGTCTCCTGCCTTGATTTATTGCTTTATAGGTATGGGGTCGCAGGCGGCGGGACGACTGGCCGCCCACGGCAAGGCTCAACGGCCTTGTTCTTTGCGCCAGGCGGCGAATTTGTCTTTGGTGCCCGGATCGGTGGGCGGGTACAGGCCCAGGATGGACGCGCCCTGCTGCACCTGACTGGTCACGAAGTCTTCGAACGCGGTCATCTCCACCGCTTCGATCGAGATCTCGTCGGCCAGATGCGCGGGAATGACGACCACGCCTTCGCGGTCGCCCACGACGATGTCGCCCGGCCACACGGCGACATCACCGCAGCCGATGGGCGCGTTGATGTCCAGCGCCTGATGCAGCGTCAGATTGGTCGGGGCCGAGGGGCGCTGGTGATAGGCGGCAAAGCCCAGTTCGGCAATTTCAGGGGAATCGCGAAAGCCCCCGTCCGTGACCACGCCGGCCACGCCGCGCTTCATCAAGCGCGTGACCAGGATGGAACCGGCGGACGCCGCGCGCGCGTCCTTGCGGCTGTCCATGACCAGCACCGCGCCTTCCGGGCAGGTTTCGACAGCGACGCGTTGCGGGTGCGAGCGGTCTTCAAACACCTTGATGGTGTTCAAGTCTTCACGCGCGGGGATGTAGCGCAGGGTGAACGCCGGGCCGACCATGTTGGGCAGGTTGGCGTTCAGCGGGCGCACGTCCTGGATGAACTGATTGCGCAGGCCGCGTTTGAACAGCGCCGTGCACAGGGTGGCCGTGCTGATGCCGGACAGGCGGGCACGGGTTTCGGGATTCATTTGGGACACGATGACTCCGGACAAAAAACAGAATGAAAGAAACGCGCGGCGGGCCCTGCCCGCCTGCGCGCTTAGAAGATTTCGGGTTCCGGCACGGGTGCGCCGAACTCGGTTTCCAGGAAATCGAAATCGCAGCCGTCGTTGGCTTGCAGGATGTGCTTGGAATACATCCAGCCGTAGCCACGCTCGTAGCGCTTGGGCGGCGGCGTCCAGGCGGCACGGCGTGCGGCCAGTTCTTCGTCGCTGATGTTCAGGTGAATGCTGCGAGCCGGCACGTCCACCGTGATCAGGTCGCCGGTTTTCACGAAGGCCAGCGGGCCGCCCACATACGACTCGGGCGCGGCATGCAGGATGCAGGCGCCGTAGCTCGTGCCGCTCATGCGGGCGTCAGACAGGCGCAGCATGTCGCGCACGCCCTGCTTCACCAGCTTCGTCGGGATGGGCAGCATGCCCCATTCCGGCATGCCTGGGCCGCCTTGCGGGCCGGCGTTGCGCAGGATCATGATGTGTTCGGGGGTGACGTCCAGGTTCTCGTCGTCGACCGCCGCCTTCATGCTGGGGTAGTCGTCGAACACCAGCGCCGGGCCCGTGTGTTGCAGGAATTGCGGCGCGCAAGCGCTGGGCTTGATCACGCAGCCGTCGGGCGCGATATTGCCGCGCAGCACGGCCAGCGCGCCTTCGTCGTAAATGGCGGTGTCCACCTTGCGGATGACGTCGTCGTTGTAGACCTCGGCGCCCGCGATGTTCTCGCCCAGCGTCTTGCCGGTGACGGTCATGGCGGACAGGTCCAGGTGGCCGTCCAGGCGCGTCATCAGTGCCGGCAAACCGCCTGCGTAATAGAAGTCTTCCATCAGATAGGTGTCGCCGCTGGGCCGGATGTTGGCAATGACGGGCACCTTGCGGCTGGCGGCGTCAAAGTCTTCCAGGCTGACGGCATGGCCTGCGCGGCGCGACATGGCCACCAGGTGAATGATGGCGTTGGTGGAACAGCCCATGGCCATGGCCACGTTGATGGCGTTCTTGAACGATGCCAGGCTCAGGATGCGCTTGGGCGTCAGGTCGTCCCAGACCATCTCGACCACGCGGCGGCCGCACTCGGCGGACATGCGCATGTGGCCGACGTCAGCTGCGGGAATCGAGGATGCGCCGGGCAAGGTCATGCCGATGGCTTCGGCGATGGCCGTCATGGTGCTGGCCGTGCCCATCGTCATGCAGGTGCCGTAGCTGCGGGCGATGCCGCCTTCGACTTCGGTCCATTGTTCCTGGGTGATCTTGCCGGCGCGGCGTTCGTCCCAGAGCTTCCAGGCGTCCGACCCCGACCCCAGGATCTTGCCCTTCCAGTTGCCGCGCAACATGGGGCCGGCCGGCACGTACACGCACGGCAGCCCGGCGCTGATGGCGCCCATGAGCAACCCCGGCGTGGTCTTGTCGCAGCCGCCCATCAGCACCGCGCCATCCACCGGGTGGCTGCGCAGCAGCTCTTCGGTTTCCATGGCCAGGAAGTTGCGGTAGAGCATCGTCGTGGGCTTGACGAAGGATTCCGACACCGAAATGGCCGGCAGCTCCACCGGAAAACCGCCCGCCTGAAACACGCCGCGCTTCACGTCTTCAACGCGCTGCTTGAAATGGCTGTGACAGGGGTTGAGGTCAGACCAGGTGTTGATGATGGCGATGATGGGCCGGCCAACCCAGTCGTCAGGCGCATAGCCCATTTGCATCATGCGGGAACGGTGGCCGAACGAACGCAGGTCATCCTTGGCCATCCAGGCGGCGCTGCGCAGACTTTCGTAGGAACGTTTCATAGGGGAAATGGGGGTGAGGCGTGGTGGGGATGAACGCATTTAAACACTAATACATTAGTGCGTCAGCTAGGTGAAAACCCGCTACACTGCGGGCTTTACTACCGTACTCCCGTCAGGCCCCCTGATGCAAAGCCCCAAGCTCCGACTCGACCGCTCCCGCCACGCTGCGCCCCAGGTTTTCGAACATCTGCGCGAACAGATCGTGTCGCTGGAACTCGCCCCCGGCGCCCCGCTGTCGCGCGTGACGCTGGCCGAAACCTATGGCTTGAGCCAGACGCCTATCCGCGACGCCCTGATGCGGCTGGCTGAAGAAGCGCTGGTGGAAATCTATCCGCAACACACCACCGTCGTCAGCCGCATCGACATTCCCGCCGCCCGGCAGGCGCATTTCCTGCGCCAGTCGCTGGAGCTGGAAATCGTGCACATGCTTGCGCAACGGCCTGATCCGATGCTGCACAAGCGGCTGCAAGCCAGCATCGACCTGCAACGCACGAGCCACGCCAGTGGCGAATATCAGCAGTTCATCAATGCGGATCAGGCGTTTCACCGCGACATGCATACCGCCGCGGGCGTGACGAGCCTATGGGAATTGGAGCAGCGCTACAGCGGCCACCTGGACCGTCTGCGCCGGCTGCATCTGCCGGAAGCCGGCAAGGCCGAGCGCATCATGGACGACCATCAGCGCTTGCTGGACGCCATCGTGGCGCAGGAACCCGCGCGGGCGCAACAGGTGCTGCGCGAACATTTGTCTGGCACGCTGAGCCAGGTTGCCGAGATCTGCAAGCGCTATCCGGAGTACGTGCTGGCCGCCTAACCCCGGTTGCGTGCGCGTCCCAGCGCCGACGGGCCGAAGATGTCTTCTTGGGCCGCCTTGCTCAGTGCAATGATTGCCGGATGTTGCAGCTGCCTGTCGGTCGTCAAGGCGTAAAGCTGTTCCTTGACGGCGCTGGCGGTACCTATGGTGCGCACCCGGTACTGTTTGACCAGGTAGGCGGCGGTGGCGCTGGGCGCGGCAAATAAGCCCACCCCTGTCTGGCCGAATGAATTCAACAACGCGCTGTCATCAAATTCGCCCACGATGCGCGGGCGGATGTTGTGCTCGTCAAACCATTGCAGTAACCGCACGCGGATTGCCGCGTCTTCACCCGGCAAAAGAAATGGCGCCTGATCCAGCATCTTGGGAAAACGGCTCGGCAACTGTTCAAGCAACGCGGGCGCTCCAAAAAAAGTCAGGCTGCTTTCGCCGAGCAAATGGCTATAGCCGCGTACGTTCACGTGATTCGGCATCGGGCGATCGGCAATCACCATGTCGTAGCGGTGTACGGCCAGGTCTGCCAGCAAAAAGGCAAGCCGGCCTTCACGACAGATCAGCCGCACGTTCTCTTCCAGCCGCAACACCGGCTCGATCATCCGGTACACAAGCGCTTTGGGTACGCCTTCGGCAACACCCAACCTGAAATCAAGGGATTGCCGGGCGGGGCGGTCACGCAGATCGTCCAGCAATTCGTCGCCCAGGGTAAAGATGCGATCGGCGTACTGCACCGCTCGCCGACCGATATCCGTGAGTTCAAGTCCCCGCCCCGCCCGCCGGAACAACGCGGAGCCCAGTGCGGATTCCAGTTCTTGCAACTGGCCGCTTATCGATTGAGGGGTGCGCTGCAATTGCTGCGCTGCGCGGGCAATGCTCCCGGCCTTGGCGACCACCCAGAAATAGCGCAGATGTTTGTAGTTGAGAGTGACCATGGAGATCATTCCAAAAAATCTGACTATGACTTCATGTTATGCGAATTGTCCGACGAATAGGCACGCTCTAGACTGGCCTCGTACCTTGCATCGTTCACGGTTCCGCTCGCCTTCCGGCGGCAGGCGACGATGGCGGGAGGCGGCTTATGGGCCGGGTTGAAACGTTTGCCACCCTGCCGATGTGGGTGGGATTCATCGCTTTCGTGGTGGCCGTGCTGGCACTGGATCTGTATATGCTGGGCGGCCGCCGCGCACACCGCGTGTCGCCTCGGGAAGCACTGTTCTGGGCGCTTGCCTGGGCGACGCTGGCAACGCTGTTCGGCCTGCTCATGTGGTGGTTTCTTGACGCCACCGCAAGCCGGGCAGTGGCCAATCAAAAGACGCTGGAGTACTTCACCGGATACCTGATCGAACTGTCCCTGTCTGCGGACAATATGTTCGTGTTTTCGTTGATCTTCACCTACTTCGCGGTCCCCCCCGAATTGCAGCGGCGGGTGCTGCTGTATGGGGTGCTGGGCGCCATCTTCATGCGCATCGGAATGATACTTGCCGGCGTCTGGCTACTGACCCAATTTGCCTGGCTGTTCTATGTGCTGGGCGCGTTCCTGGTGCTGAGCGGCATCAAAATGCTGACCGCCGCAGGCCGGCAGCCCGACATCGCGCAAAACCCCTTGGTGCGCTTGATGCGGGCCACCATGCGAATCACCAAGGAATACCATGGACAGGCCTTCTTCGTGCAGATCCATGGGATGCGTTACGCGACCCCAATGTTCGTGGTGCTCCTGCTGATTGAGGCGACGGATGTGGTGTTCGCCGTCGACAGCATCCCGGCGATCTTCGCCGTCACCACCGACCCCTTCATCGTTTTCACGTCGAACATCTTCGCCATCATGGGCTTGCGGGCGCTTTACTTCCTGCTGGCCAACTTGGTGGACCGCTTTCACTACTTGAAGTATGGATTGGCAGTTGTGCTGATGGTCATCGGCGCAAAAATGCTGGCGGCGCAGTGGGTGCACGTACCGGTGCATTGGTCGCTCGGCGTGATTGGGGTGGTGCTGGCCGCCTCCATTGGCGCCAGCCTGGCCCTGCCAAAGCGAACGGCTACCGCCAACCGCAACGAAGTGAAGAAGTCCCAACCCGGAGAGCAGCCATGAACACAATCATTCTTGCCACCGACGGATCGACGTATAGCAATGAGGCGGCGCACTACCTGGTCGCGACCCCTTTGCTAAACCGCGATTTCATCGTGCATGTCGTGCATTGCGAGCCCGAAGTCAGAGGGGACGTCGTGTCATTCATCGGCAAGGACGAAGTCGATGCCTGGCACCACGAAGAAAGCGACAAGGCGATGCGCTCAGTGGTGGAAATACTGCGCAACGGCAACGTCAACTTTGAATGCCACGAAATGACCGGCTTCACGCCCCAAAAGGTCATTGACTATGCCGCGCACGTCAAAGCCAACGTAATTGTGCTGGGTTCGCATCACCGCAGCCCGCTTATGAACGCCGTGCTGGGGTCCGTCAGCAGTCGGATACTGGCGCACGCGACATGCCCGGTGCTGGTGATCTGACACCGAAGCGACGGCGGCGGCAGTTGTCGGGCTGTCAATCCAAGGGGTACCGGCGAATGACCGTCCTGCCGTCGCGCTCGGCCAGCGACAGCAACGCGTCACCCGACGCATCCATGCCCAAAAGCCCCGTCTCGACGTCTTGCGGCAGTTGGAACGGGCGCCAGGTCTTGCCCTGATCGCGCGTATAGAAATAGGTCTTGGTGTACTCGTTAAACGAGAACAAGTGGTCGGCGTAGGTCTTGATCACCCAGGCGCGGCCGCTGAACCAGGCGTCGCCGATCCAACTGGGCTTGCCCTGCACCAACGGAGAATCGGCGCGCCGATGCCAGATACGTTCGGCCTTGTCCAGCTCATAAATGGCATCGCCCGAGGTCTCGAACACGGGTTCATCCCGCGTCACGCGCGCGTCCGCCGCTTGGGGCGGCACCGGGGCCACGCCCTGCGTGATGCGAAAGGCCGGCGACACGCCATCTTGCAGCTCGACTTCAAAGCGGCGAGTCTCCAGCACCTCGTTCTTGTCCGACGCGCTCAGGCTGATCCGCGTGCGCCAGCTCCAGCCCACGGCGCGCCGCTCATCCAGCGGATAGAGCGACCAGTCATAGGCCAGTTGGTCTTCGGCGCGGGCGCCGCCGTCCTTGGCCAGCATGTCGCGAAAGGCGCGTTCAAAAGCGGCCCCATCCGGCCACACCTGTTCATCCAGCGAGATCCCCGACCACTGGCGCGCCCCGTCCTGGCTGACCAGCAAGCGGTAACCCGCGTCATGGCGTTCCATTGCGATGACGCGGTCTTGCGTCAGAAACACGGTGTGCTGCTGCCCGGGGCCCAGCACCACGTCCGCGTCCCGCGCCCACGTCTTGCCCAGGTCGTCCGAGCGCAAGGTTTCAAACGCGGCGGGCTGTTCGCCTGCTTCGGGCGTGCGTTCAATGGCGGTGATCAGATACAGCGCGCGCCCTTCCGGCGTGCCGATCAGGCTGACCCCGGCGTCACCGCTGATCGACCCCAGCAGATCAAAAGCACCTGTGCCCTGCCCGCCATAGATCAGGTTGCGCGTATCAGCCTGCAGCCAGGGGTTCTGCTGGCGCGTGCCAAGCGCGGGCACTTGCGCATCCAGCAGCGGGGCCTTTTCAAGCGCGGGCATGTCCTTGGCCGACACCAGACGCTGCCCGATCAGCAGCTGCCGTTCGCCGTAACGTTGCAGCGCCACCCGCGAGGACGAGGCCAGCGCCGGGCCACTGAGTTCGCCGATGATCTCGCTGCGCGCCAAGGGTTTGCCCATGGGAACCAGTTGGTAGATGCCATAGCCGATCACCGCGGCGACGGCGATCGCGGCAGCGCTGGCAAGCAGTCTAAGGTTCATGAAGGCAACGCATCCAGAGGCGGCAGCACCAGCCATTCGGCCAGTGACGTTTGGGGGAACGGACGAAACTATAGCGTGTCACGCGCGGTTCTCTATACTGGCGTGACATACTCTTACGCCGCATTGGCCCATACACGGAACCCGGACATGATCGCTAGGCACGCCCCCCTCACCTTCGCCCTGGTTGTTCTTGGGGCAATCGCATGGGGGCAGCCGGCGCTGGCCGCTACGCCTGACGTCTGCGCGGCGGTGACGGTGCGCGAAGGCGACCCGATTCCCCCCGACGCCTGCGCCGTCAACATCGTGCCTCGCAGCCTTGACGTGTCGGGCATCACCTTCGGCGGCGGCCCGGCCTGGACGCCGCTGGACCCGCAGGCCATGCCCGGCGTGTTCTACGACAGCGCATCGATTGCCCCCGTATCCGAGCGCCCCGTGGTGATGACGGTGACCGTGGCCTGGTTCTATGCGCAGCCGCGCGTGTCCGAAACCAATGGCCAACCGTACGCGTCGGTCTCGCAGCCCATCACCTTGAATTGCACCGCCAACACCTACACCGTCACCCACACCCAGCACTATGCCGGTAACGACGCCACCGGGGCGCTGGTGGAATCGATACCCGTGGCGGGCATCCATAACGCGCCCGTCGCGCGCGACCCCGTGCAGCGCAAGCTACGGGGCGTGGTCTGCCCCACGCCGGGCAAGAACGCACGCAAGTAGTTGCCCGGGAGCGCGGCGGCCACGCCGCGCCCTACCCCCGCCAGTACCGGTACAGCCCGCGCGCCGCGGCGTCCAGCAGAAAGCCCAGCACGCCGATCATCAGCACCATGGCCATTAGTTCGGAATAGGCCAGACGGTCGCGCGTGTCCAGAATGAAATACCCCATGCCCGCCGATACGCCCAGCATTTCGCAGGGCACCAGCACAATCCACAGAATGCCAATCGCCAGCCGCACGCCCGTCAGGATGTGGCCAAGCACGCCCGGCAGGATTACGCGGCGCAAGGTCTCCCAGCGCGTGGCCGCCACGCTTTGCGCCAGTTGCAGCCAGCGCGGGTCCAGCTGCTGCACGCCGGCCGCCGTGTTCAACACGATGGGCCACACGGCCGCGAACGTCAGCAGGAAGTAGACCGGGTCATCGCCCACGCCAAACACCATCACGGCGATGGGCATCCACGACAGCGGCGAGATCATCCGCAAGAATTGCATCGCGGGCGACACCGTGGCCTCCAGGCGGCGCCAACTGCCAATCGCCAGGCCCAGCGGCACGCCGATCGCCAGCGCGAATCCCAATCCCACCGCAATGCGCCGCAGGCTGACCAGGATATGCAGCGGCAGATCGGACACAGTCAGCAGCTCGCCCAGGCTGACAAAGGTGGCGCCCGGCGAAAAGCGCCGGGCCATGCCGCCGGCGGGCGACAGCACATCCGTGCCCAGCCACCACAGCGCCAGCAATGCAGCCAGCCCGCCCAGGCCCAATGCGCAACGCGCGAGCAGGCCCAAGCCCCCGGCGCGTGCGCCACTCGCAGGCTTGGCGGGCTTGGCGGCTGGCGCCGCCTGTCCGCCAGCCGGCGCTTGTGCCACAGACTCCCGTGCCGTCACGCCTGCACCATTTCAGTCCGGCTGTAGGCGTTGGGGAAGCCGAAGCGGCTCAGGCCGCCCACGGATTCAATCGCGCGCTTCACGTAACGGTCATCCACCAGCTCGCTTGCGGCGCGTGCGGGGTCCAGGCCGGCCAGGAAACCCCGGTCGGCCTCGATGAGCGTGTCACGCAGGCGGCGCACCAGTTCCTCGGTGTAGCTGGGAAACGGATAGGGCTGGAAGTCGATGCGGCGTTCGTCCCAATCGGCATGGCGGATGGCGCCGCTGGCCAGGTACTGCTCGCGGTCGGATGCGGGCGGCGCCAGCACCTTGGACAGCGCGGGCAACGCATGCGGCGTATAGCGGTTGATGCCCTCTTTGGACAGCAGTTGCGCCGTCTCGGCGCGATTGTCGCGTATCCACAGTTGCGCCTGGACGATGGCGTCCACCACTTTCTGCGACCACTCCGGGCGCTGTTCCAGGTCGCGCTCGTGCATGAACACGACGCAGCACGCGTGATTGCGCCAGACGTCGCCCGTAAAGCGCAGCACTTTGCCCACGCCCAGCGTTTCGGCAACCGCATTGAACGGTTCCGCCACGATGTAGCCCGCGATGCGGTGCTGCGCCAGCGCGGGCGGCATGTCGGCGGGCGCCATGACGATCAGGTTGACCTCGTTGGCGCCCACGACGCCATCCTTGCGCGCCACCGGTGTCAAGCCGCTTTCGCGCAGCAGGTACTGCAACATGACGTTGTGGATGGAATACCAGAACGGAATGGCGACCGTCTTGCCGCCCAATTCCTTCACGCTGTTGATGGCGGGCGCCACGGTCAGGCCCGAACCGCCGACGTGATTCCACGCCACCACCTTGGCCGGCACTTTGCTGCCAAACCGCGCCCACACGGTCATGGGCGACAACAAGTGCACCACGTTGACCTGCCCCGAAATAAAGGCTTCGATCACCTGCGCCCAGCTGCGCAGCAACGTGGGCTTTTCGGCCTTGACGCCCGCCTTGTCGAACAGGCCGTTGTTATGCGCCACCAGCAACGGCGCGGCGTCGGTAATGGGCAGATAGCCGATGCGCACGGGCGCGTCCGGGTCGGTTTGCGCACGGGCGTTGAACGCCGACAGCAAAGACGCCGCGCCACCTGCCGTCAGCAGGGCCGAGAGTTTCAACCAGTCGCGACGCGACATGTGTTCCAGGCACATCAATAAGCTCCTTGCTTGGGGGGTGGCGAACCGGTCAGGCCGGTACGGCGTCAATACGCCCGGCCCGCAGCGCGCTGCGCAGACGGGTCAGGATTTCCAGGCGCAGCGCGCCCATTTCAGACAGCAGGTCGGCGCGCGGATGCGGCAGGTCCACCTGCCACGTGCCCAGGATGCGGCCGGGCGCGCCGCCCAGCAGCACAATGCGGTCGGCCAGCACCAGGGCTTCGTCAATATCGTGGGTGATCAGCACGGCGGCGGTGTTGAAGTCGGCTACGACCTTGCGCAGTAACCCCTGCATGTCGCTGCGGGTAACTTCGTCCAACGCGCCGAACGGTTCGTCCAGCAGCAGCACCGACGGCTGGCGCGCCAGGCAGCGCGCCAAAGCCGTGCGCTGCGCCATGCCGCCCGACAATTGCGCCGGCCGCAGATGCCGCGCATGCGACAACCCAACTTCTTCGATGGCCTGGTCCACGCGCGCGCGGCGCTGCGCGTCCGTCAGCGCGGGCTGGTGCTTGAAGTCCAGCCCGAACGCCACATTGCGTTCCAGCGACAGCCACGGCAACAGGCTGGGGTCCTGAAACGCCACCGCCACGCGCGGATGCACGCCATTCAGCGGCGCGCCTTCCATGCGCAGCGAACCCGCCGTGGCGGACTGCAAGCCCGCCAGCACGCGCAGCAGGCTGGACTTGCCCGCGCCGCTTGCGCCCAGCACCGCCACGACTTCCCCGCGCGCCAAGTCCAGGTCCACGTCTTGAAAGACCGGCGCCGGCGCAGCCGGATAGCGCAAGGCCAGGCCGCGCGCCTGCAACACCGGCGGCGCGCCCGCCGTCACGCGGTGGCTCCCGCCTGTGGCGCCACGGTAGACGCTTGGGCCGCTTGCCGCCCTGCACCCGCTACGCCGGTTCCCGCCGCCTCGGCGGCCAGCTTGGCCTGCCGTTTGGCCAGCTCGGTTTTCAATTGCACAAGGCTGGGCGTGACGATGGGCAGGAACGCCGCTTCACGCCAACGCCGGGCAAAGCTGGCGCCTGCCGGTTTCAAATAGGCCGCGCCGCCGCTGGCTTGCAGCTCCAGTTGCACCGCCTGATGCGCGGCATCGGCCAACGCAATGCGGATTTCAAACAAGGCCCAAGGCTCGGTCACGAAGCGTCCGCTGCGAACCCCGGCAACCAAGCTGGCGCTTAACGCTTCCACTTGCGCCCGCAACGCGGCCAGCGGCTCGCCCAAAATGCCGCGCGAGGCCTGGCCCTGCCCGGTCTGCGCTGCGGCGTCCAAAGCGCGCCGCGCCAGCCCGATGGACAAACCGCATTGCAGCCCCGCGAACGCCGGACGCGCGCCGGGCAGATACTGCCGGGCATCGGCGTGGATCAGCCATTCCGGCCCGATGCGCACGCCCTGCACCTCCAGCGCAGCCGTATTGCTGGACTGCAAGGCCATCAAGGAAAGATCCGGGCTGCGCGTCAGGCCAGCGATATCGTTGGGCAACGCCACCACGGCGGGCGTGCCGTCGGGCGCGGTCACGGCAGCCGCCACCAAAAAACCCTGTGGCCGCAGATTGGTGACCCACGGCATGCGGCCGTCCAGCACCCAGTGGCCGTCGGATTCCCGCGCACTGATTTGCAGCGATTCAATGCCGCTCAGGAACTTCATCGCGTTCGACAACGCGGTGGCTCCGGCTTGTTCGCCCGTCAGCAGCGGCGTCAGCCAGCGCTCTGCCAGCGCCGTGTTCGGGCTGCGCAACAGGTATTCGATAAACACCCGCTGGCCCCACGCCACAAAGGCGCTGGCGACCGAATGTTCGGCCACTTGCGATACCGCTTCGATGGCGTCGCCAATGTCAGTGCCGGGCTGGCCGCCCAGCGCCTGCGGCACGCCAATGCGGAACACGCCGGCCTCGGCCAGCTTGGGCAGCACCGCGGCCGCGTCATGGCTGCCGTCGTCCAAGGCGTCGGCATGCTGCGTGAGCCATGCCGCCAGATCCTGCGGCAAGCGCCAGTTCGCTTCTGTGTGCAGCGCTTGCGCCGTCATCACGCGCCGCTCCAGGCGTAGTCGCGCAGTTGATCGTTCAACGGCGTCTGCGCCAGGTTATTGCCAAAATTGCAGATCGTGGCCAACCCCACGCCCACGATCACCTCCAACGCGTTGCCGTCCGTGTAGCCGGCATCGCGCAAGGCTTGCAGCGTGTCGTCGGTGACACGGCCGCGCGTCAGGATCACCGCTTCGGTAAAGGCCGCCAGCGCTTGCAGGCGTTCATCCGGCAACACGCCTTGAGCGCGCAACGCCTCAACAACTTCAGGCGACAGCCGCGCCTTGTTGCGCGCAATGGCCGTGTGCCCCGCCACGCAGAACGTGCAGCCGTGGCGCGTGCCCGCCACCAGTTGCACCACTTCGCGTTCCTGCAAGGTAAGCCCGGCGCGCGCATTCAGCTGCGACAGCGTTTGATAGGCCTCCAGCGCCACCGGCGCATTGGCCAGCACGCCCAGCAGGTTCGACAGGTATCCGGCGCCCTGCTCCGCGGCGGCCAGCGCGGCGCGCGTGGGTTCGGGAGCGCTTTGCGCGGTATGGACGGGCAAACGGGCCATGAAGATCTCCTGGGGTATCGTTGAAAACCATATTGTGCGGGCGGCCGGCCACAAGCGACAATGCGCGAAGATCGCAACTTGATGCTCGATCTTATCGACTTTCAGCTATTCGCTTATAACCAGAATTACCACCCGCATTCCGTCCGCCATCATGCTCGCAAACTGCTACGGTCATCGGACCCGATCAGTTCACGTTCACCGCTCAAGCCCGGCTCACCTATCTTGTCCCACCACGCTCCTCACACCGATCAAGCCGCTGTTGATGCGCTGCTGTTGTCCAGCCTGGAAGTGCAATCCAGCTTGTATCACCTGGGGCAGTATTGCGGCAATTGGTCCGCCAGCACCAGCGGGCGGGCGCGTGCCAGCTTTCATTTGATCCTGCATGGCCGCTGCCGCGTGGCGCTGCTGGATGCCCACGGCATTGAGCAAGACGCGCTGACGCTCGCTGCGGGCGACGGCATTTTCTTCCTGCGCGACATCCCGCACGCGTTGACGCCGCTTGACGCCCCGGCGCCCGGCACGGCGCTGTGCCGCGTCATGGAGCCGCTATTGCCGCGGCAAGCAGACAGCACGGGGCTGGCTTGCGGCTTCTTTCAATTCCGGCCGGGTCTGGCCGATTTGTTGGCCGACACCCTGCCCGACTACCTGGTGCTGCGCGCCGAAGACGAACGCTTTCGCACCGCGCGCGGCGTGTTCGATTTGATTCTGGCGGAAACGTCGCAACCGCCGGGCGGCTCGCCCGTGGTGCTGGAACGGCTGACCGATCTGTTGATCTTCTTCATGTTGCGGCATCTGGCGCTGCACGACCGCCAGGCCTACGGCCTGTTCGTGCTGGCGCGCGACCCCGCCATGGCCAGCCTGCTGCAAGCCATTCTGGCGGACCCCGCCGCGCCCTGGAGCATGCAAGACATGGCAGACCGCCTGCACATGTCCAAAGCCACGTTTCACCGGCGCTTCACGCTGCAAAGCGGCACCACGCCCGCGCAATTGCTGCAGCTGCTGCGCATGCGCGTCGCGCGCCGTTATTTGAGCCAGGGGATGGGAATTCAGGATGCGGCTGAACGCGTGGGCTATCAATCGCAAGCCGCGTTCAGCCGGGTGTTTCAACGGACCGAGGGCGTGGCGCCCTCGGCCTTGCGCAAGCGCTAGCAATAGCGCCGGCGCTTGCCTTGGCGCTTGCCTTGGCGCTTGCCTTGGCGCTTGCCTTGGCGCTCGCCTTGGCGCTTGCCTGCTGGCGCTCGCCTTAGCGTTATCGCGCCTTCGCCTTACCCCAAACCCAGCAACAGATCGGCCAGCAAGCCAGGATGCGTGATGTGGGCTTCGTGCGGCGCGGCGATGTCCACCCACTTCCACCCTTGCTGCGACTTCACCAGCTTGCGTGATTCCTCCAGCACCGCCAATTCAGGCTGCGTGCAATGAATGTACGTGCGCGGGCGGCCGTTGCCAATGGGGTGCTTCAACGTCAGCGGCGTGGTGTAGCTGGCCAGCGGATGCGCCGTCAGCCGGCGCTTCACCCATTCGTAATCCGCGCTGCCCGGGGTGAACCCCCACGCGGCGGGAATCGGATCGGGAATCGGCACCGCCAAACCCCCCGTGGCCTTGGACGCGGCAGCGATACGCGCATCGGCATCCGCCTTCGGATACACCGAAAACGCATCCTGGCCGCTTTGCAGCACGATGGCGTCGAAGTACACCAGGTGCGCCAGGCGCTCAGGGATTCGGTCGGCGACGCCGCTGATGGGAATGCCACCGAAGCTGTGGCCCACCAGAATCACATCGTTCAATTCTTGCGTTTCGATGACCTGCACCAGGTCTTCGACGAAGGTGTCGATGGTGATGTTCTTGCTCAGCAAATGCGCGCGGTCGCCCATGCCGGTATAGCTGGGCGCGTAGACGCGATGGCCCGCCGCTTGCAGGCGGTCGGCCACCGGGCGCCAGCACCAGCCGCCATGCCACGAGCCATGGGCCAGCACATACGTCTTGGCCTTTTTGGCGGGGGTGGCGGCCAGCGCCGAAGCGCCTGCCGCCAGGGCCGGCAGCCCGGCGGCCAGTTTCAACAGGGTCCTGCGGGGAATCATCGTCATGCTTTAAACCTGCGCCAATGCCTGTTCCAGGTCGGCGATCAAATCGTCGATGTGTTCAATACCGATCGACAAGCGAACGGTCTCTTCGCGCACGCCGGCCTTTTGGAGTTCTTCGGGATTCAATTGGCGGTGCGTGGTGGAAGCCGGGTGCGTGGCCAGCGACTTCGAGTCACCGATGTTGACCAGTCGCGTGAACAGTTGCAGCGCGTCCTGGAAACGCGCACCGGCGTCGCGGCCGCCCTTCACGCCGAATGTGAACAGGCCCGGCACCTTGCCGCCCAGGTATTTCTGCGCCAGGGCGTGGTCGGGGTGATCGGCCAGCCCCGCGTAGTTGACCCATTCCACCTTCGGATGCTCACGCAGGAAGGTAGCAACCTTGACGGCGTTTTCAACGATGCGGTCCACGCGCAGCGCCAGCGTTTCGATGCCTTGCAGAATCTGGAACGAGTTGAACGGCGAGATCGCGGCGCCCGTATTGCGCAGCGGCACCACGCGCGCGCGGCCAATGTAGGCGGCGGCTCCGAAGGCTTCGGTATAGACCACGCCGTGGTAGCTGATGTCCGGCTCGTTCAGGCGCTTGAAGCGGGCCTTGTGTTCGGCCCACGGGAACTTGCCCGAATCAATGATGGCGCCGCCCAGGCTCGTGCCGTGGCCGCCCAGGTACTTGGTCAGCGACTGCACGACGATATCCGCGCCGTGTTCGATCGGGCGCAGCAGGTACGGCGACGGCACGGTGTTGTCGACGATCAGCGGCAGGCCATGGCGGTGGGCGATGTCGGCCAATGCGGCGATGTCGGTGATGTTGCCCAAGGGGTTGCCGACCGACTCCGCAAAGATGGCCTTAGTGCGGTCATCAATCTGCGATTCGAATGCGGCCAGGTCGCTGGGGCTGGCAAAGCGCGTGGTGATGCCGTATTGCGGCAGCGTGTGCGCGAACAGGTTGTAGGTGCCGCCGTACAGCGTGCTGGACGACACGATGTTGTCGCCCGCTTCGGCAATGGTCAGGATGGCGTAGGTGACGGCGGCCTGGCCCGAGGCCAGCGCCAGCGCGGCGATGCCGCCTTCCAGGGCCGCCACGCGCTGCTCCAGCACGTCGGTTGTGGGGTTCATGATGCGGGTATAGATGTTGCCCGGCACCTTCAGGTCGAACAGGTCGGCGCCATGCTGCGTGTCATCGAACGCGTAGGCAACCGTCTGGTAAATGGGTACGGCCACGGCGCGGGTCGTGGGATCGGGGCGGTAGCCGCCATGCACGGCCACGGTTTCCAGGCGCCAATTGGGCTTCTTCGGTTCAGTCATGTGTCTCTCCAGAAAATACGAATTTGATAAAGCGAATCAAACGGCCAAGGCGCGCGCGGCGCGCAAGATGCGTTCGATGTCTTCGTGATTGTTATAGGCGCCGACGGACAGGCGCACGTAACCATACTCCACTACGCTGGCCACCACGCCTTCGCGGGTCAGGTGCGCCAACGCGGCGGCGGGGTCCGCCACGCGCACGGCGGTGGTGGTGCTGCGCAATTCGGCGTCTGCCGGCGACACCACCTGTACGCCCTGCGCGCGCAAGCCTTCACTTAGCGCTTGCGACAATTCCAGCACCCAGGGTTCGATACGATCCGGCTGCGCGCCTTCGATCAAGCTCAGCGCACCTGCCCAACCGGCGATGCCAGGATAGTTCAGGTTGCCGGTTTCCAGCCGGCGCGCGTCTCCCGCATCCGACACGCCCACCTGCCATTGCAGGCCGGACTTGTCCAAGGTGGTGACGCCAGACGGCCCCACGTACAAGGGGTCCAGCGCGTCCAGCAGCTTGGGCGACACGTGCAACAAGCCCACGCCCAAGGGGCCGAGCATGCCTTTGTGCGCGCCGCAGGCAAACGCGTCCACTTTCCATTCGTCGACCTTGGCGCGCAACAAGCCTGCACCCTGGATACCATCCACGATCAGCCAGATGCCGCGTTCGGCGCAGCGGCGGCCGAGCTCGGCGATGTCGGTACGCAAGCCGGTGCCGTACTGCACCCACGACACCGCGATCAAACGCGTGCGCGCATCCACGTGCTGCCACAGATCATCCACCGTATAGCGATGCGATTTCGCCTGGGCCACGCGCACCTGCACGCCGCGACGGCGCAGATTCAGCCAGGGCAAGGCGTTGGTGGGGTGTTCCTGATCATCCACGATCAGGTTGTCGCCGTCTTGCCAGGCCAGGCCTTGCGCCACCGTGTTCAAGCCTTCGGTGGTGTTCTTGGTGAAGGCCAGGCGGCGCGCGTCGCCGCCAATCAGGCGGGCCAGGCGCACACGCAAGGCGTCGGCATCGCGCAGCCATTGCGGCTTGTCGCTGCGGGCATAAGTAATGCTGTCAAAGAAGCCGGCCACCGCGTCAGCCACCTTGGGCGACAACGGGCTGGTGTAGGCGATATTGGCGTAGGCCTTGTCACGCGTGATGGGAAACAACTGCCTGAATTCGTCCTGCCAGCTCATGCGCAACCTTCTCTGTGATTCCAACTTGGTATGGCGGAATTCTAGGTATATGACGCGCATCTGGATAAGGCTTAGTTCTTATATTCATATGACCATATAGTCGCTCTGCGAACGCCTGCCCGCCCCTAGAATTCATGCCTTTCTTGCATACAAACAATACGGGAACGGCATGCGATTGAATCCTCTACTCAAGACGGCTGGCGTGGCCGCCGCGTTGGCGATTGCGGGCGCGGCAACAACAGGCGCCGCGCATGCCGGCACGGTCGACACCATCAAGAAACGCGGTGAACTCGTGTGCGGCGTGAGCCAGGGTTCGGCCGGTTTGTCGATTGCCGACAAGCAAGGCCGCTGGACGGGCCTGGACGCGGACCTGTGCCGCGCGCTTGCCGCCGCCGTCTTGGGCGACGCCGAGAAAACGCGCTTCGTGCCGCTGAGCTCGCAGCAACGCTTTCCCGCCTTGCAGTCCGGCGAGATCGATGTGTTGAACCGCAACACCACCATCACATCGGGCCGCGATGCGGGGCTGGGCATTACGTCCGCCGGCATCGTGTTCTATGACGGCCAAGGCTTCCTGGTGCCGCGCAAGCTGGGCGTTAAGAGCGCGGCCGAACTGGATGGCGCGCAAGTCTGCGTGCAGCCCGGCACGGTGAACGAGCAAAACCTGGTCGACTACTTCAAGAAAAACAAGCTCACGTACCGCCCGGTGGTAATCGAGAACTTGGTGGAACTGGAACAAGCCTTCTACGCTGGCCGCTGCGACGTGTACTTGTCGGATGCGTCCACGCTTGCCGCCAGCCGCGCCGCCCGTGCTGCGAAGCCGGACGACTTTGTCATCCTGCCCGAACGCATCAACAAGTCGCCGCTAGGCCCCTTCGTGCGGCAGGACGACCCCAACTGGGCGTCGATTGTGCGGTGGACGGTCAACGCGCTGGTCGCCGCGGAAGAACTCGGCATCACGTCGAAGAACGCCGACAGCCAGGCGCAAAGCACGGACGCCCAAGTGCGCCGCCTGTTGGGCGTGGACCCCGGCATCGGCAAGAGCTTTGGCCTGGACGAAAGCTGGGCGAAGAACGCCATCAAGGCCGTGGGCAACTATGGCGAAGTCTGGGACCGCAACCTGGGCGCAGCCACGCCGCTCAAACTCGACCGCGGCCTGAACGCGCAATGGAACAAGGGCGGCCTGCTGTATTCGCCCCCCTTCCAATGAGCGTGACTTCCTGAACGCGGCAGGCGGGCCAATGGCCCGCCTTTTGCATTGGCTCCGCGGCCCGCGCCGACGTACGAGCGCCCCGCGCCCGACCTGCTTCTGTTGTCAGGCATCACGACCACCATGACTGCACTTTCCCTTCCCCTGCCCGCCCCGTCGCTGCTGCGCCGCTGGCTGCCCTCGCTTGCCTGGATTCTGGTGCTGGGCGGCTTGGCCGCCACGCTGCTGCTGCACATTGAATCCGTGCAGACCGCGCGCGGCATCCAGGGCGGATTCGGCTTTCTATTTCAGCCAGCAGGCTTTCGAATTTCGGAAAGCCTGCTCGGCGTAACGCCCGATGATCCGTACTGGATGTCGATTGCGGCGGGTCTCGTCAACACGCTGACGGTGGCCGCCGTCGCCATTCCGCTGGCGACCGGCTTGGGCATTGCGCTGGGGCTGATGCGCTTGTCGTCGCATTCGCTAGCCGCCCGTTGCGCCGCCGTCATCATTGCGCCGCTGCGCAACACGCCCGTGCTGTTGCAGCTGTTCGTCTGGTACGGCCTGCTGCTGCGCCTGCCAGACGTGCGCCAGGCATGGCAACCCTTGCCACACGTGCTGCTGTCCAATCGCGGATTGGCCCTGCCAGCCTTGCAAGGCTGGCTGCCTTATGCCGCTGTCTTGGCGGTGGCGCTGATGGTCGGCTGGCGTGCGCGGCGGCGCGTTGGCAACCCGGCCGTCTACGCTTCCCTTGCCATCGCCGCGTTGGCCTGGGCGCTGCTACCCGCTATCCACATCGACTTGCCCATCAAGCGTGGCCTGGGCTTGCAAGGCGGCTGGCAACCCAGCATTGAATTCGCGGCGTTGCTGATCGGCTTGGTCGTGTTTCATGCGGCCTACATTGCCGACATCGTCCGCGCCGCCGTGCGCGCCGTGCCGATCGGGCTGGTGGAAGCCGGCCAGGCAATGGGCCTCACGCCACGCGCCGTGCTGCGGCTGGTGATTGCGCCGTATGCCGCTCGCGTGGCGCTTCCGCCCTATGCCAACCAGTGCCTGTCGCTGGTGAAGAACAGCACATTGGCCATCGCGATTGGCTATCAGGAATTGATGGCGGTCATCAACACCGCCATCACGCAGACCGGCTTGGCGCTGGAAGGCATTGCGCTGGCGGTGGCGGTGTATCTGACGTTGACGCTGGCGTTGGGCGGCGGGCTATCGGCCTGGAACGCGCGCAACACACGCCACGGGCCGGGCGACACGCATGGCGCGCGGCTGGGCGACCGGCCGTTGTGGAATGCGGCCGATGGCGAACGGCGCCCCTGGCGCGGCAAGCTGGCCTCTACCGCGATGGCCGTGCTGTTGGCGGCCGCAGCGTGGGTCTTGCTGGACTGGGCCGTTGTGCGCGCAGCGTGGCAAGGCGGCCCCGCCGCTTGCGCCAACGCGGCGGGCGCGTGCTGGGCCGCGGTGGGAGAAAACCTGCCGCTGCTGTTCTTCGGCACCATGGCCGAGGCCGACCGAGGCCCGGCGCTGGCCGCCTGCGCAGCGCTGCTGGCCGGCATCGCGCTGACGCTCGGCGTGCGCGGCCTGCCCGCCAAGATACGCGGGGCCTTGTTGATTGCCCTGCTGGCGGTGGTGGTGGCCGCGTTGACCGGCTGGCCATGGGGCGGCGCGCTGATCGGTCCGCAGCGTTGGGGCGGCTTGCTTGTCACACTGATCCTGGCCATCGCTGCGCTGGCCGCCGCCGTGCCGTTGGCCTTTGCGCTGGCGTTGTTGCGCCGCTCAGGCAGCCGCGCGGGGTCGCTGGCGGCCGCCGGGCTGATCGAAGCGGTACGCGGCGTGCCGTTGGTCACGCAGCTGCTGTTCGCGTCCTTTGTATTGCCGATGTTGCTGGGTGGCGGCGTATCCAAGTTCAGCATGGCGCTGGCCGCGCTGACCTTGCACACCGCCTGCCTGCTGGCCGAAGTCTTGCGCGGCGCGCTGCAAGCCATTCCGCCGGGCCAGATGATGGCCGCACGCGCGTTGGGCATGCGCCCCGCCACCGCGTACGCCACGGTCATCTGGCCGCAAGCGCGCCGCATCGCCGCGCCCGCCGCGCTGGGCGTGTTCGTGGGCGCGGTGAAAGACACGTCGCTGGTCAGCATCATCGGTGTGTTCGACGTGCTGGGCGCAGCCAAAGCGGTGGTGGCCGGCACGGACTGGCGGCCCTATCACGTCGAGGTCTATCTGGCGGTGGCGCTGTTGTACTTCGTGGCAAGCCTGGCGTTGACGCGCGTTGCGCGGCGCATGGAAACGCGCGGCGGGTAGATGGGGCCAGACGTTACGCGCTCGTCCTATCGCGGGTTCAGCCCGCCCGCGAATCCAGCGGCGTGCGGGCCAGGAAGCGGTCGAAGGCGGCCAGATACGCCCCTTCCACCGCCGTCAGTTTGCGTTGCTTGTGCCACGTTAGAAACACGTCGATCTCGGCCACGGATTCGGCCGGCGGCAGGCGCCGCAGTTCGCCGCTCATGACGTCCTGGCGGATCAGGTGCTCGGGCAGAAAGCTCAGCCCGATGCCCGCCACCACCATCCGGCGGACCTCTTCGATGTTGGGCGACGTGCCCACGATGCGGCCCGTGAAGCCCTGCTGGTCGCGGAAGATGGTCAGCGGCGACAAGGTGTCGCCGATCTGGTCGCTGGCGAAGCACACGAAATTCTGGTCCATCAGATCTTCAATGCTGATGCGCTGCTTTGAGAACAGCGGATGGTGCCGGCCGCAGACCACCGCATAGTGATGCCGAAGAAAGAGCCGGCGTTCCAGGCCTTCAACCGGCTTGCGGCACAAACAGATGCCCAGCGCGGGCACACGCTTGGCCAGCGCGTCCAGAATGGCGGCGCTGGGCAGCACGTCGATATGGAATTCGATCTTGGGATAGCGGCGATGAAACTGCGCCAGGAAGTCGTCATAGGCCGGGCTTTGGACCTTGCTCATCACCAGCAGCCGCAACGTGCCGGCGACTTCGGCTTTGTCTTGCGTGGCGGCGTTTTCAATGCGGGCCATGGTGCCGTACATGTCGCGGGCGATCGCGTAGATTTCATCGCCCAAGCCCGTCAGCCGGAACTCGCCATTGCGCCGGTGCAGCAGCACGCCGCCCACCGCGTCCTCCAGCCGCTTCAGCGCCTGGCTGACCGCGGGCTGGCTCAGGTGCAGCGCCTGCGCCGCCCTGCCCACCCCGCGTTCCTGCACCACGAACATGAACGTGCGCAGCAGGTTCCAGTCCATGCGTTCGGGCGCCAGCGAGAGCGCAGAAGGGGTACGGCGGGCAGGCTGGGGCATGGCGGTCCGGAAGGCGGCGGGTAAGAAACTTGAATCCAACCCAAGCTGGCCGCCGCCCCAAGAGTCAAGCGCCGGTCAGCCCCGCGAAAAACCGCGATGCGTTGGATTCCAGGCCCTCAATATAGTAGCCACCCTCTTGCACGATCAAGGTCGGCAAACGCATGCCGCCCACCGCCCGGCCCAGGCGCTCAAAGCCGTCTTCCGTCACGCTGACCATGGCTTGCGGATCTTTCTCGAAGATGTCGAAGCCCAGCGACAGCACCAGCGCGTCAGGCTGGAACAAGTCGATGGCCTGGCGCGCTTGCTTCAGCCGGTCGAAAAACACGGATTCGGGCGACCCATGCGGCATCGGCAGGTTGATGTTGTAGCCGTAGCCTTCGCCCGCGCCGCGCTCGTCTTCAAAGCCTGCGACCACCGGGTAGAAGTTTTCGGGATCGCCGTGGATCGACACGTAGAGCACGTCGCTGCGCTCGTAGAAAATTTCCTGAATGCCCTGGCCGTGGTGCATGTCGGTGTCCAGGATCGCCACGCGCGGAAAGCGCGACGTAAGGCGCTGCGCGGCGATGGCCGCATTGTTCAGGTAGCAGAACCCGCCTGCGGCATCGCGGCGCGCATGATGGCCGGGCGGACGGCACAGCGCGTAGGCGTGGCGGTCGCCCGCCAGCAGCGCTTCGGCGCCCGCCACCGCGCATTGCGCCGACCAATACGCCGATTGCCACGTGTTCGGGCCGACCGGGCAGCTCCCATCCGCCAGATAGCGCCCGGCCTTGGCCAGCACGCCGCGTAACGCGTTGGGTTCGCGCACGAAGACATTCGACACGACCTCGCCGCCCCAGTCGCCCGGCAGTTTCATCCAGTCGTCATGGGCGCTTTGCAGAAAGCGCAGATAGTCCAGCGAGTGCACGGCCGAAATGGCGCCGGCCCCGTGGTCGGCGGGCGTCTGCACGTCAAAGCCCAGCTTGCGTGCCGCTTGCACCAGGCCATCCAGACGCGCCGGCACTTCCTGCGGGGTGCGCATCTTGCCGCGCGAAAAATAGGTTTGCGGATGATGCAGCTTCTGGTCGTCGTGAAAAAATGCCTTCATGCTTGCTGATCCTTCAGGTGAAATTGCTCGGTGCGCTGGCCAACATTGTCCAGCAGCAGAACGGAAACCAGGGAAAGCAACGAAATCGCCGAGAACAGCAGCGCCAGCGGCCACCACTGCCCTTTGAAATTCTCCGCCAGCACGGTGCCAAGCAAGGGCGTCAGACCGCCGAAGATGGCGCCCGACAACTGGTAGGCCATCGAGATGCCCGTGTAGCGGATGCCGGTCGGAAAGCTGTCGCTGACATAGCCCGCGATGACCGCGTAGTAGGCGCCCATGAAGAGTACCGCCACGCCGACCCCCAGCGTAATACTGGAAAGCGAGCCCTGGTCGACCAGGTTGAACATCGCGTAGGGCGTGAAGATCGACACGAACGCCATCGCGCCCAGGAACCGCAGGTTGCCGACGCGGCTGGCGATGTAGGCCGCAAGCGGCGTGATGAAGAACTGCATGATCGACACGACCAGCAGGCAATCCAGAATCACCGCCCGGTTCAAGCCCACGTACTGCGTGGTGTACGCAATCATGAACGTGTTGGTGAAGTAGAAGCCGGCAATGCCCAGCACGTTGGCGCCCACCGCCAGTATCAGCAGCCGGGGCGCGCCGCGCAGCACCTGCGCAAGCGGGGCCTGGGCGGGTTTGGCCGGGTTGGCGCGCTTGGCCTGCGCTGCCTTTTCCGCGATGAAGTCGGGCGATTCGTTCACGCTCAAGCGAATCACGAAGCCCACCACCAGCAGCACCGCCGAGAACAGGAACGGTACGCGCCAGCCCCAGCTCAGGAACGCCTCGTCGTCCAGGCCCGTCACCAGCTTGAACATCAGCATCGACAGGATCAAGCCCGCCGGGCTGCCCAGTTGGGCGAACGATGCGAAGAACGTGCGCTTGCTTTGGTCCGGCGAATGCTCGCCCGCCATCAGCACCGCCCCGCCCCATTCGCCGCCCACCGCGATCCCCTGCACGATACGCAGCAGGATCAGCAGGATGGGCGCCCAGATGCCGATGGACGCGTGGGTGGGCAACAGGCCGATCAAGACGGTTACCGTGCCCATCATCACCAAGGTGATCACCAGCGATTTCTTGCGGCCGATCTTGTCGCCAATGTGGCCGAAGATGGCGCCGCCCAGCGGCCGGGCGAAGAAGCCCACCGCGAATGTGCCGAAGGCGGCCAAGGTGCCGTAGAAGCCGGTGGCCGATGGAAAAAAGATCTTGCCGAACACCAGCGCGGCCGCGGTCGCGTAGATGTAGAAGTCGTACCACTCGATCATCGTGCCGACAAAAGCGGCGGTCGACGCGCGCACCGGTTGGTGGCCCGTCACGGGTTTTCCCCTCATGTTTATCTCTCTTTACGTAGTTGAGGTCTTGCAGACGATCGTTATAGCCCCGCCCCAACCATAAGAAAAATTCTTATTTCTTATCCGCTGAATTCGTTTGGCTAATGAGTGAAAACCCTTAAATTCGCACCGACGCCGCGCGGAGCAGCGCGTCAAAACGCGCGGGCGCTTCCAGCCCGGGGAAGTGTCCGCAGTCGTCAAACGCCACCCATCTTGCGGCGGGCACGTCATGCATCAAGGACTTTGGCGGCGTGTGGGTGTGCGTGCGGTCTGCCCCGCCCCACAAGGCGGTGACCGGTTGCGGCGGCGCGCTCGCGCCTGCGGGGTGCGCCAACAACGCTTGGTACGCGTCGGCCAGCAGAAACAGGCCGCCTGCGCCCACGGCATGCAAGGCTGGCGTGGTGAAGGCCTGGCGCAGCGCATCGTCATGCCCCGCGGGCAAGGCGGCCCCATACCAATGGCGCGTGGCTTGCCGCCGGAACGCGCACATGAAACATTGGCCGACCCACGGCGTGCGGATCAGCCCATGCAGATCCGCGCGCCGCGCCCAGCGTTGCGCGTCCGCCAAGGCCGGCGCCTGCTGAAGAATCAGGTGCCTGACGCGCTCGGGATGGCGTGCGGCAAAATCCAGGCCAACGTACGCGCCCAGGCAGGACATATCCAGCACGGTTTCGGTCAGCCCCAAGCGGTCGAACAACTGATGCAGGGTGGCGCTTTGGCTCGCCAGGCCGAAACGAAACCTGGGGCGTGGCCGGGAATAGCCAAAACCGGGCAGCTCAAACGCCACCACGCGTTGACCCGCCGCCACGCGGCGTATCAGCGGCAGGCAATGTTCGATGACGTTCGGCGGGTCAGGCACGACCACATAGGCGCCCCGGCCGGAACCGTTGCCGCTGTCGAAGACGCGAATCTGCGTATGCGGCAAATCGATGATCTGGCCCACGGCATGAGCAGGCAAACGCGGGCGGCGCCATAGCATCAGGCTGAATCGGGCCATCACCGATACCGGCTGGCCGGCAAGCGCCAAAAATCAAACGCGTGCGGATGCCCGCCATCCGCCACGTGAGACAGCCATTGCACACAGTCCCGCCACAGCCCTTCCTCACAACGGCGGGGGTCGAAGAAGCCGGAGTGGCCCAGGCCGGGCCGGGAGGCAGCACGCGCATGGCCGGCAGCTTGAACGTCAAAAGCCGCACGGGCATCAGTGGCCACCAAGTGCGCGCGGATGACGGCGGCGTTCACGTAGAAGTGCTCCACCAAGGCGTCCACGGCGGGCTTGGGTGCGTAGACGACATCGTCATCGAAACTCAGCGACAGGATCGGCGCCCGAAAGCGCCGATGCGCAGACTCCAGCCGTCCGCCTTGCGCATCCGTGTAGCCGCCATTCAGCGTCCAGCGCGCGTAGTCGCGGGCCACGCCGCGCTCAAGCCGATGCAGCCCCATCCATTGCAGCGGCACATGCCCGAACAGGCCCAGGCACAGCGGCACGACGCCTTGGAAGAAGGCCAGCACCGCATACCGGCGCCAGTCGGGCCACCAACGCCAATAGCCCTTTTGGCATCCCACCGCCAGCATCGCGTCGACCCGGTGCGCGTTGGGCGCCAAGGCGGCGATCTGGCCGCCGATGCTGTGGCAGATCAACGCAATGCGTGGGTGGCCGAATTCCGCGTCTGCCCAGGCAATCATGGCGGCAAGGTCCTGTTCGCCCCACGCCTGCATCGACACGCGTTGCGCCATGCCTGGCGGAATTGCCGACTGCCCAATGCCGCGGTAATCAAACGTCAGCGCGTGCCAACCCGACTGCGCAACATAGGCCGCCAACGAACGAAAGCGATCCTGCGACGCGCCGGTGGCGTTCAGGAAAATAGCGACGCGCGGCGGATGCATGTCCACCCCGTCCGGCGCGACGTAGTGGCGCGCGCTAAGGGGAAATTGATCCGCCGCCAGGATGCGCAAGGCGCGTGGCGCAGAAGCGGGCGCCGTCATTGCGCCAGCAGCCAGGCCGACCCGGCGGGCCACAGCGCGCGGCTGCCGCGGCGGAAGTAGCCGAAATGCCCCAGCGCGTTCAAGCCAAATGCCGACGGGGCAAGCGGCCGGGTTTCGACATTGGCCGACGCATAAAACGCCAGCAAGGCGTGAACGGCAGCGGAAGGCGCCATCCAGTCATCCTCGATGGTGTAGGCCAGAATATTGCCGTTGTACGCCTTGAAGTGTTGCCGCAGCGGCTGCCCGGATTCATCGACGATGTAGTCGGGATGGCGGCACCAGCGCGCCCATTCCCGAGCCACGCCTGGTGGCAGATCCGAACTGCCCAGCCCTAGGCGGCGGGCTGGAAAGCGCGAACAGAGCCGCGTCAACACCGGCAGCACCGCAAACCAAAGCGCGGCCAGCCCCAAGCGGCGTGGCCAAGGCCAATAGCGCCAATAACCGCTTTGACTGCTAACGGCCAACATGCCCGCCGCCTGCCGGTTGTTGGCGGCCAGGCCGAACAACTGTCCGCCCGCGCTATGGCCCACCACCAGCAGGCGGTAGCCGGGATGGCGCTGCGTCAGAAAGGCGATGGCGCCCGCGGTATCCGCTTCGCCCCACTGCCGCATCGTTCCGGGTTCTTGCTGGACAGAACGCACGCAGGAATCGCCAATGCCGCGGTAGTCGTACGTCAACACGGTGAATCCCGCCGCAGCCAGATAGCGGGCGTAAGCGTCGTAATAGCCCCGTTTGACGGCCGTGGCGCCATTTAACAGCACACAGCGCTGATTCGAATCGGCTGGCGCGTAGAGCGTTCCCGTCAATGTTCGCCCGTCGCTGGCCGCAAAACGCACCACGTCACTTTGAATGTTCTGCTCTTCCTGCATGCCGCCCTCCTTGGCTGCGTTGCGCCGTCGCGCCGTCACCGCGGCGAGCGCCGCGGCTCGGGTTCCGGCAGCGCGGCGTGCACCACCTTGGGACGCCAGAACGTCACGAATGAATGCCACATGGCCTCAAACCAGCCTTCGGTTCGATACGGATACCCGTGCTCATCACAGAAGCGCTTCACGATGGGGCTGATGGCGCGGTAATGCCTGGGGCTGATGCTCGGGAACAGATGATGTTCGATCTGGTATTCCACGCCGCCGCATAGCAGCCGCCCCACTGGCCCGGTCCGGAAGTTGATGGTGGCGGCGGTTTGCAGCATCAGGAAGTTGCCATTCAGCGTGCTGCGGTCGTACAGGCCCGCGGCGGCCGGATAATGCGCGGGTGCAAACAACGCAAACGCGGCGTAAGACATCGCGGCATAGCGCAGCAGCGTAAACATCAGCACCGCTTCCAGCGTGAAGAACAGGCAAGGCACGCCCACCCAGACGACCCAGTGCAGCATCAGCACCGCCAAATCCGCCCAGTGCGCGCGCGTGCGCTTTGCCGGGTCCGCCAGCCGGCGCAACAGATACCGCCAGCTTTGGAACACCACGCCAAAGGCGTTACCCACCAGCATCAACGGCAGAAAATAGCCTTGGTGTGCGTACCACCAGCGATGCAGGCCGCGCACCCGATGCAATTCGGATTGGTTCAACGCGAACACCGGCGCCAGATTTGCATCGTTATCCACGCCAACGATGTTCGGGTGCGGATGATGAATCACCAAATGCTTTTGCCGCCAGTAGTTCGCCGACACCTGGCTGAAGAACGGGTAGCCGAAATATAGAAAGAAGTCGTTCACCCACCGCCGCTTGCTGATAGCGTGATGCGAGGCGGTATGCGCATTGGTGGTGATACCCATGCTGCCCATGATGATGGCCACAAACGCCAGCAGGCGCACCCACCACGCATCTGACATCGCCAGCGCCGCGACGCCCGCGATCGTCAACCCGACAAACACCAGCCATTCACCGAAGATGGCCCAAGGCGTCCGTTCGCTGAACCCCGCGGCCATGAGCGTATTGCGCAGTCTGGCAAAGTCGCTGTTCGCAGGCATCGCGATGTCTCCTTAAACGCGCTGATACCGGTACGGCGCGTAGTAATCGTTGGTGAACAGCACTTGGTACAACGCGGCCTCGCCCGCCTTCGCGGCCGCAATGCCGCAGCACAGGTAGTATTCCCACATGCGTTTGAAGGCCGCGTCGTAGCGGCTGGCATCCAGCGACGGCGCGTGTGCGCGAAACGCCTCCAGCCAACGCTGCGCCGTGACGGCATAGTGACGAACCAGGTTTTCCGCATCCAGGATGGCCAGGTGGTGGTTCTCTAGCTGCCGGGTGATTGCCGATAACTTGGGCGTATCCGAACCCGGAAAGATGTAGCGCTGGATGAAAGGGTCGTGACGGTTGACGCGCGTGTTGCACCCGATGGCGTGCACCAGACCGCGTCCGTTTGGCCGAAGCGCTTTGGCAAGGGTGCGGAAATATTGCGGGTACTCGCGCCGGGGAAGGTGTTCCAGCATGCCCACGCTGACAACCCGATCAAACACCCCGGCAACCGACGCGTAATCTTGCAGCAGCACTTTCACGCGGTCGCCCACCCCATGCTGGTTGATCAGCGCGTTCGCCCGTTCCCAGTGCGCCAGGCTGTTCGTGACGCCGGTGCCCTTGACCCCGTAGTGCCGGGCCGCATGAATCAGCAAGCCGCCCTTGCCGCATCCCACATCCAGCAGAGTTTGACGCGGCGCCAGTTCCAGTTTCTGGCAAATGCGGTCGAGTTTGTCGTGTTGAAGCGTATCGATGTCGGCGTCGGCGTTGCGCGCGTAGCCGCAGGAATACACCTGATAGCGGTCGTGCAGGAACGCATCGAACAGGTCTTCGCCGACGTCGTAGTGGCGGCGCACATTGCGCGTCTTGCCCGCCAGCAGGTTGCCTGCCAGCAACGCCCCATACCGCAAGGCGTAGCGCCAGTGCCGCCCCGTCTTGCGGTCCATCCGGGCCTTGAGCAAGACCGCCAGCACATCCGCCAACCGGCCGTCATCGACATCGAAGCCGCCTTCCATGAAGGATTCGCCCATGCCCAGGTTGCCCTGCAACAGCACGCGCGCGTAGAAGTCAGGCCGGTGAACCCGCAGCACGAGCTCAGCCGCCCCGCTTTGGCCCACCGCGTGACGGCGGGCCCCATCAATGATCAGCAGCGATGCGTCGCGCAGATGCTGGCGCAGCAGGTCAATGAACAGGCGTTCCGCCCGCGACGAAGTGGCCGCCTGCGCCCCTTTTGCCGAAATGGGAAGTTCTGCACCGGTATTGCTATGCATGCTGAATGCTCCCTTGCCTGATGGCAGTTGAGCAGCAGCTTAGGCGAAATGGACGGCCGTTTTGGCCTTGAACCGGCGTCTGAACGTGAAATCTGAGTCTTCCTATTTCACGCCGCGTGGTGCAGCCCCGGCTCCGCAGGCTTGCGCCAGCGGGGGCTCGTGGCGGACGTTACACCGCTGGCTTGCGCCATTGGGGACTCGTGGCGGACCTTACACCGCAGGCTTCAGCCACGCGGGGCGCGGGGCGGCGTCCAGCCAATTCTTGACGATAAGCCCCAGTTCGGTGTCACCCGAAATGTGCAGGCGCCGTTGAAAGAACAAGGTGTCCGCATCGGTGTCGGCGCGCATCAAGCTCAGCAGGTCCGCCATCGTTGCCCCCAGTTCCAGCTCGGCGGGCGCGCCATGCCACATCGGCCGAAACGCCCCGCCCCGCACCCCGAAACTGCTGCGCAGCCCAAAGTCTTCGATGGTGATGGCGAAGCTGCGCCCTTCCAGTTCGGGCGGCGGCGACAGCCATTTGAAGCGGCGCGCCAATTCCAGCCCGGCCACGAAATGCATCGATACGAGCGGCGCGGGCAGGCGCCGCCCCACCTTTGCCAGCAGACCCGGAAACCCCATCGCGACGCTCATGCTGCCGTCTCCAGAAGTTCAATGCCCGAGCGGCCGTAGTAATAGCCATTACAGCGCCCCATCCCTGCGGGCGGCGTCACGGCCCCGGGCACGCCGCCCGCGCGGATCGCATCCAGCGCGGCAATGGCGTCAAGCGTTCCTGCCGACTGCGGATTCACCCGCATAACTTCGACACCCATGCTGGCCAGCTCCCTTGCCTGCGCCAACAAGTCCAGACAGGCGGCGGACTGCACCTGGATGCCGTTGATGCTGAGAAATTCATTGGATTCGCGTGTCCGCATGTCGAGCCCATCGGGGTGTTCAATGCACCGGAATCCGCACTCATCCTTCTTCAAGCGGAAATGGCGCGCGGTAAAGCAGCGCGCCGAAAACGCCAGCGCCATGCGGCCCCACACCAGCACTTCGGCGGCCAGCCCGGCCGGGCGTTCTTCCAGCAGCCGGGCAAGCGTATTGCCATCCATTTCCAGCGGCGCCACAAAGCGTATTGCGCCCAGGCTTGCCAGCCATTGCAGGGTGCCGCCGTGATACGCATTGACGTGCGGCCCCGCCACAAAGGGCCGCCCGCCCAGATGCCGCAGGGCGCCGACTTCACCCGCCTCGATCATGAAGTCTTCTTGCGCGCACAGTTTCTTTAACGCCAGCGCTTCCGCGCCCGTTTCGATCAGCGTGCGTCCCGACAGCACCACCGTCTTTCCCGTGGCGCGCAAGTCCCGCGCCAGGTCCAGCCAATCGCCCGCGCGCAATTCGTGGCGGCGGCTGCACACCGTTTCGCCCACATAGAGGATGTCTGCGGCGCTGTCGGCCAGTTCTGCATAGAAATCCAGTGTGTGTTGGCGTGGCCAGTAATACAGCAACGGTCCAACAGCGATCTGGAAGGCGTTGCGTTCAAGGGTGGGGTTGGGATTTATTTCCATGGCCGTTCGAATGCGCCTTGCGTGACTTGGGAACCTTCTGCGTGGCGCGCCAGCAAGGCGTTCCACTTGGGCAGCGGCGAAAACCGTGCGGCGTCGGCATGCGCGCTGTCCAGCGCCGCCCGCAGCGTGGACACCACTTGCGCGACATACGCCGGGCTGCGCTGCCGCCCTTCTATCTTGATAGCCGTCACCCCCATCTCCGCCAGGCGCGGCAACAGGCCGATGGCGTTCAGGCTGGTGGGTTCTTCCAGCGCGTGGTCGGCGCGCCCTTCGACTTCGAAGCGGCCCTTGCACAAGGTGGGATAGGCGGCAGGCTCGCCCGGTTCGTATCGATCAATCAGAATGCCCGACAGACGCGCGTCCATTCGGCCCTGCGTTTCCACCCATCGCACGGCGTGGGCGGGTGAACAGACGCCTTTGTTATTCGGGGAATCGCCCGTGGCGTAGGACGACAGCAGGCACCGCCCTTCGGCCATGACGCACAGGCTGCCAAAGCCGAAGACCTCGACTTCCACGGTGACGTTGGCGCAAATGCGCGCAATCTCCGCCAGCGTCAACACGCGCGGCAACACCACACGGCGTATGCCGAACTGTTCCTTCATGAGTTCGATGGCGTCGGTGTGGGTGGCGGACCCTTGTACGGACAGATGCAGGCGCAGATCCGGGTAGCGGTCGCTGGCATAGGCCAGCAAGCCCGCATCCGCCATGATGACGGCGTCCGCGCCCAGGTCGTGCGCGGCGTCCACCGCCGCGCGCCATTCCTGGCCCCTGCCCGCTTGCACAAAGGTGTTGATGGCGAACAGCACCTGCCGGCCGCGCTGATGCGCCAGGTCGACGCCCGTTCGGATATCGCTTTCCGAAAAATTCAGCCCGGCGAAGTTGCGAGCGTTGGTGGCATTGCGCAAGCCCAGATAGACCGTGTCGGCGCCTGCGTCCAAGGCGGCGGTCAGCGCGGCAAGGCTGCCCGCTGGCGCCACCAATTCCAGGGGATGGGAAGATGTTTCCATGCCAGGCAGTCTAGAGTCCGGGCATCGGCCGGACCTTGTCACAGATCAACATAGCGGCTGACGCGCGAGCCTGCCTACATGGCCGGCTGCGCGTCCGCCGCAATTTTTCGCACCACGTATCCCATCGGCACCCAGCGGTTCTTGTTCGCCACCATCGATACGGTCTCGGTCGCGGGCATGTTGCGGAACTGGGTGGTGAAAATGACGTTCACGTATTGCCCTTGCGGCAGATCCACCGGGTCTGTCACGCGCACCACCTGCACCCATTCGCGCCCGGCGTAGCGGCCGACTTCGGTGCGCAACTGGCTCAGATAATCAGACCAGCCCTGTTTGTCCACGCGCTGCTTCATGATGTCGCTACTGGCGCCCCACATCTTGTCCGTGGAACCGGCGTCCGACATCGACACCCATTGCTTGGCGGCCGACACCGCGCTGTCCAGCGACGGGTCCGCGGCCAGCGCCGGCGCAGCCAAGGCCATGGCGCTGCACAACACGCTGGCGCGCACGCCACGAGAGATCAGGTTCGTCTGTTGCATAAGTCCTCGCTATGAAAAGAAAAGCACCGCACTGACAGGTTCACCCCGGCTGGCAAAGGCAATGCCTTGCCAGCCGGCGCACCTTCACCACTGAAAACCTGCCCCTACCACTGCGCCAAACGTGCCGCGCGTGTTCGTGGACCCCGACATCTTGTAGACCCACTTGCCGTTGCCCGACACCGTTGACAAGCCCATCGCAAAGCCTTGCTGGCCGTCGTACGTGCTGCCCGCGACAGAGAACATGCCCCGGCCCGGCAGATAGGCCTGCGCCAACCCCGCCACCGCCATCGCCGTGGCGGTGCCGCCCGACGCGTCGCGCCGGTAGCGGTCCATATCGTTGCGCAGGTTCTGGAACTTGCCGTCGGTGTAAGCGTTGGACTGCTGCACCGCGCCGCCCAAGCCCGCGTTCAGTTGCTGCACGTTGACGGCGTCGTTGTCCTGCACCCCGTCGGCCACATTGCTCAACGTGACCGGGCCGCCCCCATTGCCCAGCGTGATCCGGGAATAATCCACCGCCTTCGTGCCCGGTGTGGTGGCGTACTGCACCGTGCCCTGCTTGGAGGCATTCAACTGCTGCACGTTGACGGCATCCGTCTCTGCCGTGCCCGCGGCGACGTTGGTCACCTGCCGTTCCTGGCCCGCCGCGCCGACCGACACCACGTTCTCGCGGCCCCCGTCCGAGCTGCCCGCGCCCAGCGCCACGGAATTGGCGCCTCGGGACTGCGCGCCATTGCCCAGCGCCGTGCTGCCTGCCGCCGATGCCACCGCCCCCGCGCCGCCTGCGGTAGACTCTGCGCCCGTTGCCGTGGGCGCCGGCGTGGGGCTGGTCTGATTGACCTGGAACATGCCGCTGCCGCCTTGCGTCAATCCGCTATTGACCGTGGCAATCTGCTGGTCGGTATAGAGATTGGCCTGCGTCAGCGCGCCGTCCAATTGGCGCAGGTTCACGGCGTCCGTCGCGTTCTGCGCATCGGCAACGTGGCTGACGGTGCGTTCGGCCCCCGTGGCGCCCACCGACACCGTGCCCGCAATCGTGTTGGACACGCCTGAGTATTTGCCGGTATAGACCGGTGCTGCCCCCATGTTGGCCACCGCCCCGGCGCCCAACGCCACATCGCCCGCCTGCTGGGCCTGGGCGCCTGCGCCCAGCGCCAGGCTCTTGTCGCCGGTGGCGGCGGCGGTGGAACCCAGCGCGACGCTGTTGTCGCCACTGGCCCCCGCACTTGCCCCCAGCGCCATCGACTGCGCCCCATTGGCCAGCGCCGACGTGCCCAAGGCAATGGCGGACCCCAGGGCCGAGCGGGCGGACGAGCCGATCGCAATGCCGTTGGGCGCCGTGCTGTCCACTTCCGCGGCCAGCCCCATCCCGATGCCGGCGTCACCATTGACGATGGCCTCCGGCCCCACCGCGATGGCATCCGCCCCCACCGCCAACGCATCGGCCTTGGTGCTGTCAACGTGGAAGTACTTGATAGGCGTCACGGTGACCGCCGCGATTGCGCCCTGCAACTGGCGCACCGTCACGGCGTCTTGCGCCTGCGTGCCGTCCGCCACGTTGATGACCTGGCGCAGCATGCCCGGCGCACCCACCGAGAAGGCCCCCGGCGTAACGGCCCGTGTAAGGGTCCGAGTAACGGACGCCCGGTCAGAGATAGACCCTTGCCCGATGGCGATGCCGCCATCCACGGTGGCTTGCGTATTCGCACCCAGGGCCAGACTGCCCGCGCCGCTTGCCTGTGCGTTGTAGCCAATGGCGGTCGCACCTTGTCCCGTTGCGTACGCATCCATCTGCATCAGGCCAGTGTCGTTGGTGCGCTCGTATCGAACCCCTTGCCCATTGACGGCCGGGTCAGTCTTGCCGGCAAAGCTGTTCACCGTTGACACAAGCTGGGTCACGGTCTGGTTCGTGGCGTACAACTGCGATCCGTTCACGGCGTCCCAGCTGCTGGCGGCCAGCACGCCCGGCGCCACTCGCGTGATGATGCTGGGGCCGCCAATGCTTCCGTGTGCGGCGGAGTACGCACCGACGCCGCTGTTGGCCGTGGGGTCCCACATCAAGGCATCCGTGCCGACCTGTCCGATTCGCGTGCTCACCTGCGTCAGTTGCCGCACGTTGACCGCATCCGTCAGGTCGCTGCCCGGCGCCACGTTCGTTACTTTGCGCAGATTGCCCGCGGACCCTACCGACACTTCGCCAGCCGAGCTGATGGTGCCGGCCAAACCGAAGGCCACGTAGCCAGTCTGCGCCCCCACCGCGACGACGGACCCTTGGCCCAACGCCACGTTGGCGCCCGTCAGCCCGGCCGTGATCTTGGCGCCCTGACCCAATGCGGTGGAATTCGCCACGCCGTTGTCGCTGGCTTGGTTACCCAGCGAGAGCGAGCCCGCCCCCGTCGCCAACGCTCCAAAGCCGCCGGCCGCACTGTTCGCGCCCGATGCCAGGGGTTGTGCAGAGGTCACCGTGGCGTCGGCCACGAAGGGCCCCGCCCGGCCGCTGCTGATGTTGGAAACCAGCGTATCCAGCCCGCCAATCGCCGTGCCCAGACTGCTGTAGGTGTTGCCCTGCACGGTATAGCTGGGCGCCGACACCGAACCCGTGGCCGGGCTATACACCGCGCCGCCTCCCAGACTGGACGCAACGCTCGCACCCAGCAGCGCCGCCGAGCCCTTCAGTTGGCCGACGTTGACCGCATCGGTTGAGCCACTGCCCGCCGCCACATTGGTGAGCTTGCGTTCCGCGCCCGCCACGCCCAGCGACACCTCGCCTGCCGAGCTTTGCATGGCGCTCAGGCCGAAGGCGGCGTAATTGCTCTCTGCGCCGATGGCCGACACCGCGCCTTGCCCCAACGCCACGTTCGCCCCGGCCAGGCCGGCAGTGATGCTTGCGCCTTGGCCAAGCACCGTCGAGTTGGCGACGCTGTTGTCCGTGGCTTGATTGCCCACGACGGTGGACGCCGCCCCGGTTGCCGACGCCCCAAAGCCCCCCGCCGCGCTATCCGCGCCAGCGGCCAGCGCCTGTATCGTGTTGACGCTGTCGTCCGACACGAACGGGCCGCCCTTGCCGCTGCTGATGGTGGTCACGGCGCTGCTGATGCTGGTCACGGCATTGTTGACGCTGGTGACCGCATTGTTGACGCTCGTCACTGCCGTGTCCAAACCGCCGATGGCGCTACCCAAGTTCGAATAGGTGCTGCCTTGGACGCCATAGCTGGGTGCGGTGATGGAACTGGTTGTCGGGTCGAAGGTCGAGCCGCCACCCAAGTTGGATGCCACGCTTGAACCCAAGGTGCTCAGGCCGGTCGTTGCGGCGTTGGCGACGCCCGTCAGTTGGCTGACGTTGACGGCGTCCGTTCCTGCGCTGCCCGCTGCCAGGTTCGTGAGCTTGCGCTCCGAACCTGCCGACCCGATGGACACTTCCCCGCTGGAGCTTTGCGCTGCGGACAAGCCGATCGCGGTGTAGCCCGTCTCTGATCCGACAGCTGCGGTCGACGCTTGACCCAAGGCGACGTTCGAACCGCTCAAGCCGGCAGTGATCGTTGCGCCTTGACCCAGCACCGTCGAATTCGCAACGCTATTGTCGGTCGATTGGTTACCGACAACGGTCGACGCCGCGCCCGTCGCCGACGCGCCGAAGCCGCCTGCGGACGCATCT
>PJUI01000098.1_pt1 | contig 81754 bp, 58 predicted proteins | sample 1512201 | NCBI WGS metagenome assembly PJUI01 (sample SAMN08177670, study PRJNA422409) | Feces metagenome, whole genome shotgun sequencing project. | isolation source: Chicken feces (2) enriched on wood chips | host: Gallus gallus | place: USA: Madison | collected 2015-01-15
ACTGCGCTTGGACGACACGTCAGCGCAGATCAGCGCGGCGTTGATGAGTGAACACGGGGCGTCTGAACTGCATCTGGGATATCTGACGCACCCAAGGCCAGCGGGCGGTGAGCCTCGCGGTGAGGGGTTTGAGTTGCGCACAGATGCACATGGCGCGTTGCGTGCGGCGCAAGGGTTGCTGCTGACGACCGAGGCGCAGCTGCGTTCCAAGGGCGGTCAGCTGGATCGTTCAGAGATCGTCGGGGTACTGGAAGCCGCGCTGGAACTGGCTCGGAACTTGGGCGACTACGCAGGCAAACATGAAGGCGTGGCACACGACGTTCAGCCCCAACAGTCGCTAACCAACGCCGTGCGCGATCTAGGCCACGGCGCAAATGATCAGTCAGCCGGCGCAGGCCAAGGCGACCACGCCGCGCTGGCGCTCAGCGCACCCGGCGGCATCGCAGCCGCCACGCCCGCCGGCCTGACGCTCAGCGCAGGCGAAAATCTGGACAGCATCGCCCAGCGCAATCAGCAAATCAGCGCAGGCGAGAAAGTCGTTGTCAACGCAGGCGGCGACTTAGGGCTGTTCAGCCAAAGCGGCGCCCTGCGCCACATCGCCCACCAAGGCGAAATGATCCTGCAAGCGCAGCACAACGCCATCCGCATTCAGGCAGACCAAAGCGCCGAAATCACGTCCAGCAAACAGCACGTGCTGATCGCCGCCGACAAGCACATCACGCTGCTTTGCGGGGGGGCTTATATCAAGATGGCCGATGGGAACATTGAATTGGGCATGCCGGGCACCTTTACGGTCAAGGCGGCACAGCACAATTTTTCGGGGCCGAACAGTGCGTCGATGGCGTTCAACTCGTGGGATGCAACGCCGTTTGACGACCGCTTCCAAGCCACCCTGTCGGACGGCTCCCCGGCACGCGACCTGGAATACACCCTCATCCGCCGGGATGGCGGACGCGTTACCGGAAAGACCGATAGCGAGGGCTTTCTATCCCTGCAACAAGACATGCGGATGGACGGCGTCCTGATTGAATGGAGGCACGACAACACATGACCAACACCACAAGCCCATCACGCGTCGCCCCGACTCACTATGACGCCCGAGGCCAGCAGTGCTTCACCTGGACGTTGACCGACTGCAAGCTCACCGACCCCGTGCAGCTTCGCATCGGCCCCGATCTGGTTCTGCCCGTGATTTTCATACCGGGGGTGATGGGAAGTAATTTGAAGTCGGTTCCGGAAAACCCGACGCAAAAGCCTATACCGGTGTGGACGCTGAACTACGGCTTCACCGGACAGCCTACCCACTTGCTTTCGCAATGGGGTCTGAAGGAAGCAGGCTTTCGCCAAACGGTCCTGCATCCCGACCGCGTCGAAGTCGACGATCAGGGCGCCGTGCCGCAAGTCGCCTCCGGCATGGTCCAGGAAAACCGGCAACTCCTTCCCGCCGAACGCAAAGCCGCGCTGATGCAACGCTATCGGGAACGCGGCTGGGGCGAGGTCGGCCAAACCAGCTACGAGCGCTTTCTGCTGTGGCTGGAGCACGCGCTCAACTCGCCCACTGTGCCGCGCCACGCGAATTACACGCTAGAGCTTGGAGCAGATCACTGGCTGGACCCTGAGGCGACGTATCCCCGGCTGAAGCCCGGTATGGAAGTCTTCATGCCGGGATTGAACGGCCTGGACCGGGGAGGTCACGAGACGGGCGTCAAACCCTTGATGAGCGATGACTTGATCGCAGGGGCAAGATTCAATATGCCCGTGCATGCGTTTGGGTATAACTGGCTGGCGTCGAATGAAAACTCCGCGCATCTCTTGAAGGCGCGAATTATCGAGATCATGAATCAGTATGGATCACGATGCCAGCAAGTACTGTTGATCACGCATTCCATGGGAGGCTTCGTTGCCCGATTCTGCGCAAGCTTGCCCGACATGAAGGATCGCATCGCGGGAATTGTTCATGGCGTCATGCCCACAAATGGCGCACCGGTTGCCTATCGACGATGCAAAGTTGGCATGCGCGACGAGAGCTTCGGCGCATCGCTAGTCATCGGTACGCGGGGGCAAGATGTCACCGCCGTGTTCGCGCAATCTCCCGGCGCCCTTGAATTACTGCCGACGGATCAATACGCGCCGGGTTGGATGAGGCTATTGCGTTCGGGAAGTGATGCCAAAGAACCGATTATGCGCCCGTTGCCGGAGGCCGGTCGAAGCGCGTACGACTCCATCTATCTGGAACGTCAACGCTGGTGGGGGCTGATAAACGAGGCATGGCTGAGCCCCGATCAAGGCAAACCTATCCTCTGGCACCACTATGAAACGGCGATCCACGCTGCCCGTTCCTTCCACACCGAGTTACGCAACCATTACCATCCGAACACATACGTCTTCTACGGATCAGACGCCAACTTCGCCAGCTTTGAATCCATCCGCTGGACGATTCGCCCCGGCTTGCGTGCGCCGAGCGCAAGGTCTCCCTCTCTGTCCATTGACGCCGTCGCCGAATCCCGTACAGAGGATGCCCGCCATAGCGGCCGCTCGCCCATTTATTTAGGAGGCGAATCCCGCGCTGAATATGTGCCTGACTACCCTTTGGGATACACGGCAAGACCAAAAAAAATGGAGTATAGCGACTGGGAACTTCATTGCGACATGCAAGACGGCATCGGTGACGGTACAGTGCCAACCAGCTCCGGGCAAGCCCCAGCTCGGCAATCCAAAAACGGCCAAGTTCGCGAACAACTACAAATGCGCGGCTTCGATCATGAAGGCCCGTTCCGTCATCCACATGTGCAGCTGATCACGCTGCAATGGGTTCTCAAAATCGCAGCTCAAGCGAAGCAGCCGGTATGAGATCGCTGCTTCTCGCCATAGCCATCCTCACCGCCGCAGTCGTGTGGCACGTTCAACCCTTTGCGATAAAGGAGAATGACCCAATGAACGCGCAGGTTAAAGACACCCGCACTTGGGCATTTGGCCGCCACCTGATTGACCTGCCTTCCGATTGGATCTACAGCACAGGCAGCAGAGTCGAACTGTACTACGGTCTGGATGCGGATTTCACCACAGTCGAAGTCAGAGTGCTTGGAACAGACGTTACGGCGGAGCGATTTACGGACGCGCTGAACGAACGCTCGTCGCAGATTCGGGAAGTCAGCCACAGCTCCGGCAAGTCCATGTTGAACTCCGATGTGCGGCCCAACGCCACCACGGCGCGATTGCGCTACTTCACCAATTTTCGGTTGACCGATTACCGTACCCACGAACTCCACCTTCTCGTCAACGACATCTACGTCCTCCTCAAAACCCACTCATTCAATAACGTCATGGCCCCGGCAGAAGCCAGACTCACAGCACTGGCCGAGACCATCACAACCGTGTCCGACCCAACTCGGGCCGGCCCCGGCTTCGGCCTGGGACCCATCATCATCCGCGACTGGCATGACCAGGAAGTCGGGTACCTGAGCTTTTTTCTGCCCGGTTCCAACGTCGAACTCGAAACCCGCATCACCGCGCTTCAGCCGAATGCGGCGCCTCGCATTCAAGCGCGCGCCAAAGAACAAATCAATGTTCCTCATAACCGGTTGCGCACGGGATCGCTCACGATTGCAACCATGCAGGCGGAACAGTTCGCGTTCGGATACCGGAACACCGATCACCACGCCTTTCTATTCGTGGCGGAGAATTATCGTGATCTTCCAGGATTCACCCAGCCGTCGGTCCACCTCCGTATGAGAGGCGGTGGAGCCCTGTTGGTGCCGGAGAGCGACGAAGCCCTCCATGACCTTGTCCGCTGGTCCCTTCCCCGCTTCGTTCCCAACAAGCACGCCGTGCCGCTCTGGCAACGCCCGCCTCCCCCTCCCAACGTAGACGCCACCCTGACCAACGCCGAAGCCGGCGCCGTGTGGGATGCAATGCTGGCCTCGATCCGCCTCCGTCATAACGCCGTAGCGCCCAAACCGCCATCGGCGTTTGACCGCCCTGGCAATCCCGAAAAGGCGGCGGCGGACAAGCGGGCGTTGGACGAATTTCTCAGCACCGACGACCAAGGCATGCCTTGGTCGCCGCCGGCTGACGACAACTAACGGGCTGGTTCAGCCCCTTCAACTACGCGCCGGCTTGTTCCCATGCGACACGCTCGGGGTATCGCGGAACAAGGACATATGCGTGTGCGTCGCCACCCACGGCTCACCCACGGCTTCGCGTGCGAACGAGACCGTGGCGCGGCCGACGCGGTCGAAGGGTTTGCCGTCCGGGTGATAGCCGGTGGAATCCCACACGGCCAGGCCTACGGCGAACAGGCGGTCGGGCGAGACGAAGCTTTGCACGTCGTCCAGGCGCCAGATGAAGTCGTCGATGGTGAACCAGACGTTGCGCCACTGCGTTTTCTCGGCGTGTTCGCGGCCGCTGACGAAGTTGGTGTAGGTGCCAAACGCCACGAAGTCGTCGGCGAACAGGTGGCGGGCGGCGGCGTAGTCCACGGCCTGCACGTGGTCGGACAGTTCCTTGAACCAGGCGCGCACGGCGGCGGCGTCGGCGGCGTCAACGGGGGCTAAGGCTTGCACGGACATGACGGGTTTCTCCAAAAAGGGATGAGTTAGGGTGTAGCAGGAATGGGGTCGGCAAACCAGCACGCCACGGCATGGCCAGACGCGCGGGTTTCCAGCGGCGGCGCGGCCAGACGGCAGCGCTCGGCGGCCAAGGGGCAGCGCGGGTGGTAGCGGCAGCCGGATGGCGGCGACATCGGGCTGGGCGGCTCGCCTGTGGCCACGGTGTACGCGGGCCGGGTATGGCCGCGTTCGGGTTCGGGGACGGCGGCGAGCAGCCCGCGTGTGTAGGGATGCAGCGGACGCTCGTAGATGTCGTCGCGTGCGCCGGTCTCAACCACCTGCCCCGCATACATGATGGCGATGCGGTGCGACACGTGCCGCACCACCGCCAGATCATGCGCAATCAGCAGGAAGGACAGGCCCAGCTCTTGCTGCAAGTCCTGAAACAGGTTGATGATCTGCGCGCGCACCGAGACGTCCAGCGCCGACACGGGCTCGTCCGCCACGATCAGATCGGGCCGGATGGCCAAGGCGCGGGCGATGCCCACGCGTTGGCGCTGGCCGCCCGAGAACGCATGCGGATAGCGTTCCGCCGAATCCGCTGGCAGGCCGACCTGGGCGATCAGTTCACCGACGCGGCGGCGCAAGGCGTCGCGGCCGTCGCTCCAGCCATGCACAATCAGCGGTTCGGCGATGGCGTCAAAGACGGTGTGGCGCGGGTTCAGGCTGGTGGACGGGTCCTGAAACACCAACTGCATGTGGCGGCGCAAGTCACGCAGCTGCGCGCGGCCGGCATGGGTGATGTCTTCGCCTTTGAAATGCAGCGAGCCGCCGGTGAGCGGCGTGCGCCGCAAGACGGCGCGGCCCAGCGTGGTTTTACCGGAACCGGATTCGCCGACGAGGCCGAGCGTCTCGCCACGCGCCAGTTCCAGCGATACGCCATCCACGGCGCGCGCCAGCACCGGCTTGCCAAACCAGCCGGCCGAGCGCACGGGGTAATGCACGCGCAGATCGCGCGCCTGCAACAACGGAGTCGCGTCGCTCATGACACTTGGGTCCAAACCGGAGTAAAGGGGCGCACGCAGGCCGCCACCCTGCCCTGGCCGACGTCTCGCAAGGCCGGGCGCTCGGCGCAGGCGGCGTCGGCGCCGGGGCAACGCGGGGCAAAGTCGCAATGGCGGGTGCGGTGGCGCAGGTCGGGCGGGACGCCGTCGATGGCGATCATGCGGCGGCGCGTGTCGGTCAAACGGGGTGTCGCACGCAACAGCCCTGCGGTGTAGGGATGCGCGGGCGCGGCGTACAAGGCGTCGGCGTCCGACAGTTCCACCAGCCGGCCGGCATACATGACCGCGACGCGATCGGCCACCTTGGCGACGACGCCCAGGTCGTGCGTGACCAGCAGCATCGCCAGCCCCAGCCGCTGTTTCAGCTGGGCGAGCAGCTCCAGAATCTGCGCCTGGATGGTGACGTCCAGCGCCGTCGTGGGTTCGTCGGCGATCAGAATTTGCGGATCACAGGCCAGCGCCATGGCGATCAGAATGCGTTGACGCTGGCCGCCCGAAAACTCATGGGGCAGACGGTCCAGCCGTTCGGCGGGTTTGGGAATGCCGACCTGCGCGAGCAGTTCGATGATGCGGGCGCGTCGCTGCGTGGCGGTCAACGGCGTGTGGCGCACCAGCACCTCGTCGATCTGCGTGCCGATGGTCAACAGCGGGTTCAGCGCGCTCATCGGGTCTTGAAACACCATGGCGATGCGGTTGCCGCGCAAGTCTTCCAACACGCGCGGCGGCGCGGCCAGCAGGTCTTGCCCATCGAACCGCACCTGGCCGCCCGCCACGCGGCCGGGCAAGGTGGTCAGCCCCATCAAGGCGAGCGCACAGGCGCTTTTGCCGGAACCGCTTTCACCGACGAGCGCCAGCGTTTCACCGGCATAGAGGTCAAACGACACCCCGTCGACTGCTTTGACGGTGCCGTGACGGGTCAGAAATTCGACGCTCAGGTCGCGCACGCTCAGCAAGGGAGTCGAGCTCATCGGCGCACCTTCGCAATCAGGCGGCGGGCGAAGTCTTTCTCGCGTTCGCGCGGGTCCAGCGCCAGCCGCAGGCGGCTGGCCGCTACGTTCACGATCAACACCGTCAACGCAATGGACAGCCCCGGAAACGTGGCCAGCCACCAGGCGCTGGTCAGATAGTTACGGCCATTGGCCACGTCCAGCCCCCACGACACGGCGGGCGGTTGCACGCCCACGCCCAGAAATGACAGCGCGGCCTCCGCCAACACCACCCGCGCAAACTCCAGCACCATCAAGGTGATAAGCGGTGCGGCCAGGTTGGGCAGGATGTGGCGAAACAGGATGCGCCCGGCGCGCGCGCCCGCCATCTCGGCGCTTTCTATATAGGGAAGCTGGCGCACGGACAGCACCACGCTGCGTATCTGGCGCGCATAAACCATCCAGCCGTTCAGGGCCAGCGCCAGGATCACGGTGCCGGGTCCCGGCCCAAGAATCACCAGGATGACCAGCGACAGCAACAAGCCGGGAAACGCCACGTGCACGTCTACCCAGCGCATCAGCACCGCGTCGACCCGGCCGCCAGTAAAACCCGCTATCAGACCAACCAGCACGCCAAATGATGCCGACGCCGCCACCACGGCCGCGCCGATCAGGATGGACAGGCGCGCCCCGTGCAGGATGCGGCTGAAGACGTCGCGGCCCAGATTGTCGGTGCCCAGCAGATTGGCCCATGAACCGCGCGCCTCCCAAACAGGTGGGCGCAAGCGCGCCGACAGCTTGATGGCGGCGGGGTCGTAAGGCGCCAGCCAAGGCAGCACAATCGCAACGACTGCCAGCAAGGCCAGCAATGACGCGGCCAGAATCCAGCCGCGCTGCCGGTCCGACAGCGCGTGCCAGCCGCGCGGCGCAACGGTTGCGGGGTCAGCGTCGGCCGCGCCCATCCATGCCGGAACGGTGCTCATACCGCGATCCTCCGGTCCAGCAGGCGGTACAGAATGTCCAGACAGAAATTGATGATCACGATCAGGAACGCAATGAAGAAGACAACGGCCTGCAACAGCACCAGGTCCTGGCGCTCGATGGCCTGGACGGCGGTCTGACCCAGGCCGGGCCACGCGAATACGGTTTCCACGACGACGGTATGACCGGCCAGCATGCCGGCGAACTCCCAGCCCAGCAGCGCCACCGTGGGCACGGCGGCGTTGCGCAAGGCGTGCACGAGCACGATGCGGCTCGGGCGCAGGCCCTTGGCGCGCGCGGTGCGCACGTATAGCGAATTCAGTTCATCGATCAAGGCGGATCGCAACATCATCGCAATGCGGCCCAGCGCAGGCAACGCCAAGGTCAACATGGGCAACACGCTGCTGCCCGGCGCCTCTGAGCCCGACGACGGCAACCAATTCAACGTCACGGCGAACAACAGGATCAGCAGCAAGCCCAGCCAGAACTGTGGCAACGACAAGCCGCCCAGGCTCAACAGCACCGACAAGCGATCCGCCCATTGCCCTGGCCGCAACGCCGCGATGATGCCCAGCGGCACGCCCGCCACGATGGCCACGCCCAATGCGCCCACGCACAGCGTCAGCGTGCCGGGCAGGCGTTCCAGCACGATGTCCATGGCGGGACGCTGCTGCCAGATGGAGTTGCCGAAGTCGAACAAAGCGATGTCGCGCAGATAGTGCAGGTATTGCGACCAGATCGGGCCGTCCATGCCTAGCGCCTGCGCCAGCACGGCGCGGTCGGCGGCGGAGGCGTCGACCGGCAGCATGGCTTGCACCGGGTCACCCACCAGCCGCGTCACGATGAACACGATGGTGGTCACACCCAGCACAACCAGCAGCCCCTGCATCAAGCGGCCCAGCAAGAAGCGCGGCAAGCCGCGCCCGGCATGATTATTCGACGACACGAATGTCCTTCACCGGAATCAGGCCATCGACGCGCGGCGCGAAGTCGATCCGCTTGGACAGGCCGAAGATCTCGCCGCCTTCCAGCAGGAACACCAGATAGGCTTCGTCGCGGCCAATCTTCAGCGCCTTGGAGTACAGGGCCTGGCGCTTGGCCGGGTCCGCTTCCTGGCGCGCCTGATCGATCAGGCCCTTGAGTTCGGCGTTGTCATTGGCTGCGGCCACGCCGCCATCGGCGTAGTAGGCGCTAAGCGTGCGGTCGGCGTCCAGCAACTGGTTGGAATGGCTGCTGCTGATTTGCGCTTCGGTGGGCACGCGGTTCTTGTTGATGGCGTCCAGGTATTCCGCCCAGGCCAGCACGCGGAAATTCACTTTCAGGCCGGCGGCTTCCCAATAGGCGGCAATGGTCTCGGCCAATTCCTTGTCTTTCAGCCAGCGGCCGGACGGCGCAACCAAGTCAATGGACTTGCCATATGCGCCCGCGGCCTTCAGCAGCTCGGTGGCGCGCGCCGGGTCATACGGATACGGCTGGATGCTGGCGTCATAGCCGAACCAGCCCGGGGCCAGCAACTGGCCGTGCGACACGGCCGCGTAGCCGCCGTACAAGTCCTTGGCCAAGGCTTCCTTGTCCACCGCGTAGTTCAGCGCCTGGCGCACGCGCACGTCTTTGGTCAGACCCTTCAAGGCGTTCAGCGACACAAAGGGCAAGTCGGTGCCTTGCAGCGTCACGGCCTTGGCGACCCGCTTGGTGTCTTCGGGCAACACATTGGTGATGAAGTCGAAGTCGCCCGCCCGCAGGCCCGACAAACGCGTGCCCGGCTCCGCCACGAAGCGGTAGGTGGCGCGGTCCACATTGCCCACGGACGACGGGTTCCAGTAATGGGGGTTTTTCGACAGGACGATACGTTGGCCCTTGGCCCATTCCGTCAACACATAGGGGCCGCTGCCCACGGGCTTCTGGCCCAGGCTGCCGTCGGCGGCCGCGGTGGGCGACACGATGGTCAGCCACGACAGCCGCGCGGGCAAGGCGGGGTCAGCGCCATTGGTCAGCACACGCACCGTCACGGCGTCGACTGCTTCGGCGCGCTTGATGCCCAGGAAGAACGGGCGCTGGCGCGAGGCGGTCTTGGGGTCGACGATGCGGTTGATGCTGGCGGCCACGGCGGCGGCGTCCAGCGCCTGGCCGTCACTGAATTTCAGGTTCGGGCGCAGCGTCACTTCCCAGCTGTCGGCGCCCGTCTGGCGCGGCAGCGCGGTGGCCAGTTGCGGCACCAGCTCACCCTTGGGCGTGCGCGTGATCAGCGTTTCGAAGATGTTGCGCGACACGGCGCGCTCGGAACCGTCCTGCGCCGTTTGCGGGTCGAGCGTGGACGGCTCGGTGCCCAGCGCCAGCGTGATATCGGCCGCGTGGGCGGCGGTGAAAACAGACGCGGACAGAGCCAGGCTCAAGCCCAGGTAGCGTGTACGGTTCATGCGCACTCCGGATCAAAGGACATGCGCAGCGGGGCACGATGTCGCAGTCGGTAAATAAGGAATCCGGAGTTTGCCGCGAGAAATCAGAACGTGCCGTTCTATTCATATGTCTGGGAAATGCTTGACGCGGTGGCCGACTACCGCATCAAGTCATAAGGCGAAGCACGCGATGTGCCGCCTGCACCGCCGGGCTTTCCCACGCGCGATGCGGCGTGGCCGGCCCCGCGTAAGGCTCCACCTGCACCAGCGCCGTCTGCGCGCTGGGCCCTTGCGCCAGACGCGACGTGCCGATGTCCGCCGTCAAGGTATTGGGGTTGCCGTGGCGGTCGAGGTCGCCATCCGGGTCGGACCACGCGCCGGTGGACATCACCACCACGCCCGGCATCAAGCCCGCGTCCAGCTTCACGCCCGCCAGGCACGCCCCGCGCGCATTGAATACCCGGACCACGCCGCCGTCTTGAATGCCGCGCGCGGCGGCATCGTCCGGATGCATGGCGATGGGTTCGCAGCCCTGGATCTTGGCCGAGCGCGACAACGCGGCTGGGTCCAGCTGGCTGTGCAGCCGGTGCCGCGGCTGGTTCGTCAGCAAGTGCAGCGGCCATTGCCCGGCCGCTTCCGCACCCAGCCATTCCGACGGCGCCAGCCATACAGGATGCCCCGGGCAATCGGCATAGCCAAAGCCCGCCACCACGTCCGAGGTGAGTTCGATCTTGCCCGAGGGCGTGCGCAGCCGATGCGCGTCGGGGTCGCGGCGGAAGGCTTCGAACAGCACGTACTGCGAGTCGGGCGGCGGGATTTCAGCGTGGCCGCGCGCCCAGAATTCGTCGAACGGCGGCAACACCACGCCCCGTTCGGCGCAGCCGCCCCGCATGCCTTCGTAGACGTGCCGGCACCAGCCCATTTCGTCGCGCCCGGCCGTGTACGTGTCATGAAAGCCCGCGCGCCGCGCAAGCTCGGCGAAGATATCGAAGTCGTTGCGCGCTTCGCCTTGCGGCGGCACGGCCCGGTGCATGGCGAACACATAAGGGTCGCGCGCGGAACCGCCCACGTCGCAACGCTCAAGCGAGGTCGTGGCCGGCAGCACGATATCGGCGCGGCGGGCCAGCGGCGTCCACCAGGATTCGTGCACGATCACCGTTTCCGGTTTGCGCCACGCGTCGCGCAAGCGGTTTTGGTCCTGATGATGATGAAACGGGTTTCCACCCGCCCAATAGATCAGCTTGATGTCGGGATACGTGTGGCGCGCGCCATTGAATTCATATTCGGCGCCCGGCGCCAGCAGCATGTCGGTAATGCGCGCCACCGGAATGGCCAGTTGCGCGGGGTTCTTTGGCACAGGCACTTCGGGGCCAGGCACTTGCCTGCGCGGCTGGCCAATGCTGTTCAGCGACGCGTGGCCAAACGCAAAGCCGCCACCGGGCAAGCCGATCTGACCGGCCAACGCCGCCAGACCGATCAACGCCCAATACGGCTGTTCGCCATGCTGCGCGCGCTGCAACGACCACGCCGCCGTCAACAGGCTGCGCTGCGTGGCGATGCTGCGGGCCAAGGCGACGATGGTATCCGCCGGCACGCCGCAAATCCCTGACGCCCACGCGGCGTCCTTGGCTTGCCCGTCTGCGGCGCCCGTCAGATAGCCGGCCCAGGTATCAACGCCCACGCAGTAGCGCGCCAGAAACGCCGTGTCGTGCAGCCCTTCTGCCAACAGCGTGTGCGCCATGGCCAGCATCAACGCAGTGTCGGTGTTGGGCCGGATGGGAATCCAATCGGCCGCGATGCCGTCGGGAATGTCGGCGCGCGTGGGGCTGATGACGGTGAGCCGGATGCCCGCCGCCTGCGCCCGCGCCAGCCAGCCGGGCAAGTTGTGCAGGCCCGCACCGCCAGAGGTGACCTGGCTGTTCTTGATTGGCATGCCGCCAAACGCCACGATGTGGCGCGTGTGGGCCAGCACGCTTTCCCAGTCGGTCACGTCGCCGCTGACGGGGCTGGTCGTGCCAATCACGTGCGGCAGCAGGAATTGCGCCGCGCCCCAGCTGTAGTTGCCCACCTGGTCCACGCAGCCGCCGCCCTGAAACAGGAAGCGGCGGATCAGGCTGCGCGCATGGTGCACGCGCCCGGCCGATGACCAGCCATAAGACCCGCCAAAGATGCCCGCCGGCCCGTGTTGCGCGCGCACGCGCGCCAGTTCGCCCGCGACCAGATCCAGCGCATGGTCCCAAGACACTTCAACGTATTCATCGCCTTCGCGGTCGCGGTTACCGGCAAGCCAGCCCTTGCGCACCGACGGCCGCTGAATACGTAAAGGGGAATGCAGCATCTCGGCAATCGACCCCAGCATGGGGGATGGAGACGGGTCCGGGCCAAAGGGCTCGCAGGCCACCACGCGTTGGTTTTCGACAAGCGCGGTGAAGGCGCCCCAGTGCGCCAGGGACGGGTGACGGGTGCGGCTCATGGCGCGCTCCGTTCAGAGCGCGCCGCGGTCCTGGACCAGCCTGATCCAGAACGCCGCGCCATGGCTGATGGCTTGATCATTGAAATCGTAGTTGGGCGTGTGCAAGCCGAACGACGGGCCGTTGCCGAAGAAGACGAACGCGCCGGGCTTTTCCTGGAGCATAAACGAGAAATCCTCGCCGCCCATCACCGGTTTCATATTGTCGACAACGCGGTCAACGCCAACCAAGTCACGGGCAATGCGCACCGCATGCGCCGTCTGATCCGCATGGTTCAACGTCACCGGGTAGTCGCGCAGATACGTGAGCTTGGCCGTGGCGCCGAAGGTGCCGGCGATGCCTGCGATCACTTCCTTCATGCGCGTTTGCACCGTGTCCTGAATGACCGGGTTGAAGGTGCGCACGGTACCGCGCAACTGCGCCTTCTGCGGAATCACGTTGTCGGTTTCGCCGGCATGGAACATGGTGATCGACACCACCGCGCTTTCGTGCGGATGCACATTGCGCGACACAATCGTCTGCAACGCATTCACGATCTGCGTGCCGACGATGACGGTGTCCACGCCTTCTTGCGGGCGCGACGCATGGCTGCCCCGGCCTTCGATGTCGATGGTGAAGCGGTCAGAGGCGGATGTGACCGGGCCGACGGTCGTGGAGAATTTTCCCAGCGCCAGGTTCGGCATGTTGTGCAGGCCATACACCTCGTCCACGTCAAAGCGCGTGAAGAGGCCATCGTCGATCATGGCCTTGCCGCCCGCCCCGCCCTCTTCAGCCGGTTGGAAGATGAAGACGGCGGTGCCTGCGAAGTCGCGGTCTGCCGACAAGTAGCGCGCTGCGGCCAGCAAGGTGGCGCTATGACCATCGTGGCCGCAGGCGTGCATGATGCCGGCGTGGCGCGACTTGTGTGCCACGTCGTTGGCTTCATGGATGGGCAACGCGTCCATGTCCGCACGCAGGCCAATGTTGCGTCCCGGGCCCGCGCGCCGCCCGCGCAGCACCCCCACCACGCCCGTCTTGCCGATGCCCGTTTCAACGCGGTCAAAGCCGAACGCGTGCAGCTTGTCGGCGATAAAGGCGGCGGTGCCGTGCTCTTCATAACGCAGCTCGGGCGCGGCGTGGAATCGGCGGCGCCACTCGCCGGCTTCGGCGACGACCTCGTTCAAGGTGTCTTCTGCTACTGCGTTCATGCGGGTTCCTTCAAGGGCTGCGCGCGCCGTGCCGACGCTCGGCCACGGGCGAAAACAAAGACGCGGATTATGGCAAGAAAGGCCCCCGCGCCGGGCGATCGATTCGACATATCGACATAGCAAATACGGCTAAGCGCTGCGTGTTGGCTCCTGTAGCATCGCTCGTCCTGTAAAACCTCAAGCGGTTGGTCTCATGTTCTCGTTTGGCAAGTCGGCAGTTCGTGGTGCGCTCGCAGCGGCGTTCATCCTGGGTCATCCTGCGTATGCAGGCCCGCAAGACAACACCGCCGTCGTGGCCCTGACGGAAGAAATGCCGAGCTTCGACGCGTACCTGAGCACGGCGCGCGAAGGCATCGTGGCCTCGCGCCAGCTGTACGACACACTGATCGAACGCAATCTTGCAACCGGTGAGTACGAGCCGTCGCTGGCCACCGCGTGGCGCCGCATTGACGACAAGACGTGGGAATTCGACTTGCGCCAAGGCGTCACCTTCCACAATGGCGACGCCTTCACGGCGGACGACGTCGTCTTCACCTTGCAGTACTACGCCCGCCCCGAATCGGGCGCGCGGTCGGCCAACTGGCTGGACTGGATTGCCAGCGTGGAAAAGGTGGATGACCACAAGGTGCGCATTACGTCCAAGGCGCCTTTCCCCGCAGCATTGGAATTCGTGTCCGGATCGCTGGCGATTTTCCCCAAGGCCTATTTCGAAAAGGTCGGGCAGCAGGCGTTTGGCAAGCAGCCGGTAGGCACCGGCCCCTTCAAGCTGGCCGCCGCACGCGGCAACGAATACGTGATGGAGAAGAACAAGGCCTATTTCGGCGGCGCCAAGGGCGTGGCGAAACTGGACCGCGTGACCGTGCGCGTCATCCCCGATGAAGCCACGCGCATCGCCGAAGTGATCGGCGGCAGCGTGGACTGGACGTGGAACCTGTCCGCCGACCAGATTCCGGCATTGCAGGCCGTACCGACGATCCAGGCGCAATTCGGTTCCACGCTGACCATCGCCACCATCCTGCTGGACGCGCGCGGCCGCGCCAGCGGCGAGAACAGCCCGTTGAAAGACGTGCGTGTCCGCCAGGCCATCAACCACGCCATCGACCGCAAGAAAATTGTGGAAACGCTGCTGGGCGGCGAAGGCAAGCAGTTGGCCACGCTGTGCCATCCGCTGCAATTCGGTTGCGACGAAGCGGCTGCCGTGGTCTATGACTACAACCCGGCCCGCGCCCGCGAACTGCTGGCGCAGGCCGGCTACCCCAAGGGCTTCAAGGTCAGTCTGTCGTCATTCCGTGACCGTCCGCGCGCCGAAGCCGTGAAGGCGTATCTGGCCGCCGTCGGCATCGACGCAAATCTGGAAATGCTGCAATCGCGCGCCAGCTTCAGCAAGTGGCGGGAAGGCAAGCTGGACCTTTGGTATGGCGACTGGGGTTCGTCGTCGATGTTTGACACGTCGGCCTCGCTGTCGGCCTTTTTCAACTTCAGCCCGCAAGACGGCTTCCACGACGCCGAACTGCGCGACATTCTGCAGCGCGCCGACAACGCCATCGACGAAAAAACGCGCCGCACGGAATACTCGCACGCCATCAAGCTGGCCGCCGAACGCGCCTACTTCGTGCCGATGCACACCATTGTGGTGGGCTACGCCACCGACAAGCGCCTGGCCTATCAGCCGTCGCCCGATGGCATCCCGCGCTTCTATCAGCTGGGCTGGGCCGCCAAGTAAACCGCCATGCTCTCTTTGCTTTTGCGGCGCGCCGGCTTAGGCCTGATGGTGGCGCTGACGGTTTCCTTGTTGTGTTTCGTGTTGTCGAACGTGGCGGTGGACCCCGCGCTGGCGCTGGCAGGCGACAGCGCCACCGAGGCCGACCTGCAAGCGCTGCGCGTGCGGTATGCGTTAGACAAGCCGCTGCCTGAACGCTACGCCGCGTATCTGGGGCGGCTGCTGGCGGGCGACCTGGGCACGTCGCAACTGACGGGCGAACCCGTGTCGCGCATGTTGGCGGATCGAGTGGGCGTTACCGCCCTGCTGGCGCTGACGGCCATTCTGGTGGCGCTGGCGGTGGCGGTGCCTGCTGGCGTGATGGCGGCCGCCCATCGCGGCGGCTGGACCGACCGCGTCGTGTCGTTCGTGACCGCCGTCGTGCAGGCCATGCCCAGTTTCTGGGCGGCGCTGCTGCTGATCATCTTCTTCGGCGTGAAGCTGCGCTGGCTGCCGATTTCGGGCAGCGGCACGCTGGCGCATTACGTCATGCCCACGGTCGCGCTCAGCCTGTACGCGCTACCGGCGCTCACCCGCCTGACCCGCAGCGGCATGGTGCAGGCGCTGGAATCCGACTACATCCGCACCGCGCGCGCCATGGGCCTGCCCACGCGCGTCATCCTGTTCAAGAGCGCGCTGCGCAACGCGCTGTTGCCCGTCGTGTCGCTGGGCGCGGTGCAGTTCGGTTTCATGCTGGGCGGCTCCATCGTGATTGAGTCCATCTTCGCCATCCACGGCATTGGTTATCTGGCGTGGCAGTCGATGATCCGCGCCGACATGCCCGTCATCCAGGCCGTCGTCCTGATGATTTCACTGACTTATATTGTGTTGACCTTTCTGTCTGATGTACTGAACACCCTGCTAGACCCCCGGCTGAAGCGGGCGGCCTCGTGATGCCGCGCCGACTGGGGTTTTATTGCGGCGTGGCCATCATCGCCGCGCTGGCGCTGATTGCCGTGTTCGGGCCGATGCTGCTGCCGAATGATCCGTTCACGCAGTCATTGGGCCAGCGCTTGGCGCAACCGTTCTGGCACGACAAGACCTTGCCCGCGCACTGGTTGGGCACGGATCAGCTGGGCCGTGATTATCTGGCGCGGCTGGTCTATGGCGCCCGGATCTCGCTGGCGATCGGTTTTGCGGTGGTGCTGGTGTCGGGCTTCATCGGCATTACCTTGGGGCTGATTGCGGGCTATGCGGGCGGCGTGGCGGATGCCGTCATCAGCTTCATCATCAACACGCGTATCAGCATGCCCATCGTGCTGGCGGCGCTGGCCATTGTGTCGGTGACGGGCAATTCGCTCACCACCGTGATTCTGGTGCTGGGCCTGTTGCTGTGGGATCACTTTGCGGTGGTGGCGCGCAGTGCGGCCATGCAGTTACGCAACGCCGACTACGTGACGGCCGCGCGCGCCATGGGGTGCACGCACTGGCACATCCTGGTGCGCGAAATTCTGCCGAACATCCGCGGGCCGCTGCTGGTGATCGCCACCGTGGAAATGGCGCACGCCATTCTGGTTGAGGCCGCGCTGTCCTTTCTGGGGCTGGGCGTGCCGGCCCCCTATCCGTCTTGGGGGCTGATGCTGTCCGAAGCCAAGTCATTCATGTTCTTCAGCCCCTGGCTGATCGCGCTGCCCGGCGCGGCGCTGTTACTGCTGGTGCTGGGCATCAACCTGACGGGCGACGGCCTGCGCACGCGGCGGGAATCATGATGACGGCTTCCCACACTGCGCCCGTGCTGGATGTGCGGGACCTGCGCATTTCCCTTCCCACCCGCGCGGGGCTGCTGCAAGCGGTACGCGGCATTGACCTGCGCATTGAACGCGGCGCAACGCTGGGGCTGGTTGGCGAAAGCGGCTGCGGCAAATCACTGACGGCGTTGAGCCTATTGCGGCTGCTGCCGCGCGGCGCGCGCGTCGACGCCCAACGCATGACGTTTGATGGCGTGGACCTGCTCACCGCCCGCGACCGCCAGATGAATGCGTTGCGCGGCGACCGCATCGCCATGGTGTTCCAGGAACCCATGACGGCGTTGAACCCCACGTTCACCATCGGCCAACAGCTGATGACCGTGTACCGCAGCCATCGCGCGGATGGCGCGGCGGCTGCGCGTACACGTGCGCTGCATCTGCTGGAGCGCGTCGGCATTTCCAATGGCCCCGCGCGCCTGGACCAGTACCCGCACGAACTGTCTGGCGGCATGCGCCAGCGTGTTCTGATCGCGATGGCCTTGATGTGCGAGCCGGAGCTGATCATCGCCGACGAACCCACGACCGCGCTGGACGTCACCATTCAGAAGCAGATCCTGGAATTGCTGAAGACGCTGCAACAGGAAATGGGCCTGGCCGTGTTGCTGATTACGCACGACCTGGGCGTGGTGTCGCACTACACGGACGATGTGTCGGTGATGTACGCCGGCCAGATCGTGGAATCCGGCCCCACGGCGCAGGTGCTGTCGGCCCCTGCGCATCCGTACACGCAGGGCTTGCTGGACAGCATTCCGCAAGTGACGCGGCGGGTCTCGTCCGAACGCCTGGCCATCATTCCCGGCGTGGTGCCGACGCTGACGCAAACGCCGGACGCCTGTGTATTCGCGCCCCGCTGCCGTCACGCAGCTGACCTCTGCGCCGGGCCGCCGCCCATGCTGACCGCTTATGACAGCCAGCGCCTGCGCCGCTGCCATGCTCCCTTCGAGGCGCGCCCATGACCACGACCGCCCTGGTTCGGGCTGACGCCCTGACCCGCCGCTACACCCGCCGCACCGCCTTCTGGAAGCCGGCCGACGTCCACACTGCGCTGGACGCCGTGTCGGTCCACATCAACGCGGGCGAAGCGGTGGGCATTGTGGGGGAATCGGGTTCTGGAAAAAGCACGCTGGCGAAACTCCTGCTGGGTCTGGACGCACCCAGCGCGGGCGCTGTCCAGCTCGGTGGCGAGCCGATTGCCGGCTTGTCGCGCCAGCAAATCGCCCGCATCGTGCAGCCGGTGTTTCAAGACCCGTATGGCTCGCTGAACCCCAGCTACACGGTCGAACGCCTGCTCGCCCTGCCGCTGCGGCTGCGTGCGGGCCGGGGCGAATCCGTGAACCTTGCCACCGAAACCACCCGGCTGCTGGATCAAGTGGGCCTGCCTGCCCGCACGCGCGGCGCGTATCCGCATGCGCTGTCGGGCGGCCAGCGACAACGCGTCGCCATCGCCCGCGCACTGGCGTTGCGGCCGCCGCTGCTGATTTGCGATGAACCGACCTCGGCGCTGGATGTGTCGGTGCAGGCGCAGATTCTGAACCTGCTGCAAGACTTGCGGCGGGACTTGGGTTTGGCCTTGCTGTTGATCAGCCACAACCTGGGCGTCGTCGGCCATATGGTGGACCGGCTGTACGTGCTGCAACAAGGCAAAGTGGTGGAAGCCGGCACGACGGCGCAAGTCTTCGATGCGCCGCAACACCCGTATACGCAGCGGCTGTTTGCATCCGTGCTTGAGGTGAAGCTACCGGGGCAACGCCGCGCAGTGTAAGTGCAGCGCGTAGCTCAGCAGGTCTGCCGCATAGCAGTCGCACGCGGCGACTTCCAGGCCCACCCGGTCCAGGATGGCGATATGCCCACGGTGGTACGCAATCAGTTTGCGTTGCTGCAAGGCCGAGGCGGCCACGGTGACGCCCACCCGGCGCACGCCCAGCATGTGCGCCAGATACTCGTGCGTCAGGTGGAAGTGGTCGGCGTGCGCGCGGTCTTGCGTCATCAGCAGCCAACGCGCCAGCCGGCCTTCGACCAGATGGGAATGCATGCACGCCGCGGCCTGGGCCAGCTGCTGCAAGGTCACCCCGGTGTAGCGATTGATCAATTCACGCAACGCGTTGCTGGCCGCCATTTCGTGGCGGAAGCGATCGGACGGCATCCGCAGCGCCACGCCGCTGCCCTGCACCACCGCGCGCAGTTGCGAGACATTGATTCCCAAGGCCACGTCCACGCTCCACATGCCCTCGTTGCCGATCAGGCCGACTTCCAGCGCCACCCCGCGCTTGGGCGGCAGGATCAGCGAGATATAGCTGCCCGCCGGGAAATAGACATCCGCCATCTGCCCGCCGGGCTGCAACAGGCATTGGCCAAATTCCAGCTCAACGCGCTCGAACCGATCCAGCAAGGGCGTCCGTTCGGCCTCTGGCAACGCATCAAGCAGCCGATTGGACACGCCTTCAGGCATGGGTGGGAGGTGCGGCACATTCTGCTCCAGGTTCCGGATTCCAGGTCAGGCGCGCATCACGTCAGCGCTTGGCCAAGCAGGCGTTCGTATTCTTGGCGGACGACGGTATAGCACTCGCACACGCGAGCCTCCAGGCCGGGCCGGTCGGTGACGGCGATGTGGCCTCGCCGGTATCGGATCAGGCCCGCTTCCTGCAAATGCCCGGCCGCTTCCGTCACGCCTTCCCGGCGCACACCCAACATGTTGGCGATGAGTTCCTGCGTCATGATGATTTCGTTTGAACGCAGCCGGTCCAGGCTCAGCAGCAACCACCGGCAAAGCTGCTGGTCCAGCGAGTGATGCCGGTTGCAGACGGCGGTCTGCGCCATTTGCGTCAACAGCGCCTGCGTGTAGCGCAACAGCAGATGCTGCATGGGGCCGCCGCGATAGAACTCGTCTTTCAGCACCTGCCCCTTCAGTTGGTAGGCCGACCCGGCGCTTTGCACGATGGCGCGGCTGGGCGTGGTTTCGCCGCCCATGAACAACGAGATACCGACAATGCCCTCGTTACCGACCACGGCGATTTCGGTGGATGCGCCGTCTTCCATCACGCACAACAGCGACACAATGCAGTCGATGGGAAAGCAAACATGGCGCATGCGTCCGCCCGGTTCGTACAGCGCCTTGCCCAGCGGCATGGCGACCCGTTCAAGCTGCGGGAACAGGCGATCCATTTCATCAGGCGGCAACGCCGCCAGCAGATGATTCTGGGTGGGATGGTGGGTGTCAGGCATGATGGCTCCCTGCAACAAGCCTCATTGCAGCGCCCCGATGCTCGGGACGCCATCCGAAGGGGCTCCGATAGGCCTTACCCGCTCGGCAGGGGTAATCGGCAAGCGCTATGTGCGCTACCGAACGGAGTCATCCCAGGGTAGCGCACTCTTGGCGCGCCATCCCTCCCCCCTCCTCCTCATCCCTTTAGCCAAGACGGGCGTCCAGGGCTTTCTGCATCAGCGTGCGGGTGGAGCTGTCGTGGTTTTGCATGCCGGTGGTGCCCGCTTCAAGCTCCTGGACAATACGCAAGGCCAGCGTCTTGCCCAATTCCACGCCCCATTGATCGAACGAATCGATGTTCCAGATGACGCCTTGGGTAAAGGCGCTGTGCTCATACAGCGCGACCAGCGCGCCCAGCGTGCGCGGCGTCAGCCGCTTGGCCAACAGGGTGTTGCTGGGACGGTTGCCGGCCACGTGGCGGTGCCGCGCCGCCGGGGCCGCTTCACCGCCGTCGGCCACGGGTTGGCCAAACGCCAGCGCCTCGGCCTGCGCAAACATATTGGCCAGCAGCGCGTCATGCTGCCGGGGTGAGGCCGCAAGCGGCGTCAGAAATCCGATGAAGTCGCACGGCACGCACTGGCTGCCCTGATGCAGCAGCTGGTGAAATGAATGCTGGCCGTTCGTACCGCTCGCGCCCCAATACACCGGGCTGGTGTGCCCCGCGACATCGGCCCCGTCCTGCGTGACGGATTTACCGTTGCTCTCCATCATCAATTGCTGCACGTACGACGGAAAACGACGCAGAAAGTGGTCGTAAGGCAGGATAGCGACGGTTCGCGCGTCCAGGAAATTGTTGTTCCACACGCTCAGCAGCGCGTGCATGACGGGCAGGTTCCGCGCAAGCGGCGCATCGTGAAAGTGCATATCCATCTGATGACAGCCGGCCAGCATGTCATCAAAACCCTCGGGCCCGATCGCGGCCATCAGCGTAAAGCCCATGGCTGAGCACAGCGAGAAACGTCCGTTGACCCAGTCCCAGATGTCGAACACCCGAAAAGGCGCGATTCCCTCTTGAATGGCCGCGCCCGGGTTGCCGGTGACGGCCAGGAAGTGGGCCGCCACAGCGGATTCGTCGTGCATGCTTTCCCGGCACCAGGTGCGCGCGGCGGCCGCGTTGTAGCGGGTTTCGGCGGTGTGCCATGACTTTGAACACAGGACGAACAGGGTTTCGCGCGCATCCAGATCGTGCGTCGCCTGCTGGAAATCCGCCCCGTCCATGTTGGATACGAAGCGGATATTCAGGCCGGGTTGCGCGTAGTGCTGCAACGCGGCGCAAGCCATCTCCACACCGATGGCCGACCCGCCAATCCCCACGTTGACGATGTTGCGGATGGGTTTACCCGTGCCGCCCAGGCAGGTTCCGGCGCGCACGGCGTTGGCCCACTCGGCCATCCGGTTGCGCACCCGCTGCACGGCAGGCGCGACTTCCCGGCCATCGATCTGCATGCTGGCGCCCGCGGGCAGCCGCAGCGCGGTGTGCAGTGCGGACCGGTGTTCACTGACATTGATGGCCTCGCCGTTGAACATGGCGTCAATGCGCGCCCGCACGCCGCGTTCGGTGGCCAGCTCTACCAGCCATTGCAGGGTCGCGGGGGTGACGCGTTGTTTGGAGTAATCCAGATACCATCCGGCCGCTTCCAGCGTCAGCCGCTCTCCCCGGTTGGCGTCTTCAAGGAACAAGGCGCGTAGATGCATGGCGCGCATCGCATCCGCCTCGCCCAACAGCGCCGCCCAAGGGGGACCCGCAGGGGTCGCCGGGCTCGTTGCGGCGTCGCCCTGACCCGCTGATGCTTGTCTGTCCATGGCCTGCGCACCTCCATTCCGGCCTGCCTGCGTCGCGACGTTGCGCCCGCGCCTAGCCGGGGTTTGGGTCGGTTATGTCACAAGCGGCGCACGCCGTCCGTGCGGTAACGCACAGAGCTCGCGCGCGCGCATGGTCACTCTATGGAGGGGACGCCGCCCGCCCGGGCGGCGCGCTGCCCCGACGGAATCCCCATGGCCACGTATCGATGAAACCCATAGATTGGCCCTCGCTAGAGGCCGCCCCCGAGTGGATAGACTTGTTCGCCCGCAGCAAGCCCACGCTTAGCGCCGCCAAGAGCGAACCGCCCTTGCGCGCCGAACTGTTCAACGCCGCGCAAATGGAAGCGCACGGCCAGGCGCTGGCGCACGAGCACGTGGTGGGCGCCTTCAGCGGGCAAGACAAGTTGCTGCCTCGCCTGACCGAAAACCAGACCTTGCTGGGCGAAGCCTGCGCGCTGCTGATGGAATCCATGCAGCAAAGCCGCCAGATCACGCCCGCCGATGAATGGCTGCTGGACAACTTCTACCTGATCGAAGAGCAGATCCGGCTGGCCAAGCGCCATCTGCCCAAGGGCTACAGCCGCAGCCTGCCCAAGCTGTCAGCGGGGCCGTCACAGGGCTTGCCGCGCGCCTACGACATTGCGTTGGAAATGATCTCGCATAGCGATGCGCGGATCGATGCCGCGGGCATCAACGCATTCGTTAGCGCCTATCAGACGGTGGCGCCGCTGCAATTGGGCGAACTGTGGGCCATCCCCATCATGATGCGGCTGGCCCTGATCGAGAACCTGCGCCGCGTGGCCATCCGCCTGGCCTACGCCAATATGAACCGCGGGCTGGCCGACACCTGGGCCGACGCCATGCGCAAAGCGGCCGAAGAAGACCCCACCAGCCTGATCCTGGTCATCGCCAACATGGCGCGTTCGAATCCGCCCATCGACGGCGCCTTCGTGGCGGAACTGTCCCGGCGGCTGCAAGGGCACGGCCCCGCGCTGGCGCTGCCCTTGACGTGGTTCGAGCAGCGCCTGGCGCAGTCGAACCTGACCATCGAGTACGTGGTGGTGGCGGAAAACCAGCAACAGGCGGCGGACCAGGTCTCCATCAGCAACAGCATTGGCAGCCTGCGCGCGCTATCGACGACAAACTGGAACGAATTTGTTGAAGACGTGAGCCTGGTGGAACGCACGCTGCGCCAGGACCCCGCCGGCGTCTATGCCGACATGGACTTTTCCACGCGGGATCGCTACCGGCACCGCGTGGAGCGCCTGTCCCAGGCTTCCCCCCATACCGAGATCGACATCGCCGAGCTGGCGATTGCGCTGGCGTCAGCGGCGGCCAGTGACCCCAGCCCCGACGCCGATCCTCGCCGCGCGCACGTTGGCTTCTACCTGACGGATCAGGGGCAGCGCGAACTCGTGCAGCAGGCGGCCGTGAGACAGAGCCTGCGTGCGCAGTTGGCGCGCCTGTCTCCCGCTTGCGCGCTGGCCGGCTACGCGGGCGCCATCGTCCTGCTCACCGCCACCGCCAGCGCAATATTGGTGGGTATCGCACACGCGGCGGGCGTCGGCCCGTGGGCATTGGCGGCGCTTGCGGTGTTGTCGGTGGTGGCGACCAGCCATCTGGCCGTGGCCATCGTCAACTGGGCGCTGACCTGGCTCGTGCGGCCGCTACGGCTGCCGCGCATGGACTACGCCAAACGCATTCCGGACGACGCGCGTTGTCTGGTCGCGGTGCCGTCCATGCTGATCGAACCCGATGACGGCGAACAACTGAGCGAAGCCCTGGAGATCCGCTTTCTGGCCAACCCCGGAGACAATCTCAGCTTTTGCCTGCTGACGGATTTCGCCGACGCGCAGACCGAACATCAGCCCGCCGATGCCTTGCTGCTGGAACGCGCCAAAGCGCACATCCAGGCGCTGAACCACAAGTACCGGCAGTTGGGCCGTAGCCCGTTCTTTCTGCTGCATCGGCCGCGCCGCTGGAACGAGCGGGAACAGGTCTGGATGGGCCACGAACGCAAACGCGGCAAGCTTGCCGACCTGAACGGGCTGCTGCGCGGTCAGGGCGAAGGTGCGTTTTCCTGCCTGGTGGGCGATCTGACATGGCTGCCCAGCGTGAAGTACGTCATTACGCTGGACACCGATACCGATCTGCCCCGCGAGAGCGCGTGGAAGCTGGTGGGCACGATGGCGCATCCGCTGAATCAGCCTCGGTTCGATGCGGCCCGGCAACGGGTCACGCGCGGCTACGGCATCCTGCAACCGCGCGTGGCGGTTCGCCTGGCCGACCTGAGCGGCTCCGCCTATGCACGCCTGCATGGCGGGGACGCCGGCATTGATCCCTACACAAACACGGTGTCTGACGTCTATCAGGACATCTTCAAGGAAGGCTCCTTTATCGGTAAGGGCATCTATGAAGTGGACGCGTTCGAAGCGGCGCTGAAAGACCGCTTCCCCGACAACCGGGTGCTTAGCCACGACCTGCTTGAAGGTTGCTACGCGCGCTCGGGTTTGCTCAGTGATGTGCAACTGTTTGAAGGCCACCCTGCGCGCTACGCGTCAGACGTCAGCCGCCGCCACCGCTGGATACGCGGCGACTGGCAACTGCTGGGCTGGCTGTTCGGCCGCCCGCCTGCGACACCCGGCGCGCCTGCCAGCCAGCCGCTGCCGTGGCTGGCCCGCTGCAAGATCCTGGACAATCTGCGGCGCAGTCTGGTCGCCCCTTGCCTGGTGCTGCTGATGGCGCTGGGCTGGACGCTGCTGCCCTATCCGTGGTTGTGGACCACCGCCAGCCTGATGGTGCTGTTTCTGCCGGGCTTGTTCGCGTCGGCGATGGGCGCCGTGCGTAAAGAAGAAGACGTAGTGCTGGCGCAGCATCTGGCCGGCTGGGTGCCCTCGATCTTGCAGCAGCTTGCGCGCACCGCCTTTGCGCTTGCCTGCCTGGCTCACGAAGCGCTGTACAGCCTGGACGCCATCTTGCGCACCCTGTACCGGCTCACGGTATCGGGCCGGCGCCTGCTGGAATGGAAGCCGTCCAGCGTCACCAACCGCGAAGGCACCACGCGGGCCGGACCCCTGCTGTTGTCCATCTGGGGCTCGCCGCTGCTTGCGCTGGCGATCGGCGCCTGCGTCATGCGGTGGAATCCGTCCGCCTGGCCTGCCGCGTTGCCGGTGCTGGCGCTGTGGGCGTTGATGCCGCTGATCGCCCGGCGCCTGAGCCGGCCTCCTGCCGTGGCGAAAGCGGTGTTGGCGCCCGCGCAGGAACAATTCCTGCGGCTGCTGGCGCGCAAGACCTGGTCCTTTTTCGACGGCCACGGTGGCGCCGAAGACAACTGGCTGATCCCGGACAACGTCCAGGACCGCCCGGCGCCCACCACTGCGCATCGCACCTCGCCCACCAACCTGGGCCTGGCCCTGCTGGCCAACCTGGCCGCCTACGACTTCGGCTACCTGCAAGCCAGCCGGCTGCTTGAACGCACGCAGGCAACGCTGGGCACCATGGCGACGCTGGACCGCTACCTGGGCCACTTCTATAACTGGTACGACACCCTGACGCTCAAACCGCTGAACCCGCTTTACATCTCTACGGTAGACAGCGGCAATCTGGCGGGTCACCTGCTGACGCTGCGGCCGGGACTGCTGGCGCTGGCCCAGGCGCCGATTCTGCATCCGCGCACCTTCGATGGCCTGGCCGACGCGCTGGGCGTGCTGCGCGAACATGTCGCCGCCGACCGCCATACGCCGTTGGACCGGATGGATCAGGCCTTGAAGGCGCTGCACGGTTCAAAAACCTTGGCCCAGGCCAAACAAGGCATCGAACGCGTGCGCGAACTGGCCTACGGGCTGCTCGACAGCTACGCCGGCCCCGCCCAGGCCGAAGCCCTGTGGCACTGCCAGGCCCTGCTGCGCCAATGCGAAGAAGCGCGCGACGAGCTGGCGCTGTTCACGCCGTGGCGGGACGCGCCCGCAGGCGTCTCGTGGGGCGGCCTGGCCGCCTTGCAGGCCATCCCCACGTTGCAGCAAGTGGCCAGCCTGCGCGCCACGCTGCTACCGGCGCTGCGAGCGCGCCTGGCCGCAGAAGACACGTCCGATGGCGAGCGCCTTTGGCTGCTGGAAACCGAACAGGCCGTGGCCATGGCGGGCGAACGCGCCGCCGAACGGTGCGCGGTGCTTGAGCGGCTGGCCGCCACCGCGGCCGAGATGGCCGTGGCGGAATATGGTTTTCTGTACGACAAGGGCAGCCGCCTGCTGGCCATCGGCTACAACCTGACGGAACGCCGGCGCGACGAAGGCCTGTACGACCTGCTCGCCTCCGAGGCGCGGCTATGCAGTTTCGTGGCCATCGCCCAAGGCCAGTTGCCCCAGGAAACCTGGTTCGCGCTGGGCCGGCAGCTGAACAACTCTCCGGGCGGCCCTGTGCTGCTGTCCTGGAGCGGGTCGATGTTCGAATACCTGATGCCCCGGCTTGTCATGCCGTCCTACCCGCACACGCTGCTGGACCAGACCTGCCAGTCCGCCGTGCGCGCGCAGATCGAATACGGCGACAAGCTGGGCATTCCGTGGGGCATGTCCGAAAGCGCCTACCACCTGTTCGACGCCGCCATGAACTACCAGTACCGCGCGTTCGGCGTGCCCGGCCTGGGGCTCAAGCGCGGCTTGGCCGATGATGTTGTCGTCGCCCCCTATGCGTCGATGCTGGCGCTGATGGTGGCGCCGGATGCCGCCTGCCGCAACCTGCAACGCCTGGCCAAAGACAAAGTGCTTGGCCGCTATGGCCTGTACGAAGCCGTCGACTACACCGCGCGCCGCCAGCCGCCCGGCAAAAGCAGCACCATCATCTATGCCTACATGGCCCATCACCAGGGCATGGGCTTTCTGTCTATGGCAAGCGTGTTGCTGGGGCGCACGATGCAGGCGCGCTTCGAAGCGGACCCCTCGTTTCAGGCCACGATGCTGCTGCTGCAAGAGCGCGTGCCACGGGCGGCGGCGGCCCACTCCAAGGGAGCGGAGCTTGCGGTCATCCGCAGCACGCCCGCAGGGCAAAACGAAGTGTCCGTGCGCGTGCTGGATACCGCCGACACGCCCATCCCCGAAGTGCAGTTGCTGTCCAACGGCCGGTATCACGTCATGGTCACCAACAGCGGCGCGGGCTCCAGCCGCTGGAAAGACCTGGCCGTCACACGGTGGCGCGAAGACAGCACCTGCGACAACTGGGGCACCTTTTGCTATCTGCGCGACACCGTCAGTGGCAAGCTCTGGTCCACGGCTTTCCAACCGACCCTGACACGGCCCGATCACTACGAAGTCATCTTTTCGGAAGGCCGCGCGGAGTTCAAGCGCACCGACCACGAGATCGACACGCACACCGAAATCGTCGTTTCCCCGGAAGACGATATTGAATTGCGGCGCGTCCACCTGACCAACCGCAGCCGTGAAACGCGCACGCTGGAAGTCACCTGCTATACCGAAATCGTCATCGCGCCCGCCATGGCCGACGAACTGCACCCCGCCTTCAGCAACCTGTTTGTTCAAACTGAAATTCTGCCGGCCGAGCGCGCCATTCTGAGCACCCGGCGCGCCCGCAATCCGGCCGATAGCCCGCCGTGGATGTTCCAGTTGCTGGCGATCCATGGCGGCAAGCCCGGTGACGCGTCCTATGAAACGGACCGCGCGGTGTTCCTGGGCCGCGGCCGCTCCACCGCCAACCCGCGGGCCATGGACGCAAGCGGCCCGCTGTCGGGCAGCGAAGGGCCGGTGCTGGAGCCGGTATCCGCCATCCGCTGCGCCATCACGTTGCAACCGGAACAAACCGTCGTGGTTGATCTGGTGCAAGGCGTGGGCGACAGCCGCAGCGCGTGTACCCATTTGATCAGCAAGTATCAAGACCGCCACCTGGCCGACCGTGCGCTGGAACTGGCATGGACGCACGCCCAGGTCATCGTGCGGCAGTTGAACGCAACCGAGGCCGATGCGCAGTTGTACGCCCGCCTGGCCAACGCCATCGTCTATCAGAACCCCGCGCTGCGCGCCGACGCCGCCACGCTGCTGAAGAACCGCCGCGGGCAATCAGGGCTGTGGGGCTACGCGATCTCGGGCGATTTGCCCATTGTGCTGTTGCGCATCAAGGACCCGGCCAACTTTGAGCTGGTCCGTCAATTGGTGCAGGCGCACGCCTACTGGCGGCAAAAAGGCGTGGCGGTGGACCTGGTGATCTGGAACGAAGACACGGGCAGCTACCGTCAAGCCCTGCAAGACCGCATGATGGGCTTGATATCCGCCGGGGTGGAGTCGCACATCATCGACCGTCCGGGCGGTATTTTTGTGCGGCCGGGAGATCAGATTTCGGAAGAAGACCGGACGCTGCTGCTGGCCGTCTCGCGGGTGTCGCTCAGCGATGCGTTGGGGTCCTTGTCGAACCAGGTCAACCGCCTGGCATTGCCCGAAAGCCGTGTCGCGCCCCTGGTTACGTCAACACCGCCCTTGCCGCCCAGCGCCTATGTCCCGCCTGCTGCGGCCCCCGCGGATCTGCTGCACGGCAACGGGCTGGGAGGCTTCACGCCCGACGGCGAGGAATACGTCATCACCACGTCGGACGATCAGCGCACGCCCGCCCCCTGGGTCAACGTCATCGCCAATGCTCAGTTCGGCACCGTGGTGTCCGAAAGCGGACAAGCCTACAGCTGGAGCGGCAACGCGCATGAATTCCGGCTGACCCCCTGGCGCAACGACGCCGTCACTGACGTCTGCGGCGAAGCCTTCTACCTGCGCGACGAGATCAGCGGCCACGTCTGGTCGGCCGCGCCTTATCCCGCAGGCGGCGCAGCGGCCTATGTCACCCGCCATGGCTTTGGCTACACGGTATTCGAGCACGTGGAAGACGGTATCGAATCCCGGCTGTGCGTGCATGTGGCCCTGGAGGCGCCAGTGAAGTTTTATTCCCTGACCGTGCGCAACCGCTCAGGGCGACGCCGCCGCTTGTCGGTCACGGGGTATGTGGAATGGGTGCTGGGCGACCTGCGCTCCAAGTCGGCCATGCACGTCACGACCGAAGTCGATGCGCAGACCGGCGCACTGTTTGCCCGCAATAGCTTCAACACCGACTTCGCGCGGCACGTAGCGTTCTTCGACACCAGCAGCGCCGTGCGCAGCGTCACCGGCGACCGCAAGGAATTCATCGGCCGCAACGGCACGCTGCGGCACCCGCAAGCGCTGCGCCGCAGCGTCTTGTCCGGACGCACCGGCGCCGCGCTGGACCCGTGCGCCGCCATCCAGGTTCCCGTCACGCTGGATGAGGGCGAAGAAGAACAGGTGGTCTTCCATTTGGGCGCGTCGCCGCAAGGCAAGGAACATGCAAGCGAACTCGTGCGCCGCTACCGCGAGGCCGGCGCGGCGGCCAACGAACTGCAAGCCGTCCGCCAGTATTGGCGCGACACGCTGGGCGTTGTGCGCATCCAGACGCCCGACGCCGCCTTGAACACGCTGGCCAACGGCTGGCTGCTCTATCAAACCCTGGCATGCCGCATGTGGGCACGCAGCGGGCACTATCAGTCGGGCGGCGCGTATGGCTTCCGAGACCAGTTGCAAGACGTGATGGCGCTGGCCACGGCACGCCCGGAACTGACGCGCGAACACCTGTTGCGCAGCGCGGCCCGCCAATTCGTCCAGGGTGACGTGCTGCATTGGTGGCATCCGCCCTCCAATCGCGGCGTGCGCACGCGGTGCTCTGACGATTACCTGTGGCTGCCGTTCGCCGTCAGCCACTATGTCGAACTCACGGGCGATATGGGCGTGCTGACGGAAGACGTGGGCTTTATCGAAGGCCGCGCGCTCAACCCGGGCGAATCGTCCAACTACGATCACCCCAAGCCGTCCCGCGAATCCGCCACACTTTACGCCCATTGCACACGCGCCCTGAACCACGCCTTGAGCCAATTTGGCATGCATGGTTTGCCCCTGATCGGGTCTTGCGACTGGAACGACGGCATGGACAAAGTCGGCGATGCGGGCCGCGGTGTCAGCGTCTGGCTGGGATTCTTCCTGCATGACACCCTGAACCGCTTTGCCCGGGTTGCACGCGCGCACGCCGACCTGCCGTTCGCCGCCTATTGCGAATCCGTGGCGCGCCAACTGGCGCTGGACCTGGAGCAAGCCGGCTGGGACGGCCAGTGGTATCGCCGGGCGTATTTCGACGACGGCACGCCGCTAGGCTCGGCGCAGAACCTGGAATGCCAGATCGATTCCATTTCGCAAAGCTGGGCGGTGCTGTCCGGCGTGGCCCCGCCGGAGCGCGCGCAGTCCGCCATGCAGGCGGTGGCCAACCGGCTGGTCGATGACAAGCTTGGCCTCATCCGGCTGCTGACGCCCTCGTTTGACACCGCCCCGATGAACCCGGGCTACATCCGAGGCTATGTGCCGGGCGTGCGCGAAAACGGCGGCCAGTACACCCATGCCGCCATCTGGACCGCCATGGCCTTCTGCACCTTGCGCGACGAGGCCCGCGTTGGGTCGCTTCTGCACATGCTGAACCCCATCCACCATGCAGACTCGCCAGCGGCCGCCGCGCGCTACAAGGTCGAACCCTACGTCATGGCCGCCGACATCTACACCACGCCCGGACAGTTGGGCCGAGGGGGCTGGACCTGGTACACGGGCTCTTCCGGGCTGATGTACCGGCTGATCCTTGAGTCTGTGCTGGGGATGCGGCTGCGCGCCGGCACGCTCAGCTTCTTGCCCTGCCTGCCCAGCGACTGGAACACGTTCACGCTCAGCTACCGGCACGGCCGCTCCACCTATACAGTGACCGCGCAACGGGGCGATGGCGAAGGCGATGGCGCCGCGCGCGTCACGCTGGATGGGGTGATCCAGGAAGACGGCATCATCACGCTGGAAGACGATGGCCAACATCGGCAAGTCCATATCGAGCTTCCGCGCGTGCAGACTCGGCTGCTGGCTGAACATGGCTAGTGGTTTTCCCTGAAAACGGCCGAAAAGAAGCACTTCCTGATTCCCAAGCCCCACGCCGTCCGGTACATTTCGTCCAGTGGCCTGACCACTGGACCATCAGGCAGCCGAACAGAAATCAGGGCCTTGCCCCGTCGCAGAAGACATCCCCGCCCCAGACCTATTACCCTCTAGCCCCCGAACCCTTCAACGCATCCCACGATGACTTCCCTTCAGGCCGTAGCCTCGACCCGCCTTTACCGCATGATTGCCGACCAGATCGCCGCGCGCATCAAGGCTGGCGACTTTCCCGCAGGCGGCCGTTTGCCCGCCGAGCGCGAGCTGGCCGAGCAACTGCAAGTGAGCCGGGCGTCGGTGCGCGAGGCCCTGATTGCGCTGGAAATCGAAGGCTATGTGGATGTGCGCGTGGGCACCGGCGTCTTTGTCTGCCCGCCGCGTGAAGATGGCAAGTACCAGGAAGCCGCGCAGGCCGTGGCGGCCGACAGCGTCGAAGCTACCGACATCGGCCCCTTCGACCTGCTGGAAACGCGGCTGCTGATCGAACCCGAATGCGCCGCGCTGGCCGCGCAAAAGGCCTCGCCCGCGCAAATTGCCGCTATTCGCGCTGCGCACGACGGCATGTCGCTGACCGAATCGCCCAGCGTGCACGACCGCGCGTTCCATAGCGCCATTGGCGCGGCTTGCGGCAACGCCGCGCTGGCCGCCGCCATTTCGCACATCTGGCACTTGAGCACATTGAGCCCGGTGTTTCACCGGCTGGAAGAACACTTCGTGACCACCAAGGTGTGGAGCGAAGCGCAGAAAGAACACGAACGCATCCTCGCGGCCATCGTCGACCGCGATCCCATCCGCGCCCGCCACGCCATGCACGACCACCTGGTCGGCATCCTGGCGCGCTTGCGCGAAGACTTCGGCAACGTTGGGATTCGATGATTTGATGACCCGCTAACGTCAACGGCCTGACGCCCAGGCCGCCCCCCTTACCGACCGTGTGCATGCACCGCCGGCGCGAAAAGCGCTGCTTGCGGCAAGGGGATCGGCTTGTCTGTTGAAACGCGAATTTGCAAGACCATGCAAGACCCGCAAGACCAGTACGTCCAATAAGACCCGTACTACCCGTAGTCCAAATACTTAAAACATATCAAGGTGAAAACATGCAGCTGACCCGTACCGTGAAGCTAGTGAGCGCGGCGCTATTGGCGCTAGGCGCCCATGCCGCCCAGGCCAACAAGGCTGACAACTCCCTCAACATCGCCTTCGACGCGGCGCCCGCCACGCTGGACGCGTACAAGGAATCGGACCGTCCCGGCCTGGCGCTGGCGCGCATGGTCTTCTCGGGGCTGCTGCAAAAGAATCAGGACACGGGCGAGTTCGGCCCGGCCATCGCCACGGGCTACAAGTTCGTGGACGACACCACCATTGAACTGCCCATCCGCCGCGATGTGAAGTTTCACGACGGTTCGCTGCTGACCATCGACGACGTGCTGTACACGTTGAACCTGGTGTCGTCCGACGCCTTCAAGGCGCGCTTCCAGAACCAGGTGGCGTGGATTGCCAAGGCGGAAAAAGTCGGCGATGACACCGTGCGCATCAAGATGAAGACGCCCTACCCGCTGGCGCTGGAAATGCTGTCGGAGAATCTGCCGATCTACCCGCGCAAGTACTACGAAGCCAATCAGTCCGACATGGGCGCCAAGCCCATTGGCACCGGTCCCTACCGCCTGACCGACAGCCAGCCCGGCAGCCGCTACGTGTACGAACGCTTTGACGGCTACTTCGGCGCCAAGCCCGCCGTGCAAAAGCTGGTGGTGCGCGTGCTGCCCGATGCCAATACGCAATACGCCGAGCTGCTGTCCGGCGGCCTGGACTGGATCTGGCGCGTGCCGCCGGACGTGGCCAAGCGCATGGAGAAGACGCCGTCTGTCACGGTGAAAAGCAGCAGCATCATGCGCATCAGCTATATCTCGCTGAACCCGCGCATGGACGACGGCAAGTCGCCGCTGGCCAAGCTGGAAGTGCGCCAGGCCATCAACTACGCCATCGACCGCGAAGCCATCCGCCGCGCGCTCGTTGGCGGCGCGTCCAAGGTCATCAACGCGGCCTGCAACCCGGCCCAATTCGGTTGCTCGGCCGACGTGCAAACCTACAAGTTCGACCCCGCCCGCGCCAAGCAATTGCTGGCGTCGGCCGGCTACCCCAACGGCATCACGCTGGATCTGGTGATCTCGGCGCCGCCGCGCAGCATTCTGGATGCGGCCGCCGCGCAAATGGCGCAAGCCGGCATCAAGGTGAACCTGGTTGAACAGCAATACGGCACCGCCATGACCAACTGGCGCGACGGCAAGATCGCCATGCTGTCGTCCAACTGGGGCTCGTACGGTATTGCCGATGCGGCGCTGTCCACCAGCAACTTCTTCCGCGGCGGCCCGGACGATCAGGCCCGCAACCCGGAAGTCATCAAGTTGCTGGAAGCGGCCGATACGTCGGTCGACCGCGACCTGCGCGCGAAGAACTACGCCGCCGCGCAGAAGATCGTGGCCGAGCAGGCGTACTGGGTGCCGCTGTGGAACCACTCGCTGAACGCCGTGCAGGCCAAGGACCTGAATTTCTCGGTGGACGGCGACGAATTCCCGCGCTTCTACAAGGCCACCTGGAACTGATCCGGGCGGCAAACGCACCAGCCGCTGTGCCAGTCTGGTCCGGGCGCCGAACGCGCCCGGGCGGGACGGCGCGCGCCGGTGCCCGCCGACAAAGGTTGACCCATGATGACATTCCTGTTTCGCCGATTGCTGGTCGCCGCCTTGCTGGTGGTGTTCGTGTCGCTGATCAGCTTTTCGCTGGTGTTCGCATCCGGCAACCCGGCCGCGCGCCTGGCCGGTGAAGGCAGCGCGGCAGACGCCGCCCGGCTGTCGCAGCAGCACGGCTTTGACGACCCGATCCTGGTGCAGTACGGCCGCTGGCTGACGGGCGTGGTCCGTGGCGACTTTGGCGACAGCCTGTACTTCAGCCGCCCCGTGGCCGAATTGCTGGGCCAGCATTTCCCCGCCACCGCCAAGCTGGGTCTGGCGGCCATGGCCTTTGCGTTGCTGCTGGCCATTCCGCTGGGCGTGCTGGCGGGCTTGCGCAAAGGCTCGCTGATTGATCGCGCCACCATGCTGTTGTCGGCCTGCGCGCAAGCGATGCCGCCGTTCTGTCTGGCGTTTCTCTTGATCATCGTGTTCAGCGTGAACCACCAGTGGCTGCCCGCCTCGGGCTTTGACACCTGGAAGCACTACGTGATGCCGGTCGTCGCCTTAGGGTTGTTCGCCATGCCCGCGATGCTGCGCCTGATGAAATCCGAAATGGAAACCGTGCTGGCCACCGACTACATCCGCACCGCCCGCGCCATGGGCCTGGGCGGCGCCAGCGTGGTGCTGAAGTACGCGCTGCGCAACGCCTTGCGGCCGCTGGTGTCGCTGGCGGCGGCGCAGATGGGCACCTTGCTGGCTGGCTCCGTCGTCATCGAAACCGTGTTCGCCATCAATGGCGCCGGGCTGCTGGCCTGGACGTCCATCCTGCGCGGCGACTTCCCCACGATGCAGGCGCTGATCCTGATCTTTGCGCTGATCTACATCGTCCTCACCCTGGTTGCCGACCTGATCAACGGTTGGCTGGACCCCCGTGTGCGAGCCGCCTCATGAGCACCGCTATTGCTTCTACCCCCTCTTCTGCCGCTCCGCGCGGCGACCGCCTGGCGCGCGCCGGCCGCCGCTTGGGGTTCATCGTGCTGGCCCTGCTGGTGCTGGCCGGCCTGATCGGCCCTTACCTGATTGCGCACGACCCGTATTCGCAAGACCTGCTCGCGCGATTGCAGGAACCCGTATGGGCCGAAGGCGGCGACTGGAACCACATTCTTGGCACCGACCAGCTGGGCCGCGACGTGCTGGCGCGCGCGCTGTACGGCGTGCGTGTGTCGGCGCTGATCGGCCTGTCCGTCGCGCTGATGGGCGGATTGATTGGCACCACGTTGGGCGTCATTGCCGGCTACTTCGGCGGCGCGGTCGACCGCGTCGTGTCGTTCTTGATCACCGCGCGTCTGGCGCTGCCGATCATCCTGGTGGCGCTGGCCGTGGTGTCGGTGGTGGGCGCATCGCTGACCGTGGTGGTGCTGGTGCTGGGCCTGCTGCTGTGGGAACGCTACGCGCTGGTTGCGCGCACCATGGCGGCCAGCCTGCGCAACGCCGAATTCGTCACGGCGTCGCGGCTGCAAGGCTGCACGCATCTGCAAATCATCTGGCGCGACATCTTGCCGAATCTGGTGGGTAACCTGCTCATCATCGGCACGGTGGATGCCGCCATGGCCATCACGCTGGAAGCCTCGCTGTCATTCCTGGGCCTGGGCGTGCCCGCGCCGATGCCATCGCTGGGCCTGATGATTGCCGAGGGCAAAGAGAACATGCTGTTCCAGCCGTCGCTGGTCGTCATCCCCAGCATCGTGTTGTTCGTGCTGGTGCTGTGCGTGAACCGGGCGGGCGAAACGCTGCGCGCCATCCAGATGAAAAAGGGTTGACGCCATGACCGCCACCACCACCGCCATCACCCATCCCCTGTTGCGCGTTGAAAACCTGCACATCGACATCCACATCCCCACGCACACCAAGCATGTGGTGCGCGCGGTGGACTTCAGCCTGGAACGCGGCAAGACGCTGTGCATCGTGGGCGAATCGGGCTGCGGGAAGTCGCTGACGGCGCTGGCGCTGCTTGACCTGCTGCCCGCCGCCGCGCGCCGCCGCATGACGCGGCTGGAGTTCGCCGGGCAGGATCTGGCCGCGCTAACCCCGCGCCAACTGGCCGAGCTGCGCGGCGCGCGTATCGCGATGATCTTCCAGGACCCGATGACGTCCTTGAACCCCGTGTTTCAGATTGGCACGCAGCTGATCGACGTGATGCGCCGCCACAAGCGTGTGAGCCGTCGTGCCGCCGCCGAGCGCGCCGAATACCTGCTGCGCCGCGTCGGCATCACGAACCCTGCCGAACGCATGCGCCAGTATCCGTTCGAATTGTCGGGCGGCCTGCGCCAGCGCGTAATGATCGCCATGGCGCTGATGTGCGGCCCCGAACTGCTGATTGCCGACGAACCCACCACCGCACTGGACGTCACCGTGCAGGCCGAACTGCTGGACCTGCTGCGCGACATCCAGGCGGAGTTCGGGCTGGGCATGGTGTTTATCTCGCACGACATGGGGCTGGTGGCGCGCATTGCCGACCACGTCATCGTCATGTACGCGGGCGACATCGTCGAAGGCGGCAGCGTGGCCGAGGTGCTGGCGCATCCCCGCCACCCTTACACCGCCATGCTGCTGAACTGCATTCCCCAACCCGGCCGCACCGCGCCGCGCACCGACCTGCCCACCATCGCCGGGGCCGTGCCGTCGCTGGACACCGCCATCCGCGGCTGCGCGTTCCGCGAACGCTGCCCGGTGGCCGAAGCCCGCTGCGCGCAGCCGTTCCCGGCGCGCGTGCAGGGCGAACACCGCTGCCTGTGCGTGAAACCCGGCGCGCTGCGCCTTGGAGCCCCGGCATGAACGCCCCCAACCTGTCCGCCAGCATCCGGCTGAACGCGCTGTCCTTTCAATACGGCCGCGCCAGCTTGTTCTCGCGCCGCCCTGCCCCGCGCATCCTGCACGATATCGACCTGCATGTGCCTGCGGGCCAGACCATCGGGCTGGTCGGCGAATCCGGCAGCGGCAAATCCACCATCGCCAAGCTGATGCTCGGGCTGCTGGCGCCCACGCAGGGCGAAGCGTTGCTGGACGGCCAGCCGCTTGCGGCCATGCCTGCGCGCGCCCGCGCCCGCCGCATCCAGATGGTGTTCCAGGACCCGTACTCGTCGCTGAACCCGCGCCGCACCATCAACGAAATCCTGACCGCGCCGCTGCGCGTGCATGGCATGGGCAACGCCGCGTCGCAAGCCGCGGCCGTGCGCCGCATGATGGACGCCGTGGGTCTGGTGCCTGCCTTCGCCACCCGCTATCCGCGCGAACTGTCCGGCGGGCAACGCCAGCGCGTGGCGATTGCGCGCGCGCTGATGCTGGAACCACAACTGCTGATCTGCGACGAACCGACCTCTGCGCTGGACGTGTCCGTGCAGGCGCAGATCCTGAACCTGCTGATGGAACTGCAACGCGATCGCGGCCTGGGCTATCTGTTCATCAGCCACAACCTGGCGGTGGTGCAGCACATTGCCGATGACATCGTGGTGCTGCAAGGCGGCCGCATCGTCGAGCGCGGCACGGCGGATCAGGTCTATTTTTCGCCTGTCCATCCGTATACGCGGCAACTGATCGGCGCCACGCTGGCCGTGCCGCAAGCGCAGGAGCTGGCTGCATGACGACCGTCACGACAAAGACAGCCGCGCCCCACTTCCTGCTGGTCGGCAACGACGAAAAAGTCACCTGGGACGACGGCCACATCCGCTTTCTGCCGCCCGGCCACGACACGCTTAGCCTGTTCGACGCCGCCGCCAACCCGGCCGCACCCGACTTGGTCGCGACGATCCCCCTGCCCAACTCGCTGTTCGGCCCGCCCGTGAATCTGGCGGTGACGCCGGACCAGCGTCTGGCGCTCGTCGCCGATTCCATGGCGTGGCCCGCGCGCGCTGACGGCACAGGCTGGCAGCCCACGCCCGGCCGTGACCTGTATGTGGTGGACCTGACCGCGACGCCGCCCGCCATTGTGCAGACGCTGCAAGTGGGCTTGCAGCCGTCGGGCCTGTCGATCAACCGCACAGGCACGCTGGCTCTGGTGGCGAACAAGGCGGGCAAGTCGGTGTCAGTGTTGACGATCCGCCATGGCCGCGTTGAGGTCTGCGGTGACGTTGACCTGGGCACGGCGGTGGTCGCCGTGTCATTCGCGGCCGATGGCCGCCGCGCCTTTGCCGTCAAGACGGATACGCATCGGCTCGCCGTGCTGCACATCGATGAAAGCGGCCCCACGCCGCGCGTCACGCACGACCCCGCCGAAGACCTGACGACCGGCCTGGTGCCCTTCAACCTGGTGGTGTCGCCCGACGGCGCACTGGCGCTGGTGGTGGACATGGGCAGCCCCACGGCGTCCGACGGCCACGCGGATTCGATCAGCGTGGTGGACCTGCAAACCACCCCACCGCGCGTGATCGACCGCGTGATGGTGGAAGACGGCCCCGAGGGCATCGCCATCAGCCCCGACGGCCGCCACGCCGCGGTCGCCATCGTGCAGGGCTCGAACAACCCTTCCTCCGAATGGTTCCATCACCCCCATGGCCAGATCGTGCTGCTGCGCATCGACGGCAAGCGCGTCACGCGCGCGGGCGCCATCGGCGTCGGCGCCTTGCCCGAAGGCATCGCGTTCAGCCCCGACAGCCGCTATCTGTACGTGGGCAATTTCCTGGACGCAACCCTGCAGGTGCTGGCCGTGGGAGACAACGGCCTGACCGATACCGGCACGCGCATCCCGCTACCCGGCCACCCCGCTTCCATGCGGGCGCAATCCTACTGAGCGGGGCCGCACCCCGCCAATGACCGCTATTCCACCTTCCCCTTTTTGCATCTGGAGTTACCTCATGATCCACGCCCCCAAAACCTTCCGCGCCCTGATCGGCGGCGCGTTTGTTGCCATGGCCGGCCTTGCGCCGCTGTCGGCCCATGCCCTGGACATCAAGCTGGGCCACGTGCTGGCGCCCAGCCATAGCTGGAACAAGGCCGCCGAAGGCTTCGCCGCCGAAGTCAAAGAGAAAACCGCCGGCCGCGTCAACTTCGTGCTGTTCCCCAGCGGCCAGCTGGGCAATGAAAAGACCATGCTGGAAGGCTTGCAGATTGGCAGCCAGGGCGCGGCCATCATCGGCTCGGGCTCGTTGCAGCCCATCGAACCCAAGTTCGGCGTGGTGGAACTGCCGTACACGTGGTCGTCGTCCGCACAGGCCTACAAGGCCTATGACGGCGAGCTGGGCGAGGCGCTGGCCAAACTGGCCGACAAAAAGAACCTGACCATCATTTCGTGGTGGGAAAACGGTTTCCGCCATGTGACCAACAACCGCGGCGCGGTTGCCAAGCCCGCCGACCTGACCGGACTGAAGACCCGCGTCACGCCGGACAAGATGCGCCTGGACACCTTCACCGCGCTGGGCGCCAACCCGGCACCGCTGGCTTTTGGCGAGCTGTACTCGGCGCTGCAACAAAAGGTGTTCGACGCGCAAGAGAACCCGCTGTCCATCATCTACACGTCGTCGTTCTTTGAAGTGCAGAAGTATCTGTCGCTTACCGGCCACGTCTGGGGCCCGGCCAACCTGATCATCTCCAAGCCGGTCTGGAACCGCATTTCGGCCGATGACAAGAAGGTGGTGCAAGCCGCCGCCGACAAGTGGCGCGACGCCCAGCGCAAGATGATCACCGATGGCGACCAGCAATTCGTGGCCCAGCTGAAAGAGAAAGGCATGCAGGTCAACGAGGTCGACAAGACCGCCTTCGCCGCCGCCGTGCAGCCGGTGTGGAAGACCTATTCGGTCACCTACGGCCCCGAGCTGATGGCGATTGTGCAGAAGTACCGCGAGGCCCAGTAATGCTCAACCGACTGTCCGCCATTCTGTCGGGCATCAGCAAGGCCTTCGCCGCCGTGGCGGTGGCCTTGCTGGCGATCCTGATTTCTTACGTGGTGTTCGCCCGCTTCGTCACGCACACCACGCCGCATTGGGCCGAGGAATTGCCGCGGCTGGTGCTGGTGTGGTCGGCCTTCATCGGCGGCGTGGCGTGCAGCCATGACCGCTCTCACCTCATGGCCGGCCTCTTGCCCTTCTTCGTGCGCAGCCCGCGCGTGCTGAACGCGGTGGAACGCGTGAACCAGGCGTTGATCATCGTCGGTCTTGCGGCCTTGGGTTATGCCGGCTGGCAACTGGCCGACCTGACCATGGACCAGACGCTGCCCGCGCTGGACGTGTCAGCCGGCACGGTCTATCTGGCGCTGCCGTTTGCGTGCGCGATCACCATCGTCGTGCATGTGGCGCAGCTGTTCTCACCCGCCCCCGCCGTGGCAAAGGATTAACAAGATGTCTTCGGGTGCTCTCTTTCTGATGGGCGTGTTCACGATCACGGTGCTGATCGACATGCCTATCGCCTTTGGCCTGGTGCTGTCGTGCCTGGCGTATCTGGCGGTCTATGACTCCGCGCCAATGATGGTGGCGGCGCAGCAGTACGTGGTGGGGCTGGACAGCTTCACGCTGCTGGCGATTCCGCTGTTCATCCTGGCCGCGCAATTGATGAACGGCGCGGGCCTGACCCAGCGCATCGTGCGCCTGTGCGCCGCCATCGTGGGCGACATCAAGGGCGGCCTGGCCGTGGTGGCCGTGCTGGCCTGCCTGATGTTCGGCGCGCTGTCGGGCTCGGGCGTGGCGGATGTGGTGGCTATCGGCAGCCTGCTGCTGCCCGCCATGGCGCGCAGCGGTTACGACAAGGGCTTTTCATGCGCGCTGGTGGGCAGCGCGGGCGCCACGTCCACCATCATTCCGCCCAGCATCGTACTGATCGTGTACGGCACCATCACCGATACGTCGGTGGGCAAGCTGTTCGTGGCCGGCATCATCCCCGGGATTTTGCTGGGCCTGTCGCTGATTGGCGTGGCCATCTGGCAATCGCGCAAGCACAACTGGGCCGGCGGCCAGCCGTTCTCGTGGGGCGAACTGCGCGCCGCCGCCATCGACGCGCTGCCCGCGCTGATGGTGCCCGTGCTGATCATCGGCGGCATCCGCTTTGGCATCTTCACCGCCACCGAAGCCGCCTCCAGCGCCATCGTCTACGCCTTGCTGATCGGCTTCTTCTGGTATCGCACGCTAAGCCTGAAATCGCTGTGGGACAACCTGAAGTCCACCGGCGAAAGCAGCGCGTCCATCCTGCTGATCATCGGCGCATCGGGCCTGTTCGCCTGGGTGCTGGTGGCCGAACAGGTGCCGCAGGCGCTGTCCACCTTGCTCGTCGAGTGGACCGACAGCAAAACGGCCGTGTTGCTGGTGCTGACCGTGGTGTTGCTGCTGCTGGGCACGTTCATGGAAGCCATTCCCGTCATCATCATCGTGGCGCCCGTCGTGATGCCGGTGCTGGCACACTACAACATCGACCCGGTGCATTTTGGCATTCTGCTGTCCATCAACATGGCCATTGGCGCCAATACGCCGCCGGTCGGGGTGGACTTGATGGCCGCTTGCAAGATTGGCGGCATCAACATGATGCAGACGCTGCGCCCGCTGTCGTGGATGATGCTGGCCATGACCGCCGTGATGTTGCTGCTGACCTTTGTTCCTGAACTGGTGCTGTTCCTGCCGAGGCATGTGCAATGACCCACACTTCAACGTTTCGCCGTCCCCCCGCGCTGCGGCGCAGCTGGATGTTCGTGCCGGGCATGGACGCGGCTGCGCAGGCCGTGGGCTTGGCCAGCGGCACGGACGCGCTGGTGGCCGACCTGGAAGAGTTCACCGCGCCCGTCGAACGGCCGGCCGCCCGCCCGCGCATCGCCGCGCTGTTCGCCACCTGCCGCGCGCAGGGCGTGGTGGCGGCTGTGCGCATCAACAAGCTGGAAGACGATGGCCTGGCTGACCTGCGCGGTGTGATGCCCGGCGCGCCGGATGCGGTATTCCTGCCGCACGCCGAAAGCGCCGCGCAGATCGTGGCGCTGGACGCGGCCATCAGCGCGCTCGAATCCGAACTCGGGTTGCCCGCCGGCAGCACCGAAATCGTGCCTACGCTGGAATCGGCGCTGGGGCTGGTGCGCGCCTATGACATCCTGACCGCCAGCCCGCGCGTGTCCGCCTGCCTGCTGGCCGCCGAAGACCTGACGGCCAGCCTGGGTGCAGAGCGCGGCAAGGACGGCATTGAATTGCACGCCGTGCGCGCCCGCTTCCTGGTGGACTGCACCGCCGCCGGCTGCGTGCCCATCGACTGCCCGTTCAACTATCGCGACCTGCCCGCGCTGGAAACCGACCTGCGCTGGGCGCGCCGCCGGGGCCTGAAGTCCAAATGCGCCACGGTGGCCGAGCAGGTGCCGCTGATTCACGCGGTGTTCACGCCGTCTGCCGACGACGTGGACGCGGCACGCGACCGCGTGGCCCGCTTCGAGGCCCAGCGCGCCGGCCGCCACGACGCCGAACGCATCGATCCCCCCACTTACAACACCGCGCGCCGCTTGCTGGCGCGCCACGACCAATTCGAACGATGGGCCGCCGAGCGCCGCGCGCAGGCCGTCCCGCAACAAGGAGACTCCGCATGACGTCAGCCGCAATTCCCGAACGCAATGGCGGTCAGATCCTGATGCAGCAATTGCGCATCCATGGCGCGCGCCGCGTGTTCATGATTCCCGGTGAAAGCTATCTGCCCTGCATCGATGCGTTAAACGAGCACACCGACGCCATCGAACCCATCGTTTGCCGTCAGGAAAGCGGCGCGGCCTATATGGCCGAGGCCTATGGCAAGCTGACGGGCGAGCCCGGCATCTGCTTCGTCACGCGTGGCCCCGGCGCCACCAACGCCAGCATCGGCGTGCACACCGCCTACCAGGACTCCACGCCGATGATCCTGTTCGTGGGCCAGGTCGGCAACGACTTCATGGAGCGCGAAGCCTTCCAGGAAATCGATTACCGCCGCATGTTCGGCCAGATGGCCAAGTGGGTGGCGCAGATCGACCGCACCGACCGCATCCCCGAATTCATTTCGCGCGCCTTTGCTGTCGCCACCAGCGGCCGGCCCGGCCCGGTGGTGCTGGCGCTGCCGGAAGACACGCTGTGGGGCACCGCCCGCGTGGCGGACCTGCCGCGTTACCCGCGCGTGCACAGCCACCCCGGCGCGGCCGACCTTGCGCGCATGACGCAGCTGCTGAACGCCGCCGAACGCCCCTTCCTGCTGCTGGGCGGCAATGGCTGGCATCAAACCGCCATCGACCAGATCGCCGGCTTCGCCGAACGCTTCGAGCTGCCGGTCGGCACCGCCTGGCGCCGGCTGGAATGTTTCGACCAGCGCCATCCCAACGCCGCGGGCCACGTCGGCTGGGCCATGACGCCCGCCTTGCGCCAACGCCTGCGCGACGCCGACCTCGTCCTGGCCGTGGGCACGCGCCTGGGCGAAGCCACGACCGAAGGCTATACCGTTGTTGAAAGCCCGCTGCCGCGCCAAAAGTTGATTCACGTCTACCCGGACGCTGCCGAACTGGGCCGCGTGTTCTCGCCCACGCAGGCCATCGTGGCCGACGTGGCCAGCTTCGCCGCCAGCGTGGCTGACCTGGCGCCCGGCCACGCCACGCCCCGTGCCGAAGCCGTTCGCGCCGCCCATCAGGAACTGGCCGACAGCCTGACGCCGCTGCCCTCGCCCGGCCCCATGAGCCTGGACGCGGCCGCCGCCTATGTCGACGCGCACGTGCCTGCGGACGCCTGCATCACCGTGGGTGCAGGCAACTACGCGCTGTACCCGCACCGCTACCGCCGCTACACCGGCCCCGGCACGAGCCTGACGCCCACAGTGGGTTCGATGGGCTACGGCCTGCCCGCCGCCATTTCCGCCAAGCTGGAAGACCGCGCGCGCACGGTCGTCTGCTACGCAGGCGACGGCTGCTTCCAGATGAACATGCAGGAGCTCGGCGTGGCGTTGCAGTACAAGCTGGGTGTCGTGGTGCTGGTGTTCAACAACGGCATCTGGGGCACGATCCGCGCGCACCAGGAACGCGAATTCCCCGCACGCACCATCGCGTTGGGTTTTGAGAACCCCGACTTCACGCAGATCATTCGCGGCTACGGCGGCTATGGCGAAGCCGTGGAAAGCACCGACGCGTTCGGCCCCGCCTTTGAACGCGCGCTGGCGTATGCCAATGAAAACAGCCTGCCCGCGCTGCTGGAAATCCGCTACGACGCCAACGGCATCGCGCCGGGCGAAACGCTGATGGGCATCCGCGAAGCCGCGCAGGCGCGCATCGCCCGCAATGACAAACCCGGCCACTGACAGGACCCCACGCCATGACAACGACGATTTCAATCAACGGACAGCGGCTGTGGCAGTCGCTGATGGATCTGGCGCAAATCGGCGCCACCCCCAAGGGCGGCAACTGCCGGCTGGCGCTGACCGCGCTGGACGGCCAGGGCCGCGATCTGGTCACCGGCTGGATGCGCGAGGCCGGCATGACGCTGCGGGTCGATCAGGTGGGCAACATCTTCGCCCGCCGCGCCGGCCGCAACAATGACCTGCCGCCCGTCATGACCGGCAGCCATATCGACACCCAGCCCACCGGCGGAAAGTTCGACGGCTGCTACGGCGTGCTGGCGGGCCTGGAAGTCATGCGCAGCCTGAACGACCACGGCGTCGTCACCGAGGCGCCGCTGGAAGTGGCCATCTGGACGAACGAGGAAGGCTCGCGCTTTCTGCCCGTGATGATGGGCTCCGGCGTGTTCGCCGGCAAATTCCCGCTGGAAGTGGCGCTGAACGCGCGCGACCACGACGGCAAATCGGTGGCCGACGAACTGGCCGCCATCGGCTATGCCGGCGCCGACCCGGTCGGCGGCCGCCCGGTAGGCGCGTACTTCGAAGCCCACATCGAGCAAGGCCCCATTCTTGAGCACGAAGAAAAAGTGGTCGGCGTGGTGACGGGTTCCTTGGGGGTGCGCTGGTACGACGTGGTGGTCACCGGCATGGAAATGCATGCCGGCCCCACGCCGATGCCTATCCGCCGCGACGCGCTGTACGCCACCACCTTCCTGCTGCAATCGGTGATTGGCATCGCCAACGACAACCAGCCGCACGGCCGCGGCACGGTGGGCGAAATCCACGCCCACCCCGGCTCGCGCAACGTCATCCCTGGCCAAGTGCGTTTTACCGTGGACCTGCGCCACGAAGACGAAGCCACGCTCACGCAGATGGACGCGCGCTGGCTGGCGGCCTGCACCGAAGTGGCGGAACGCCACGGCGTCACCGTGGACGTAAAGCAGGTGCAGTACTTCCCACCCACGCCGTTTGACACGGACCTGGTCGGCAAGGTGCGCGACGGCGCCACCCGCCGGGGTCTTGCCGCAATGGACATCGTGACGGGCGCCGGCCACGACGCCGTCTACATGGCCAGCGTCACGCCCACCGCCATGATCTTCGTGCCGTGCAAAGACGGCGTGAGCCACAACGAAATCGAAGACGCCAAACCGGCGGACCTGGAAGCTGGCTGCAACGTGCTGCTGGACGCCATGGTCGCGCGCGCCAACCACTTGGGAGCCCCCGCATGAGCCAACACGATTCCGCCTATTGGCACGCCCGTGCCGCCGCCCAGGCCTTCAACGGCCAGGCCCATATCGACGGCGCCTATTGCCACGCAGCCGATGGCGCCACCTTTCCCGCGTCCAGCCCCATCGACGGCCGCAAGCTCGCCGACGTGGCGGCGTGCGGGCAGGCCGATGTGAACCGCGCCGTGGCCGCCGCCCGCCGCGCGTTTGAAGCCGGCGTCTGGAGCCAGCTGGCCCCGCGCGAACGCAAGGCGCGGCTGCTGCGTCTGGCCGCCCTGATCGACCAGCACACCGAGGAATTGGCGCTGCTGGAAACGCTGGACATGGGCAAGCCCATCCGCGACGCGCTGGCCTTCGACGTCCCGGAAACCGCCCGCTGCTACGCCTGGTACGCCGAAGCCATCGACAAGATCTACGACGAGATCGCGCCGACCGGCCCCGACGCGCTGGCCACGATCACCCGCGAACCGTTGGGCGTGGTGGCCGCCGTGGTGCCGTGGAACTACCCGCTGATGATGGCGGCCTGGAAAGTGGCGCCTGCGCTGGCCGCGGGCAACAGCGTCATCTTGAAGCCCGCCGAACAGGCGTCGCTGTCCGCCATCCGTCTGGCCGCGCTGGCCACCGAAGCGGGCATTCCCGCCGGTGTCTTCAACGTGGTGCCGGGCTTGGGCGCGGTGGCCGGCCAGGCGCTGGGCCTGCATCCGGACGTGGACTGCGTGGCCTTCACCGGCTCCACCGCCACGGGCAAGCGCTTCATGACGTATTCCGGCGAATCGAATCTGAAGCGCGTCTGGCTGGAATGCGGCGGCAAGTCGCCCCACATCGTGTTCGACGATTGCCCCGATCTAGACCGCGCGGCCCAAGCCGCAGCGCTTGCCATCTTCTCGAACCAGGGCGAAGTCTGCATCGCTGGCTCGCGCCTGTACGTGCAGGACGGCATCTACGACGCGTTCATGGACAAGGTCGCGACCTTTGCCGCCACGCTGCAACCCGGCGACCCGCTGGACCCGGCCACCTCCATGGGCGCGATGGTTGACGAACGCCAGATGCAAGGCGTGCTGGCTCGCATCGCGGCGGGCCAGGCCGACGGCGCCACGTTGCGCCTGGGCGGCAAGCAGGCCCGCAGCGCCACGGGCGGCTATTACATCGAGCCCACCATCTTCGACTGCGCGAGCCAAGACTCCGCGCTGGTGCGCGAAGAAATCTTCGGCCCGGTCCTGGCGGCGCAACGCTTCACTACCGAAGACGACGCCATCGAACTGGCCAATGATTCGGTGTATGGCCTGGGCGCGGGGCTGTGGACGGCCAACCTGTCGCGCGCGCATCGCTTGTCGCGCCGGCTGCGCGCGGGGCTGGTCTGGGTCAACTGCTATGCGGATGGCGATATCACCGTGCCGTTTGGCGGTGTGAAGCAGTCGGGCTCCGGCCGCGACAAGTCGCTGCATGCGCTGGACAAGTACTCGGACTTGAAGACGACCTGGATCAGTCTGACAGTCTGACGGTGTGATGCGACGCCACAAGGCGGACCTTGAACGTTCAAGGTCCGCCTTGCCATTTCGCGTGATCTGCTTGGCCGTTCAGGCCATTGAAGCCCGCCCGCCCTTGTGCCACCGTAAGCGGCATCGGGGCGGTTAGCAGCACTACGAGCACCACCAAGAGAGAACCACTAAAAGGAGCCCGCCCCGATGCGGGCCGGCGCCAGCGCTGTCCCGCCATCAGAACAATGATCGGAGACAACACGATGCGCAATCCCTTACTGGCGCTGCTGCTGGCCGCGCCGCTTGCGGTGGCCTTGGCGAGCGCTGTGCAAGCGCAAACCGCAGCCCCAGCGCAACCGCAGGCCCAGGACTCGGCCTACCCCACCAAGCCCGTCACCATCCTGGTGGGCTTTCCGCCCGGCACCGCAACCGACACCGTCGCCCGCATGCTGGCCGAACGCTTGGCCCAACGCATGGGCCAACAGTTCATCGTTGAAAACAAGCCCGGCGCAGGCGGGTCCATCGCGGCGGGCCTGGGCGCGCGCGCCAAGCCCGACGGCTACACGCTGATGATCGGCGCGTCCGCCCCGCAAGCCATCAACCCCCACGTCTACCGCAACCTGAACTACGACGCGCGCACGGACTTTGCGCCCATCGGCCTGATCACGTGGCTGCCGTACCTGTTTGTCGTCAACCCCGACAACCCCGCCCACAACCTGAAGGAATTCCTGGCCGCCGCCAAGGCCAAGCCCGATCAGCTGACCTACGCCACCACGGGCATCGGCACCACCAGCCATCTGGTGACGTCGGTGTTGCTGTCCAAGGCGGGCGCCACGATGGTGCACGTGCCGTACAAGGGCAGCAGCCAGGCGCAGACTGACATTGTCGGCGGCCGCACCACCGCCACCTTCGATACGATGGTGTCGTCGCTGGCAATGGTGAAGTCGGGGCGCCTGAAGGCGCTGGCCGTCAGCACGCCAGAGCGCGTCGCCATGCTGCCCGACGTGCCGACTGTGGCCGAACAGGGCTACCCAGGCTTTGATATGGGCGCCTGGCTGGGCTTGATTGCCCCGGCCGGCATCCCGCCCGCCATCCAGACCCGGCTGTCGCGCGAGATGAATACCGTGCTGGCCGACGCCGCGGTCCGCGACAAGCTTGCCGACCTGGGCGCGCAGGTGCGCACCACGGCCACGCCCGCCGACTTCGGCGTCATGATGAAAAACGAATATGAATCGTGGGGCAATGTGGTCCGCGAATTCAATGTCAAAGCCACCGACTGAACAGGAAACGGCAACGATGCATGCATCCTCCGACATGAGCCCGCAAGAATGGGACACCCGCGTCCAATTGGCCGCCTGCTACCGATTGGTGTCGCACTTTGGCATGAGCGACCTGATCTACAACCACATCACCGCCCGCATCCCCGATACGGATGATCACCTGCTGATCAATCCCTACGGCATGATGTACGACGAAATCACGGCCTCCAATCTGGTCAAGATCGACCTTGCGGGAAACCTATTGGGTGAGTCGCCCACCGGCTACGGCATCAACGCAGCGGGCTATGTGATTCATAGCGCGGTGCACGGCGCGCGCCACGACGTGGGCTGCGTCATCCACACACATACGCGCGCGGGCATGGCCGTGTCGGCGCTTAAGTGTGGCCTGCTGCCGCTGACGCAAACCGCCATGCGCTTCGCCAAAATTCCGTATCACGACTACGAAAGTGTGGCCATCGACCTGGACGAACGTGGCCGCCTGGTGACGGACCTGGGCGCGTCCGAAGCGATGATCCTGCGCAACCACGGCCTGCTGGCCGTGGGGCCGACCATTGCACAGGCGTTCAACACGCTGTACTGGCTGGAGATGGCGTGCAAGGCGCAAGTCGATGCACTAAGCGCCAACCGCGAACTGTGCCTGCCGCCGCCGGAAGTGATTGAAAAGACGTGGCATCTATACCAGCCCACCACGCGCCGCCCGTTCGGTGAACTGGAATGGCCGGCGATGCTGCGGCTGATGGATCGCAAGGACCCGGGATACAAGCTGTGATGCGGTGATGCCGCGGACTTACGCCAGGCCCGTGCGCGGCGCCAAGTCCACGCCCGCGTCATGACTCACGCCCTTGGGCAGAATCGCCGCCAAGCTGGTCCGCACTTCCACAAAGTACGGGCCGGCAGCCGCCAACCCGCGCGCGATGGCCGCGCTGACTTGATCGCTCTGCGTCACGGTTTCGCTTGCCATGCCAAACGCGCGCGCCATCATGGCGAAGTCCGGGCTGGACAGGTTCGTGCCCACATAGCGGCCCGGGTACGTGCGCGCCTGATGCAGCCGGATCGACCCATAGCAATTGTTGTTCGACACGATGAACAAAATGGGCAGCCCACGCTCGGCGGCGGCCGCCATCTCGTTACCGGTCATCATGAAGCCGCCATCGCCCACCAGGCACACCACCTTGCGGTCGGGGTGCCGCAGCTGCGTGGCGATAGCGGCGGGCGTGCCGTAGCCCATCGCCCCCGACTGCGACGCCATGAGCCGTTGCGGATACACAAACGGAAAATGCCGGTACATCGGCGCGGCAAAGGTGCCGGCATCCAGGCAGATCGCCACGTCATTGGGCGCCTGCTCCGTCAACGCGCGCACCACCTGCACAAACGGCACGCCGTCTTCCACCTGCGGGTTCGGCCAGGCGGCCGTGCGCTGCTGAATGCTGCGCAACGATGCCGCCCAATCGTCACGGGCGTGGCCGTGTTCGCGCGCCGTCGCGGGCAACTGCGCCAGCGCGTGCGCTGTGGCCACCGGGTCCGCCACCAGCCCGACATCGGCGGCAAAGTGCTGGTTCACGATGTGCGGATCGTCATAACAATGCACCAACGCCTGCGACGGTTTCGGATAGCCGGGAAACGCATATCCCTGCGTTGTGATGTCGCCCAGCCGCGTGCCCAACGCCAGAATCAGGTCGCTGGAATTGAAGGCATCGATTTGCGCGGTGGACGTGGCCAGGTCCAGATCCCCCGCGTACAAGGCGTGCGTATTCGGAAAGACGTCATGCTGGCGAAACGACACCACCACCGGAATCGTGTGCCGTTCGGCCAGCCGGCGCAGCGCATCGCGCCCGTCCGGGCGATTGAACGCGCCGCCCGCAATGATCAGCGGCCGCCGCGCTTGCGCCAGCAGCGCCTGCACGCGCGCCAAGGTCACGGGCGCAGGTTGGGCGGGGCTGTCAGGCGCGGCCACCCAGCCCGGCTGCGGCACCGCCGCCTGCTGCACGTCTTCCGGCACCACCATCACCACCGGCCCCGGCGTGCCAGACGTGGCCACGCGTATCGCCTTGAACGCCGCCGCCGCCAGTTCCTCTGGCGTGGAAACCTCCACCACCCACTTGGCCATCGACCCAAACATCTTCTGATAGTCGATCTCCTGGAAGGCCTCTTTGCGCACGTCCTTCTTTGGCACCTGGCCGATCAACAGAATCATCGGCACTGCATCCTGCTGCGCGGCATGCACGCCAATGGATGCGTTGGTTGCCCCCGGCCCGCGCGACACCATGACCACGCCGGGCCGCCCCGTCAGCCGCGCATCGGCGCCCGCCATGAACGCGGCGCCACTTTCATGGCGGCACGTCACCACATCCATCTGCGGAAAGTCGTACAACGCATCCAGCACGCCCAGATAGCTTTCACCCGGCACCAGGAAAACGCGGTCGATGCCGTTGGCGGAAAACACCTTCAGCAAGGCGTGGGCGGACGTGTTCGATTCGGCGGAAACAGTCATGGAGGGATCAGAAAATAAGGGTTGGCTCCCGGAAATTCTAGATTGGCAACCCGGGGCCAACTAGGCATACTCTGGCAATCAGATATACAAGAAACGCACACGAGAGACAGCGGCGCCCTCGCCCGCCACGGACCCGGGATGGACTTACGCAAGATCGAAAACCTGATCCACGTTGCTGATCAGGGCAGCTTTTCCAAGGCGGCCTCGGTGCTGGGCATTGCCCAATCGGCGCTGGGCCGGCAAGTCAGAAAGCTCGAAGACGAATGCGGCTGCGCGCTGCTCTACCGCAATGGGCGCGGCGTGTCGCTCACGCCCGATGGCGAAAAACTGCTTGAACGTTTGCGCCCCCTGCTGCGGCAGATGGACCACGTTGTCACCGAATTCCACAACGACCAGAAGTCGCCATCAGGCCAGGTCACGCTGGGCCTCACGCCCACGTTGTCGCACATGGTCGGCGCGCGGCTGGTGGCGGAAGTGTGGAAGCAGCACCCGCGTATCCAGCTCAACATCATCACGGGCTACAGCGGCTACGTGCTTGAATGGCTGACCAATGCCCGCGTCGACATCGCCGTGCTGCACGACGCGCGGCGCTCGCAACACATCGCGGTCGACCCGCTGGCCGAGCTGGACCTGGCATTGGTGTCACCCCCGCAAAACCTGTCGCCCGCCGCGCGCGCGATGCGCTCCATCCGTTTCGATCAACTGCGTGACCTGCCGCTGGTGCTGCCCACCCGCAACCACGGCCTGCGCCGCACACTGGAACACGCGGCCACGCAAGCAGACATGCCGCTGAACATCGCATTTGAAATGGACGCGCTGGAGCTGATGAAAGACCTCGTCGCAACCGGCATGGCCCACACCGTGCTGGGCCTGCCCGCCGTCGCCCGCGAAGTCGCAGCCGGCACGCTCGTCATCCGCCGCATCACCCACCCCGGCCTGTCCACCCGCCTGATGCTCGCCACGGCGGCCAGCCGGCCGACGACGCAGGCGGTGAAGATCGTGCAGGGTATGTTGCGGGACGTGCTGGGGGAAATGACAGCGGCGGAGCCGTATTGCGGGGGGATGCGGATGGTGGGTGGGTGAGTTCCTAGGAACAAGCTAAGACCACGATCTTCGAGAATCCAGATGCTGCGCCAAGTCCATCACATCGTGCAGCACTCGGCCGATAACAACCATGTCGTTCTCGATTCGATACATCAGGAAATGCCTGGGCTGTTGCACGATACCCGTCTCGGTTCGTCCACGTTCACGGCTCAAACGTAAGTGCCAGGACCGCACCCCTGTACCCAGTTCGGGCCGCTCGGCGCTGCCCGCCCGATCTGGGCTAGCGGAAATATCGCGCATCGCGGCAACCAGCAGCGCCCCATAACGCCGGCGCGCCGGTTCGCCAAGGTTCTCCTGTGTCCAGGCCAGAATGTCGATGACGTCTTGTTGCGCCTCGATGGACAGCCGATAGACCCACATTACTTCCTCATGTTTACCCTAGCGGCAGCCTGCGCCCCAAGCTGCTCGATGAAACTTTCGAGCTGATCGTCTGTGACATCGGTAAAGCGCCCTGCGGCGATGTCAGCCCATCCCTTTTCCGCGGCGTCTCTGAGCCCGCTGAGCTTGGCTTGTTCCAAGCGCTCGCGTTGCTCGATCAAACGCAAACCTTCGCGCAATACCTCACTGGCATTCTGATAACGGCCTGACTGCACCAAGGCCTCAACGAAGTCGTGCTGATGCTCGCTTAGAACTACGTTTCGTGTCGGCATGGCGATCAATTCCTGCTGTTAGGATCGGCACAGTATAGATGGCCATTGGCATAATATGCCAATGATCCAAATGTCGCCTGGCGTCGTAGGGTCCGCGGGACATTTATGGCACTGTTCGCGCGCTCATTCCGGTTATTTTGCGGCCCACCCTTTATCCCTCAAATATCGTTCCCTCCCATACAACGCCGGCAGCAACACAGGCAATGCATCCAGGGGGAATGCAAAGCGCACGGGGCCGCGCGGGGTATCGGATGCCACCAATCCACTTTTCCACGCCGCCGCCAGCAACGATCGCCCGGTGCTTTCGTCCAGCCCCGTCATCTGCGTGCATTCACCGCGCGTAAGGGGGCCCGCCGCAAACAGGTGATAGAGAGGAAGCGCGGTTTCTGGCCGCAAACGCCCGTGGGTTGATTCAATCTGCACGACAGCATTGATCTTCGCCTTCATGGAGTTGAGCGCCCGCATCTGCGCCATGTCGCTCACCTGGTCCCTCGCACACCCGCAGGAAATAATCTACCCATTGAATCAAGCCGCGCTCGGTCAGGTTGCCGCGCCGGTCCAAATCTCCGTAGCGTGGCGCATCTGCCGCGGCCAGGTAGCCGTAGTAATCCTGCACGCCACTGGCAATCCCCGGTTCACCGATCAAAACCCGCGCGTAACCGGGAGCATCGCCGCATGAGTTTGCAAGCGGGCGGCTCGCCCGTTGCCATCGGCGAAGGGGTGCATCCAGGCAAGTCGATGATGTGCACACCGCGCCATGAGCCATCTTGGCGAAGTCCGCGCTAAGCGCCGACGTGGAATCAGCCTGCCGTGAAACGACTTTTTCGGCCTCGATATGCGCCACCGCGATGCGTTGAAGCTGGACAATTTCCGGCCAATGCGAAAAATCCTGATACAACGCGGCCAGGATGTTCCGGGGCGTTGTGCTCTGCCCTTCGATCCCATTGCTGTAGTACGAGTTCATGCTGCGCAGCAATTCGCGTAGCGCAAGCTTGGTAGCCGGATGGGCCTGCGCGGCCACTCCGGCCGCGTCGTTGACGACGGCAGATGCCCGCTCGCGCAATGGCGCGAGCAACGAATCGGCTGGCTGAAGGGCAAGAAATTAATGGGGCGAGTCGTACACGACTTTCCGGCTTATTTTTCGGCCATCAATAATCTCAAGCCTCTGATAAAAAGCCAATTTTTAGCACTTTTATCGGCAGAACCATAAGTACTTTTCCGATAATCTTGCATGAACGGACGACTCGCGAACGCCATCGTTATCCCAATCAGACCTTCCCTCCCATTTCGAACTTGTCTACCCAGGGCGACAACGAACGGCCATCGACCTTCACCCCGTTGGTGTAAGCCCCATCCTGTACCCGATCTGCCTGATCGCCGAAAAGAACGGGCAACCACTTCGTCAACTTATCTCCAGGAGAGACCAATTCGAAGCTCCATTTCTTCTGCGCCAAGCGCATCATGGCAATCCCCCGCGCCGCAATTTGTACGACCGTCCAGTCGTCGCAGAGCCGGGCGATCTGGACTTCCGAATAACTGCCATGACCATATCGCGCCCGCTTACCCGCGATGTCCCCGTAAGCACGGAACGGATCATTTGAAGCGGCGGAATTACGCGACCGCGAGAGCAACAACAAATTTCCTATTGAATTTGTGACAGCCTCCCGCATCGCCTTCGATGAACGACCATCAAGCGAGATCGCCTCACCCCATTTGGGGTGCGGGATTTGGGGATAGATATGTTCTACAGACTCATCCCACGCGAATCTGTCCCACGGCTTCCTTTCAGGCGCGCCCCGCTCGCCCCGAAGAAACTCTTCCCACAAGTAGACGATGAGTTTTCCGAACTGCCAGTTGTAAAACCCATCACCCTTACGTAGTCGATCAGCTATCACCGTCTGCACCGTTTCGCTGGAAAAATAGCCCTGCCAGGGAAACGTTTCATTAATGTAGGTTTCGTCTTGCCAGTTCCAATTGTCGATAAGCGTCGTCAAATGCTCGTGAGCGAAAGTGACCGCATCAAAGGCTCCGGGTTGCGGGATTGCGTTCGGAAGATGCGCGTACAGCGGTTCGCCAGGATGCGCTAATGCGTAAGCTGAACGGTTCATGTCGCTCTGACCGACGTTGGATAACCTGTTGTTCGCCAGGACGACCAGGACAGCAAAGCGCTCGGCCTCGCCGATCAACTTGCTGAAAGGTTCGCACCACGTTGAATCCGAGCTAGGAGCCATGTTCAAGTATTTGTGCTCGTCGGCCAAGCGAATTAATGCCCACAGCAATAACGGCTTCGAGCTGGCGGAAGCAGTCTTCTGCAATGCGAACAACTGTTTACCGATGGCGGGCGGGAGCGCCCCAGGCTCGTTGATGTGATGCCAGCAAGCGGCAGCCAGCTCCAAACTACGTACATATTCGACAATTTCGTTTGGCTGAACCGTACGATGGGATGAGAATCTCTCGTCGAAAAGCTCAGTGTTCAACCACTCGGCTTTGCGCTCATGCTTGAACCACCCCATCGAATGGGCGCGCAAAAACTCATCATCGTCGAGCAACGAAGCTCCCGCCCCAAGCCAGGTATAAACACTCTTCCAGCATCGGTGAACCTCGTTCATCGCGGTTTGCCCGGCCGCAGTGTCCTCGGCATTCGACGCCAGATAAATCAGCCGATTTTTCAATTTCTCGAGCGTGGATAGAGCCTTACCTCGGTTATTGATCGTCTCGAACGCAACATGCACATCGAATTCTGGCTGTATCACCAAAACAAATAACTTAATTCGCTTTTGTACCGTATTGACCAGGATCTTACGTTCTTCTTCGGAGACGTCAGCAGCCTTGCTTTCGAAATACGCCGCAGCGCGAGCGAGGTTGCGAGTGTAGTAGGACCGGTGCTGGGGCAGGCGCGGTGCCAGATGCTCTTGTTTAAGGGCGTAGTAATCAAAATAGGTCTGTAGCCCTTCATTATTTTTGAACCCCATGGGGAAAGCTTCGGCGCCCAACGCCGATAACAAGAGCGCAAGTGACGTCAGGCGCTGTTGGCCGTCGATAAGGTTTACGTCGCCCTGCCCTTCGTCTCCTCCCGAGATCATAATTGCGCCGCCGTAATGCTGCGTAGCCGCTCGGGAAGCGACATTCTTCACATCATCCCAAAGCGCTCGCCAGTGTTCTTCTTCCCACGCATAACCGCGCTGAAATTCCGGCACGACAAAACGTCGGTTACTAAATACATCTTCGAAAGCAAACAGACCTGCGTCGCTAAAACCCATCTACCTATTCTCCACTACTCGGCGCCCATGGAAATAGACGCACACTATTTCCAATAGTAACCGAGCTGTGCTGCACTAATAGGTGCGAAAAGAACAGATATATCCTCTGTTCTGGCATTTAAGCAGAAAAAAGCCAACTCAGAAGTTGGCCGATACTCGAACGTCGACACAGGCATGGTTTGCCTACCCCCCCACCGACGCCCTCTTCACCACGCGATGCACGAACTGCAATTTCCCCACCACTTCCGCCGGCAGCACAAACGGGTAAAAGTCCCGCTGGCCCATGCTGCGTGACAGCTCGTTCAACACCCCCGTCAACGCCACCCATGCGTTGACCAGATCCAGGAAGTCCTGCCCTTCGGGGTCTTGCGGGTCGTAGAGCGCGGCGGTGGTGAAGGGTTCGTAGGCTTGTTCTACTGCTGTGCGGGTGACGCCGAAGCTGATGGCGGTGTCCAGGGTGTCCATCATGTGCAGGTAGTGCGCCCAGGTTTCGGCCCAGTCTTCCCAGGGGTGGCACGACGCGTAGGTGCTGATGAAGTGCAGCGCCCAGTCGGCGGGCGGGCCTTGTTCGTAGTTGCGTTGCAGGGCTTGGGCGTAGTCGGCTTGTTCGTCGCCGAAGACCTGGCGGAAGGGTTCCAGCCAGGGGCCGCCCGCGATGAGCTGGTCCCAGTAGTAGTGGCCGATCTCGTGGCGGAAATGGCCGACCAGCGTGCGGTAGGGTTCGCGCATGTCTTCGCGCACTTTGACCCGGTAGGCGTCGTCGGCTTCAAGAATGTTGATGGTGATGAGACCCTGCGCATGGCCGGTCAACAGCGGCGAGCCGTCGGCGGTGGGCGCCAGCAGGTCGAAGGCCAGGCCGCCGTCGTCCGGTTCGACGGAACGCCGGATCGGCAGGCCCAGCGTCATCAGCTGCGCAACCATCTGGCGCTTGGCCACTTCCACCTTGAACCACAGCGGGCCATTCTCTGGCACGGACAGGTCTGGGATGGTGCGGTTCAGGTTGCACGCCATGCATAGCGCATCGGGCGAGTTTGCGGGCAGCAGCCAGTTGCACAAGGCGGGCGAGCTGAAGTTGCCGCAGCGTTTGTAAGTTTTGCCGCGCGCCCTGCCCGATTCGCGCCAGGTGCCCGCCGTGGTGCCTTCGTCCAGCGCCAGCACGTGGCCGCGCTTGGGGTCAAAACCCAGTTGCCGATGGCAATTCAGGCATTCGGTATTGCTGAAAAAAATAGGTTGCCCGCAGACGCATTGAAAGGCCTTCGCGCGCGCATGCCGCACGCGCTGGCGTTTCGGGGCGCGCAGTTGGCGGTTGATCGCGTCGAAGAAATAGCTCATGCATCGTTCCCTGTCGGAAATTCGTCGATGGGCGCGACGGTCACGCGCACATCCAGTTCATGGCCGCCGCCGCGGATCACGCCGCGCAAGGGGGTGACGTCACCGTAGTCGCGGCCATAGGCCAGGATGACATGCGCCGTGCCTGGCACCACGTTGTTGGTGGGGTCCAGATCGACCCAGCCGCCATTGACCTCGACGCCTGCGCAGTGCACCGACACCCACGCGTGCGACGCGTCCGCCCCAATCAAGCGCGGCTTGCCGGGCGGCGGCTGCGACATCAGATACCCGCTGACGTAGCGCGCCGGCAAGCCAATGGCGCGCAGGCAGCCGATCATCACATGCGCGAAATCCTGGCACACGCCGACCTTTTCCTGGAAGGCTTGCAGGATGGGCGTGGACACTTGCGTGTGCGCGGGCTGATAGGTGAAGTCGGTGTGAATGCGGTGCATCAGGTCGATCGCGGCCGCCGCCACCGGCCGCCCCGGTGTGAATGACAGCAAGGCGTATGCCCGAAGCTCGGCGTGCAGCGGCACATAGGTCGACGGGAACGTGAATTCCACTTCCGGCGCGAACGGCAGGGCCGGGTCGTAACGCAAACGTTGCACTGCCGCTTCCCACGTCAGGCCGGTTTTCGGGTCCAAGGCGATAAAGCGCGGGTGGACGGTGACGCGGCTGGTGGCGCGCACCGTCAAGGCCTCGTGCGGGGCATAGAGGGCGAAGGTGCAGCGCGTGTTGCCGAAGCCGTCGATGGATTCAGCGATGTCTGCGGGCGCGGGCGTGACGGTCAGCGCGTAGGCCTCCACCCGCTGGCAGGCGTCGTTCAACGGACGCAGATAGCCCAGATGGTGCGCCAGCTCCACGGGCGCGTCGTAACGGTAGGCGGTGACGTGGTCCACGCCCAGCGTCAGCCCGGATGCGGGTTCCAGGGGGGCAGCGGAAACAGAGCTCAGGTTCATGACGATGATGGCCCCCGGCCTAGGCCGACAGCGTCTGGTCGTAACCCGCCGCATGACTGAAATAGCGGCGGCTGATTTCATTGGACAGATTGCTGGCCGCGCCATCCAGTTGTTCCGACAGCGCCAGCACGCCCGCGTACAAGCCCTGAGTCTGTTCACACAGCGTGGCCAGCGTCACGCCAGCGCCGTGCGCCGGCAACAAGGCCAACAAGTCGGACGCAGGCCCCGCCACCGTGTCTGGCAAGCGCGCCACTTCCTTCTTCAACACGTTCAACACACACGCCAGCGAGCGCGGGTTGGCGGGTTCCTGCACCAGCAGGTTTAGCAGTGCCGGCACTTCCTGGCGGCCGGGATAGTAGGCGCGATAGGTGATCTTGCTGTCGAACAGATCCAGCAGAATGTTGAAACCGCTGTCGCCCAGCACCGCGTTACGGCGAAACAGTTCGCCCAAGAGGCTGGCCATGGCGGACAGGCGTTCAATCTGGCGGCCGATGGTCAGCAGCCGCCAGCCGTCGTCGCGCGTCATGCGGTCGGTTTGCGAACCGGTGATGGCCGACAACTGCATGCCCAGATTCTTCAGGGCGCGCAGCACGTCCGGTGCGGAGGCCGGCGCGTCTGACACCGTATCGTCGTCGCGGCCCTTGGCCTGGTTGGTGGCCATGCGCAAAAACCATTCATGGGCGGTTACCACCAGCCGCCAGTGGTCGGGCGACAAGCGGTCACGAATCTGGCCGGCGGCAAACGCCAGTGCGCCCAGGTTGCGGGCGACCCCGCCCTGCGCTTCGGCGCCCGCCAGCTCAGCGACCAGCGTGGATTCGAACATGCGTACCGACAAGGTCTGCGCGGGCGGTACGAGGCCGCTGCGCTGGCACAGCGCGGCAACCGCAGCGAACAGTTCGCCCGCGTTGTCTTCGTCGCTGTTCAACCACGTCAACGCCACCGTCGCCAGGCGCACATCGTTCTCGGCGCGTTCGGTGTAGCGTCCCATCCAGAACAGATTTTCAGCGGCGCGGCTAGACACCGGGCGGTGGGCCGGCACGATGTCTTCCGGGCGCAACTGCGCGGGCAGCATCGAAAACGTATCGACCGCCCCGCGCGTGGTGACCCAGGTATCCATGCTGCTGCCGCCGCGCTGCATGGACACAATCTGCTGTTCACGGCTGGCGATGCGGGTCAGCCCGCCGGGCAAGACGGTCCACCCGCCCTCGCCGTCTGCGATGACGAATACGCGCAGCATGGCGGCGCGCGGCACGATGTGGCCGGCCGCCCAACTGGGCGCCTGCGACAGCGGCAGGTATTCCTGGATGGTGTAGGCGTCGGGGTTGTCGGCAATGCGCGCCAGCAGCGCGTCGCGCTCGGACGGCGGCACCGCGCCCCCGATCACCGGCTCGAATCCGCCACGCGTATTGCTGGGGTAGGTAGACTTGACCACCGCGCCCGCCAGATTCGCCAGCGCCTGATCGCGCGCCGCGGCCTCGCCGCACCACCACGATGGCAGCGACGGCAGCAGCAGGTCTTCATCCAGCAAGCGGCGGCTGATGGCGGGCAGGAAACCGTTGATGGCGGGCGACTCCAGAAAGCTCGTGCCCAGCGAATTCGCCACCAGCACGTTGCCCGCCCGCATCACTTGCAGCAAGCCCGGCACGCCCAGCGTGGAGTCCGAGCGCAGTTCCAGCGGATCACAGAAATCGTCGTCCAGCCGGCGCAGCACCGCATGCACGCGTTCCAGCCCGTGCAGCGTTTTCAGGTAAAGCACCTTGTCGCGCACGACCAGGTCGCCGCCTTCGACCAGCGTCACGCCCAGATAGCGGGCCAGATAGGTCTGTTCGAAATAGGTTTCGTTGTATGGCCCGGGCGTCAGCAGCACGATGCGCGGCGGCGTCTGCGCCGAGCGTCCGCCGGGGCTGAGCTTGTACAGCATGTCCATCAGCCGGCGATAGCTGGTGGCCAGATGCTGCACCCGCAATTCCTTGAACGCCTCGGGGAACATGCCTGAAATCGTCAGCCGGTTTTCCAGCAGATAGCCCAGGCCGGACGGCGCTTGCGTGCGCTGCGACACCACCCACCAGCCGCCATCGCTGGCGCGCGCCAGGTCAAAGGCCGCAATGTGCAGAAAGGTGCCGCCCGGTGGCGCGTAACCGCGCAGCGGCCGCAGGTAGCCAGGGTGGCCCAGCACCAGCGCGGGCGGAATCAGCTTGTCGGCCAGCAGCGTTTGCGGGCCGTAGACGTCGCCCAGCAGGCGGTTCAAAAGGCTGGCGCGCTGGCACAGCCCCGCTTCGATGGCGCCCCAGTCCGTGTCGTTGATGACAAAAGGCAGCAGGTCCAGCGACCAGGGCCGCGCCGAGCCACTGGCGTCGGCGTAGATGTTGTAGGTGATGCCGTTTTCGCGGATCTGCCGCGCCACAACGTCGACGCGCCGGTCCAGGTCGGCAAAGCCGCTGGTGCCCAGCAATTCAAAAAAACGGGGCCAGGGGTCGCGCAGGCGCGTGGCCCCGGACGCGTCGGCCGTGTCGCGCAGCTCGTCATAGTGCCCGGCGCGTGCGGGCAACGCCGCATGAACCGCCAGGGATGCGACATCCTGCGACGGGTCCGTCTGAAAAAGAAATTGCGGCATAGCAGCTTTATCGGCGGCGGGACCGCCGGGGTTCAACATCTGGTAGGGCTCAATCGTGCCTTAAATCCAGCGAGAACGGAAATTCCCGGCTGACCTCGGCGGGCGCGACATCCATGCGCCCCGGCGTATGCCCGATCTTTTCAAAGCGGGCCAGGCGACGGCTCTCGGCCTCGTAGGAATTGACCGGGAACGACTCCGGGTTCAGCCCGCCCGGGTGCGCGACGTGATATTTGCAGCCTCCTAAAGAACGGCGGTTCCAGGTATCCACAATGTCTACCGTCAGCGGCACATGCACGCCGATAGTGGGATGCAGCGCCGACGGCGGCGACCAGGCCTTGTATCGCACGCCCGCCACGTACTCACCGACGCGTCCGGTGGGCTGCAAAGGCAGCGCCCGGCCGTTGACCGTCACAACATAGCGGTTGTCGTTCAAACCGGATACCCGTATTTCCACCCGCTCAAGCGACGAATCCACATACCGCACCGTGCCCGCGGACGAGCCCTCTTCGCCCATCACATGCCACGGCTCCAGCGCGCCGCGTAGCTCCAGATGAATGCCGCGCGCGGCCACATCGCCAAACAAGGGGAAGCGGAACTCGAAATGCGGCGCGAACCAGGCGGCGTCAAAGCCGTAGCCGGCCTCGTTCAAATCGGCCAGCACGTCTTCGAAATCCATCTTCACAAAGGTCGGCAAGAGGAAGCGGTCGTGCAGTTCCGTCCCCCAGCGCGTCAGCCTTGCGGTGTAAGGCGTCTTCCAGAAATGCGCAATCAGCCCACGCAGCAGCAGCTGCTGCGCCAGACTCATGCGCGCATGTGGCGGCATTTCAAACGCGCGCAGTTCCAAGAGGCCCAGCCGCCCCGTGGCGCTGTCGGGCGAATAGAGTTTGTCGATGCAGAATTCCGAACGATGCGTGTTGCCGGTAACGTCGACCAGAATATTGCGCAGCGCCCGGTCGATCATCCAGGGCGGCACGTCAGCGCCTTGTTCGGCGCAACGGCGGTGTATTTCCTGAAACGCCAGCTCCAGCTCGTACACCTGATCGTTGCGCGCTTCGTCGATACGCGGCGCTTGGCTGGTCGGCCCGATGAACAGCCCCGAGAACAGATACGACAAAGACGGATGGTTGACCCAGTACGCCAGCAGGCTCGCCAGCACATCGGGGCGGCGCAGGAACGGGCTGTCGGCCGTTGTGGCCCCGCCCAGCACAAAGTGGTTGCCGCCGCCCGTGCCGGTGTGGCGGCCGTCGGCCATGAATTTCTCGGTGGACAGCCGGGTTTCAAAAGCGGCTTCGTAAAGGAATTCGGTATGGTCGACGAGTTCGGCCCAGTTGCTGGCCGGGTGGATGTTGACCTCGATGACGCCAGGGTCGGGCGTCACCTGCAACACCTTCAGGCGCGGGTCGCGCGGCGGCGGATAGCCTTCCATGACGATGCGGGTGTTCAAGTCGCGCGCCGTGGCCTCAACCTGCGCCACCAGCGCCAGATAATCTTCCAGGCGCGGCAAGGGCGGCATGAAGACATACAGCACGCCCTTGCGCGCTTCCACGCACATGGCCGTGCGCGTCAGGCCGGCGGCGGATTCGAATCGCGCGGGTGCGGCAGCGTCTGACGGGCCTGCCGCCGCCGTTGCGCCAGCAGCCCCAGGTACTCCCCCGGCCCCCACTCCCCCCGCCCCTTTGCCATTCACCTCCCGACGCCCCGACGCCCGCGCATGCTGCGTCAGCAGCTGCGCCGGCCCGGGCAAGGATCGGCGCGCGTCATAGGGGTCGCGGTCCACGGCCACGGGGGCATCGGCCTCAGCCACCCAGGGCAACGAATCCAGCGGCAGCCGGTATCCCATGGGCGAATCGCCGGGGAACAGATACATGCGTTCGTCGCGCAGGAACCAGGGGCCGGACACCCACGGCCCGCCCTCGCCCGCCTGGATCGGCAAGGCGTAGCCCACCACGCTGTCCAGCTTCTGCTCGAACACGCGGCGCAGCCGGGCGCGTTCCATCTCGTCGTCCAGACGCGCGTCGAAGGGGTCCACATTGACGGGCAGCCGGCGCTCGCGCCACAAGTAGTAGAAGACGTCTTCATAGCCCGGCACAACGTAGCGATCTTCCACGCCCAGCCGCTCGCACAGCTTCGTCATGAACCGCCGCGCGTCGGCGACGGTATAGGCGCTGCGTTGGCGCTCGTCGGCGAACAGCGCCGGGTCAGCCCAGCAAGCCTGGCCGTCTGCCCGCCAGTAGATCGACAGCGCCCAGCGCGGCAATTGTTCGCCCGGATACCACTTGCCCTGCCCGAAATGCAGAAACCCGTTGCCGCCGTAGCGCGTGCGCAGCCGGTTCAACAGTTCCACCGCATAGCCGCGCTTGGTGGGCCCCAGCGCCGCGGTGTTCCACTCGGCGCCTTCGCGGTCGGACACCGACACGAAGGTCGGTTCACCGCCCATCGTCAGGCGCACATCCATGTGGTCCAGATGGTCGTCGATCTTGTCGCCCAGGTCGCGGATGGCGTGCCATTGCTCGTCGGTGTAGGGCTTGGTGACGCGCGGCGACTCGAACACGCGCGTGACTGACATGGTGTGCGTGAATTCGACCTCGGCTTCGTCCACCGCGCCCGTCACGGGTGCGGCGCTGCCGGGTTCGGGGGTGGCCGCCAGCGGAATGTGGCCTTCGCCCGCCAAGAGGCCGGACGTCGGGTCCAGCCCGATCCATCCAGCGCCCGGCAGATAGACCTCGCACCACGCATGCAGGTCGGTGAAGTCAGTCTGCGCGCCGCTGGGGCCGTCCAGCGCCCGCACATCCGGCTTCAACTGAATCAGGTAGCCGGACACAAAGCGCGCCGCCAAGCCCAGATGCCGCAACGCCTGCACCAGCAACCATCCCGAATCCCGGCACGATCCGGCGTTGCGCGTGAGCGTTTCCTCGGGCGTCTGCACGCCCGGCTCCATACGGATCAAGTAATTGATTTCTTTATGGATCTGCTGGTTCAAGCCCACCAGAAAATCCACCGTGCGCTGGGGCCGCACATCCACGCGCGACAGGAATTCCGTAAAGCGCGGCGTGGCCTTGTCGCAAACGCGGTACGGCGCCAGCTCGCGCGCCAGGCCTTCATCGTAGGTAAACGGAAATTCCTCGGCGTCCGGCTCCAGGAAGAAGTCGAACGGGTTGTACACGGCCATTTCGGCGACGAGGTCTACCGTGATCTTGAATTCACGTGTCTTGGTCGGGAAATTCAGCCGTGCCAGATAGTTGGCGAACGGGTCCTGCTGCCAGTTGATGAAATGGTCGGCCGGCTCCACCGTCAGCGAGTACGACAGGATCGGAGTACGGCTATGCGGGGCGGGTCTCAGCCGAAGCACCTGCGCCGACAGGCTGACCAAACGGTCGTATTTGTATTGCGTGACGTGCTTGAGTGCTACGTGGATGGTCACTGCCTTCTCCGGGTCAACTGGGCGAGTCAGTGGCTGGTTTGAACCTGCACCGACACATTCATGGACAGCGCGGCCGCCGCCCCATGCAACCAGCGCACGGGCGAAGCCGATTCATAGTCGCGCGCCACGGCCAGGCGGCAATGGCCGTCCGACGCGAAGCAGGAATGGCTGACATCCACGCTGACCCAGCCGTGACGGGCCAGCCAGACGTCGGCCCAGCCATGGCTGGCGGCGTCATCGCCCGCCATGTGCCAATAGCCGCTGACAAAACGTGCCGGCGTGCCGAAGGCGCGCACGCAGGCCAGTAAAAGATGGGCATGGTCCTGGCTGCCGCCGCGGCCCGCCGCCAGCACCTGCGCCGCCGACAGCGGCACATCGTTCACGCCCGGCGTGTAGGCCACGCGTTCGCGAATGGCGGCGCTCAAGCGCAGCACGTCTTCGGGCGTATGCACCCCGCGCGGCACCACGTGGCGGCAAAATTCGCGGATGCTGTCGTCACATTGGGTCAGCCCGGTGGGCACGCCATAGATGTAGACCGGCAGGCGTTCGTCTTCGTCGCCCACATGGCCTTGCGCCAGCGGGTGGATGTCGACTTGCCCAACGGCATGGATTTCAATTTCGCTATGGGTGCGGTGCAACGTCAGCGTGTGCGTCACGTTGCCATAGGCGTCGACCTGCGCCTGGATCTCGCCCGGCGTCTGGATCTGCCAGCGCAGGGCGTGTTGATGGTCGTCGCGGCGCGGCGTCAGGCGCAGCGTCTGGATGCTGTAGTTCACCGGGGCGGCATAGCGGTAGCGAGTCACGTGCTTGATGAGATGCTTCATGAAAGTCTCCACACTGCAAGGTCACGCTGACAACGTCGGGCCCGTCCGCCCCCTGACCCGGCAGGCACGACGATCGATAGTAGCAATAGCTCGTTAAAAAAATAAGCAACTTGCATGCCAAGTTTTCCGGCCCCCGCGTTGTCGACAATTCCAGGGCAAACCCGAATGCCGCCGGCCGCCTTCAACCCGGCCGCGCACCCTGCTGCGGCGCGCTGCGCACCAAGGCGGTGCGGGGGTTGCCCGCTTTCGGACGCAACCCGTACGCAACCCCGGCGTGAATCGGGACGCGCGCCGCCGGCACAAGGAAAAAGCGCCCTTGCGGGCGCTTTGGAAGTCCGGGGCCGTCAGCCCCAAGTGGAGTTTTTACAGCCGATTGCAAAATTGTTCCGCAAGCGACTGGCCATTTCCCATCACGGAGCCAGCTTGGCCAGCTTGCCGGCGCGGGCTTCCTCGACCGCGGCGGCCGCATCCTGCGGCAACAACAAGCGGGCTTGCACCAGGTCATCGCTGGCCCGGCGCACGGCGTCCACATAGGCCGCATCCGTCGGATAGCGTTCCTCGATGGACAGGCGCGGGTCGTTGCGGGCCACGCGATCGGCACGGGTCAGCGCGAACGGCACGGCGCTGCCCATCTGCGTGCACAGGCCCTCGGCGTTGTTGCTCTTGGGGTTCCAGCCCACGTACGTGCCACGCGGGGCGGCAATCTGCGGCAGGCGCACGCCGTCCACGGCATTGCCGTCGGCGTCCACCTTCGGCAGGTACAGCGGGTATTCGCCTTCCACCAGCGGCAGGCGCGAGCCGTCCACGATCAGGCGGGATTCCACATAGGCGGCGTGGTACGGCAGGCCCGGAATGGCCGGGTACAGGCCCTTGGCGTCCACCAGCGTGTGGCGGGCGCGCGTGGGGTAACGGCTGGCGGGCGGCGGCGTGCCTTGGCCCACCCACGCGTCCAGCGCATTGAGCAACGCGCGCGTGACGGGCTGCGGGTCAATCGGGCTGGTGGGCAGCGCGCACGTGGCCATGGCTTTGGACACGGGGCTGGGGAAATGCTGCGAGCCCACCACCATGTACGCCCGCACTTCAGGCGGCAAGGGCAGATCGCGACCACGCGCGTCCGTCACCAGCTGGCTCGCGTGCGAGGCCCAGAATTCGTACTCGGAATCCAGCTGCATGATGCGCGGGCACGTGTTCGTGGCGCGGCATTGCTGCAAGAGGCCGTCGCGCTTGCCCGTCAGCGGGTCGGTGCTGGTGGCGTACGCAAACGGGAATTGGTCCACGGGGTACAGATCATCCGCATGCGGGCCGGGGTTGCGTGACAGCTGCGCAAAGCGCGTGTTGGCGAACGTGCGCCGCGCGCCCGGAATCTGCGCCAGCATGCCGTCAAACACGCGCTTGCCTTGCAGATCCTGGTTGAAGCCCTGGTACAGATAATCGCGCAGGAAACGGCCCGACTGCGAAATGCCCATGCCCAGCACCTGCTTGACCTGGCCGCCATGCTGCGCGGCCAGCGGGTTGCTGGCCACGTCGGCGCGCGCCAGGAAGGCGGTCACGTCGCGCATGGCGGCAAAGCCCATGCCCATCACGCCGGGGTCGCGCGCGGTGTAGGTGAATTCGTAGATGGCGTCGGCCGGCATGTCGGCCGGACGCGAGATCTCGATGCTGTTGTCGTCAATGAAGCGATACGACAAGCCCGCCGGATACTGGCGCGCATCCAGGCGCTGCGCACGCACTGACAGGCGCGCGCCCGTTTGCTTGGCCGCAGGGTAGCTCAGCGCGACGCGTTCGGCCGCGCCCGCCTTTTTGAAGACCCATTCGTCGCGCACCGGCCCGGTCACGTTCGGCACGACCGGCACGTCCAGGCGCATGCCCTCGCCCACCGGCACGTCGCCCTGCCAGCCCACCCACGCCAGCGTGTAGCCTTGCGACAGCAGGAAGCCGTTACCCGCGTCTTCGGCCTTTTCCAGGCGGCTGCTGTTGGGAATGCCGCCGCCATCAACGACGGTGCCGATCAGCTTGCGGCCACGATTGGGCGCTTCGACAATCAGCGTGCCGTTCGGTTTGGCGGGGCGCAAGATCACGACATCGGCGCGGGCCGTGACGCGGCCTTGCGCATCGCGCGGCGCCAGCGCCAGGTCGGTGATGCCAGCGTTGCGCGGGTCGGCCGGGTCCAGGCTGATGGTGGCCACGCCCGTCAGCTTTTCAGCCACACCGCGCTCACCGAACACGCGACCTTCCAGTGCGGGGGCTTGGCGCGCCTGCACGTCAAACGCGGTGACTTCGGCCTGGGCGCAGGTAGCGCCCAGCAACAAGACCGGGCTCAACACACGAGCAAGGGCTAGGGTTTGACGCGGCACGCGACGGCTTTGACGATTTGCCATGCAACTTCCTGTTTTCAATTCAAAGACAAACACTTAGGCGCTCAGCGCGAGACGGCGCGCGGCCGGTTGCGCGAACGACGGCTCGCGGTCGGCGCGCCCAGCGGAATCCCCGCCCAGCTTGAACGCCGAGACCGATGCATACAACCCGCCCACCTGGCTTTCCATGGACGCGGCCACCGCCGCCACCTGCTCGACCAGCGCCGCGTTCTGTTGCGTCATCTGGTCCATCTGCGCCACCGCCACGCTGACCTGTTCGATGCCCGAGGTCTGCTCGCGCGAGGCCACGGTAATCTCGCCCACGATGTGCGTCACGCGCTGCACCGCCTGCACGATTTCGGCCATGGTCTGGCCGGCCTGGTTCACCAGGTTGGCGCCCGTGCTGACCTTGTCGACGGAATCGTCGATCAGGTCCTTGATCTCTTTGGCGGCCTGCGCGCTGCGCTGCGCCAGGTTGCGCACTTCGGTCGCCACCACGGCGAAGCCCTTGCCGTGCTCGCCGGCACGCGCCGCTTCCACGGCCGCGTTCAGCGCCAGGATGTTGGTCTGGAACGCGATGCTGTCGATCAGCCCGATGATTTCCGCGATGCGGCGCGAGCTATCGGTAATGCCGTCCATTGTGGTCACGACCTTGCCCACCACTTCGCCGCCGCGCGCGGCGATGCCAGACGCCGCCTGCGCCAATTGCACGGCCTGCTCGGCGCTGCCGGCGTTCTGGCGCACGGTGGCGGTCAGCTCTTCCATGCTGGCTGCGGTTTCTTCCAGTGACGCCGCCTGCTCTTCGGTGCGCGAAGACAAATCCAGATTGCCCGCGGACATTTCGCGTGCCGCGCCGTTCAGGCTTTCCGCGCCCGCACGGATGCCGCCGATGACTTGCGCCAGGTTCTCCTGCATCTTGGCCATGGCGCTGATCATGCTGCGCGTGTCGTTGTGGTCCACATCCACCGCGTGGCTCAAGTCGCCCGACGCGATACGGCCGGCGATGCCCGCCGCGTAGGTCGGGTCACCGCCCAGGCTGCGCGATACGCTGCGCGTGATCATGAACATCACGCCCGTCACCACCGCGCCGATCAGGCCCAAAATGGCCAGCGCCTTGAGCAGGTTGTTGTAGAACGCGGTCTGGATATCGTCCACCAGCACGCCGGACACCACCACCCAATCCCACGGCTGGTAGTACGAAATGAAGCTGATTTTGGGCGCGCGGTCATCTGCGTTGCCCGCTTTGGAGGCCTCATATTCCACGAAGCCCTTGCCCTTGGCGCGCGCCAGGTCCGCCATCGTCTTGTAATACGCATGGCCTTGGGTGTCCTTGCGGTCGCCCACGTTCTGGCCGACGATCGATGCGCCAAACGGATGCATCAACAGCACCGGCTGCGTGTCCACCACGAACACGAAGTTGTTGTTGTCAAAGCGCAGTTGCCGCAATTGGTCCAGCGCCTGGCGCTTGCCGTCTGCCGCGCTCAGTTTGCCTTCGGACACCGTCTTGGCATAAGACGCCACCACGCTCTGCGCCACTTCCACAATGCGCTCGAGCCCGTCGCGGCGCTCTTTCATCATGATGTCCCGCGCGTTCAAGGCCGACCATCCGCCCAGCGCCAACAAACCGATCCACATCAACAACATGGCCAACCGCAGCTTGGCCTTCAAACTCAACGCATTCATGGTGCACCCTTGCAAGAATGCAGGCCCGTTCCCGACACAGGCCCGCCAGCGGACAAGTATGGTTCGCTCACGCCCTTTCCTATTGCCCGGAAACGGGGCCATGTTCACGTGTAATTACAAGTAATTCGCACTTCAGAATGGACGAACGCTGCCGTAGCGCGGGCGCGCGAAGCGTGAAAGAAAAATGAAAGACGCGAAATAAATGTTTCGCAGGAGTGCGCAATCACAATCTTCAAAGAGGCGGACAAATGTTCAATACGCCGCCGGGCCGCGCGGGCACATTGCCGGTGTTTCCTCACCCCGGCACCACAGGAGTTACTGATGCCCATCACCGCCACCGCCACGCCCGGCGCCAAGCTGCTTTCGCCCAAAGACCACACGCTCATCATGATCGACTTCCAGTCGCAGATGGCGTTCGCCACCCACTCCATCGACGCCGTCACGCTGCGCAACAACGCCGCGCTGGTCGCCTCGGCCGCTGCCGGTTTTGGCGCGTCCACCATCCTGACGACGGTTGCTGAAAAGAGCTTCTCGGGCCCGATGTTCGACGAAGTCGTCGCGCCCTTCCCCGGCCAGGCGCTGCTGGACCGCACGTCCATGAACACCTGGGAAGACGCCGCCGTCATCAAGCAGGTCAACGAAATCGGCAAGAAGCGCATTGTGCTGGCCGGCCTGTGGACCAGCGTCTGCATCGTGGGCCCGGCCTTGTCGGCGCTGGACCAGGGTTTCGAGGTCTATGTCATTACCGACGCCTGCGGCGACGTGTCGGCCGAAGCGCACAACCGCGCCATCGAGCGTATCGTGCAAGCAGGCGGCCAGCCGATCACGGCATTGCAATACCTGCTGGAAATGCAGCGTGACTGGGCGCGTACCGATACGTATGACATGACGACCGGCATCGCCAAGAAGTTCGGCGGCGCTTATGGCCTGGGCATCCTCTACGCCAAGTCCATGTTCAACGCCCACGAAGGCTGATCGGAGCACGCTGATGAAGGTCTACCTGGTTTCACTGGGGCTCGGCCTGCTGGTCGGGGTCATCTATGCGCTGTTCAACGTGCGCTCACCCGCGCCTCCGGTGATTGCCTTGGTAGGCCTGCTTGGCATCCTGGCGGGGGAACAGATTCCCCCGCTGGTCAAACGCCTGCTGTCCGACGAGCCCACGCGCACGTCGTGGATACACCAGCAGGTCAAGCCGCACATGTTCGGCGAACTGCCCAGCTGCCCCAAAACACCCGCCCCGCCCCCCTCCAACATCTGTGAAGACAAGCGCAATGGCTGACACTCTGGACCCCGCGCGCCACGGCGCCCCCGACCTGATCCTGCATCAAGGCCGCTTCACGACCCTGGACCCCGCCCGCCCCACCGCGGACGCCGTCGCCATCAAAGATGGCCGCTTCACACGCGTAGGCGCCTCCGCCGACGTGCTGCCGCTGGCCGGCCCCGCCACGAAAGTGATCAGCCTGAACGGGCGCGGCGTGCTGCCGGGCTTGATCGACAACCACCTGCACATCATTCGCGGGGGCTTGAACTACAACATGGAACTGCGCTGGGACGGCGTGACGAGTCTGGCCGACGCCATGGCCATGCTGCGCCGCCAGGTCGCCATTACCCCTGCCCCGCAGTGGGTGCGCGTGGTGGGCGGCTTCACCGAACACCAGTTCGCTGAAAAGCGCCTGCCCACCATCGAAGAGCTGAACGCCGTGGCGCCGGATACGCCCGTGTTCATCCTGCACCTGTATGACCGCGCACTGCTGAACGCCGCCGCGCTGCGCGCCGTGGGCTACGACAAGACCACACCCGCCCCGCCGGGTGGCGAAATCGTGCGCGACAACGCCGGCAACCCCACCGGGCTGCTGCTGGCCAAACCCAACGCGTCCATTCTGTACGCCACGCTGGCCAAAGGCCCCAAGCTGCCGTTTGACTACCAGGTGAATTCCACGCGCCATTTCATGCGCGACCTGAACCGTCTGGGCGTCACCGGCGCCATCGACGCGGGCGGCGGTTTTCAGAATTACCCCGAGGACTATCAGGTGATCCAGCAGCTGGCCGACGCCGGCCAGTTGACGATCCGCCTGGCCTACAACCTGTTCACGCAAAAGCCCAAGCAGGAAAAGGAAGACTTCCTGAACTGGACGGCCACGTCACAGTACAAGCAAGGCACCGACTACTTCCGCCACAACGGCGCGGGAGAAATGCTGGTGTTCTCGGCGGCCGACTTCGAAGACTTCCGCCAGCCGCGCCCCGAAATGGGCCCCGAAATGGAAGGCGAGCTGGAAGAAGTCGTGCGCATCCTCGCGCAAAACCGCTGGCCCTGGCGCCTGCACGCCACCTATGACGAGACCATCTCGCGCGCGCTCGACGTCTTCGAACGCGTCAATAAAGACGTGCCGCTGGAAGGGCTGAACTGGTTCTTCGACCACGCCGAAACGATTTCCGAACGCTCGATTGACCGCATCGCCGCGTTGGGCGGCGGCGTGGCCGTGCAGCATCGCATGGCGTATCAAGGCGAGTACTTCGTTGAACGCTATGGCGCGGGCGCGGCCGAAGCCACGCCGCCTGTCAAACGCATGCTGGAAAAAGGCGTGAACGTATCCGCCGGCACCGATGCCACGCGCGTGGCGTCGTACAACCCGTGGGTGTCCTTGTCGTGGCTGATCACCGGCAAGACCGTCGGCGGCCTGCGCCTGACGCCGCAACGCAACTGCCTGGACCGCGACGCGGCGCTGCGCATGTGGACCGAAAACGTTACCTGGTTCTCAAACGAGCAAGGCAAGAAGGGCCGCATCGCCGAAGGCCAATTGGCGGACCTGGTGGTGCCCGACCGCGACTTCTTCGCCTGCCCGGAATCCGACATCGCCGATACCTCCAGCCTGTTGACGATGGTGGGCGGCAAGGTGGTGTGGGGCGCTGGCGAATTCGCCGGCCATGACGAAGCCGCCCCGCCGCCCGCCATGCCGGACTGGTCGCCGACGCGTCTGTTCGGCGGCTACGGCGCCTGGGGCGACAGCGAAGGCAAGCCGCTGCAAGCCACCGTGCGCGAAGCGGCCGCCGCTTGCGCCTGCGCCAACGACTGCAACGTCCACGGCCACCAGCACGCGGGGGCCTGGGCCAGCAAGCTGCCCGTCTCTGACCTGAAAGGGTTCTGGGGCGCGCTGGGTTGCGCCTGCTGGGCGGTGTGACGATGCGCGCAGTGATGACATCGCCCGCCGTGCGCTGGCTGGCCCTGCTGGCGCTTTGCGGCGCGTACTTGCAGGGCGGGCTCGTCAAGCTGCTGGATTTCGACGGCGCGCAAGCCGAGATGGCGCATTTCGGTTTGCATCCTACCCATCTGGCGGCCGCCGCCGTTATTCTGCTGGAACTCGGTGCAAGCGTTCTGGTGTTGTCTGGCCGGCTGCGCTGGCTGGGCGCGCTGGCGCTGGCGGTGTTCACCGCCGCGGCCGCCCTGATGGCGAACCGCTACTGGGAATCTCCCGCCGACACGCGATTCATGAATATGAACGCCTTTTACGAGCACATCGGGCTGGCTGGGGCGTGGGTCCTGGTCGCCTGGCACGATTTTACGGAGCGTCCGCATGGCCGGAGCCAACCCAAGTAACCCCCCGCCCGCCGCCGTAGGCGGCATGGCCCCGCTCAAGCACACGCTGTTCGCCGTGCTCTGGGGCGCCACCATCCTGGGCAACATCGGCAGTTTCATGCGCGACGTGGCCAGCGCCTGGCTCGTCACCGACCTGTCCAACAACCCCGCGGCGGTGGCCATGATGCAGACGGCGGCCACGCTGCCCGTCTTCCTGCTGGCCATTCCCGCGGGCGTCTTGTCCGACATCCTGGACCGCCGCCGCTTCCTGATCATCATCCAGGTGCTGTTGGCCTGCGTCAGCTTCACGCTGCTGATGATGGCCAAGACCAATACGCTGACCGTGGAATATTTGATCGCGCTGACCTTCCTGGGCGGCGTGGGCACGGCGTTGATGGGGCCGACGTGGCAGGCCATCGTGCCCGAGCTTGTGCCCAAGGCGGAACTCAAGACCGCCGTGGGCTTGAACTCGTTGGGCATCAACATTGCCCGCGCGTTGGGCCCGGCCGTGGGCGGCCTGTTGCTGGCCGCCTTTGGCGCGGCAGCTGCGTATGGCGCCGACGTGATGAGCTATGTGTTCGTGATTGGCGCGCTGCTCTGGTGGAAACGCCCCAAGAAGGTGGACGACGGCCTGTCCGAACAGTTCTTTGGCGCCTTCCGCGCTGGCGTGCGCTATGCCCGCGCCAGCCGCGAACTGCACATCGTGCTGCTGCGCGCGGCGGTGTTCTTCATCTTCGCCAGCTCAGTCTGGGCGTTGCTGCCGCTGGTGGCGCGCAAGATGCTGGGCGGCACCGCCGGGTTCTACGGCATCCTGCTGGGCGCCGTGGGCGTGGGCGCGATTCTGGGCGCGGTAGTGCTGCCCAAGCTGCGCCAACGCTTGAACACGGATGGCCTGGTACTGGCGGCGGCCGCCATTACGGCCGTGGTCATGGCGGCGCTGTCCTTTGCCCCGCCGCAATGGGCGGCGGTGTTGCTGTTGCTGCTGTTGGGCTTGGGCTGGATCGTTGCGCTGACCACCTTCAACGGCGTCGCGCAAGCCATCTTGCCAAACTGGGTGCGCGGCCGCGGCCTGGCGATCTACCTGATGGTGTTCAACGGCGCGATGGCCGCAGGCAGCCTGGGCTGGGGCTTGTTGGCGCAGGAAATCGGCGTGCCCGCCACCTTGCTGGCAGGCGCGGCCGGGCTGCTGGTGGCCGGGGTGCTGCTGCACCGCTTGCGTCTGCCGCAAGGCGAAGCCAATCTGGACCCGTCCAACCATTGGCCTGAACCCTTGCTGGATGCGCCGGTTGAGCATGATCGTGGCCCGGTGATGGTGCAGATCGAATACCGCATCCGCGTGCAAGATCGTCCGGCGTTTCTGCAAGCGCTGAAAGCGGTGGCGGAAGAACGCCGGCGCGACGGCGCTTACGCCTGGGGCATTGCCGAACACACCAGCGACCCCGAACGCGTGCAGGAATGGTTCCTGGTGGAGTCATGGGCGGAGCATATGCGGCAGCACCAGCGCGTGTCGCAAGCCGATGCCGACCTGCAAGGCGAAGCGCAGCGCTTTCATATCGGGCCAGAGAAACCCGTGGTGCACCATTTCCTGGCGCTGGACACGCGTCAGGCCAAGCCGGGGCCGGCTGCCTGACGGCGCCCTGCCCGGCCCGGCTCGGCGCGTTCAGTGAGCCGAGGCGTCCAGGAAGCGGTGCACGACACGCACCGCGGCCGCGCCCTCGGCGATGCTGGCCAACACGTGCTTGTCCGACCCCGCCCGCACTGCCCCTACCGCAAACACACCAGGCTGCGAGCTTTCATAGGCGCGCGCCTGCATGGAGCCCGCCGCCGCGCGGCCAGTGTGAATGTAGCCGCGGTCGTCGGTGTCCAGGCAGCCATCCAGCCACGCCGTGTTGGCGTCCCCGGCCGTCTGGGGCGTTTCCCCTTTCTGCATGCCTGTCGCCACGATGAGGCTGCGGGTTTCGATCATCTGGCCGTCATCCAGCCATACGCGGTACGGATAGCAGGCATCGTCGAACGCGGTGGCGGTGCGCCCGGGCAGCACGTGCGAACCGAAACGCCGGCTTTGCACTTCCGCGCGGCGCAGCAGCCCGCCCCCACACAAACCCGTGATCGTGCCGGGAAACCCGCGCAGCACGTCCTCGCGCAACGCGTCCGGCCCGCATAGCGAACCGCCCACCAGCAAGGTCTGCAAGCCTTCGGACGCGGCATAGCTTGCTGCGGCCAGGCCGGCGGGGCCGCCACCAATCACCGTCAGATCCAACACGGAATCTTCTTCACCGGGCGGCATGGCCGAGCGCAGGATCGCGCCGCCATACGGCCGTTGGCGCAGATACCCGATGCGCCGCAGCATGAATGCGCGCAGCACAACGTCGGCCAACTCGCGTTCGGTCAGCAACAGTTGGGCCAACGCCGCCCGGCTGATGCGCAACAAGCGGCTGGCGGAATCAGCGCGCACGGTCACGGCATTGGGGCGGTCGGTAAACAAGTCCAGGCTGCCCGTGAACTCGCCGTCGCGATGCATCAGCAGGCTGTGCATGACGCCGCCGGGTTCGCATTCCAGGACTTCGGCGTAGCCTTCCAGCACGATATAGAACGCGGCTTCGCATTCGCCGCTTTTCAGCAGCACGGTGCCGGCTGGCACCGAGATAATCTCGCCATGGGACGCCGCCCGATCAATCAGGGCGGGCGTCAGCATCGGGAACGCCTGGGCGTGCAAGGCCGGCAGATCGGCCGGTTGGCAGGCCGAATCAGTGGCAAGACGGTTCATGGATTCAATCCGAAACAGCCGGGGAAAGCGGCAAGATACCCCAAACGGTAGCTTGCTGCTGCCGGCTGCGTCTTGCGCAGTTGGGTCCTGGTTTGTATGAAAGCGCTATTGCCGCGGATAGGGCCGCTACGGGATAGGCGCGCCGCAATGGCTGCCTCGATGGCCGACGCGATGGCCAACGCGATGGCCAACGCGACGGCCAACGCGACGGCCAACGCGACGGCCGACGCTACGGCCGCTTCATCACGCCTAGGTCACGTTGGCCCGGCGCCACGCCCCCGGCGACACGCCGACCAGGCTGGTGAACACGCGCGTCATGTGCGCCTGGTCAGCAAAACCGCACAGCAGCGCGGTGTCGGTAATTGAGCGGCCGGGCAAGAGCAACAGCTCCTTGGCCTTTTGCACGCGTTGCTCCAGCAGCCAGCGATGCGGCGTGGTGCCTACCGTTTGCCGGAACGCCTTGATGAAATAACTGCGCGACAAGCCGCAGGCTTCGGCGATGTCGGCGATAGAGCTGTCGTCGCGCAACGTTGCCAGCAGCATGTCTTTCGCGCGCGCCTCCAGCTTGCGCGACAGCACCCGGCTGCCCGAGTCCGACCAGCCGGTGGTGGCGCCGGCCCCGTAGTGCTCAAGCAAATGCGTGCCGATGGCCAGCCCCAGATGCTCGACAAACAAGGGGCTGCTTTGCGCGGGTTGCTCCAGCACGCCGCCCAGCACCTGCGACAGATGCGCCAGCACCGGGTCGCCCGTTCCCGCGCGCGGCACCAGGCTGCTGATGCGCGGGCCGCCCTTTTCGTCGTTCACGCGTTCGATGAACGCGCGCGATAGTTCGATCAGCACAAAATCAAACCCGCCTTGCAGGTCGGCGCGGTAGTCGTCGTGGAAATCGCGGATGTAGATCGAACCGGTATCGAAGTCGTGCGTCGATGCGTGGTTGCCTTGCAGGATGCGGCGGCGGTGCCCGCCTTGCATCGCCACACCCACCAGAAAGCCACGGTCCGATGCCGGCGTTTCAACGTTGCCGAATTGCGCGTTGTCGGTGCTCTTGCGATAGAAGGTCAGGCCGCCGCCCTCGAAGTGCTGGTTCAAAAGCAGCTTGCTGGCCGCGCAGCCCAGCCCGTCGGTAGACGGCGGCGGCGCAGGCGTGGGGTCGAGGGAAAGGCGTTGACGGGCAGGCATGAATTGGGGGTTTCAGAGTGCGACGAACGCGCTACGGGGCAGAAGATAGCAGGCTACGTTGTCAGACAACAAGCGCGGTCATGAAGTTTTTCAACGATGCACCAACGATGTGCACAAACTTGGCACATCCGCGTCAGGCAGCAAGCGTGTCAGCGCGCACTGGCTACCGCGGAATTGCCGGCCCTGGCGTCAACGGCCCCACAGGTTGCCCCGAACGCGACGGCATTGGCGGCAGCTTCGGCTGGGCCGGGCCGCCGCTCCACGGCGCAGGCGTGGTGCTGGTGCCGGGCTTTGCGCCGGGTGCGGTACCGGGAGCGGAATACCCCGACTCCGGACACGACATGCCCAAGCACGGCGTATTTCGTTTCGGGTCTACGGTCTTTGGGCACGACGTTCCCAAACATGCATCAGGCAAGGTGCGCGCCGATGGCGGCGCTTGCGGCACGCCAGGCACGCCGTCCCGCGCAAAAGCGGGCGCGGCGGCCAGCGCCATCCATGCGGCAAGAATCAGGGCTTTCATGGCAGCTCCGTGACAAGACGGCAGGGTTTCACGCCTGCGTCTTGCGAGTTTGCGCCCATCGCCATCGTGCTGCAAGGCGCGCGCCCTGCCCCCGATCAATCCAGACGGATGTCCGCGCTTTGCACCACCTTGGCCCAGCGCGCGCGTTCACTGTTGAAGAATTTCGTCAGCTCGGCGGGATTCCGCGTGACGATTTCCGCGCCCTGCTCGTTCAGTTGCGCCTTCACATCCGGCTGATTCACGATTTCCGCCATCAGCATCGCCAGTCGTTCGGCGACCGGGTCCGTCGTGGTCACCGGCGCCATCACGCCTTGCCACGTGCCAGACTCAAAGCCCTTCACGCCTTGCTCGGAAATGGTCGGGATGTCGGGCACAAGCTGCATGCGCTCGCCCTTCGAAATCGCAATCGGACGCAGCTTGCCGGCCTTGATGTGCGGCAAGGTCGCCAGCAAGCCATTCATGATGATCTGCGTTTGCCCGCCAATGGTGTCGGTAACCGCCTGCGAACCGCCCTTGTACGGCACGTATTCCCATTGCGCCCCAGTCGCCTGCTGCACGGCCACCGCCGCCAGGTGCGGCGCGCTGCCAATCGCCGTAACCGCAAAATTCAGCCGCTGCTTTTTCGACAGCGCCACCAATTCCTCAACCGTCTTGGCCGGCACATCGGGGTGCACGGCCAACACGTGCGGCGAATAGGCCAGCATGCTGACGGCGCGCAAATCCTTGGACGGATCGAACGACAGCTTGGTATAGACCGATGGGCTGATCGCCAGCGCGCCCACATCGCACAACAGCACGGTATGGCCTTCCGCTGCCGACTGCACCACGATGCCCGCACCCAGGTTGCCATTGGCGCCGGGCTTGTTCTCGACGACAACGGTCTGCTTCAGCGCATCAGACAAACGCGGCGCGAGAATGCGCGCGATGATGTCCGACGATCCGCCGGGCGGGTACGGCACGATGATGCGCACGGGGCGCGTCGGCCAATTGGCGGCGTTGCCGCCGGCGGACGACGCGGCCTGCTGCGCCCATGCCGGTACCAACGGCGACAGGCATAGCGCCGCGGCGCCGCCCAGGAACTGCCTCTTGCTTACGTTCATTGTCTCCACTCCGTCTGATGTGTTTTGTGATGAATCAAGCCGCCCCGCGCGTCTCCACGTACAGGGCGTATAGCGAATGGCTGCTGGCCATGAAAAGCCGGTTGCGTTTGGCGCCGCCAAAGCACAGGTTGGCGCAGCGTTCCGGCAGCCGGATGTGGCCAATGGGCTTGCCGGCGGGGTTGAACACCATCACGCCATCCAGCTCGTCGGACTTGGCGTTCGGGGCGCCGTTGCTGCCCCAGCCGCACCACAGGTTGCCGTCTTCATCGCATTTGATGCCGTCGATGGCGCCGGGGCCTTGCGCGTCCACATGCACGCGCTTGCCGGACAGCGCGCCGTCAGCGCCCACGTCATAGGCCCAGATCACGCGGTTCGGCTGATGGCGTGATTCCACGACATACAAGATTTTTTCGTCAGGCGAAAAGCACAGCCCGTTGGGGCCAGCCAGGTCTTCCAGCACGCGCGTCACGCGGCCGTCCGACGGCGCGATGCGGTACACGCCATGCGGCAGTTCGGGCGTTGCCTTGTCGCCTTCCCAATGGCCGCCGATGCCAAACGGCGGGTCGGTGAACCAGATGGCGCCGTTGCGTTGGCAGATGATGTCGTTCGGCGAATTGAAGCGCTTGCCGTCGTAGCGGTCGGCCAGCACCGTGATGGAGCCGTCGTACTCGGTGCGCGTGACGCGCCGCGTCAGGTGTTCGCAGGCCAGCAGGCGGCCCTGGCGGTCGCGCGCCAAGCCGTTGCTGAAGTTGGCGGGATGGCGGAAGACGCTGACCGCGCCCGTGGTTTCGTCCCAGCGCAGGATGCGGTCATTGGGAATGTCTGACACCAGCAGATAGCGCCCGTCGCCCACCCAGACCGGGCCTTCCAGCCAGCGAAAGCCGCTTGCCAGTTGCTCGACGCTGCTGCTGTAGATGCGGTATTTGGAAAACTCCGGGTCCAGGATGCGGATGGACGGGTCCGGGTAGCGCTGTTGCGGCGTGAAATTGAATGATGGGCCGGGGCCAGCGGGTTGCGCTTGCGCCAGGGCAACGGGCCCAAGCGCCAGCGCGGCGCCCAGCAGCCGGCGGCGGCCGGGTTGGGCCAGGGGGGCATGCTCCATCGGTGTCTCCTCTTATCGGTGTAATGCGATGGCAATGCGGCGATGGCAATGCGGCGATGGCACTGCGGTCTTGCTTGGGGATGGGGCGCAGGCCCCCGGCGTCAGGTCACCGGCCCCGGGTTGAACAGCGCCAGCGCGTTATGCAGCTTGAGTTTTTCCGCACAGGTCTGCTGGCGGCCGCTGGCCACATCCAGCATCAGGCGGAACAGCTCCCAACCTACGTCTTCAATGGACGCCTGCCCGGTCGCAATGCGCCCGGCGTTCACGTCCATCAGGTCATGCCAGCGGCGCGCAAGACTGTCGCGGGTGGCCACCTTGATCACCGGCACTTGCGCCAGGCCATACGGCGTGCCGCGTCCCGTGGTGAAGATGTGCAGGTTCATGCCCGCGGCCAACTGCAAGGTGCCGCAGATGAAGTCGCTGGCGGGCGTCGCCGCGAAGATCAGGCCCTTTTGCGTCAGGCGGTTGCCGGGCGACAGCACGCCGTGAATGGGCGACGAGCCCGACTTCACGATGGACCCCATCGCCTTTTCAACAATGTTCGACAGCCCGCCCTTCTTGTTGCCCGGGCTGGTGTTGGCGCTGCGGTCGGCCATGCCGCGTTGCAGGTATTCGTCGTACCAGGCCATCTCGCGCACCAGCGCGTCCGCCACTTCCGGCGTGGCCGCGCGCGCGGTCAGTTGGTCGATGCCGTCACGCACTTCGGTGTTCTCGGAAAACATCACGGTCCCGCCCGCGCGCACCAGCAGGTCGGTGGCAAAGCCCACGGCGGGGTTGGCCGTCACGCCTGAGAACGCGTCGCTGCCGCCGCACTGCACGCCCACGGTCAGGTCCGACACGGGGCAGGTTTCGCGGCGGCGCGCATTCAGTTTTTCAAGATGGCGTTCAGCCGTGCGCATGATCAGGTCAATCATGGATTGGAAGCCGACGTTCTCTTCGTCTTGCAGGACGATGGTGTCCACGCCGTTGCCCTCGGCGCCCATGCCCTCGCCCGCACGGATCGGGATGGCGCCCGGCGCCAACAGGCGTTCGGGTTGCAGCTTTTCGCAGCCCAGGCTCACCACCATCGACGTGCCGCCAAAGTTGGGATTGCGCGCGATGTTGTGCAGGGTACGAATCGGAATCGCCGCGCCCGGCGCGTCAATAGCGACACCACAACCATAGGTGTGTTCGATGCCCACCACGTCATCCACGTTCGGATAGCGCGGCAGCATTTCCTGGCGGATGCGCGCCACCGCGTGTTCGACCACGCCTTGCACGCATTGCACGGTGGTGCTGATGGCCAGAATGTTGCGCGTGCCGACGGTGCCGTCGGCATTGCGGTACCCCTCGAACGTGTAGCCTTCCAGCGGCGGCAGCGGCGTGATGCGCGTGCCCACCGGCAAGTCTTCCAACGTGCGTGCGGCGGGCATGGTGGTGACGCGTTCGTTGATCCAGCTGCCGCGCGGCAGCGCCTTCGCCGCGAACCCGACCACCACGTTGTAGCGGACAACGGCGTCGCCCTCGGCCAGATCGGCCAGCGCCACCTTGTGCCCTTGCGGCACGGTGTCTACCAGTTGCAAGCCATCGGGCAGCACGGTGCCGGCAGGCAGCCCCCCTTCGTTGGCCACGATTGCCACGTTGTCCTGCGGATGAATCTTGATAAGCACGGGCGCTTGGTCTGCCGCAACCTGCATGAAAAGTCCTTTTGCCTGAAGGATGCGCGAAGGTCCGGCATCCGATACGTTATCGTACAACCAGAAGAATATCCTTGAACCAGTCCAAAAATAAATTTCGGGTTTCCCCTTGTAAACAAGTGCCGTCATAGGGAAGCAGCCCTTGAAACCGCCAAAATCATGTTGTACGATGACTTACCTTTTCAACACCGCATCCCGTTCACGGCCCAGGTAAGTGGCCCGCGACGGCTACTTCGGATGAACGCACTATGACTACCCCGCAGGAACTCAAGGAAATTGTCTCGGAAGGTTTGCTCTCCTTCCCCGTGACGGACTTCGACCAGAACGGCGACTTCAACGCCAAGACCTATGCGGCCCGCCTGGAATGGCTGGCCCCCTACGGCGCCACCGCGCTGTTCGCCGCTGGCGGCACGGGTGAGTTCTTCTCCTTGGCCCCGCAGGAATATTCAGATGTCATCCGCACCGCCGTGCAAACCTGCGCGGGCAAGGTGCCAATCCTGGCGGGCGCCGGTGGCCCCACCCGCACCGCTATCGCCTACGCACAAGAAGCCGAGCGCCAAGGCGCCAAGGGCATTCTGCTGCTGCCGCACTACCTGACCGAAGCGTCGCAAGACGGCATCGCCGCGCACGTGGAACAGGTCTGCAAATCGGTCAAGATCGGCGTCATCGTCTACAACCGTGCGCAGTCGCGCTTGTCGGCTGACAGCCTGGCCCGCCTGGCCGAACGCTGCCCCAACCTGGTCGGCTTCAAGGACGGCATTGGCGACATCGAAGCCATGGTCCGCATCCGCCGCAAGATGGGCGACCGCTTTTCTTACCTGGGCGGCCTGCCCACCGCTGAAGTCTATGCCGCCGCTTACCGCGCGCTCGGCGTGCCGGTGTATTCGTCGGCCGTCTTCAACTTCGTGCCCAAAACCGCCATGGACTTCTACCGCGCCATTGCCGCGGGCGACTCCGACACCACCAACCGTTTGCTGGACGATTTCTTCCTGCCGTACCTGGAGATCCGCAATCGCAAGGCCGGTTACGCCGTCAGC
>PJUI01000100.1_pt1 | contig 79781 bp, 77 predicted proteins | sample 1512201 | NCBI WGS metagenome assembly PJUI01 (sample SAMN08177670, study PRJNA422409) | Feces metagenome, whole genome shotgun sequencing project. | isolation source: Chicken feces (2) enriched on wood chips | host: Gallus gallus | place: USA: Madison | collected 2015-01-15
ACGCTTCATGAACAGGTCCGAGATTCACGTGGAACCCCTGATGCGTGGGGTACGACGGCGGTCATCACCGGTGTTCTTGCGCAGCTCGATGAACTCTTCGATGTCCAGGTGCCAGGTTTCCAGGTAGGCACAGACAGCGCCCTTGCGCTTGCCACCCTGGTTGACGGCAACGGCAGTGTCGTTGACCACTTTCAGGAACGGTACGACGCCCTGGGACTTGCCGTTGGTGCCCTTGATGTAGGAGCCCAGTGCACGCACAGGGGTCCAGTCGTTGCCCAGGCCACCGGCGAATTTCGACAGCATGGCGTTGTCGTGGATCGCGTGATAGATGCCCGACAGGTCGTCCGGCACGGTGGTCAGGTAGCAGCTGGACAGCTGCGGGCGCAGGGTACCGGCGTTGAACAGGGTCGGGGTCGAGGCCATGTAGTCGAAGGACGACAACAGGTTGTAGAACTCGATCGCACGGGCTTCCTTGTCTTTCTCTTCCAGCGCCAGGCCCATGGCCACACGCATGAAGAACACCTGAGGCAGCTCGAAGCGCACGCCATCCTTGTGGATGAAGTAACGGTCGTACAGGGTTTGCAGGCCCAGGTAGGTGAACTGCTGGTCGCGCTCGTGGTTGATTGCCTTGCCCAGTTTTTCCAGGTCGAAGTCGGCCAGGGCCGGGTTCAGCAGCTCGAACTCGATACCTTTGGCGATGTAGGCCGGCAGGGCCTTGGCGTACAGGTCAGCCATCTCGTGGTGGGTGGCGCTGTCGGCAACGCTGAGGAAGCCCAGGCCTTCGGCACGCAGGGTGTCCATCAGCAGGCGGGCGGTCACGAACGAGTAGTTCGGCTCGCGCTCGACCAGGGTACGGGCGGTCATCACCAGGGCGGTGTTGACGTCCTTGATGGCTACGCCGTCGTACAGGTTCTTCAGGGTTTCGCGCTGGATCAGGTCGCCATCGACTTCAGCCAGGCCTTCGCACGCTTCGCTGATGATGGTGTTCAGGCGGGCCATGTCGAGCGGCGCCAGGCTGCCGTCAGCCAGGGTGATGCGGATGCTCGGGTGCGGCTCGACCACGGCGTCGGTGTTGGCGCGGGTGGCACGCTCCTTGGCGCGCTGGTCGCGGTAGATCACGTAGTCACGGGCAACTTTCTGCTCGCCGGCGCGCATCAGGGCCAGTTCTACCTGGTCCTGGATTTCTTCGATGTGGATGGTGCCACCCGATGGCATGCGACGTTTGAACGTGGCGGTAACCTGTTCGGTCAGGCGCGCGACGGTGTCGTGGATGCGCGACGAAGCGGCGGCGGTGCCGCCTTCAACTGCAAGGAACGCCTTGGTGATGGCAACGGTGATCTTGTCGTCGGTGTAGGGGACGACAGTACCGTTACGCTTGATCACGCGCAGTTGGCCAGGGGCGGTGGCGGCCAGATCCTGGTTGGAATCGGCGGCCTGCGGCACCTTGGCCTGCGGGTTCTCGCGAGTTGTGTCGGTTTGCATGGGTGGGTGTCTCCACAGTTTCTATATTGTTCAGGCGCCTTTTGGGCGCCCACCGTTCCGTCCACTTGCTCGATGACCCGGCGGGGGATGCGCAATGCATGCGCATCCGCCCGCACGGGCGTACCGACTTCGGGACAGACTCAGGAATAAGGGGCAATAGCTTGCCGCTCCCTGGCCGAAGTCAAAGGTTCTGGGTAAGTCCCAAAAACCGGTGCTGATGAGTGCCAGGCGTTGCCTGCCACACTCATACCCGAACAACGCCCTGAAAGAGCTTGCCTCGGTCGCCTCCGCAGGAGCGGTTTGGCTGCTGAAATCACCTGAAGTTCAGCTCGGAAAATCGCTTGATTTTGCGGGTTGACTTTTGTGTGTGATTTTGCACGAACCCCTATATGTAGTGGTTCGCTGCGTTCGGGATACAAGATAATGCGGTATTGGGGGCTTTGCAAGGCGAGCGCCTGTGGATAACGTGTGCGTACTTTGTGAGTGAATGGTGGGTATTCGCTGTAGGCCTTGTGCCAAGTGGTTTGCAGTATTTTTCTGCGCCTTGCTGCCCCCGGGCAGTTTTTTTCGGGCGCGAACCCTATCACAAAAAACGGTTCAGTCGAGGGGGCGACGGGCGGGTTGGCAGCGCCGGAGGTGCTACTGAGTATCCAGGGGGGATGTTGCCTTTTGGTTAAAGGGTTATGTTCCCTGTACCGGCCCCTTCGCAGCACAAGGCTGCTCCTGCAGAAGAGCGCTGTATCCTGTAGGAGCAGCCTTGTGCTGCGAAAGGGCCGGTACAGGTAATAAAAAAACAACAAGCAAAGGCAGAGGCCATGGACCACCCCGTACCCCGCATCCTCATTGTCGAAGACGACCAGCGCCTGGCCGAGCTCACCGCCGAGTACCTGCAGGCTAACGGCTTCGAGGTCGCGGTGGAGGGCGACGGCGCCCGCGCCGCGCGGCGCATCGTCGAAAGCCAGCCCGATCTGGTTATTCTCGACCTCATGCTGCCCGGCGAGGACGGCCTGAGCATCTGCCGCCGGGTGCGCAGCCAGTACCCCGGGCCGATCCTCATGCTCACCGCACGCAGCGACGAACTCGACCAGGTCCAGGGCCTGGACTTGGGTGCCGACGACTACGTCTGCAAACCGGTACGTCCACGCCTGCTGCTGGCGCGTATCCAGGCCCTGCTGCGGCGCAGCGAAGCCGTGGACAGCAAGCGCCAGGAGCTGGCGTTTGGCGCACTGCGTATCGACAACCGCCTGCGCGAGGCGCGCCTGGGCGACCAGCTGATCGAGCTGACCGGTGCCGAGTTCGACCTGCTCTGGCTGCTGGCCAGCAACGCCGGCCGGGTACTGACCCGCGAACAGATCTTCACCGCGCTGCGTGGCGTCGGCTACGACGGCCAGGACCGCTCCATCGACATCCGCATCTCGAAAATCCGCCCCAAGATCGGCGATGACCCGCTTCAGCCACGGCTGATCAAGACCCTGCGCAGCAAGGGCTACCTGTTTGTCGGCGAAGCGCCATGAACAACTCGATCTTTCTGCGCATCTACGGCGGCATGCTGGCGGTGCTGGTGCTGGTGGCCTTGCTCGGCGTGCTTAGCCTGCACCTGGCCAACGAAGTGCGCGCCGCCCAGCACCGGGAAGGCCTGGCCCAAGGTACCTTCAGCCTGATGGCTGACAACCTGGCACAGCAGAATGCAACCGAACGCAAGCGCTCGCTGCTGATCTGGGAGCGGCTGCTCGGTGTGCCGCTGGCGCTGCAACCGATGACTGCGCGCAGCCTCGACGGCGGCCAGCGGGCGCGTCTGTATCGCGGCCTGGTAGTGGTCGAAAAGACTGGCCCGCATGCGGCGCAAGTGCTGCGCAAGGTCGGCCAGGAAGACCTGATGCTGGTGGCGCAGATCAAGCAGATAAGCGAGCAACTGGCGCGGGCCACCCTGTATCTGCTGGCCGATGAACTGGTGCGCTACCCGATCACCGAGCAGCAGCAGCGGCTGGAACAGATCAAGCAGGAGAAGGGCTTCGGTTTTGGCGTCGCCCTGCAGCGCATCGAGCGGGTCAGCCTGGACGATGACCAGCGGCGCCGGGTCGAGGAGGGCGACACAGTCATGGCGCTGGGCAAGGATGGCGACTCGATCCGTGTGTTTGCCGGGCTGACAGGCTCGCCCTGGGTGCTGGAAATCGGCCCGTTGTACCAGCTCAACCCGTATCCGCCGCAGTTGCTGATCCTGATCGCTTTCCTCGGACTGTGCCTGATCGGCCTGGTGGTCTACCTGCTGGTGCGCCAGCTGGAGCGCCGGGTGTCGGGCCTGGAGATCGCCGCCACACGCATTGCCCAGGGCAGCCTGGACACCCGCGTGCCCGCCGGTGACGCCGACTCGGTAGGGCGCCTGGCCGCCGCCTTCAACGGCATGGCCGAGCACCTTCAGCGCTCGCTGACCATGCAGCGCGAGCTGGTGCGGGCGGTGTCCCATGAGTTGCGCACGCCGGTTGCACGCCTGCGTTTTGGCCTGGAAATGATCGAAACTGCCACCACCGAACAGGCGCGGGCCAAGCACCTGGCCGGCATGGACGGGGATATCCAGGACCTCGACAAGCTGGTCGACGAAATGCTGACCTACGCCCGCCTGGAGCAAGGCGCGCCGGCCCTGAAGTTCCAGCGGGTCGACCTGGATGCCTTGCTCGCGCGGGTGATCGAAGAGCTGGCACCGTTGCGTGCCGAGGTGCGGGTAGTGCGCGGGGACTGCCTGGGTGCGGATGCCGAAGGCGCCTGGGTCGAGGCCGAGCCGCGTTACTTGCACCGTGCGCTGCAGAACCTGGTCGGCAACGCCATGCGCCATGCCGGGTCTGAGGTGCGCGTGAGTTACCAGTTGGGGCAGCAGCGGTGCCGCATTGATGTCGAAGATGACGGGCCGGGGATCCCCGAGGGCTTCTGGGACCGCATCTTCACCCCGTTCACCCGCCTGGATGACAGCCGCACCCGTGCTTCGGGTGGGCACGGCCTGGGCCTGTCGATCGTGCGGCGAATCATTTACTGGCACACGGGCCGGGCGACGGTGGGGCGTAGCGAAGCGTTGGGTGGCGCCTGCTTCAGCCTGAACTGGCCACGCCAACAAGCACCACAGTAAAGGTCAGACGCTGACCAGGCTGAGCAGGTGGCCGTCCTGCAGGCAGAACTGGCCTTGCAACTCGGCGCCTTGGCGCCACTGCGGCGACAGGTCGGTGAGCAGGCGCAGGCGGGCCAGGCCTTCAGTGGACCAGTCCAGCACTTCGGCGTGTTCGAAATAGAAGCGCTGGCGGGTCAGCGGGTAGAGGGTCTTGAACAGGCTTTCCTTCAGCGAGAAGGTCAGGGTGACCGTCAGGCCGAGTTGACGGCGGTCCAGGCGTTCGAGCTCGGGCGCGGTGAGGATTTCAGCCATCAGCCGTTCGGCGCGTTCGTCATCCAGCAAGGCCTCCTGATCCAGGCCCAGGCCCTGGCAACTGCCCTCGGCGGCGACTACGGCGGCGGCCCAGCCTTTGCCGTGGGTGATCGAGCCGAGGATGCCCGCCGGCCAGATCGGCGAGCGGTCCTCATGGGTGCCGGGCACGTAGTCGCGACCGTCCAGGCGCTGCAGCGCGGCGCGCGCGCATACGCGACCGGCCAGGTACTCAGCCTGGCGCTTGGCCACCGAGCGCTGCAGGCTGGCGCTGGGCACGACGCCGGCGCGCTGGAAGTCGTCGGGTGCCAGGCGGGCAGGGTCGAAGGCGCAACTGACCAGCACCGCGCCGGGCAGCGGGCGGGGCAAGGGCCAGTGGTGCTGGAGTGGGGCGCAGCAGGCGGGGAGAGTGTTCATGGGGCTATTGTGCCAGCCGCAGCGGCGGTGTGGGAGGTGGGATTGCTGGGGCTGCGTTGCAGCCCATCGCCGGCAAGCCAGCTCCCACAGGTGTTGCGCAGGGTTTGAGGTTTGCGCTGTGCTTGTGGGAGCTGGCTTGCCGGCGATGGGCCGCACAGCGGCCCCCGACAATCGTTATTTGAACACCTTCTTGAAGAACGCCTGCATGTCCGCCCAGGAGCTCTCGTCCGCCGCCTTGTTATAGCCAATGTCCGGCCCCCCATGTTCGCCATGGCTCAGCCGGTCAGCATCGGGGTTGGTAAACCCATGCTTGGCGCCGTCAATGCTGACGAACTGATAGTTGACCTTGGCCGCATCCATTTCTGCCTTGAACGCGTCCACCTGCTGCTGGGTGACCATGCTGTCCGCAGCGCCATGTTCAACCAGGATGTCCGCCCGTACTACGCCAGGCTTGGCCGGTGTCTGGGTGGCCAGCGCGCCATGGAAGCTCACCACGCCGTCCAGCTTCTCGCCCCTGCGTGCGGCATCAAGCACCACCTTGCCGCCAAAGCAGTAGCCCACAGCGCCCAGTTGGTGCTTGTTGACGTTCGGCTGCTTTTTCAGCAACTCCAGGCCCGCGTCGAAGCGCGCTGCTGCCGCGGCCGGGTCCTTCATCGCTTCGGCCATGAATGCCTGGGCATCCTGCGGATGTTCGGTGTGCTTGCCATCGCCGTACATGTCGATGGCCAACGCTTTGTAGCCCAGGGCCGCAAGATCTCGTGCACGGCGCTTGGCATAGTCGTTCAGGCCCCACCATTCATGCACCACGACGATGCCTGGGCGTTTGTCGTCCAGCGCATCGTCGTAGGCGTAGTAGCCGACCAGGCGGTTGCCGTCGTCGTCCTGGTAGGGAATTTCACGGGTCACTACCGCCGCTTGGGCGAGGGCGGCGCTGCACATCAGGGTCAGGGCCAGCAGGGCACGCATCTTTACTACTCCTTGTCTTGCAGACAGTTCGTTCAGGCGGCGTTCAGCCAGGGTTCAGTCGCGGTTCAGGGTGCCCTCCTTACTCTAGCTTCCAGACCGAAACAGCGCACCCAACTGGAGTAACCAGCCATGAAAACCTTCAACACCCTGCTTGCCGCCATGGCCGTCTGTGCCGCTGGCATCACCACTGCCCAGGCCGCCGACGACAACTTCGCCAGCCTCACCTACGGCCAGACCAGCGACAAGGTTCGCAAGTCCGGCCTGCTGCAGCGCAACACCGACCAGCTCAACGCCGATGGCATCATCGGCAAGGACGACACCTGGGGTGTACGTGTGGGCAAGATCAACGACCAGGGCCGCTACTACATGACCTACGACAACGTCTCGGGTGACCACAGCGGCCTGAAGTTGCGCCAGGAAAACCTGCTGGGCAGCTACGACCTGTTCCTGCCGGTGGGCGATACCACCAAACTGTTCGGCGGTGGCAGCCTGGGCATGACCAAGCTCACCCAGGACTCGCCAGGCGCCAGCCGGGATACCGACTACGGTTATGCCTACGGCCTGCAGGCCGGCGTGATCCAGGACATCACCGACAAGGCTTCGGTGGAACTGGGCTACCGTTACCTGCGCACCAATGCCGCGACCGAAGTGGGCGCGCATGGCGGGCCGAAGGACGGCACCCTGCGTCTGACCAGCAGCGCGCAGACATACCTGGCTGCTTCCTACAAGTTCTGACGGGCGAGCCGCGTTATCCTGTACCGGCCCTTTCGCGGCTAAAGCCGCTCCCACAGGGATCGCACAATTCCTGAGACTTGTGCAGTACTTGTGGGAGCGGCTTTAGCCGCGAAAGGGCCGGTACAAGCAATACACACAAGGAGCTGCACATGAAACTGCTGGTGGTCGAGGACGAAGCCCTGCTTCGCCATCACCTCTACACCCGCCTGGGCGAAAGCGGCCATGTGGTCGAGGCGGTCGCCGATGCCGAAGAGGCGCTTTACCAGGCCGGGCAGTACCACTTCGACCTGGCCATCATCGACCTGGGCCTGCCCGGTATCAGTGGCCTGGAACTGATCACGCGCCTGCGCAGCCAGGACAAGACCTTCCCCATTCTCATCCTGACCGCCCGCGGCAACTGGCAAGACAAGGTCGAGGGCCTGGCCGCCGGTGCCGACGACTATCTGGTCAAACCGTTTCAGTTCGAAGAGCTCGAAGCGCGGCTGAATGCCCTGTTGCGCCGCTCCAGCGGCTTCACCCAGTCGACTATCGCCGCAGGCCCCTTGGTACTCGACCTCAACCGCAAGCAGGCCACCCTCGATGACCAGCCCCTGGCGCTGACCGCTTACGAATACCGCATTCTCGAATACCTCATGCGCCATCATCAGCAGGTGGTGGCCAAGGACCGCCTGATGGAGCAACTGTACCCGGGCGACGAGGAGCGCGACCCCAATGTCATCGAAGTACTGGTCGGCCGCCTGCGCCGCAAGCTTGAGGGCGAGCACGGCTTCAAACCCATCGACACCGTGCGCGGCCTGGGCTATCTGTTCACCGAGCGCTGCCGATGATCCGCTCGCTGCGGGTACGCCTGATGCTGGCCGCCGCAGTACTGGCCTTGTTGTTCATGCTGGCGCTGCTGCCGGCCTTGCAGAAGGCCTTCAGCCTGGCGCTGCAGGAGTCGATCGAGCAGCGCCTGGCTTCGGATGTGACCACGCTGATTTCTGCCGCCCGCATCGAGCATGGCCGGCTGCAGATGCCGGCCCTGCTGCCGGACGAGCGCTATAACCTGCCGTACACGGGCCTGCTCGGTTATATCTTCGACCGCGACGGCAACCTGGTCTGGCAGTCGCGGGCCACCGCCGACCGGCACATCAACTACCGCCCGCGCTACGACGGGCGCGGCAATGAGTTTGCCCGCATTCATCAAGCAGATGGCGAAGAGTTCTTTGTCTACGACGTCGAGGTAAAGCTGCTGGGGGGCCAGAGTGCCGCCTACAGCATTGTCGCCCTGCAGCCGGTGAGCGAGTACAAGGCCACCCTCAATGGCCTGCGCGAGAAGCTCTACCTGGGCTTCGGTGCTGCCTTGCTGGCGCTGATGGTGCTGCTATGGGCTGGCCTGACCTGGGGCCTGCGCTCGTTGCGCCGGCTTAGCCACGAGCTGGATGAAGTGGAGTCGGGCGCGCGCGATGGCCTGAGCGGCGAGCACCCGCGCGAGCTGCTGCGCCTCACCCGTTCGCTCAACCGCCTGTTGCGCAGTGAACGTGAGCAGCGCGTGCGCTACCGCGACTCGCTGGACGACCTGGCGCACAGCCTGAAGACGCCGCTGGCGGTGTTGCAAGGCGTGGGCGAAAGCCTGCAGCAGCGCAGCGGTGAGCGCGAGCAGGCGCGGGTGCTGCAAAGCCAGATCGAGCGCATGAGCCAGCAGATCGACTATCAGCTACAACGCGCCAGCCTGCGCAAGAGCGGCCTGGTGCGCCACAGCGTGAGGCTGCGGCCGTTGCTCGACAGCCTGTGCAGCACCTTGGCCAAGGTGTACCGGGACAAGCGGGTGAACGTGACGCTGGAACTGCCCGATGCGGCGCAGGTGCCGATGGAGCAGGGCGCCTTGCTGGAAATGCTCGGCAACCTGCTGGAAAACGCCTACCGCCTGAGCCTGGGCCAGGTGCGGGTGAGCCTTGAGCAGGCGCCCGGGCAGTTGATCTTGTGTATCGAAGACGATGGGCCAGGGGTGCCGGCCGATCAGCGTGAGCGGATTCTGGAGCGCGGTGAGCGGCTGGACAGCCAGCACCCGGGGCAGGGGATCGGGCTGGCGGTGGTCAAGGATATTGTCGACAGCTATGACGCCGAGCTCAGCCTGGGGGATTCGCCCTTGGGCGGGGCTGCGTTCAGGATCACCTTCCACCTCGATTGATTTACTGGCGTTGCCGGCCTCTTCGCGGGTAAACCCGCTCCCACAGGGTCCGCACCGCTTTCAGACCCTGTGCAGTACCTGTGGGAGCGGGTTTACCCGCGAAGAGGCCAGTTCAGGCAAATCGCGGTGGGCGGATTCCCGCCAACACCCCTGTACAAATCCCGCCACCGGGCGGAAATCCGCCAGCCTTCCTCAGGCAAATCGCCCTGTCGTTGGGCATTTATCACTAGCAAATACGGCCCTTGCACCCTTCATGGGCATTTTGGCACCACCCTTGCTATTGATCTTCGCAGAGGCCTGCCCAGGCAGCTCGAACACAACGACAAATCCCTCCAAGTGCAGGAGGGTTAGCGATTCAGGTGCCCCATCACCCTGGGAAGGGTGAACCGGCACACTTGAGGAAAATGAGCCATGACGACACGTCAGCCGCTGTACAAATCCCTGTATGTCCAGGTGATCGTTGCCATCACCATCGGCATCCTGCTCGGCCACTACTACCCGGAAACGGGCGTCGCCCTCAAACCCTTGGGTGACGGCTTCGTCAAACTGATCAAGATGGTCATTGCCCCGATCATCTTCTGCACCGTGGTCAGCGGCATCGCCGGCATGCAGAGCATGAAGTCGGTCGGCAAGACTGGCGGCTACGCGCTGCTGTACTTTGAAATCGTCTCCACCATCGCCCTGATCATCGGCCTCGTCGTCGTCAACGTGGTCAAGCCGGGCGCTGGCATGCACATCGACGTCAGCACCCTGAACGCCAGCAGCGTGGCTGCCTACGCCGCCGCCGGCGCGCAGCAGACCACCGTCGGCTTCCTGCTCAATGTCATCCCTAACACGGTGGTGGGTGCCTTCGCCAACGGCGACATCCTGCAGGTGCTGATGTTCTCGGTGCTGTTCGGCTTTGCCCTGCACCGCCTGGGCAGCTACGGCAAGCCGTTGCTGGACATGATCGACCGCTTCGCCCATGTCATGTTCAACATCATCAACATGATCATGAAGCTGGCCCCGATCGGTGCTTTCGGCGCCATGGCCTTCACCATCGGCCAGTACGGCGTGGGTTCGCTGGTGCAACTGGGCTACCTGATGGCGTGCTTCTACATCACCTGCCTGCTGTTCGTGCTGGTGGTGCTGGGCGGTATCTGCCGCGCCCACGGCTTCAGCGTGCTCAAGCTGATCCGCTACATCCGTGAAGAGCTGCTGATCGTGCTGGGCACTTCCTCCTCGGAATCGGCCCTGCCACGCATGCTGGCCAAGATGGAGCGCCTGGGCGCGAAGAAGTCGGTCGTTGGCCTGGTCATCCCGACCGGTTACTCGTTCAACCTGGACGGCACCTCGATCTACCTGACCATGGCTGCGGTGTTCATCGCCCAGGCCACCGACACCACCATGGACATCACCCACCAGATCACCCTGCTGCTGGTGCTGCTGGTGGCTTCCAAAGGTGCTGCCGGCGTGACCGGTTCGGGCTTCATCGTGCTGGCCGCCACCCTGTCGGCTGTTGGCCACCTGCCGGTTGCCGGCCTGGCGCTGATCCTCGGCATCGACCGCTTCATGTCCGAAGCCCGCGCACTGACCAACCTGGTGGGCAACGCCGTTGCCACCGTGGTCGTGGCCAAGTGGGTCAAGGAAATGGACAACGACAAGCTGGCCTCGGAGCTCGCCTCCGGTGGTGCACCGCTGGTCGATACCCGTCCGACCGATGACCTGGGCGTGGCCGAAGGCCCGGCTCGCTGATCGCGCGGCTGTAGAACGAGAAAGGCGACCTTCGGGTCGCCTTTTTTCATGTGCGCTGTTCGCGTCGGTACGCGGTCAGGCCAGCACCACCTCCAACACCCGGATCACCTCCGGCTGAGGGTAATGCCACCTCACCTGCACATCCCAGAACTTCACCCCGTACACCCGCTCGGCCGGTGGTACCTGGTAGGCCGGGCGCGGGTCTTGCGCCAGGCATTGTTCGATCAGTTCTACCAGCGGTTCAGCCAGGCGCAGTGCATGCTCGCGGGCCTGGGGCAGGGCGTTGTCGCCCCACTGCACGGCAATCGCGACGGGCGCTGCGTTGGCCATCTGGTTGCTGGCGTCTGCGACGCTGTCGGCATACGGTACATAGGGTTTGATGTCCAGTACCGGCGTGCCATCGAGCAGGTCGATCCCGGACAGCAACAAGCGCCCAGGCTCTACACCCTCCAGGCGCACTACCGACTGGCCGATGCCGTTTGGCCGGTGGGTGGCACGGGTGGCGAACACCCCCATGCTCTTGTTGCCGCCCAGACGCGGTGGCCGCACTTTCAGGCGCGGCTTGTCCTCGAGGGCCTGGTGAAACAGGAACAGCAGCCAGACATGGCTGACCTGCTCCAGGCCTTCGACCGCATCACCCTGGTCGAACGGCGGCAGCAGTTCGAGCACGCCCCGCGCCGCAGGCGCCAGTTGGGGCTGGCGCGGAATGGCGAATTTCTCCTTGAAGCAGGAGCGGACGATGCCGACGGGTGCAACCGTATGCTGCATGGCCACTCAGCCGCGCACGCGCTGGGTCAGGCCTTTGAGGAAGTTGCGCAGCAACTGGTCGCCGCACGGGCGGTAGTTTTCGTGGCCGGCCTTGCGGAACAGTGCGCTCAGTTCAGGCTTGCTGACCGGGAAATTGACCGACTTGAGGATCACGTGCAGGTCGTCTTCCTTGAGCTCGAAGGCCACCCGCAGCTTCTTGAGGATGAGGTTGTTGGTCACTGGCAGCTCGACCGGCAGTGGCGGGCGGCTGTCGTCCTTGCCGCGGCGGTGGATTACCAGGCCATCGAGGAAGTGCGCCATCACCCGATCAGGGCAACGGACGAAGCCTTCCTCTTCTTCTTTCTTCAGGTAGGTGGCCAATACCAGGGGGTTCACCTCGAGGCCGGAAAGCCCGATGATCTCGGCCATCTTGGCGTCGTTCACCTTGAGCATGTAGCGCAGGCTGCGCAGGACGTCGTTGTGGTTCATTGCTGCAGAATCCTGTTCAGGTGCCACGCTTGTGCGTGGCGTATTGCTTAGAAACGTTCGGTAGTCGCCACGTAGCGCCATTGGCCGAGGGGCAGCTTGCCCATCGACACGCCACCCAGGCGAATGCGGCGCATGCTTACCAGTTCCAGGCGCAGGTAGGCGCACAGCTCGGCGATCTGCCCAGGCTGGGGATTTTTCAGCACCATGCGCAGGTGGGTCTCGTTCTGCCAACTGGCCTTGGCCTTGGGCAGCTCGCGGTCATTGCGCGTGGCACCGCGCGCCAGGCGTTCCAGCGCCTGAGGTGTGGTCTCGCCGCGCACTTCGACAATGAACTCCTGCTCCAGGCGACGCAGGTCGGCCTCGATCTTGCGGCTTACCCGCCAGTCCTGGGTGAATACCTGCAGGCCGCTGGCGCCGCGTTCGAGCGGTGCCACGCAGGCCTGCCGGGTAAAATGCCCGTGCAGGGCGCGCACGCCTTCGCGGTGCGCCTCGCTGAGGGTGCCCATGTTCATGCTGGCGCGGGCGCTTTCGCTGTCTACGCCGGCCGCCTGGTTGAGCAGCAGGGTTACCGGCTCCAGCGCTTCGACGCGGGCACCCGGGAGCAGCTCGACGCGCTGGTCCTCGACCTTGAACTGCGGCTGCTCGACCACCACGCCGTCGACCGTGACCCAGCCACCTTCGATATAGAGCTCGGCATCGCGGCGAGAGCAGCCAAGTTGCTCGATAAGGCGTTTGGACAGGCGGACGGGTTCGGACATGACGGCAATTCGCAAAGGCAGGGAAAGGCCAGCATTGTACCTGCCTGAGCGGCAGAGGGGCTGGGAATCTGTGTCATTTACGCCGTTTTGCTCAGGCGCATGTGCAGGAGGGGGTAGGGCTGGCCCAGGCCGTCGGTTTCCGATCGGCCAATTACTTCGAAGCCTTCGTGCAGGTAAAAGCCCAAGGCCTGAGGGTTTTGCTCGTTGACGTCCAGGCGCTCGGCGTTCAGCTCGTCGATGGCATAGTGCAGCAGGCGCTTGCCCACCCCTTTGCCACGGTAGTCCGGTGCAACAAACAGCATGTCCACGCGCCCGTTGGCGACCCCGGCAAAGCCACAGATCCGTTGCCGGTCCTTGCAGCAGATCAGCATCACCGCGTCGAGGTAGCGGCGCAGCACCTGTTCGCGCAGTAAAACAATGTAGCCCTCCGGCAGGAAATCGTGAGTGGCACGTACCGAGTCCTCCCACACCTGCACAAGTTCGCCGTAGTCGCGCAAGTGCGGGGTTTGTAGCGTCAGTAGCGATGGCATGCCGGTGGTCCTCCCTGGCGATCAGGAAAACATAGCAGGCCAACCACCGGTCGGCTTGTCCGCGCGGCGCTTGAAGGGAGGGGCGCAGGGGTCTATTAGTTAAGCGTGGGAAAAAATCCCACGCAAAGAAAAGAAAACACTGAAAACAAGATTTCTGCTGATTTGGCGTTCTCGTGGCGACGACCTGGAGACGGACTATGCAAATCCACCTGCTGTTCAAGAAGGCTTTACTGGCGGTTGCCGTGGCTGGCGTGCTGTCGACCTCCATTGTTTTGATCCCTGACTCGATTTCTCATGGCTCCAGCGCCTACGCCAAAGATGGCGGTGGTGGTGGTGGTGGTGGTGGTGGTGGTGGCCACGGTGGTGGTGGTGGCCACGGTGGTGGTGGCGGAAGCGGCGGTGGTGGTGGCCACGGTGGTGGCGGCGGAAGCGGCGGAGGTGGTGGCGGCCACGGTGGTGGCGGTGGAAGCGGTGGAGGTGGCGGCGGCCACGGTGGCGGCGGAAGCGGTGGTGGAAGTGGCGGCGGTGGTGGCCACGGCAGTGGCGGTGACGGCGGCGGCCATGCCGGTAACAGTGGTAGCGGCCATGGCAACTCCGGCCTGGCCCACGCCGGTGATTCAAACGCTGGGCGCAGCGGCAACCATGCTGAAGCGGGTGACGATCATGGCAATCACGTGGGTGGTGAGCCCGGTGACGATCACGGCAATCACGTTGGCGGTGAGCCCGGTGACGATCATGGCAACCATGTTGGCGGTGAGCCCGGGGATGATCATGGTAATCATGTCGGCGGCGAGCCTGGCGATGATCACGGCAATCACGTTGGTGGTGAACCTGGTGATGATCACGGCAACCATGTGGGTGGCGAACCGGGTGATGACAACAGCAGGAGCTGACAGGCGTTGATCGGCCCAACTCTGCCCCCTTCGATGTTAAGCGCACTGCGGCGTGTCATGCGCCCGCTGGTGCGCTTGATGTTGCGCAAAGGGGTTACCTACACGATGTTCGCCGACCTGCTCAAGGAGGTGTTCGTCGACGTGGCCCATCGTGAGTTTCGCCTGGACGGCACCCCGCCCACTGACAGCCGCGTCAGCCTGCTTACAGGCGTGCATCGCAAGGATGTCCGGCGGCTGCGCAGCGAAGGTGGCATGGCACTCGAGGCCTTGCCGGCGAACATCACCCTGGGCGCACAGTTGGTCAATGCATGGACCTCCCGCCCGCCGTTCTGCTCGGCACCTGGCCAGGCACTGGCACTGCCGCGTTTGGCAAGTGTGGGTGGCGAGTGCTCATTCGATACCCTGGTGGCCACGGTCAGCACTGATATCCGCGGGCGTGTGGTGCTGGATGAGTGGTTGCGCCTTGGCATCGTCCGGCTTGATGAGCAGGATCGTGTGCACCTGCAAGCCCAGGCGTTCGTGCCGCAGAAAGGTTTCGATGAAAAAGCCGCGTACTTGGGCCACAACCTGCATGACCATGCCAGCGCAGCGGTGCACAACCTCAGTGGCCAGGGCCTGCCGTTCTTCGAACGCAGTGTGCACTACGATGCTTTGAGCCCCGCCAGCGTCGAGCACGTGCGTGAAGTGGTTGCCAAAGATGGTATGCAGACGCTGCTGGCCTTCAGCCGGCTCGCAACAGAGCTGGAAAACGTTGATGAGCCCAGCGCGGAGCAACGTCAGCGCATCACTGTCGGGCTTTATTTCTACACTGAAGCTACCGACCCCGAATTGTCCAAGACGCCAGGCCCATGACCCCCCTCACGCGCTGCCTCCGTGCCGTTGCCGTTGCCCTGGTCCTGGGGTTGAACCTGGCGGCGCCTGCCGAGGTGGTTGCAGCACCGGTTTGTGTCAGCCGCGACGAAGTGGGCATGGCCGGTGCCACAGACCTGCAGCTTCCGGGGGGGGCAGGCGGTACCGGTGCACGCAGTGAAAACGGTGGTGTCGGCGGCACTGGCGCGCCTCTCCCGCAACGCCCTGGCGGCACCGGCGGCACTGGCGCGGTGGCCGAAGGTGTGGACGGCACCTACTTTGATCACGGTAACGGCGGGGTAGGTGGTACTGGTGCGCCGATCCTGCGCCCAGGCGGTACCGGTGGTACCGGCATTGTCGGCACCATCACCGGGTTTGCTTCGATCTGCGTCAATGGCATGGAAGTGCACTATGGCAAAGACGTGCCGGTGAGTGAAAACGGTGCACCCGCCAGCAGTGCTCACTTGGCGATCGGGCAGGTTGTAGCGGTGGAGGCAATTGCCACCCAGCGCGGTCTCCAGGCAGGGCGTATTTCTATCCTCAACGTCTACGAAGGGCCGCTGACGGCGCTCCCCAATGCTTCGGCGCCCCTGCGGGTGATGGGCCAGCCTGTGCGGCTCGCCGCAGGCGCGCGGGTGGCTGAAGGGCTGCGTGCAGGCGAGCCGGTCCGGGTCAGTGGCCTGCGCGATGCCACGGGCGAAGTGGTGGCAACCCGTATCGAACGGGCGCCGGGCCTCAGAGAGGCCAGTGCCATTGGTGCAATCGACCGCCCAGGCAGCCTGCAAGGGTTGGCGCTGGGCACCCGCGTAGCCCCCGCACGGGAAGTGCTGGTGCGCGGCCAGTGGACCGGGCGCCAGCTGGAAGTGGCACAAACCCGCCCAGACCCGAGCCTGCCGTTTGCTGGCCGTGTCCAGCAGGCGGTGGTCGAAGGGCTGGTGCAGCGCGTGCAGGCACGGCAACTGGTGGTCGCGGGCATTAATGTGACGCTGGGGCAGGGCACTGTGGTTGTCGGCAGGCAGCCTGCAGTGTTGGCGCTCGATCAACGCGTTCGGGTGAGCGGCGTGCTCAGTGGTACTCACGAGTTACGGGCCACCCGTGTGGAATTCCAGGATGAGCGTGCTGACAACCCGGACCGAGGCCATTCGGGGCACGGCGGCGAGCACGGCAGCAGTGAGTCAGGCGGCTCCGACAATAGCGGCCATGGAACAAGCGAGGCGATCAGTGTTCGCAGCGAAAGCAGTGATGATCACAGTGGGCGCAGTACCGTTGAAGACGCCAGTGGTCACGGCAGGTCTGAAAGCGTGGACAAGTCTGGCAAGTCAGAGCATGTCGAAACCGTGGAGCAGCCCGAGAGCAGCAACAGTGGGAAAGGTGATCGGGTAGAGAAGGTTGAGAAGGTCGAAAAGCCTGAAAAGGTCGAGAAAGTAGAAAAAGTTGAGAAGGTCGAAAAAGTCGAAAAGCCTGAAAAGGTCGAAAAGGTCGAAAAGGTCGAAAAGGTCGAAAAGGTCGAAAAGGTCGAAAAGGTCGAAAAAGTCGAAAAAGTCGAAAAAGTCGAAAAAGTCGAAAAAGTCGAAAAAGTCGAAAAAGTCGAAAAAGTCGAAAAAGTCGAAAAGGTAGAGAAAGTAGAAAAGCCTGAAAAGGTCGAGAAGGTGGAAAAAGTCGAGAAATTCGAAACCATCGAAAGGCCGGAAAAGGTAGAGACCGTCGAAAAAGTAGAGCATCCGGAGCGATCCGGGCGTTAGGCAACTAGGCTGGGGAAGTCCGACCACACTTCCCGAAGGGGTACTGAGGTGCAGATGAGACCCGCGCTCCCTCTTTTTGCCTGCCTGCTGTCATGCACCAGTGCGTCGACCGTGGCCGATACCTTCAGCACCGCCATCGGCATGGACTACTCAAGTGGCGACTATGGCACAGGTACCACTTCGGAAATCTGGTACGTCCCCGTGGTCGGCAAATATGAAACCGGCCCCATGACCTACAAGGTCACCGTGCCCTGGTTGCGTATCACCAACCCGGAAGTAGGCCCCAATGGTGACCCCCTGCCCGGAGGTTGCCGGGATGTGGAAAGCGGGGTGGGTGACACGGTTGCCAGCGCCGGGTATGCCCTGCTGGATGGCAGTGACGGCGGCCTGATGCTCGACCTGATCGGCAAGGTCAAATTCCCCACCGCCGATGAACACCAGTGCCTTGGCACCGGTGAATACGACTACACCGCCCAGGTCGACATCACCAAGGGTTTTGGCCCGGTCACCGGCTTCGCGACATTGGGCTGGAAGAAGTTCGGCGACCCGCCCGACAGCGATTTTGACGACCCGGTATTTTTCAGCCTTGGCTTCGCCCTGCCTGTGGCTGCAGGTACTTCCGCGGGCGCCTCCTACGACTGGCGGCAGAAAGTGGTCTCGACCGGTTCGCAGATCAAGGAACTCACCCTGTTCCTGACCCACAAGCTCAACCAGCAATGGAAAGTCCAGCTCTACGCGGTCAAAGGCTTCTCTGATGCCAGCCCGGATGCAGAGGGTGGTCTGATGTTGTTTCACACATTCTGACGAAAAAAGCCCCCGCGCCGGTCATTCTCGCGGGGAATGCCAGGGCAGGGGCTTTTCAGGTTTCAGCCGTTTTAGATGGGCTCTGCCCACATGTCGTATTCGTCGGCATCCACTACACGGCAACGCACTTTGTCGCCTGGCTTGAAGCCATGGTCGCCATCGATGAACACGCTGCCGTCGATTTCCGGGGCATCGAAGAAGCTGCGGCCAACCGAACCCTGTTCCTCGACTTCGTCGATCAGCACTTCGATTTCCTTGCCGATGCGCAGTTGCAGGCGGGCGGTGCTGATGGCCTGCTGGTGGGCCATGAAGCGGTCCCAGCGCGCTTGCTTGATGTCGTCCGGCACTTCTTCCAGGCCCAGGTCGTTGGCCGGGGCGCCTTCTACAGGCGAGTACTGGAAGCAGCCCACGCGGTCGAGCTGGGCTTCGGTCAGCCAGTCCAGCAGGTACTGGAAGTCTTCCTCGGTCTCGCCCGGGAAGCCGACAATGAAGGTGGAGCGGATTACCAGCTCAGGGCACTGCTCGCGCCAGTTCTTGATGCGCGCCAGGGTGCGGTCTTCGAAGGCAGGGCGCTTCATCGACTTGAGCACTTTCGGGCTGGCGTGCTGGAACGGGATGTCCAGGTACGGCAGGATCTTGCCGGCGGCCATCAGCGGGATCACGTCGTCGACGTTCGGGTACGGGTACACATAGTGCAGGCGCACCCAGGCACCCAGGCTGCTCAGGGCCTCGCACAGTTCGAGCATGCGGGTCTTGACCGGGCGGCCGTTCCAGAAGTCGGTCTTGTACTTGACGTCGACGCCGTAGGCGCTGGTGTCCTGGGAAATCACCAGGATCTCCTTGACCCCGGCCTTGACCAGGCGCTCGGCCTCGCTCAGTACTTCACCCACCGGGCGGCTGACCAGCTTGCCGCGCATCGACGGGATGATGCAGAAGCTGCAGCTGTGGTTGCAGCCTTCGGAAATCTTCAGGTACGCATAGTGGCGCGGGGTCAGCTTGATGCCCTGTGGCGGCACCAGGTCGATCAGTGGGTTGTGGTCCTGGCGCGGCGGTACCACTTCGTGCACGGCGTTGACCACCTGCTCGTACTGCTGTGGGCCAGTGACCGACAGCACGCTGGGGTGCACGTCACGGATGCTGCCTTCCTCGACACCCATGCAGCCGGTGACGATGACCTTGCCGTTTTCCTTGATCGCTTCGCCGATCACTTCAAGCGATTCGGCCTTGGCGCTGTCGATGAAGCCGCAGGTGTTGACCACCACCACGTCGGCGTCCTCGTAGGTGGGCACGACTTCATAGCCTTCCATGCGCAGCTGGGTGAGGATGCGCTCGGAATCGACGAGGGCTTTTGGGCAACCCAGGCTTACGAAACCTACCTTGGGGGTGGCGGGCGTGGTGGACATGACTAACCTCGGTATTGAATGCAGGTCGCCCGGCCGGAATCGCGGGCGATCTTGACGGGCGCTTTTTGGCGCCTCTGATCAAAAAGTGCGCAATTCTAGCGAGCGCAAGGTCGCTTGACCAGCAGAAATACGACGAACGCTGCGCTATGCAAGCCAGCCGGGCAAGGCTTGCCCGGTAAAACCTGGAAACACAGCGGGGCAATGGTCCCGCTTGAACCGGGGAGCTCCGTTCGTCAACCTCATCTACGCTAACAAAGTCTTCTATTAAACTTATTCGCTTCTTATAGTTTACTTATAAGACTAGTAACTACCGGATCCTGTTCGACTGGGACGGCAGCGTGAAAATTGTCAACATCGAGGAGGTCAAGAAGCGCGATGAGCACACCTACTAACGTACAAATCATCAACGGTGCCGACGGTCGTCCTGCCTTCGTCGTGTTGCCATATGCCGATTACATCGCCAGCCGCCCGCAACCGGACCTGGTGCCCAACGATGTCGTTGGCTATATGGTGAAGGACGGCATGACCGCCATTGCTGCCTGGCGCAGGCATCTGGACCTGACTCAGGCTGAAGTTGCCCAGCGGCTTGGTATCTCGCAGTCAGCGTATGCCCAACAAGAAACCGTAGAGCGCCCGCGCAAGGCCACTCGCGAAAAGATTGCGACAGCCTTGGGCATACCCATGCAGTGCCTGGATCTTTAGTTGTCGCCATCAGTCAGCGCTGACAGCACCGAACCAGCAGAAAATCGACGAACGCTGCGCTATGCTTCGCGCCATTGCGTTCGAGGTATCGGTAAAGCCTCGCGCAGGTGTGATTTTTAGTGGCCTACAAGGCCGTCTGCGGGAGTGGTCGATGGTTCAGGCAAGCAGTCACGCCGAGGGCGGGCACGCGGGGAAGCAGGGGGCGGCGCGGTCGCTGGGCCTGCTCGTGGCGGCGGTCGGGGTGGTTTATGGCGATATCGGCACCAGCCCGTTGTATACCCTCAAGGAAGTCTTCACCGGCGGTTACGGCGTGCCGGTCAACCATGATGGCGTGTTGGGGATCCTGTCGCTGATCCTGTGGTCGCTGTTGTGGGTGGTGTCGTTCAAGTACGTGATGTTCATCCTGCGCGCGGACAACCAGGGCGAGGGTGGCACCATGGCGCTGACCGCGCTGGCGCGGCGGGCCACGGCGGCCTATCCGCGGTTGCGCACACTGATGGTGATCTGCGGTTTGATCGGCGCTTCGCTGTTCTACGGCGACAGCATGATCACCCCGGCGGTATCGGTGTTGTCGGCCGTGGAGGGCATGGGCCTGGCGTTTGACGGTATCGACCACTGGGTGGTGCCGATTTCGCTGGTGGTGCTGGTGGCGCTGTTCCTGGTGCAGAAGCACGGCACCGAGAAGATCGGCAAGCTGTTCGGCCCGATCATGGTCACCTGGTTCGTGGTGCTGGGCGCATTGGGCGTGCACGGCATCTCACAGAGCCCGGAAGTGCTCAAGGCCTTCAACCCGGGCTGGGCGGTGAACTTCTTCGTGGTTCACCCAGGCATGGGCGTAGCCATCCTCGGCGCCGTGGTGCTGGCGCTGACCGGTGCCGAGGCGCTGTATGCCGACATGGGGCATTTTGGCCGCAAGCCGATCGCCCGGGCCTGGTTCATCCTGGTGCTGCCCGCGTTGGTGCTCAACTATTTCGGCCAGGGTGCACTGCTGCTGCAAAACCCGGAGGCGGCCCGCAACCCCTTTTACCTGCTGGCGCCAAGCTGGGCGCTGCTGCCGTTGGTCGGGTTGGCCACAATGGCCACTGTGATCGCCTCGCAGGCGGTCATTTCCGGGGCCTTTTCCCTGACCCGCCAGGCCATCCAGCTGGGCTACATTCCGCGCATGCAGATCCAGCACACCTCCAGCGACGAGCAGGGGCAGATCTACATTGGTGCCGTGAACTGGACGCTGATGGTGGGCGTGGTGCTGCTGGTGATCGGCTTCGAGTCGTCCGGCGCCCTGGCGGCGGCCTACGGCGTGGCGGTGACCGGCACCATGCTGATGACCACCATTCTGGTGTCGGCGGTAATGTTGCTGCTGTGGAAATGGCCGCCGCTGCTGGCAGTGCCGATCCTGTTGGGCTTCCTGTTTGTCGATGGGCTGTTCTTCGCCGCCAACGTGCCGAAAATCGTCCAGGGCGGTGCCTTCCCGGTGTTGGCCGGTGGTGTGTTGTTCCTGCTGATGAGTACCTGGAAGCGCGGCAAGCAGATCCTGATGGAGCGCATCGACGAAGGTGCGCTGCCGTTGCCGCTGTTCATCAGCAGTATCCGCATTCAGCCGCCGCATCGGGTCGAAGGTACTGCGGTGTTCCTTACTGCCCGGTCGGATGCCGTGCCCCACGCGCTATTGCACAACATGCTGCATAACCAGGTGTTGCACAGCCAGGTAGTGCTGCTGACCGTGGTCAGCGAGGACCGGCCGCGGGTACCGGAGCAGGAGCGTTTCGAGGTGGAGGCTTATGGCGACGGGTTCTTCCGTGTGCTGTTGCACTTTGGCTTCATGGATGAGCCGGACGTGCCGGCGGCATTGACGCTGTGCCACCGGGACGATCTGGACTTCACCCCGATGCGCACCACTTACTTCCTCAGCCGCGAGACGGTAATCGCGTCGCGGCTGGAGGGGATGTCGCGCTGGCGGGGCAACCTGTTCGCATTCTTGCTGAAGAATGCCAACGGTAACCTGCGCTTCTTCAACCTGCCGCTGAACCGGGTGATCGAACTGGGGACCCAGGTCGAGATCTGATTGCCAAGGGCTGCAATGCAGCCCATCGCCGGCAAGCCAGGCTCCCACTGGGACAGCACAATGTTGGAGATGTGCGCAGTAGATGTGGGAGCCTGGCTTGCCGGCGATGGGCCGCAAAGCGGCCCCAATCATTATCAGTTCTGTTCGGCGACGCTGGACTTGCCCTGGCGTGTCTCGATCTCACCAATCAAGCGCTTGGCCAGCGCCGGGTAGTTCTCATCAAAGTGGTGCCCCCCAGGCAGCTTCAGGCGTTCACCCACCGCGGTCTTTTCGGTGCAACCGCTTTCATCGGTCTCCTCCACGCCATACACGCACACCACCTTGGAGGCTGGCAGTTTGGCCATTTCCGGTCCGGTTGGTGCTTCCTGGCCTTCCTTGCCCAGCCATCCCTCGACCTCGATCTCGAAACTGCCGCTGCGGGCAAAGGCCAGTAGCATCACTGCGTCGATACGTTGCTGGTCCTCCACCGGCAGGCGGTTGTAGATTGCCGGCAGCACATCGGCACCGAACGAATAGCCGGTCAGTACAAAGCGCTTGGTGCCCCACTTCTGCCGGTAGTGCTGCATCAGCTCGGACAGGTCGGCCGCACTTTGCTCCGGGGTCTTGTGCTGCCAGTAATAGCGCAGCGTGTCGATACCCACCACCGGGTAGCCCAGCTTGGCCATTTCCCCGGCGACATCGCGGTCCAGGTCACGCCAGCCGCCGTCACCGGAGAGGAACAGGGTGACCGTGTCGGTGGTCTGCCCGGCTGGCACTTCGACCACGGGGATGGCCAGGGCGTTGCCATCGTGGCCTACCAGGGCCTGGGTCAGCTGGGCCTTGAGCACTTGTGGCAAGTGGATGTCGTAGTCGCTGATGCTGGTTTCGGCATTGGCCTGGTCGCGCACGAACGCGGCGCTGGCGTCATCCGGGTTGTCGTTCCAGGCGACGTTCCAGTGGCCATGGGCAGCCGCTTTGGGCAGCGGTGCCTGGCAGCCGGGTTGCTCGACGGTGAAGTCCACGGAAATTGCCCGGGCCTTGTCATCGTTCTGGCTGGCCAGCCAGCGCCAGGCTTGGGCGGCGCCAGGGCCGATACCCGCTACCAATGTCGGCTTGTCGGACAGCTCGGCCAGGGCCTGGTCCATGACCTGTTGCTGCTTGCTGCAGTCGTTAGGCGGCAAAACCACCTGCACCAGCTGGGCTTCCCCGGCCTGGCTCAGGTCGAGCAACTGCTTGTCCGTCAGCGCCTGATCCTGTGGCACACCGATGGCCACCCGGGCCTTGGGGTGCACACCTGGGGTCACGCGGGTGATGCTGATGCCATTGCTGCTCAATTGCTCCAGGCGCGCCTCGGGGGCCGGGCGCGTCCACAGCCAGAATGCCAGCACGCCCCCCAGGGCGGCCAGCAGCAGGGGAACCAGCAGGTACAGCCAAAAGCGTCGGGTCATCAACGTTTCACCAATCCAGTCAGGCCGCCTGCAATCAGGGCGGCAGTATCAGCCAGTGCCACCAGCGGGTCGAGCCCGGCCGGCACGGCCATGTAGCGGGGTTCCCAATCCGGTTGGAATTTGTCCTTGAAGCGTCGAAGCCCCTGGAAGTTGTAAAGCTGCTCGCCACGGCGGAACACCATTGAGCCCAGGCGCTGGGTCAACGGCGCGCCACGCCGCGGCTGAAGGCCTGAAAGCGGCACCATGCCTAGGCTGAAGCGGGAATACTCATGGCTTTTGTAGTGCAGGATCAGGCCGATCATCATGAATTCCATGGTCAGCTTCGGGGCCTCGGGGTGCGCACGCATCAGGTCAAGGCTGGCCAGCTCGTTGCTGTGGGTCTCCAGCAGGTTGGCGAAGGCCACCGGCCGGCCCTGGAAGCGGATCAGGGCGATGCGGAAGTGCTGCAGGTACTCCGGGCTGAAGCGCCCCAACGAGAAGCCTTTCTCGCGCACGTTTTTACCGCCGAGCCAGGCATCGGAAATTTCCTTCAGCTCTGCCAGTGGGGCGTGGCCAGGTTCGTGAATTTCCAGGCTCAGGCCGTCGCGGCCACCGCGGTTCCAGGTGTAGCGCAGGTCCTTCATCTCTTTGCCCTTGGCTTCGAGGTCGAAGCGGCGCAAGTCGACCCGGGCTTCTTCGCCCAGCTTCAGTGCGGTCAGGCCAATGTCCATATAGAACGGCAGGTTTTCGGCACGCACCTGGTAGAACACCGGCCGGGCGTGGTGCAGGTCGCACAGGTCGCGGAACTGCCAGATCATTTCGGCGCGCTCCTGGGCCGGGCCGATCGGGTCATACAAGGCCACCAGGCTGCGGCCGCGACGGGCGTACATAAGGAAGGCATTGTCGCGTGGGTGAAACAGCAATGCCTTGTCGCCGGTCAGGGCCAGGCCGCCGTCGGGTTGGTCGGAGGCCAGCAGGATACGGTTGGCGCGCTGCAGTTCTTCGTCGTTGGGCAGGTGGATCACCGGCGGTGCGGTGCGCAGCAGCCAGGTCAGGGCCAAGGCAGCCAGCAGCAAGGCGCTGCCCATGGCGGCGCGCAGGCCGCGCGGGGCATCGGCGTCGAGGGTGAACTGCCACCACAGCTGATGGCTGTAGGGCACATCCTGGTAGGCGAACAGCAGCAGCCACACCGATGCGCCGACCGCACAGGCACTGGCCACCAGGAACACTGGCGAAAATGGCAGCTCCAGCAGGCGGCTGGGGCGGTAGAACGAGCGACGGAACAGGGCCAGCAGGGCCGCGGTGAAGGTCAGCAGGCAAGCCTCTTCCCAGTCAAAGCCCTTGAGCAGCGACAGCAGGGCGCCGACCAAGAGCAGCACGGTGGTCAGCAGCCAGGCCGCGGACAGCCGCCGGCGCAGGCCTTGGGCCAGCAACAGGCACAGTACGCCGATCAGGCTCGCGCCAAAGTGCGAGGCATCGATCAGCCGGTGCGGCACCAGGAAGCCCATGTGCTCCAGGCGCGTGTCGATTTCGGGCGTGACGCCGGAAAACAGCAGCACCACCCCAGACAGGAATACCAGTATCGACAGGATGGGGGCGGCCATCCCGGAGGCGGCCTTGATGGCCTGCTGTGCGAACAGCAGGCGCCGGGCTTCATTGGCCAGCAGCAGTACGCAGGCCAGCAGCAGGGGCAGCACCACATAGATCAGCCGGTACAGCAGCAGGGCGGCCGCCAGCGGCGCGGCACCGAGCTGGTCGGCAAAGGCCGCCAGCAGGATGGCTTCGAACACTCCGACGCCGCCCGGTACGTGGCTGAGCACGCCTGCGGCCAGGGCCAGCAGGTACACCAGCACAAACGCGCCGAAGGGTGGTGCTTCGGGCAGCAGCAGATACAGTACGGTGGCGGCCGCTGCCACATCCAGCGCGGTGATCAGCAGTTGCAGGGCGGCCAGGCGCGCGCCCGGCAGGCGCAGTGTGCGGCGGCCCAGTTGCACCAGCAGGTTATTGGCCAGCGGCTGTTCGGCCAGGCGCCGGCGGTACAAGCCGAACACCAGCAGGGCGGACGCCACCAGCACGGCGGCGGCGATACCTGCCAGCAGGCCAGGCGCCAACCCCAGTGCGGTCGAGGCTGCCGGCAGGTCGCTCAAGGTTGCCAAGGCGGCGAGGGGGGGCAGCGCGCAGCCCAGCGACAGGCTGGCAAACACGGTCATGCGTGCGACTTCGCCAGCGCCCAGCCCCTGGCGTGCATACAGGCGGTAGCGCACCGAGCCGCCCGAAAGCATCGACAGGCCGATGGCGTTGCCGATGGCAAAGGCGCTGAAGCCGCCTAGCACCAGGCTGCGTGCCGGCAGTTTCACGCCGGCATAGCGGCTGGCCGACCACTCGTAACCTAGCAAGATCACGAAGCCGATCACGGTCGCCAGCAAGGCGCCCAGCACTGACTGGGCCGGTACGCTGAGCATGGCATCGTGCAAGGCATAGATGTCCAGCTCGCTCAGCAGGTGGCGGCAGGCAATCAACGCCATGGTGAACAGCACCAGGGTCACTGCCAGGCCGATGGGCTGGCGGTAGCGGCTTAGGCGCTCGAGCAAGGGCAGACGCTGCACGGCACCGGGTAGCGCCGAGGCCAGTGGCACCGGAGGTTCGGGGTTGTGAGAAGTCATGGGTTGCCTCGGGCATGCAGCGCGAGGTTGAGGGGAGGTACGGCCAAGTGAAAGTCCCTTAGGAAAACGTATCCAATGTTACTCCGGCCTCAGACGCTTTCAGCGGCTTGGCAGGGTTAAAGATAGTTCATCCTGGGCACGATGCCTCAAGCCTGCGGGTTGGCTGGAGGGCGGGGAAAATCGATGCGACGAAAAGCAGGGAGGGCAGAAGCAACAAACCCCGCGCTGCTGTTACACAGGCGGGGTTTGTTCTGACGAATATGGTTGCGGGAGCCGGATTTGAACCGACGACCTTCGGGTTATGAGCCCGACGAGCTACCAGGCTGCTCCATCCCGCGTCAGTGGGGCGGATTCTACAGCGTGTGGTTTGTATGTCAAGCGCTAAGCTTTGATTTGTCGATGTTTTTCCGATGGCACTTTTCAGCGGGCAAAGAAAAAGGCCACTGCGTTAACAGTGGCCTTTTCTTGAACTTGGTTGCGGGAGCCGGATTTGAACCGACGACCTTCGGGTTATGAGCCCGACGAGCTACCAGACTGCTCCATCCCGCGTCTGTGGGGCGCATTCTACAGTTTGCTGAGGGTGTGTCAAGCGCTAAGCTTTGATTTATCAATGGTTTTTCGGTTTTACTTTTTTGAAGGCAAAGAAAAAGGCCACTGTATGAACAGTGGCCTTTTCTTGAATCTGGTTGCGGGAGCCGGATTTGAACCGACGACCTTCGGGTTATGAGCCCGACGAGCTACCAGGCTGCTCCATCCCGCGCCTGTGAGATCGAATTCTACGGATTTACGCCACAGTGTCAAGCAGTTTCATTGAAAAACCCTTTTTTGTTCAAACCCTTAGCGCTCGTCAGCAGCAAGCGGCTCAGGCGCGGCGGGGCTTTCAGGCAGATTGTCGGGTGATGCAGCGGGTGAGGTGTTTCAGGTAGGTCGCATGCGATACTATCTGTATGAATTTACAGTGCTGACGACCATCCATGTCCTTGCGCAAGATCATCCACGTCGACTGCGATTGCTTCTACGCCGCGATCGAGATGCGTGACGACCCGCGTCTGGCCGGGCGGCCCATGGCGGTTGGGGGCTCGCCCGAGCACCGTGGGGTGATCGCCACCTGCAACTATGAAGCGCGTGCCTATGGTGTGCGCTCGGCCATGTCGTCACGGCATGCACTGAAGCTGTGCCCCGACCTGTTGATCGTCAAACCGCGCTTCGAGGCCTACCGTGAGGCCTCGCGGGAAATCCATGCGATCTTCCGCGACTACACCGAGCTGATCGAGCCTTTGTCGCTGGACGAAGCCTACCTGGATGTAAGCGACAGCCAGTGGTATTCGGGCAGTGCCACGCGCATCGCCGAGGATATCCGCCGGCGTGTCGCCCGCACCCTGCATATCACCGTGTCGGCGGGCGTGGCGCCAAACAAGTTCCTGGCCAAGATTGCCAGTGACTGGCGCAAGCCCAATGGGCTGTTCGTGATTACCCCTGGCGAGGTGGAGGCCTTTGTCGCCGCCTTGCCGGTGGCCAGGCTGCATGGGGTGGGCAAGGTGACGGCAGATAAACTGACGCGGCTGGGCATCGAAACCTGCCTTGACCTGCGTGAATGGTCGCGCCTGGCACTGGTGCGTGAGTTTGGCAGCTTTGGCGAGCGTTTGTGGGGGCTGGCGCGGGGTATAGATGACCGTGCAGTACACAATGACAGCCGCAGGCAGTCGGTCAGTGTGGAAAACACTTACGACACCGACCTGCCGGACCTGGCCAGTTGCCTGGCGCGGTTACCCGAGCTGCTGGAGAGCCTGAACGAGCGCATCGCCCGTATGGACAGCAGTTATCGGCCGGACAAGCCGTTCGTCAAGGTCAAGTTCCATGACTTCAGCCAGACCACGATGGAGCAGGCAGGGGCCGGGCAGGACCTTGAAAGTTATCGTCAGCTGCTGGGGCAGGCGTTCGCCCGGGGTGGCAAGCCGGTGCGCTTGCTGGGGGTAGGGGTGAGGTTGCGCGATTTGCGCGGAGCGCATGAACAGTTGGAGCTGTTCCCGCCTATATAGAAGCCCCATCAAATGGCGCGGTCCCTGTAGGAGCGGTCTTGCCGGGGCGCCGGACCGGTCGGATGGGCTGCGCAGCAGCCCCAGGATTTCAGCGTTAATGCATGAATTGCCGGGGCTGCTGCGCAGCCCATCCGACCGGTCCGGCGCCCCGGCAAGGCCGCTCCTGCAAGGGTGTGCATGAAGGCGGGTTACTGCGCCCCAGGATCTGCCACCAACCGGCCAGTGGCCTTGGTCAGCGATTGCAGAAACTCCTGCTGCAGCTCCGGATCGTTGCGGGTCAGCTCGATCAGGCTTTGTTCCATTTCACTGGCTTCTTCTTCAAGGCCCAGCTCCGACAGACGCTTCACCCGATGTACCCACTGGCCGACATCATCATCTTCGAGGTCGTCGAAGATCAGCTCATGGGCTTCAAGCAGCTTGTTGCGCAAGGTGGCGCTGACCAGCAGGCTGGCATCACCCCGCACCGCGTTGTCCTCGTCGAGTACCTGAAGGTGCAGGGTGCCGACGTGGTTGAGGTTTTGCTCGGAGAACGGGCTGTCGAGCAGGTTCAGGCGCAGCACGCCATTCCTGTCGGTGGTCAGCTCGTGGGTCATCTTGCCGGCCTTGACCTCGACCAGGCGTTCGCTCCAGGGCACGCTGGTAGATTCCTCGCGCTTGCCTTTCTGCACTTCGCTGATCCCGGCCAGGTTCTGCTGGGCGCGCCCGTTGGACGGCACATTCATGAACGGGTTGAGCCCGTCCACGCCATAGCTCAGCCAGTCATGGGTGATGCTTTCCGGCAGGTTGCCCAAGGCGAAGACGTTGACCACGTTGGCGCCGACGCCCGCTACCACGGCCACTGCGCCCAGCGGGATCTCGTAGACCTCCCGCCAGGGCTGGTAAGGCGTGTAGCGGTCATAGCGACGGGTGACTTCGAACTCGGTGACTTCGAAGCGCTTCTGCTCATGCACGCGCACACGTCGTTGCGGCAGCTCCATCACCTTCGGCTCGCCGACATCGATCTGCAGGGTGTGCTCGAGCAATTTGCGCTCGACGCGCTCCTCGTGGTCGCTGCGCTGGGACATCTGGTTGGCGCAGCCGCTGACGAGCAGGGCGCCGCACAGTGCGGCGCCCCCCAGGGTAAAGGTACTTCGCTTGAACATGATCACTCGTGCATTGGTTATCAGCGGCGAACGCGGGCCTGCAGGAAGCTCAGCACTTCATTGAGCGGCAACGCCTGGGCGTCCTGCTCGGTGCGGTGCTTGTACTCCAGGTTGCCTTCGGCCAGGCCGCGATCGCTGACGACGATGCGGTGCGGGATGCCGATCAGCTCCATGTCGGCAAACTTGATGCCTGGGCTGGTCTTCTTGTCGCGGTCGTCCAGCAGCACTTCGAAGCCGGCGGCGGTCAGTTCGGCGTACAGCTTGTCGGTTGCCTCGCGAACCACCTCGGTTTCGTAGCGCAGCGGTACCAGGGCGATCTGGAACGGCGCCAGGGCATCGTTCCAGATGATGCCCTTGTCGTCATAGCTCTGCTCGATGGCAGCGGCGACCACGCGGGACACGCCGATACCGTAGCAGCCCATCGACAGAACCACCGGTTTGCCGTTCTCGCCCAGTACCTGGCACTTCAGCGCTTCGCTGTACTTGGTGCCCAGCTGGAAGATGTGGCCCACTTCAATGCCGCGCTTGATGACCAGGGTGCCCTGGCCGTCCGGGCTTGGGTCGCCTTCGACCACGTTACGCAGGTCGGCGACCTGTGGAACCGGCAGGTCGCGCTCCCAGTTCACGCCGAAGTAGTGCTTGTCGTCGATGTTGGCGCCGATGCCGAAGTCGCTCATCAGGGCAACCGAACGGTCGATGATGCATTCCAGCGGCAGGTTCAGCGGGCCGAGCGAGCCGGCACCGGCGCCAATGGCGTCGCGCAGTTCGGCTTCGGTGGCCATGACCAGAGGGTCGGCAACCTGTTCCAGCTTGGTGGCCTTGATTTCGTTCAGCTCGTGGTCGCCGCGAACGATCAGGGCAATCAGCTTGCCTTCTTCAGCGCCGCGCACGATCAGGGTCTTGACGGTCTTCTCGATCGCCAGGCCGTGGTTTTCAACCAGTTGTGCGATGGTCTTGGCCTCTGGCGTGTCGACCAGGCGCAGCTCCTCGGTAGGGGCAGGGCGCACGGTTTCACGCGGGATGGCCTCGGCCTTCTCGATGTTGGCGGCGTAGTCGGAGCTGTCGCTGAAAATCACGTCGTCTTCGCCGGACTCGGCCAGTACGTGGAATTCGTGCGAGTAGCTGCCGCCGATCGAGCCGGTGTCGGCCTGCACTGGGCGGAAATCCAGGCCCAGGCGGGTGAATACGTTGCTGTACGCCTGGTGCATGCGGTCGTAGGTTTCCTGCAGGGAAGCCTGGTCGGCATGGAACGAGTAGGCGTCCTTCATGATGAACTCGCGGCCGCGCATCAGGCCGAAGCGCGGGCGGATCTCGTCACGGAACTTGGTCTGGATCTGGTACATGTTGAGCGGCAGCTGTTTATAGCTGGACAGCTCGTTACGGGCCAGGTCGGTGATGACTTCTTCGTGGGTCGGGCCAACGCAGAAGTCGCGCTGGTGGCGGTCCTTCAGGCGCAGCAGTTCAGGGCCGTACTGCTCCCAGCGGCCAGACTCCTGCCACAGCTCGGCAGGCTGGATGCTTGGCATCAGTACTTCCAGGGCGCCGGCGGCGTTCATTTCCTCACGCACCACGGCCTCGACCTTGCGCATTACCCGCAGGCCCATCGGCAGCCAGGTGTACAGGCCGGAGGCCAGTTTGCGGATCATGCCGGCACGCAGCATGAGCTGATGGCTGATGACCACTGCGTCGGCAGGGGTTTCTTTCTGGGTGGCGAGCAAATATTGACTGGTGCGCATGGTTAGCCGTGTCGATTGCCTAAGACGTTGAAATAGCCCCGCATTGTACGGGGGCGAAACGAAGGCGTACAGGATGCCCCAGGGCGGGCCGCTTGTCAGCCAAGAAAAAGCCCGGCGAGATCGCCGGGCTTGTTCAGGTGCGGGGCACTGCAAGCCAGGCTTACAGGATACTCAGCGGGTACTCCACGATCAGGCGCAGTTCGTCGATCGATGGGGAACCGTAGTAGACGCCATCGCCCGAACGGTAGGTGGCTTGACGTACGCGCAAGCTCAGGTCCTTGGCAGGGCCGCTTTGCAGCACGTACTTGACGTCGATGTCGCGTTCCCATTCCTTGCCGTCGTCGGTGGTGCGGGTAGTTGCACCGGTACCGCGCACGTAACGGGTCATGAAGGTCAGGCCTGGTACGCCGAATTCGGCGAAGTTCAGGTCATAGCGTGCCTGCCAGGACTTCTCGTCTTCGGCGTTGAAGTCGGAACGGGCCACGGAGTTGGCCAGGAAGATCGTACCGCCACCGTCGACGCCGTAGGCGTAGTCGCCGTCGCCGCTGACTTTCTGGTAGGCCAGGGTGAAGGTGTGGGCGCCAATGTTGTAGGCGGCCGAGAGGCTGGCTGCAATGTTGTCGAGTTCGTTGCTGCCGTCGGCCTTGCTGACGAATGCGCCGGTCAGGTTGTTGCCGATGGACTTGGTGTCATAGATGTTGAAGTCGAACACCAGGCCTTGCTTGTCGCTGATCGGCAGCGCCCAGTTGATGTTGCCGTACCATTTGCGGAAGTGGTCTTCGATGTGCGAGTAGTAAACGCTGGTGCTGAGGTTGTCATTAATGGCGTAGGTGCCACCAAAGACGTTGGCCTCGGTCATGTTCAGGCTGTCGTGGTAAGTCTGGGCCTGGGCGTTCATGGCAGTGAAGTGACCCGCGTGCAGGGTCAGGCCATCGATCTCGTTGCTGGTGATCAGGCCGCCTTCGGCAACTTCCGGCAGCAGTCGGCTGTCGTCGGTAGCCAGCACTGGCAGGGCGGTGAACTGGTCACCCCATTTGAGCACAGTGTTGGAGATGCGCATTTTCACTGCGCCGCCGCCTTCGGAGTAGTCATCCTGCGAGCGACCGTCGGAACCTGTCGGGAACAGGCCGGTGCCGGCACGGCCCCTGCCGCTGTCCAGTTTGAGGCCCAGCATGCCGATGGCGTCGACACCGAAGCCTACGGTGCCTTGGGTGAAGCCCGATTCGAAGGTGCCGAGGAAGCCAAGGCCGGTTTCTTCAACGCGGCTCTGGGTGCCAGGCGCGTTGTTACGGAAGTCACGGCTGAAGTACAGCATGCGGGTCTTGACGTTCAGCTTGCTGTCTTCGATGAAACCTTTGGACTCGTCTTGTGCCGAGGCCATTGCCAACTGCGAGGTCCCTGCCGCAACGGCCAGGGCGATCATGCTCCACTTCATCACGCGCATCGTGATTTGCTCCTTTGGTTTTTAGGAAGAGTACCGCCGCGCCCAAGTGTTTTAGTTATAGGGTGCAGCTCTTTCTTGTTATGTCGGCGAAAATGTATAGCACGCTGACTGTTGTTGGCGATATGGCTATATAGACTCTTTGCGGAACTTTTTTGCCATGTCGCTTTTAGGTATTTCCATGTCGCAAATCACGCCCCGGTTTATGGGCCGTATAACGCCAGCGCTGTTCCTGTCACCGTAACGAATCTGTAACTACGGATTCTGGTTGAGGAAACTCCCTGGTAACCAATGCCGCTGTTGTTATTTGTCGCGTACACCTGCCACTGCAGATGTCGTGCCGACTTGGCGTGAAGTGAATGCAACAAGCGTGCTCAAAATTCGCAACACTTCATGGAATTTTCACAAAACCTGCTACCGAGGGTCGGAAAGTGCCGTAAACACGGGGCGAAGGCTGCCTGAGGGCATGATGGAGTCGAGAATCATTAAAATTTAAAAAGCTGTCATGAAAGTCAATGTGTTACCGCAACTTGTTCATCCAGAGTCGTTTGTGGGGTGGCAAGTGTGGTGGCGGCGCGCAGGCGGCCTCATTTTGGTGCGAAAAGTAGCGCTGTGTTACCGGGAATGTGCAAGGTATCCTTGCAGGCCTGTTTTCCGCTTGATGCGGGTTGTGTTTGCCTGAAGGAGATATGCCGTGTTCGTCCTGGATTCGCGTTTGCAGCAGGATTCCCTGGTGCTTGGGGAGTTTGCTTTGTGCCAGCTGCTGCTGAGCAAGGATGCCAACTACCCATGGTTCATCCTGGTGCCCAAGCGCGCCGGCATCAGCGAGCTGTTCGAGCTGGATGCAACCGAGCAGCAGCAGTTGTGGCAGGAAACCACCCTGCTGGCTGAAGCACTGAAGGCCAGCTACGGCGCCGACAAGATGAACGTGGCCACCCTGGGCAATGTGGTCAGCCAGTTGCACATGCACGTGATCGTGCGCCAGCGTGACGATGCCGCCTGGCCAGCACCGGTGTGGGGCAAGTGCCCGGCCGTGGCATACAGCGACGACCAGTTGCAAGCCATTCGCCAGCGCTTGCGTGGGCTGCAGCTTGCTGGCTATCAGGAGGCCTGACATGTCGCTGGAATTGCGAATCGTCGAACTGGAAACCCGCCAGGCGTTCCAGGATGACACCCTGCAGGCGTTGAATGATGTGGTGGTCGAGCAGGCGCAGGTGATCGAGCGGCTGAAATTACAGGTGGCCGAACTGATCAAGCGCCATGAAGAGATGGTCGGCCAGTACGGCAGCGAAGGTGAAGAGGCGCCGCCGCCTCATTACTGATCCCACGAATCCTTGTGGACGCGGGCATGCCCGCGGCCACAAGGGGCGCTATTGCAAGAAAATCAGCGGCGGGTTACCGCAACCACATCTTCGGCCTGCAGGCCCTTGTCGCGGTGCATCACCGAAAACTCCACGCGCTGGCCTTCGACCAGAATGCGGTGGCCTTCGCCGCGAATGGCGCGAAAGTGCACGAAGATGTCATCACCCGAATCGCGGGAGATGAAACCAAAGCCTTTCGACGTGTTGAACCACTTCACGGTGCCGGTATCACGGTTGCCAGCATCCTGGGCGGCATGCTGGCTGCTGCGTGCCTTGCGCGGGCTGCGGGCAAAACCCACCGCCAGGTGCAGGGCCACGGCCAGTACCGCGCAGACCAGCGCCGCGAGGTTGCCCATTTCCGGGCGAGCCAGCAGCGTCAGGGTCTGCAGCACCACTGCCACCACCAGCAGGGCGCAGGCAAGGTGCTGCAACTGCTGGCGGGCGCCGCGGTAGTACAGCGGCACGACCGGGGCCAGGACCAGGTTTAGCAGGCCGAGCAGGGCAAGGTAAACCGCGTCGGGTTGCTGCAGGAAGGGTGTCGCATCGGTTTTCAGGCTGGGTATGAGCGATAGCAGCAAGGCTGCCACGCCCGTCACCAGATGGACGATCTTGAACATGGGGTTGGCTCACAGTTGATAAGGCAGATCACAGGAAGAGCTGGCAGCACGGTGCGCATGAGGTGTAGGGCGCGAACACGTGACAGGCCAGCCTATGCACCCGGCAATAACAGTCCGCACGGGTGGCACGGTGCCTATTTAACAGCAAAGCCGAAGGCTACTCAAACCGCAGGCTGCAGTGGGCGATGTGTTGCGCCATGTCACAGGCGGTGTGGGTCAAGTGTTGCTACAGTGGTCGGCGTCCGCTTGAGTCTCAAGCCTTATGGAAAGGGGAACTTCAATGGCAATTGATATCGGTATCAGTGAAGAAGATCGCAAGTCCATCGTCGATGGGCTGTCCCGCCTGTTGTCGGATACTTACGTGCTGTATCTGAAAACCCATAATTTTCACTGGAACGTCACCGGTCCGTCGTTCCGCACCCTGCACCTGATGTTCGAAGAGCAGTACAACGAACTGGCACTGGCAGTCGATTCGATTGCCGAGCGCATCCGTGCCCTGGGCTTCCCTGCGCCGGGGTCTTATGCATTCTATGCACGGCATTCCTCTATCAAGGAGGAGGAAGGCGTACCCCCGGCGGACGAGATGATCCGCCAGCTGGTCCAGGGCCAGGAGGCCGTGGTGCGTACTGCGCGCAGCATTTTCCCGGTAGTGGACAAGGTCAGTGACGAGCCGACTGCCGACTTGCTGACCCAGCGCATGCAGGTTCACGAGAAAACCGCGTGGATGCTGAGGGTATTGCTCGACGGCAAGTAATCAACAAGCGGCGCGTCCCCGGCAGGTGCAGCACAAGGCTGCGCCTGTCGGTAACTGTGCGGGAAGACTTTGCCGCTGCTCTAAACCTGCTGCCCAGCGCTTCATTGGTCACCTGTTACCGGTGACGAGGAAGAAGGGCGCATGATGCAAGCGAGCAAGCGTGTGGCTGGCCAGGGGAGTTGGCCAGGAAAACAGTGCATTGATCCGTTCAAGGCAGATTTCGATATGTTGCAGACGCAGCCGGTGTCACGTTCGGTGCGGCTCAACGGTTTTTCCACCTGTCTGCGTCTGGAGGCCGTCTACTGGGGCATCCTGGAACACATCGCCGCCGCCAACCGCTGTTCGGTCAGTGCGGTGTTGTCCTACGTGGACCGCGAAGTGCACCTGCGCCAGGGTGGAGTGCGCAACTTCAGTGGGCTGATTCGGGTAATCTGCGTTGCCTGGCTGCAAGACCCGCCAAGTGTGCGCTGATCGCCTGGCGGGCTGCGCAGTGCTTGCTAACCATATATAATCCCGCTTTTTGCTGCCCTGGCAGCGAGCGTTGTGGTTGACGAGAGACACCCATGCCCCTTTATGACTATCAATGTGCATCCTGCGAGCACCGCATGGAAGCACTGCAGAAGATCAGCGCCGCGCCGCTGACCGATTGCCCGGCCTGCCAGGCGCCGGCGCTGAAGAAGCTGCTGTCGGTGCCAGGCTTCCGCCTGAGCGGTAATGGTTGGTACGAAACCGACTTCAAGACCGGGGCGAAAAAGAATCTTGCAGGCGGCGACAAGGCCGACTGAGTTGAATGCTGTGACCGGGTCTTGCAGTATTAGCCCTCCGGGCGGCCAAGGCCTCCACCGAATACACGAATCACGAGAAGCGAAACCACCATCATGATGCGCAGCCATTATTGCGGCCAACTGAACGAGAGCCTGGACGGCCAGGAAGTCACCCTTTGCGGCTGGGTCCATCGTCGCCGCGACCACGGCGGGGTGATCTTCCTCGACATCCGTGACCGCGAAGGCATGGCCCAGGTCGTGTTCGACCCGGATCGCGCCGAAACCTTCGCCGCCGCCGACCGCGTGCGCAGCGAATACGTCGTGCAAGTCACCGGCAAGGTGCGCAAGCGCCCTGACGGCGCGGTGAATGCCAACATGGCCTCCGGTGCCATCGAGATCCTTGGCTACCAGCTGACCGTGCTCAACGAAGCAGAAACCCCGCCGTTCCCGCTGAACGAATACTCCGACGTCGGCGAGGAAACCCGCCTGCGTTACCGCTTCATCGACCTGCGTCGCCCGGAAATGGCCGAGAAGCTGCGTCTGCGTTCGCGCATCACCACCAGCATCCGTCGCTTCCTCGATGAAAACGGCTTCCTCGACGTCGAAACGCCGATCCTGACCCGTGCCACCCCGGAAGGCGCACGTGACTACCTGGTGCCAAGCCGTACCCACGCCGGTAGCTTCTTCGCCCTGCCGCAGTCGCCCCAGCTGTTCAAGCAGCTGCTGATGGTCGCCGGCTTCGACCGCTACTACCAGATCGCCAAGTGCTTCCGCGACGAAGACCTGCGCGCCGACCGCCAGCCGGAATTCACCCAGATCGACATCGAGACCAGCTTCCTCGATGAAAGCGAGATCATGGGCCTGACCGAGAGCATGATCCGCAAGCTGTTCAAGGAAGTGCTGGACCTGGAATTCGGCGAATTCCCGCACATGACCTTCGAAGAAGCCATGCGCCGCTACGGCTCCGACAAGCCAGACCTGCGTAACCCGCTGGAACTGGTCGACGTTGCCGACCAGCTGAAGGATGTCGACTTCAAGGTATTCGCAGGCCCGGCCAACGATCCGAAGTGCCGCGTTACCGCCCTGCGCGTGCCTGGCGCCGCCAGCATGCCGCGCAGCAAGATCGACGAGTACACCAAGTTCGTTGGCATCTACGGTGCCAAGGGCCTGGCGTACATCAAGGTCAACGAGCGCGCCAAGGGCGTCGAAGGCCTGCAGTCGCCGATCGTCAAGAACATCCCTGAAGCCAACCTCAACGTGATCCTCGATCGCGTTGGCGCGGTCGATGGCGACATCGTTTTCTTCGGTGCCGACAAGTTCAAGATCGTCAGCGAGGCCCTGGGCGCACTGCGCATCAAGGTCGGCAACGACTTCAACCTGCACACCTGCGAGTGGGCACCGATGTGGGTCGTCGACTTCCCGATGTTCGAAGAGAACGAAGACGGCAGCTTCACCGCGCTGCACCACCCGTTCACCGCGCCGAAGTGCTCGCCGGAAGAGCTTGAGGCCAACCCGGCCACAGCCCTGTCCCGTGCCTACGACATGGTCCTGAACGGTACTGAGCTGGGTGGCGGTTCGATCCGTATCCACCGCAAAGAGATGCAACAGGCTGTGTTCCGCCTGCTGGGCATCGAAGCGGCGGAACAGGAAGAGAAGTTCGGCTTCCTGCTCGACGCCCTGAAGTTCGGTGCGCCGCCGCACGGTGGCCTGGCCTTTGGTCTGGACCGCTTGGTCATGCTGATGACCGGCGCCCAGTCGATCCGTGAAGTGATCGCCTTCCCGAAAACCCAGAGCGCCGCGTGCGTCATGACTCAGGCGCCTGGCCTGGTCGACGCCAAGGCCCTGCGCGAGCTGCACATCCGACTGCGCGAACAGACCAAGGTCGAGTAAGCAGTCCCCGGGCGCATCCACATGGATGCGCCTTTGCGTTTCGGCGCAGGTATTTTCCCGTCCCGCCCCGTACAGGGGCGGGGCCGTTTGTGATTCAAAGTATTCGGAGTCGTTATGGCTGGTCATTCCAAGTGGGCGAACATCAAGCACCGCAAAGAGCGCCAGGATGCCAAGAGAGGCAAGGTCTTCACCAAGTGGATCCGCGAGCTGACCGTGGCTGCCAAGCAGGGTGGTGCTGACCCGGCATCCAACCCGCGCCTGCGTCTGGCGCTGGACAAGGCCTTGGGCGCCAACATGAGCCGCGACATCATCGATCGCGCCGTGGCCCGTGGTGCCGGCACCAACGAAAGCGACAACGTCGAAGAGCTCAGCTACGAAGGTTATGGCCCGGGTGGCGTGGCGATCATGGTCGAGACCATGACCGACAACCGCAACCGCACCGCCGCCGCCGTGCGGCATGCCTTCACCAAGTGTGGCGGCAACCTGGGTACCGACGGCTCGGTGGCCTACCTGTTCGAGCGCAAGGGGCAGATCAGTTTTGCCCCGGGCGTGGATGAAGACGCGCTGATGGAAGCGGCGATGGAAGCCGATGCTGACGACGTGGTGGCCAACGATGACGGCTCGTTCGACGTGTTTACCTCGTTCAACAGCTTCTACGCCGTGCGCAATGCCCTGGAAGAGGCGGGTTTCAAGGCCGCTGACGCGGAAATCGTCATGCAGCCGACCACCAGTGCCGAGCTCGACCAGGACGGTGCTGAAAAGGTGCTCAAGCTGATCGACATGCTCGAAGACCTGGATGACGTGCAGAACGTCTACTCCAATGCCCAGATTTCCGACGAGATCATGGAAAATATCGGCTAAGGTCTCCTGACCCTTCGCGTCAAGGCTGCTATTGGGGCCGCTGCGCAGCCCATCGCCGGCAAGCCAGCTCCCACAGGTACAGTGCATTTCTTCAGGCCTGCACTGTGCTTGTGGGAGCTGGCTTGCCGGCGATGGGCTGCGCAGCGGCCCTAATGGTCTTGAATCGTGAGCTTTGAACGACAGGCACTATGACTCTTATTCTTGGTATCGACCCCGGTTCGCGCATCACCGGCTACGGCGTAGTACGCCAGACCGCCCGTGGTTGCGAGTACGTGGCGTCGGGCTGCATCCGTACCGGCAGCGGCGAGCTGCACGAGCGGCTGCAGATCGTTTTTCGTGGTGTCAGTGAAATCATCGCCCAGCACGAACCGGTGACCATGGGCATCGAGCGCGTGTTCATGGCGCGCAACGCCGACTCGGCGCTGAAGCTCGGCCAGGCCCGCGGCGCGGCTATCGTCGCTGCCGCCGAAGCCGGCCTGGAAATCGCTGAATACAGCGCCACACAGGTCAAGCAAGCGGTGGCCGGCACCGGTGGGGCCAACAAGGAGCAGGTGATGATGATGGTCATGCACCTGCTGAAACTGACGCAAAAGCCGCAGATCGACGCCTCCGACGCTTTGGCCATCGCGTTGTGCCACGCCCACACCCGTTCCAGCCTGGTGCCCCATGGCCTGGCCACGGCGCGGCGGCGCGGCGGGCGCTTGCGTCTGTAGGCGCTTCATGCGCTGATACACATTTTGTTCGGGTGATGCGTTCACCCGTTGCATTTGCTGATAGGGTTGAGCGGTCTTTGACCGGCTCCCCGAGAGGAAGGATCGGAACGTGATTGGACGTTTGCGCGGCACCCTGGCGGAGAAACAGCCGCCGCACCTGATTATCGACGTCAACGGCGTGGGCTACGAACTGGAAGTTCCCATGACCACGCTGTACCGTCTGCCCAAGGTGGGCGAACCCGTCACCGTGCACACCCATCTGGTCGTGCGCGAAGACGCCCACTTGCTCTATGGGTTTGCCGAAAAGCGCGAGCGCGAGCTGTTCCGCGAGCTCATCCGGCTTAACGGGGTGGGCCCGAAGCTGGCACTGGCGCTCATGTCCGGCCTGGAAGTCGACGAGCTGGTGCGCTGCGTACAAGCCCAGGACACCTCGGCCCTGGTACGCGTGCCCGGTGTCGGCAAGAAAACCGCCGAACGCCTGCTGGTCGAGCTCAAGGACCGCTTCAAGGCCTGGGAAACCTCCCCGGCCATGTTCACCCTGGTGTCCGATGGCCCGCTGCCGGCAGCCAGCGAGTCCAGCGCCGAGGCTGATGCCGTCAGCGCCCTGGTCTCGCTGGGCTACAAGCCGCAGGAAGCCAGCAAGGCGATCGCCGCGATCAAAGACAAGGCCGGCCTGAGCAGTGAAGAGCTGATCCGCCGCAGCCTTAAAGGGATGATTACCAAGTGATCGAAGCCGACCGCCTGATTGCCGCCAGTGGCCGCGACCGCGAAGAGGTCCAGGACCGTGCGATTCGCCCGCTGAGCCTGGACGACTACATCGGCCAGCCGGTGGTGCGCGAGCAGATGGCGCTGTTCATCCAGGCCGCCCGTGGCCGTAGCGAGTCGCTCGACCACACGCTGATCTTCGGCCCGCCGGGGCTGGGCAAGACTACCCTGGCCAACATCATTGCCCATGAAATGGGCGTGTCGGTGAAGAGCACCTCGGGGCCGATTCTGGAGCGCCCGGGCGACCTGGCGGCCATGCTGACCAACCTCGAACCGCACGACGTGCTGTTCATCGACGAGATCCACCGGCTGTCGCCGGTCGTCGAAGAGGTGTTGTACCCGGCCATGGAGGACTTCCAGCTCGACATCATGATCGGCGAAGGGCCGGCGGCCCGCTCGATCAAGCTCGACCTGCCACCGTTTACCCTGGTGGGGGCCACCACCCGTGCCGGCATGCTCACCAACCCGTTGCGTGACCGCTTCGGTATTGTCCAGCGCCTGGAGTTCTACAGCGACAAGGACCTGGCCACCATCGTCAGCCGCTCGGCCAACATTCTGGGCCTGGTCATCGAAGACCTGGGCGCCTACGAGATTGCCCGACGTGCCCGTGGCACCCCGCGTATCGCCAACCGCCTGCTGCGTCGCGTGCGCGACTACGCCGAGGTGCGCGGCAAGGGCCAGATCACCAAAGCTGTGGCCGACATGGCGCTGAACCTGCTGGATGTCGACGAACGTGGCTTCGACCATTCCGACCGCCGCCTGCTGTTGACCATGATCGAGAAGTTTGATGGCGGCCCCGTAGGGGTGGACAACCTGGCTGCGGCCATCAGCGAAGAGCGTCATACCATCGAAGATGTGCTGGAGCCGTACCTGATTCAGCAGGGCTACATCATGCGCACGCCGCGCGGTCGCGTGGTCACTCGACATGCCTACCTGCACTTTGGCCTGAATATTCCCGGGCGTTTGGGGGAGGGCGGTGATTTTTCCGAGCCAGGCGATGAATGACAGATCAAAAGCGACTTTTCGTGGTCCTACCGCTGGCATGCCAAGGGTGCGCTGGCAATAAGACATTAATGAAGAAAAAACAGTTGCCACAGCGGATTGGCAAGCTGAGGAGTAAGCACTAGAGTATGCGCGCGCAAAATCAGCTCGAACCGTTCGCCCACCGTTGTCGCGTCTATTACGAAGATACCGATGCGGGCGGCGTGGTGTACTACGTCAACTACCTGAAATTCATGGAGCGCGCGCGCACCGAATGCCTGCGGCATCTGGGTTTTTCCCAGTCGCAGCTGGCCGAAGACAACCTGCTGTTCGTGGTCCATTCCAGCGAAGCGCGCTACCACGCGCCGGCGCGGCTGGACGACGCGTTGCGGGTGACCGCGCAAGTACTTGAACTCAATCGCGCCAGCCTGCGCTTCGTGCAGCAGGTCTGGCGGGAAAAGGATGAAACGCTGCTCTGCGAAGGGCAGTTCCTGGTGGCCGCCGTGCGCGCCGACACTTTCAAACCCCGAGCCATACCCCCCCAGCTGCGCGACGCCTTGGCGGCGGACGGCTCGGGTAATCAATCGAATGCAGGAGAATAAGCGTGGAAGCTAACGTCGTCGACCATACCTCCATGTGGAGTCTGGTCAGCAATGCCAGCGTAGTGGTACAGCTGGTAATGCTGATCCTGGTGGCCGCCTCGGTCACCTCATGGATCATGATTTTCCAGCGCAGCACCATGCTGCGCGCCGGTCGTCGTGCACTGGATGCCTTCGAGGAGCGCTTCTGGTCGGGCATTGACCTGTCCAAGCTGTACCGTCAGGCAGGCAGCAACCCAGACCCGGATTCTGGCGTGGAGCAGGTGTTCCGTGCCGGCTTCAAGGAGTTCTCGCGCCTGCGTCAGCAGCCGGGCGTTGACCCGGACGCCGTCATGGAAGGCGTTGGCCGTGCCATGCGCGTAGCCATTTCGCGCGAGGAAGAAAAACTCGAGCAGAGCCTGCCGTTCCTGGCCACCGTCGGTTCCACCAGCCCGTACATCGGCCTGTTCGGTACCGTGTGGGGGATCATGAACTCCTTCCGCGGCCTGGCCAGCGCCCAACAGGCCACTCTGGCAACCGTTGCCCCGGGTATCGCCGAAGCGCTGATCGCCACCGCCATCGGCCTGTTCGCAGCAATCCCGGCGGTAATCGCCTACAACCGTTTCGCCGCGCGCAGCGAAGTGCTGATCGGTCGTTACTACACCTTCGCCGACGAGTTCCAGGCGATCCTGCACCGCAAAGTGCACACCAGCGAAGAGTAATCAGGTAGAAGCCCATGGCCCGAGTTCGCCACAAACGCAAGCCCGTCGCCGAGATGAACGTGGTGCCCTACATCGACGTGATGCTGGTGCTGCTGGTCATCTTCATGGTGACGGCGCCCATGCTCAACCAGGGCGTGAAAGTCGACCTGCCCAAGGTTTCCAGTGAAGCCTTGCCGCAGGACAACAACGTCCAGATCCTCACCATCTCCATCAAGGCCGACAAGACCTACTACTGGAACCTTGGCAGCGAAGTCGATACCGACAAGCAGATGGACAAGGCCATGACCTTGCCCGACATGACCAATGCAGTGACCAAGATCATTGCTGCCGGCCGTGACCAGGGCAAGCAGACCCAGGTGTTCATTCGTGGCGACAAGGCTGTCGACTATGGCGCGGTCATGGGTGCCATGGGCGGGTTGCAGAAGGCCGGTGTCGGTAACGTTGGCCTGATTACCGAGGCGCCCTGATGCAACAGCGAGAGCCATCCGCCTCGGAAAGCTACTTCTGGCCCAGTGTCTGGGCCATTGGCCTGCATGTGCTGGTGTTTGCCATGCTGTTCGTCAGTTTCGCCATGACGCCTGAACTGCCGCCTTCCAAGCCGATCGTTCAGGCTACCCTGTACCAGCTCAAGTCCAAGAGCCAGGCGACCACCCAGACCAATCAGAAGATTGCCGGGGAAGCGAAGAAAACCGCTTCGCGCCAGACCGAAGTCGAGCAGCTGGAGCAGAAGAAGGTCGAGCAGGAGGCCGTGAAGGCCGCGGAACAAAAGAAGGCCGACGCCGCTCAAAAGGCCGAGGAGGCTCGCGAAGCCGCCGAGGCGAAAAAAGCCGAGGACGCTGCCAAGGCTGCCGAAGCCGCCAAGGCTAGCGAGGCCAAGAAAGCCGCAGAAGCCAAGAAGGCCGATGAGGCGAAGAAGGCCGCCGAGAAGCAGCAGGCCGACATCGCCAAGAAGAAGGCCGAGGACGAAGCCAAGAAAAAAGCCGAAGAAGAGGCCAAGAAAGAGGCCGCTGAAGAGGCGAAGAAACAAGCCGCCGAGGACGCCAAGAAAAAGGCAGCCGAAGAGGCCAAGAAGAAAGCAGCCGAGGACGCCAAGAAGAAAGCGGCGGCCGAGGACGCGAAGAAGAAGGCAGCTGAAGAGGCCAAGAAAAAGGCCGCTGCAGACGCCCAGAAGAAAAAGGCACAGGAAGCGGCCCGCAAGGCGGCAGAAGACAAGAAAGCCCAGGCCCTGGCCGAGCTGTTGTCCGACACCACCGAGCGGCAGCAGGCGCTGGCTGACGAGCAGGGTGACCAGGTGGCCGGCGACTTCGACGACCTGATCCGCATGCGCGCGGCCGAGGGCTGGGCGCGTCCGCCTTCCGCGCGCAAGGGCATGACGGTGGTCCTGCAGATCAACATGTTGCCGGACGGTACCATCACCAGTGTCAGCGTGGCCCGTTCCAGTGGTGACGGCCCGTATGACAGTTCGGCGGTGGCTGCGGTGAAGAACATTGGTCGTTTGACCGAGATGCAGGGTATGAAGCCGAGCGATTTCAACCAATATCGTTCGTTCAAGATGACATTTACACCTGAGGATCTAGCGTTGTGATTAAACGTCTGAGAGGACTGCTGGTCATGCTCTGCTGCGTGGCAGGCATGGCGGTGGCAGAGGAAAAAAACATCCTGGTCACCAGCGGCAGCGACCGGGCAACACCCATTGCGGTAGTGCCGTTCGGTCTGCAAGGCGGCAGCGTGCTGCCCGAAGACATTGCCGATATCATCGGCAACGACCTGCGCAACTCTGGTTACTACTCGCCAATTCCGCGGCAGAACATGATCAGCCAGCCGTCGCAGGCCAGCGAAGTGATCTTCCGTGACTGGAAAGCGCTGGGTGCCCAGTACGTGATGGTCGGCAGCATCGTGCCATCGGGCGGTCGCCTGCAGGTGCAGTACGCCCTGTTCAACGTCGCCACCGAGCAGCAAGTGCTGACCGGCAGCGTCGCGGGCAGCACCGACCAGTTGCGTGACATGGCGCACTACATCGCCGACCAGTCGTTCGAGAAGCTCACCGGCATCAAGGGCGCGTTCTCTACCCGCATGCTGTACGTGACGGCCGAGCGTTTCTCCACCAACAACACCCGCTACACCCTGCAGCGTTCGGACTACGACGGTGCACGTGCGGTCACCCTGCTGCAATCGCGTGAGCCGATCCTGTCGCCACGCTTCGCGCCGGATGGCAAGCGCATTGCCTACGTCTCGTTCGAACAGAAGCGCCCGCGCATCTTCATTCAGAACATCGATACCGGCCGCCGCGAGCAGGTGACCAACTTCGAAGGCCTGAACGGCGCGCCAGCCTGGTCGCCGGATGGTTCGCGCCTGGCGTTCGTGCTGTCGAAGGACGGCAACCCGGACATCTACGTGATGAACGTGGCGTCGCGCCAGATCAACCGGGTTACCGCAGGCCCAGGTATCAACACGGAGCCGTTCTGGGGTAAAGATGGCAATACTCTTTACTTCACCTCCGACCGTGGCGGCAAACCGCAGATCTACAAACAGTCGGTCAGCGGTGGTGGTGCCGAGCGCGTAACCTTCGTCGGCAACTACAACGCCAACCCGAAACTGTCGGCTGACGAAAAGACCCTGGTGATGATCCATCGCCAACAGGGCTTTACCAACTTCAAAGTGGCGGCACAGGACTTGCAGCGCGGAAGTGTAAAGATTCTCTCGGAAACAAGTCTTGATGAGTCTCCCACTGTTGCGCCAAACGGCACCATGCTAATCTACGCCACCCGCCAGCAGGGCCGGGGAGTCTTGATGCTCGTGTCGCTTAATGGCCGCGTGAGGCTCCCACTTCCTACCGCTCAAGGCGAAGTCAGAGAACCGTCCTGGTCCCCTTACCTGAACTGATTGCGGCGTAATACGTTTTGCTTAACACACTGGGGTTTCATTAGGAGTTTCACGATGGAAATGCTGAAGTTTGGTAAATTCGCTGCGCTGGCTCTGGCCATGGCCGTAGCTGTAGGTTGCTCCTCGAAGGGCGGTGACAACGCAGGCGAAGGCGCTGCTGTAGATCCGAACGCTGGCTACGGTGCCAACACTGGCGCTGTTGACGGTTCCCTGAGCGAAGAAGCCGCCCTGCGCGCAATCACCACCTTCTACTTCGAATACGACAGCTCGGACCTGAAGCCAGAAGCCATGCGCGCTCTGGACGTTCACGCCAAGGACCTGAAGTCCAACGGCAACCGCGTTGTCCTGGAAGGCAACACCGACGAGCGCGGCACCCGCGAGTACAACATGGCTCTGGGTGAGCGTCGTGCCAAGGCCGTTCAGCGTTACCTGGTTCTGCAGGGCGTTTCCCCTGCTCAGCTGGAACTGGTCTCCTACGGTGAAGAGCGTCCTGTTGCCACTGGCAACGACGAGCAATCCTGGGCTCAGAACCGTCGCGTAGAACTGCGTAAGTAAGTTCTTATGCGTATGTGCCGCCGTGTAGTAACCGTCCTCGCACTCAGCCTGCCGCTCGCGGCCTGGGCTGAGGTCCCTGTAGTAGATGACAACGCAGGCAGCTATCCGCCTGTGGGTTATGGCACGAGCGGCGCCTATGCCGGGTCAGGGGCTTCGGCCCCTGCCTCTGCACAAGGCCAGCTGTTCATGCAGCTGCAACAGATGCAGGACCAGCTTTCCCGCCAGCAAGGCATCATCGAAGAGCTGCAGAACGATGTGTCGCGCATGAAGCAGGAAAACCTGGAGCGATACCAGGACCTGGACCGTCGCATCAACAGTGGCGCTGCACCTGCCGCGACCCCTGACAATTCCTCCGGTGGTGGTGCTTCAAATGCCGCCCCCGATGCAGCAGCTGGTGCTGCTGCGCAACAACCGGCCGCCAGTAGCGAGCCCGGTGATCCAGCGAAAGAAAAGCTCTACTACGATGCTGCTTTCGACCTGATCAAACAGAAAGACTTTGACAAGGCCAGCCAGGCGTTCAATGCCTTCCTGCGCAAGTACCCCAACAGCCAGTACGCGGGCAATGCCCAGTACTGGCTGGGTGAAGTGAACCTGGCCAAAGGCGATCTGCCGGGTGCCAGTCAGGCCTTCGCCCAGGTCAGCCAGAAGTATCCCAAGCACAGCAAAGTGCCGGATTCGCTCTACAAACTGGCCGACGTCGAGCGCCGCATGGGCCATACCGACAAGGTCAAGGGCATCCTGCAGCAGGTCATCACCCAGTACCCCGGCACCTCTGCCGCGCAACTGGCTCAGCGCGACCTGCAAAAGCTCTAAGCGTTACCGTTCAAAAGAAACCCGCGCCAGTCGCGGGTTTTTTCGTTAGAATCACTGCCCTTTTTTCGTAAACACGCTGCTGCGGATAACGCCATGTCGAGTCCGCGACAGTGCCTGACGGAGGCGGACAGCCTGTTTAGCTGTCACGCCCGTGGCGAGCATGCAAGACACATTACGCATCACAGAAGTCTTTTACTCTTTGCAGGGTGAAACGCGAACGGCTGGCCTGCCCACCGTATTCGTGCGCCTCACCGGCTGCCCCCTGCGCTGCCAGTACTGCGACAGTGCCTATGCCTTCACTGGCGGCACTATTCGTACCCTGGATTCGATCCTAGAGCAGGTTGCCGGCTTCAAGCCTCGCTACGTCTGTGTCACCGGTGGCGAGCCACTGGCTCAGCCCAACGCCTTGCCGTTGCTGCAGCGCCTGTGTGATGCCGGTTACGAGGTGTCGCTGGAGACCAGTGGCGCGCTGGATATCGCGGGCACTGATACCCGCGTCAGCCGCGTTGTCGACCTGAAGACCCCGGGTTCCGAAGAATCGCACCGTAACCGCTACGAGAACATCGAGCAGCTGACCCGCAACGACCAGGTCAAGTTTGTCATCTGTTCCCGTGAGGACTATGACTGGGCGGTTTCCAAGCTGATCCAGTACAACCTGGCTGAGCGTGCCGGTGAGGTGTTGTTCTCGCCGAGCCACCATCAGGTGAGTGCCAGCGACCTGGCCGACTGGATCGTTGCCGACAACCTGCCTGTACGTTTCCAGCTGCAGTTGCACAAGCTGCTGTGGAACGACGAACCCGGACGTTGATAGAGAGTAAAAAGCACATGACTGAGAAACGCGCGGTAATCCTGCTGTCTGGCGGCCTCGATTCGGCCACCGTTGTAGCCATGGCCAAGGCCGAGGGCTACAGCTGCTACACCATGAGCTTTGACTATGGCCAGCGCCACCGCGCCGAGCTGAATGCTGCTGCCCGCGTCGCCCGCGACCTGGGTGTAGTCGAGCACAAGGTGATCGGCCTGAACCTCGACGGTATCGGTGGTTCGGCGTTGACCGACAGCAGCATCGACGTGCCGGAAGCCCCGAGCGAAGGCATCCCGGTCACCTACGTGCCGGCGCGTAATACCGTGTTCCTGTCGCTGGCCCTGGGCTGGGCAGAAGTGCTGGAGGCGCGTGACATCTTCATAGGCGTCAATGCCGTGGATTACTCCGGTTACCCCGATTGCCGCCCCGAGTTTGTCGAAGCCTTCGAGCGCATGGCCAACCTGGCGACCAAGGCCGGCGTGGAAGGGCAGGGTTTCCGTATTCAGGCACCGCTGCAGAACCTGAGCAAGGCGCAGATCGTGCAGGCCGGCATGGCCCGTGGCGTGGATTACAGCCTGACCGTTTCCTGCTACCAGGCCGACGATGACGGCCGCGCCTGTGGCAAATGCGACAGCTGCCGCCTGCGCGCCGACGGCTTCAAGGCGGCCGGTGTAGCAGACCCAACGCGGTATTTTTGAAATAAAACTTTGATGGGGTGTTGATTTCTCGTTAGAAATCAGTATTATAAGCGCCATCAATCGGGTCGTTAGCTCAGTTGGTAGAGCAGTTGGCTTTTAACCAATTGGTCGTAGGTTCGAATCCTACACGACCCACCATACGCAGTACGTCAAAGCCCGCTACCAGAAATGGTCGCGGGCTTTTTCGTTTTCGGGATCCTGGGGCCGCTCTGCGGCCCCAGCTTACTCAGCCCACTCCGGGTCGCCGGTGAACACCACCGTCAGCCAGCGGTCCGGCCCTTCGCCGCCTACTGCATCACCAATCTCGTTGCGCCACGTATCCCATTCATCGATGGTCTTCGCAGCCATGGTCTTTGGCACGATGAAGTACAGCTCGATCTCTCGCGAGCGCCCGACCTTGGCGACATAGGCGCGATACGACTGCAGGCCGTGGCGGGCGACGAAGGCCTTGGCCACTTCATCGACGTGCAGCTTGAGGTCGCCGGGGGTAACCAGAAAGATCTCAGATAGCGCCTGGCGGACCACTGACAGCGGCAGCGGAATGATCACCAGGCACACCAGCGCCAGTACCGCCGGGTCGATGTACGGTGACACCCACTCCAGCGACGTGCCCTGCACCGCGTAACCAAAACAGAAGGCGATCAGCAGCGCGGCAGTGATGCTGGCTGACATCACCCAGCCCTTGACGTCCATGCGCACGAAGTCTGACTTGAGCTTGCGGTTGGCGCGGGCTTCGACGACGGCGATGGTCACGCAGGTGATCACGGTCAGCACGGCATAGACCATGGCAATGCCGAACTCCAGGTGGCGCCCGCCCTCCAGCAGGCTGCTGACGGCGTTGATCAGCGCGTAGATGGCCACACCGCTTAGCAGGATGCCGTTGAGTGCCAGCACCATCGGTTCCAGGTGCCAGAAGCCCATGGTGAAGCGCTCGCGCAGCTTGCGCGACATTTGCACGCTGGTGGTGTGCGAGGTGATCAGCTTGACCACCACAAGCGACAGCCCACTCATGCTGGCGTCGACCAGCGAGTACACGCCGTCGAAGACGATGGAGAACGAGCCGGAGGCCAGGCCGAAGGCGATACCGATGGTGGCGATGAACAGGGTGACGGCAATCGATGTGCGTAACAGGCCCTGTTCGCTGGTGATGTCGAAGAAGGTGGATCTGGTTGCGGTTTGCATGACGTGTGCTCAGTAAAAACGATAATGCTGTGGTGTCTGTAAGGGCTTCTTCGCGGGCACGCCCGCGAAAGGGCCCTTGCAGGTTAGACGCGAAATTGCTCCATTAGCGCCTGTTGCTGGTTGGCCAGCCGGTTCAGTGCCTGGCTGATGCGTGCCGATTCGTCAGCCTGGCCAGCCAATGATTCTGTCACATCCCGGATGCCCGCCACGTTGCGGTTCACTTCCTCGGCCACCGCGCTCTGCTCTTCGGCCGCCGAAGCGATCTGCAGGTTCATGTCACTGATCACGGTCACCGCTTCGCCAATGCGCTGCAGCGCAGGCAGCGCCTGTTCCATGCGTGCCGCGCTGGCCTGGGCCTGACGCTGGCCTTCGTGCATGGCGCCCACGACATCCTGGGTCCCTTGTTGCAGGCCTTCGATGACCTGGCGAATTTCCTCCACCGACACTTGCGTGCGCTGGGCCAGGCCGCGCACCTCATCGGCGACCACGGCAAAACCACGCCCGGCTTCGCCAGCCCGGGCAGCTTCGATGGCAGCATTGAGTGCCAGCAGGTTGGTCTGCTCGGCGATGGTGCGAATCACCTCCAGCACCGAGCCGATCTGGCCGCTGCGGCCTTCGAGCGCTCGCGCCTCGTCCATGGCCGTGTTCATGCCGGCAGCCAGGCGATCGATGCCCTCACGGGTGCTGTCGATTAGTTGCAGGCCTTCGCGGCTGGCCTGGTCGGCGGCACGTGCGGCCTGGGCTGCTTGCGATGCGTTGTGGGCGACATCCAGGGCAGTGGCGCTCATCTCGTTGGCCGCCGTAGCCACTTGCTCGATTTCGCGGTGCTGCTGCTGCATGCCGTTGCTGGTCTGGCTGGCGATGGCGGCCGACTGGTCGGCGGTACTGCGGGCCTCCTGCAGCGAGCCTTTGACTTGGGCGATGACGGGTTGCAGCTTGTCGAGGAAGCGGTTGAACCAGTGGGTGAGCTGGCCCAGTTCGTCCTGGCGGGCGTAGTCCAGGCGGCGGGTGAGGTCGCCTTCGCCGCTGGCGATGTCTTGCAGGCGTGCGGCCACGGCCAGGATTGGCCGGGTAACGCCGCGTGCGGTCAGCCACACCAGCAGCAAACCTGCGATGGCGGCGCCAAGGCCGATCAGCAGGCTGGTGAGGTTGGCATTCTGGTTATGGGCGTCCAGGCGCTGGTTGAGGGCTACGGCGGGTGCTTGCAGCACGCTTTCCGGTAGCTCCAGCAACACTTGCCAAGGGGCTGCGTCAGGGATCGGGGTGAAGGGGCGGGCCACGCGCAGCAGGCCGTCGGCCACCGAATTGTCCATGGGCATGCCGAGCGCGCTGGCATCACGGCTGTTGCCTGCCAGCAGGCCGGCTGCGCTGGCGATGCTGACATGGCCCTGGCCATCAAACAGCTCGCGGCGGCCGTCCAGGCTCAGTTGCTGCAGGTTGGCCAGACCGATGTCCAGGCCGACCACGCCGACCACCTTGCCATGCTCCAGCAGCGGCAGGGCAATGCTGGTCATCAGCACTTGGCGGCCATTGACCTCGTCGAGGTACGGTTCCAGCATGCAGGTACGGGCGGTGTCCTGCGGGCAGGTCAGCCAGCGGTTTTTCGCCGCGCCGTTGCTGCCGACGCTGGCATCGCCGAGCATCGCTTCCGGCATGGCCTCAAGCTCCAGGGTGCCGGGCCGCGGCTGCGACCAGTACAACGAGAAACGCCCGCTTTCGTTGCTGCCCACGGCGTCCTGGCCGAGGTACTGGCTGTCCTGCTGGTCCAGCGCGTTGGGCTGGAACACCAGGTACAGGCCGATCACATCCGGGTTGCCGGCCAGGCTGGCACGGGCCTGGCGTGTCAGCTCGGCGCGCAGGTCACTGCCGCCTCGGGCCTTGAGCACCTGCACCATGCGGGCAAAGCCATTGCCGTACTGGTAGGCGTCCATGAAGTAGCGCTGCACCCGCAGGGCCTGGGTTTCGGCATGGGCCTGCAGGCGCTGGCGCGCGCTGCTGTCGAGCATGGCGGTGTTGGCCTGGTTGACCAGGGCAGCGCTACGCTGCGCCTGGGTCAGTGACGTGGCCACCAGCAGGGCGACGATGGCCAGCAGGCACAGGCCGGCGAGCAGGGTGATCTTCCACTGGATGGAGAGGCGACGCAGCGGCATGAGGGCTTTCCTTTTCGATCAAGTACAACGCCCGCGGTCAGGCGCGGGCGTTGTTGGCAGCGTGGGTCATTCGGCGACGTAGTTGGGCGGTGCCGACCGGAAGGCTTTGGTCAGCCAACCCAGGTAGATCAGTCCCACTGCAGCCCAGATACCCCCGAACATCAGCGAGTGTGCGTTAAGGTCCAGCCACAGCGAAACGATGATGCAGAAGCCTATGGTCGGCAGCACCAGGTACTTCAGCTGGTTGGCCAGGCCTCGGCGGTTGCCTTCGCGCAGGTAGCAGTGGTTGATCACGGACAGGTTGACGAAGCTGAACGCCACCAGCGCACCGAAGTTGATGATCGAGGTGGCGGTGACCAGGTCGAAGAAGATCGCCGACAGCGCAACCAGCCCCACCACCGCAATGTTCAGTACCGGCGTCTTGTAGCGCGAGTGCAGGCGAGCAAAGAGGCTGGCCGGGATCACGTTGTCGCGGCCCATCACGTACAGCAGGCGCGACACGCTGGTTTGCGAGGCCAGGCCGGACGCAATGGTGTTGATCACGGTGCAGGCGATGAAAATCGACTGGAACAGCTTGCCGCCAACGTACAGGGCGATTTCCGGCAGGGCTGCTTCCTGGTCGTGGAAGCGCGCCATGGTCGGGAAGTAGGCCTGGATGAAATACGACACGGTGATGAACACCACGCCACCGATCAGCGCAGTGAGGAAGATCGCCCGCGGGATGGTCTTGGCCGGGTCGGGGGTTTCTTCGGACAGGCAGGTGACCGCGTCGAAGCCCAGGAACGAGAAGCACAGGATGGTCGCACCGGCGGCCAGCGCGCTGAGGTGGGTCTGGCTGTCGGCGAACGGCAGCAGGCTCCAGGTGGTGCCCAGCCCTTCACCCTGGCCCAGGCCGCGCACGCACAGGTAGATGAACACGGCGATGATCGCCACCTGCACGCCCACGAACAGCAGGTTGAAGTGCGCCACCAGGTTTACGCTGCGCATGTTGATCAGGCTGATCAGCGTGACGAAGCCGACTACCCATATCCACTCCGGCACTTCGGGGAACATGGCCGAGAGGTACAGCTTGGCCAGCAGTGCGTTGACCATTGGCAGCAGCAGGTAATCCAGCAGCGACGACCAGCCGACCAGGAAGCCCACATGCGGGTTGATCGCGCGTTGGGTGTAGGTGTACGCCGAGCCCGACTGCGGGAAGCGCTTTACCAGAGTGCCGTAGCTCACGGCGGTGAACAGGATGCCCGCCAGCGCCAGGATATAGGCACTGGGCACATGGCCGGCGGTGATCCCGCTGACGATGCCGAAAGTATCGAACACGGTCATCGGGGTCAGGTAGGCCAGGCCGATGATGATCACGTGCCAGAGGCGCAGGGTTTTGCGGAGTTGGCCGTTGCCGGAAGCGCTGTGATCAGGCTGCATGCTGGCATGGCTCCTGGGCGTAAACGGCGGGCACGGTGTATTGCGCATGCGGCAAGGGCGAGCGGGTGGGCTCCATGTTGTTCACCTTTTTTGTAGGAGCGGCGGAAGGCGCGGGGGGAGACGCGCTAAGTGGTGAAAATAAAAAACGATGGGTAGGTTGGTGTCAAGTTAAACATGACAAGATGTTACCAAATTGAAATATTTATCGATTTATAAGGGCATTTGTTCGGTTTTTGCGCGGTTTTTTGCGGTTTTGATCAATTCGAATGTTCGTAAAAATTAACGAATGATGTTCGCTTTAAGGGGGGCGGGCTCATCTGAAAAATGTGTTTTCTCTTTTCCGATCGGCCATCGTGTTCTGTCGCAGTGATACTCTTCGCCTCCTGCGTGGCCTTTGTCGCCCAAGAAGCCCTTACGGACAATCGGTTCTATTCATGAAGAAATCAGTTGGCATCCTTTCCGGCCTGGCGATTGCCATTGCCGTCGTAACCACCGCTGGCGCCTGGTACACCGGCAAGCAGTTGCCTGCCGAGCTGGACAACGCCCTTGTCCGCAGCAACGCCGAACTCAAGAAGGCCCTGGTGACCACCGGCGGCAGCATGAGCATCGAACGGGTGTCGCTGGAGCAGCATTTCTTCAGCAGTACCGCCCAGTACCGGCTCAAGGCCCGCGATATCAACGTGGGTGATGGCGAGGTAGTGAGTTTCGACGTGGGCGTGACCGACCAGATCGAGCACGGCCCGTTTCCCTGGTCGCGGGTCAAGGCGTTGAAGCTGATGCCGGTGATGGCGGTCAGCAACAGCACTTTGCAAAAGGACGATGCCACCGCAGCGTGGTTCGCCGCTGCAGGCGAGCAGGCCCCGGTCAGCGCACAGACCAGCCTGGGTTACGGCGGCAGTGTGGTCAGCCAGGTCCGGCTGGCGCCGGTCAAGCTCGACGAGGCAGACGGCAACAGCCTCGACTTCTCGGGCATGCAGCTGGAAGTCAGTGGCGACAAGGAAGGCAAGGCGTCGAAGTTCCACGGCCAGGCCGACCGTTTCGTGATGAAACTTGTGCGCGATGACCAGCCGCCTGCCACGTTCGAACTCAAAGGCCTGAAGGTGGGCGGCAACCTTCAGGCCACCGCGCACGACGCCATCTATATGGGCAATGTCGATCTGGCGCTGGCCGAAACCAAGGTCACCCTGGGGCCGAAGCAGCAAGTGCTGCTGATCAACGGCCTGGAGCAGAATGTCCTGCAAACTCTGGACGGCCCGGATGCCGTGGGCGGTCGCGTGGAGTACAAGGTCGGCGACATCACCTGGGATGGCCGTGCGGTGGGCAAGGCGCACATGCTGGTAAGTGTCAATTCGGTCAACGCACCTGCATTGCAGGCGTTGTCGAAGTGGTACCAGGCGCACCTGCCGGAGTTCGAGGCGGCCGCTGCAGCTGGTCAGCCTGTGCCGCAGATCCAGATGGACGACGCAGAGAAGGCCCGGTTCCAGGGTGATCTGCGGCAACTGCTGGCCGCCAAGCCCAAGGTGGCGATCGAAAACCTGTCGTTCAAGACCGCCAATGGCGAGAGCCGTTTCAACCTGTCGATGGACTTCGCCGCCCCGACCAGCTTCGACTTGCCGCCGGACCAGTTGAGCAAGCAGCTGATCACCGAGGTGAAGAGCAAGCTGTCGCTGTCCAAGCCGATGATGGGTGACCTGGCGACCTTGCAGGCGCTGCTGGACGGCCAGACCGACGCCCAGGCGATTGCCATGCAGTCGAGCCAGGCGGGGGAGATGGTCGGCATGATGGCGCTGCAGAGTGGCTTGGCCACCGTTGAAGGCAACGATGTGGTGAGCAGCCTGCACTATGCCGATGGCATGGTTGATTTCAACGGCAAGAAGATGACCGTGGAAGAGTTCGCCATGCTCATTGCAGCGCACCTGGCAGCACTGTCGCCGCAGGGTTGATACCCGCTTTGTCAGGTAACGCTTTCTTGTAGGAGCGGCCTTGTGTCGCGAAAGGGCTGCAAAGCAGCCCCGGCACTTCAGCGCAGATGCACAAATTGCTGGGGCTGCTTCGCAGCCCTTTCGCGACTCAAGGCCGCTCCTACACAAAGCTCATTGCAGTCGCCTGGGTGACAACACAAAAACCACTTTAGTAATCGCTGGATTGTCTGTAGCCTTCGGCCTCCGATAATAATCCGCGCCCGCAGAGGGCCGTGGCGGCCTGCGTACCGTCCGGCACCCTTAGCCGATCTGCCAGGGCCGGGTGATACACTCGATTTGACGCGCACGCGCGCCTGCAGGTCCAGCGATCATGACCCAGATTTCCGAACGCCTGTTGGTTCAGGCTCACCTCGACGCCAAGCAGCCCAACCCGCTGACAGCCGAGCAGGAGGCCGAATACCGTGCGGCCATCGCTGCCGAGCTCAAGGCTCAGAATGCCGTGCTGGTTGCCCACTATTACTGCGACCCGGTCATCCAGGCCCTGGCTGAAGAAACCGGCGGCTGCGTGTCCGACTCGCTGGAAATGGCCCGTTTCGGCAAGAATCACCCGGCCGAAACGGTGATCGTGGCCGGTGTGCGCTTCATGGGCGAGACCGCGAAAATCCTCACCCCGGAAAAACGCGTGCTGATGCCCACCCTGGAGGCCACCTGCTCGCTTGACCTGGGCTGCCCGGTAGAAGAGTTCTCAGCCTTCTGCGACCAGCACCCTGAGCGCACCGTGGTGGTTTACGCCAACACTTCCGCAGCCGTGAAGGCGCGTGCCGACTGGGTGGTGACTTCAAGCTGCGCACTGGAAATTGTCGAAAGCCTGATGGACAACGGCGAAACCATCATCTGGGGCCCGGACCAGCACCTGGGCCGTTACATCCAGAAGCAAACCGGTGCCGACATGCTGTTGTGGGACGGCGCTTGCATCGTTCACGAAGAGTTCAAGTCGCGCCAGCTGGCCGACATGAAGGCGCTGTACCCGGACGCAGCCATCCTGGTGCACCCCGAGTCGCCGGAAGCGGTGATCGAGCTGGCCGACGCGGTGGGTTCCACCAGCCAGCTGATCAAGGCGGCGCAGACCCTGCCGAACAAGACCTTCATCGTCGCCACCGACCGCGGCATCTTCTACAAGATGCAGCAGCTGTGCCCGGACAAGGAGTTCGTCGAAGCCCCCACCGCCGGCAACGGCGCGGCATGCCGCAGCTGCGCGCACTGCCCGTGGATGGCGATGAACACTCTGGAGCGGGTGCTGGATTGCCTGCGCAAAGGGGGCGATGAGATTTTTGTCGACCCGGCGCTGGTGCCCAAGGCGATCAAGCCGCTGAACCGCATGCTGGACTTTACTCAGGCGGCGCGCCTGAAGCTGTCCGGTAACGCCTGAAAATGCTGGGGCGCAAAGCGCCCCCAGGTTCTCAGCGCCCCATCATCTCCCGAACCATACGCTGCTGCTCCAGGATCTCGCGCTGGCGCTGGTCGATTTGCGACTCCAGCGGGAAGTTGCCGCGGGCCCGACGCTTGGCGTAATCCAGCTGCTGGATCGCCTGGTCAAAATCCCCTACCAACGTGAAGAACTCGGCTCGAGCCCGGTGCAAGCCAATGGTATTGCCCGACAAACCCCGCACTTCAGCCATGTCGTACCAGACGTCCGGGTCATCCGGCCGGCTCTTGATCAACTCGTTCAATATCTTCTCCGCCTCGGCCGGCTTGCTCTGCTTCACCAGCAGATCGGCACGCACCTGTTTCAGCGGGTAGTTGCCCGGGTACAGCCCCTGCATCCGCTCGGCCCGCTGCTGCGCGTCGGCCAGGCGGTTGTTGGTGATGTCCAGGTCGATCTGCGCCAGGTTGTAGGTGATGTCGTTGGGGGCCTTGGCCAGCAACGGCTTCAGGTTTTCGCGCGCTTCGTTCAGTTGGCCGCCCTTGATTTGCGCCAGTGCCAGGCCATAGCGTGCAGCGTCAAGTTTCGGGTCTTCGTCGAGCTGGGAGCGGAAGCGCTTGGCTGCCAGGCCGGGGGTTTCTTCATAGGTCAGGGCCACGCGCGCGCGAATCAGCTGGTAGCGCTGGCTGTCCTCGACACCGCCCTTGGGCGCCTGTTCGGCACGGTTGCGGGTGTCGGCGATACGCGATTCGGTCACCGGGTGAGTCAGCAGAAATTCCGGCGGCTTGGCGCCGTAGCGGTACTGCTGCGCCAGGCGTTCGAACATGGTGGGCATGTTGCGCGGGTCGTAACCGGCCTTTTCCAGGTTCTGGATGCCGATGCGGTCGGCTTCCTGTTCGTTCTGCCGCGAGAAACGCCGCTGTTCCTGGATTGCCGCCGCCTGGGTGCCGGCAATCATGCCGATACCCGCATCGCCAGCGCCACCGGCAGCCAGCACGATACCCGCGAGCAAAGCCGCCATCATCGGCAGTTGCATGCGTTGCTGGGCTTCGACGCCGCGGGCGAAGTGGCGTTGCGACAAGTGCGCCAGTTCGTGCGCCAGCACCGAGGCGTACTCGCCTTCGGTGCGGGCATTGAGGAACAGGCCGCCGTTGACCCCGACGATGCCGCCAGGGGCCGCGAAGGCGTTGAGTTCACGGCTGTCGATCAGGATGAATTCCAGGCGCCGGTCCTGCAGCTGGCTGGTTTCGGCCAGGCGGTACACGGTAGTCTCGACGTAGTCCTTGAGCTGCGGATCGTTCAACTGGTTGACCTGGCCACGCAGCAGGCTCAGCCAGGCACGGCCCAGTTGGTGCTCCTGTTGCGGCGAGACGATCGCAGAGCTGGCGTCACCCAGTGATGGCAGGTCGTCAGCATGGCCGGGAAGGGCCATCAGGCAGGCCAGCGTCAGCAGGGTAGGGCGCAGTAGATTCATGCATGAAGCTCGCGTCGGTCAAAGATACCTACTGTAGCGGGCTCACACGTTGGCGACCAGTGGCGCTATCCTAGCCGACCCTGTGAAGCAGCAACCCGGCAATGCCTTTGGAGAGCCCCGCGATGAGTGACACCCTGACCTGCGACGCCGAACTGGACGCCAGCGGGCTGAATTGCCCTTTGCCGCTGCTCAAGGCCAAGATGGAGCTCAATCGCCTGGCCAGCGGCGCGGTGCTGAAGGTGATCGCCACCGACGCAGGTTCCCAGCGCGACTTCCGCACTTTCGCCAAGCTGGCCGGTCATACCCTGCTGCAGGAAACGGCTGAGGCCGGCACCTACACCTACTGGCTGCGCAAGGCCTGAGTCTTTTCCAAGGATCGTCAATGTTCAAAGTGCTTCGCGACTGGATGCACCGCTACTTCTCCGATGAAGAAGCGGTGGTGCTGGCGGTCCTGCTGTTCCTGGCTTTTACCGCTGTGCTCACCCTGGGCGGCATGCTCGCGCCAGTGCTGGCGGGCATGGTGCTGGCGTTCCTGATGCAGGGGCTGGTCAATGCCCTGGAGCGGCTGCGGGTACCGACCCGGCTGGCAGTGATGCTGGTCTTTGCCCTGTTCATGGGTGCGCTGGCGGTGTTCATGCTGGTGCTGGTGCCGCTGCTGTGGCACCAGCTGATTACCCTGTTCAACGAGCTGCCGGGCATGCTTGGCAAGTGGCAGTCGTTGCTGTTGCTGTTGCCCGAGCGCTACCCGCACCTGGTGTCGGACGAGCAGGTGCTGCACGCCATCGAGTCGGTGCGCGGGGAAATCGGCAAGTTCGGCCAGTGGGCGTTGACCTTCTCGCTGTCGAGCCTGCCGTTGCTGGTCAACGCCATGATCTACCTGGTGCTGGTGCCGATTCTGGTGTTCTTCTTCCTCAAGGACCGCGAACTGATCGGCCGTTGGGTCAGTGGCTACCTGCCCACCCAGCGCGCCTTGCTGAACCGGGTGGGCAGCGAGATGAACCGGCAGATTGCCAACTACATTCGCGGCAAGGGCATCGAAATCCTGATTTGCGGCATTGCCACCTACATCGCCTTCATCAGCCTGGGGCTCAACTACGCCGCGCTGCTGGCGCTGCTGGTGGGGCTGTCGGTGGTGGTGCCGTATGTGGGCGCGGTGGTGGTGACGGTACCGGTGACGCTGATTGCGCTGTTCCAGTGGGGCTGGGGCGACCAGTTCATCTACCTGATGACGGTTTACGCGATCATCCAGGCGCTGGATGGCAACGTGCTGGTACCGCTGCTGTTCTCCGAGGCCGTGAGCCTGCACCCGGTGGCGATCATTTGCGCGGTATTGCTGTTTGGCGGGTTGTGGGGGTTCTGGGGGATCTTCTTCGCCATCCCGCTGGCGACGCTGATCAAGGCCGTGCTGGATGCCTGGCCGCGGCAGGAGCCTAGCGTTTCGCCGTTGCTTTGATGCAACTGGGGCTGCAAAGCAGCCCCCATCACTTTCAAACCTTGTTCAAGGCTTGGGCAGCAGCCAGCACGGCATCCACATGCCCTGGCACCTTCACCCCGCGCCATTCCTGGCGCAGCACACCGTTCTTGTCGATCAGGAAGGTGCTGCGGTCAACGCCCATGTATTCCTTGCCGTACAGCTTCTTCAGCTTGATCACGTCGAACAGCTGGCACAGGGCCTCGTCCTTGTCGCTGATCAGCTCGAACGGGAAGCCTTGCTTGGCCTTGAAGTTCTCGTGCGACTTGATGCCATCGCGCGATACCCCGAACACCACGGTGTTGGCTGCGGTAAAGGCGTCGTGCTGGTCGCGGAACCCCTGACCTTGGGTGGTGCAGCCCGGCGTGCTGTCCTTCGGGTAGAAGTACACCACCACTTGCTGGCCTTTGAGCCCGGCCAGGCTGACGGTTTGCCCGCTGGTGGCCTGGGCCTGGAAGTCGGCAACGGGTTGGTCGAGTGCTACAGCCATGGTCGGTTTCCTTACATTGGGTTCTGTGGACGCCAAGGCTCGATCAGCGCATCGAGGTTCAGGGCGTCGGCAAAGTCCAGGAACTGGTCACGCAGCCAGCTGATCTGGGTACCGGCCGGCAAGATCACCGTGAACTGGGCGTTGAGCATGCTGCTGCCGGTCTGCGGCGCCAGGTAGGTGTCGCAAGTCATGGCTTCCAGCTCGACGCGGTGATCGAGGAAGAACTGGCACAGCTCGTTGATGATGTCCGGGCGGTAGGCGGCGCTGACATAAGCCACGTACGGCAGGGCCTGCGGGCGCACTTCCTGGTCGGCGCTGCGCACCACGTCCAGGGTCAGGCCGTGCTTCTTGCCCAGGCCCGGCAGGGTGGATTCCAGGCGCGCCAGGGCGTCCCAGCTGCCGCCCACCTGCAGCACCAGGGCGCTGGTCTCGCCGTGGCGGCTCAGGCGCGAGGTGACCACCGCGCAGCGGTTTTCGAAGGCAGCGCGGCTGAGGACGTTGGCCAGTTCCATGGGATTCGGTCCCAGGGCACTGATGACAAGGAATTGTTCGCGGACAGTGGTGGGGGTGGACATGCAGCATTCCTAAAACGATGAGCGGTCGGTGCAGGACGGCCAAAAGCCTCCTGTCGGCGGGGCCCGGGGCTCGCATGCGAGGTCTTGGACGCCGGCGGGGAGCAAGGTCGACGGCCCGGCGGGCCGCGCTGCACCGATCAAAGGGCCAAGGGTAGCGAAATAAGGCGCCGAGGGGAATGCTCCGCCCGCCTGCTTCGCTTGTGCAAGGTCGATGCCCCCAGTACCATTACCGCTCTCTTTTTCCGGCAGGAGCAGTTACATGATTGCGGGCAGTATGGTGGCATTGGTCACACCCATGGATGCACAAGGGCGTGTTGACTGGGGCAGCCTCGACAAACTTGTAGACTTCCACCTGGAAAACGGCACCCATGCGATCGTCGCTGTCGGCACCACCGGTGAGTCCGCCACGCTGGATGTCGAAGAGCACATCCTGGTCATCAAGCACGTGGTCGAGCGCGTCAAGCGCAGCAGCCGCAGCGTACCGGTCATCGCTGGCACCGGTGCCAACTCCACTGCCGAAGCCGTGCACCTGACCCAGAACGCCAAGAGCGCCGGTGCCGACGCCTGCCTGCTGGTCGTGCCGTACTACAACAAGCCGACGCAAGAAGGCCTGTACCAGCACTTCAAGCACATTGCCGAAGCCGTCGACATTCCGCAGATCCTCTACAACGTACCCGGCCGCACCTCCTGCGACATGCAGGCCGAGACCGTGATCCGCCTGTCGACCGTGCCGAACATCATCGGCATCAAGGAAGCCACCGGCGACCTGGTCCGCGCCAAGGCCATCCTCGATGGCGTCAGCAAGGACTTCATCGTCCTGTCCGGCGATGACCCGACTGCCGTCGAGCTGATCCTGATGGGCGGCAAGGGCAACATCTCCGTTACTGCCAACGTCGCCCCGCGCGAAATGGCCGATCTGTGCGAGGCCGCCCTTGCGGGCGATGCCGAGAAGGCCCGCGCAATCAACGAAAAACTCATGCCGCTGCACAAAGACCTGTTCTGCGAAGCCAACCCGATCCCTGTGAAATGGGCGCTGGTCGAAATGGGCCTGATGCACAAAGGTATTCGCCTGCCACTGACCTGGCTGAGCGAAGGCTGCCACGAAAAAGTCCGTACTGCCTTGCGCCAGTCCGGCGTACTGGTTTAAGAGGAAGTACACCGCATGAAGCGACTGGCTGGTCTTTCCGCCCTTGCCCTGATTATCTCCAGCACCAGTGGGTGTGGCTGGCTGTGGGGCGAGGATGGCTATTTCCGCGACCGCGGCAGCGACTACCTGCAGGCGCACCCGACTGCGCCGATGCAGCTGCCGCAGGACGCCAGCAACGTCAAGCGCCTTGACCCGTTGCTGCCCATCCCGCGTAACGTCGCCGACGATAACGTCGCTGGCGAGTTCGAGGTGCCGCGCCCGCAGCCGTTGACCGGTGGCGCCGCCCAGGTCACCGACTACAGCCTGCAACGCAGCGGCAGCAGCCGTTGGGTGCTGGCCCAGCATTCGCCTGCCGAGGTGTGGCCAGTGGCCCGCCAGTTCTTCGAGGACAACGGCTTCCGCATTGCTGAAGAGCGCCCGCAGACCGGTGAATTCAACACCACCTGGCAGCGTTTCGACGAGCTGTCGGCGTCGCTTGGCCAGCGCCTGGCCAGCACCGCCAGCAGCGGTGACAGCGAAGTGCGCGTCCGTGTGCGCATGGAGCCTGGCGTGCAGCGCAACACCTCCGAGGTGTACGTGGTCAGCGTCGAGCGCCCGGCCGGCAGCACTGCCGAGCCAGGGTTCCCGTCCACGTCCAGCAATACTGGCGCCGATGCCCTGCTGGTCGACGAAATGCTTGCCAGCATGAACCGCAGCGCCGAGAAGGGCGGTTCGGTGTCGCTGCTGGCCGCGCGCGATTTCGACGCGCCAAGCCGCGTCAGCCTCAGCGAAGACGGCAGCGGCAACCCGGTGCTGTACCTGGGCTCCGACCTGGACCGCGCCTGGTCTGGCGTGGGCCGTGCCCTGGAGCAGGGGGGCGAGTGGCGTGTCGAAGACATCAACCGCAGCCTGGGCCTGTACTACATCAACCTGTCGGAAAAGCCTGACGACAAGCAGAACCAGCCTGGCTTCTTCGGCCGCATGTTCGGCAGCGAGCCGACCAAGGAAGAGCGTGAAGCCCGTGCCGAGCGCTACCAGGTTCGCCTGAGCAAGGTGGGTGAGAGCGTGCAGGTCACGGTCGAGAAAAACATCAACACCGTGGCTCCGGCCGATGTCGCCCGCCGCGTGCTGAGCGCCATTCAGGACCACCTGGGCTAAGTGCGCTTCGCGGTACTCGGAAGCGGCAGCCAAGGGAACGGCACGCTGATCGCCAGTGGTGACACGTTCATCCTGGTTGATTGCGGCTTTTCGCTGCGCGAAACCGAGCGGCGCCTGGCGCTGCTCGGCGTTTCGGCGGCCCAGCTCAGCGCGGTATTGGTCACCCACGAACATGCCGACCACGTGCATGGGGTCGGCTTGCTGTCACGGCGCTACAATGTACCGGTCTACCTCAGCCAAGGGACCTTGCGCGGCATGCGCAAGCCGGTGGAGGTGGCCGGTTTTCTCGCTTGTGGCCAAAGCCTGCGTATCGGCAGCCTGGAAGTGACCGCAGCGCGGGTCGAGCACGACGCCTACGAGCCACTGCAATACGTGATCAGCGACGGCCAGCGGCGCTTCGGCATGCTGACCGACCTGGGCTCGTACGACGCACTGTTGCTGGAACGTTACCAGGGCCTGGATGCACTGCTGATCGAGGCCAACCACTGCCGTGACCTGCTGGCACGCGGTCACTACCCGGTCTTTCTGAAGCAGCGGGTAGGTGGCATGCAAGGGCATTTGAACAATCACCAGGCCGCGCGCCTGGTGCACGAGTTGGGCTGGAGCAACCTGCAACACCTGGTGCTGGCCCACCTCAGCAGCAAGAACAACCTGCCACACTTGGCCCGCCAGTGCTTCGTCGACACCTTAGGGTGCGACCCGGACTGGCTCCAGGTGGCGAATCAGGAACACGGGCTCGACTGGCGCGAAATCGCCTAGCCCAACACCTCAAGCAAGCGGAGCCCAATCATGGAAAAACGCGACGAACTCTACCGCGGCAAGGCCAAATCGGTTTACAAGACCGACGACGCCGACCGCTTGATCCTGCTGTTCCGTAACGACACTTCGGCGTTCGACGGCAAGCGTATCGAACAGCTCGACCGCAAAGGTACGGTGAACAACAAGTTCAACGCCTTCATCATGCAGAAACTGGAAGAAGCCGGCGTGCCGACCCAGTTCGACAAGCTGCTGGGCGACAACGAATGCCTGGTGAAGAAGCTGGACATGATCCCGGTCGAGTGCGTAGTGCGTAACTACGCTGCCGGCAGCCTGGTCAAGCGCCTGGGCGTGGAGGAGGGCATCAAGCTGGAGCCCTCCACCTTCGAACTGTTCCTGAAGAACGACGAGAAGGGCGACCCCTTCATCAACGAATCCCACGTTGTCGCGTTCGGCTGGGGCACCGCCGAGCAGCTGGTCGAAATGAAAAAGCTGTCGCTGAAGGTCAACGAAGTGCTGACCAAGCTGTTCGATGACGCCGGCCTGCTGCTGGTCGACTTCAAGCTGGAATTCGGCGTATTCCACGGCCAGATCGTGCTGGGCGACGAGTTCAGCCCGGACGGCTGCCGCCTGTGGGACAAAGAAACCCGCAAGAAGATGGACAAGGACCGCTTCCGTCAGGGCCTGGGCGACGTGATCGAAGCCTACGAAGAAGTTGCCAAGCGCCTGGGCGTGCCGCTGTAAGCGGCGCGTTCACGCAAGCGCCTGATACCACGCGATTTTTTTTAAAAAAAGGTTTGCGTTTTAAAAGAACGCTGGTATGATGCGCGGCATTGGAGAGATGCCGGAGTGGTCGAACGGGACGGATTCGAAATCCGTTGTACTGGCAACAGTACCTAGGGTTCAAATCCCTATCTCTCCGCCATACAAGATAAAGCCCCTGGAAGCGAAAGCTTTCAGGGGCTTTTTCGTTGTGCGTCGCTAAATGGTTTGAAGTCAGCAGCCCCAATTGCGCGAGGCGAGCCTATGAGGAAGCGGGGAGCTTCTTGAGCGGTCTGACAGTGAGCTCTACACCCAAGGCAAGCATGAGCTTTTGAATAGTAGTGAAACGAGTTTTATCGCCGCCCTTCAACGTTTTGTAAAGGGACTCACGATTCACGCCTGCGTCTTGCGCAAACTGATTCACGCCCTTGGCTTTTGCCACTTCCCCCAAGGCATGCATCAGAATTTGCGCGTCGTTAGCCTTCATTGCCTCCGCCAGAAAAGCCGCGATGGTTTCGGGACTGTTCAGAAACCGGGAGGCCTCGAAGCGCTTGGTATTGCTCAAATCGAGCTCAAGGATGGGCATGTCTTCGGCGGTGAATGTGTCGCTCATCGTTGTTTACCTCGTATAACATCAAGGATTTGCTTGGCGCGATTAATGGCTCTGTGCTGGTCCGCTTTATCGCTACCGTAGAGCATCAGGTAGCGGGTCGAGCCCGTTCGTACGAAGTAGATCCGATATCCGGGACCTACAAACACCCGCATCTCACTGACGCCATCGCCAACTGATTCGATATCGCCAAAGCTGCCATTTTCCGCTCGTGCGAGTCTTGCGGTGACTGCACCTTTACCGATCGGATCTTTCACGCCATCCAGCCAATCGTCAAATTCCGACGTAGTGTCGATCTGATTCGGCATGCATTAAATGTAGCCTAGTGGCTACTCCTTGTATATGAGGGATCGACGGAGTGGCGTTGCAGTCCTGTGTGGACGTGGTAACCGCCACGAAAAGGGCGCATAGAAGTGATGGCCGTCTGTCATCGTCCGTCGTTGAATGGCCATGACGTGATGAGGCTAAGGCGCAAGTTGAGCACTGGCAACGGCCGGAGCGGGATTGGTCTGAGTTTGGGAAAGGGACTACATCGCCGTGGAAGATGTCGCTACCCTGCCGTCGGTCGAGGGCGCTTTTGGGTCCTTTTCCGGCGAGACGCGGTAAATAAATGCAACCCCTGGATGCATCGCGTCTCCAGGGGCTTTTTCGTTGTGCCTGGGCCTGTCCGTTGTCACGGGACAGGCCCCGCCTTACTTTTTCATCATTCCCAATTCAGCATCATCCAGCAGCGCCTTGGCCATCGCACTCAGGTAGTGCGAGGCCCAGATCAGTTTCTGGTCGCCGTCCATCAGGCCGGTGATGATCAGGTCGCGTACGTAGCCCATCAGTTCGGAGGCCTGTTCGCGGGCGTCCTGGCAGGGGATGCCGGGTTCGATGCGGAACAGCGGGTGGGTGTTGTTTTCGCCTTGGTAGAAGCAGGTCTTGCCGACGGTGGTGGGTTCTTGTGTGTTGTCGGTGGGCATTGATTTGTTTCCCTGGGTTCTGGGTTGCCTGGGCTGGCCTCTTCGCGGGTGAACCTGCTCCCACAGGTGCTGTGCAGTGCCTGAGGGCGGAGATAACCCTGTGGGAGCGGCTTTAGCCGCGAAGAGGCCAGGCCTGCTAGTGCAGGGTGTACGGCTCACTGGGTAAGTGCGGCCGCATCTGCAATTGCATCAATGCCGACTCCACCAGGCTCTGTACCTCCTCCATTTCATGGATCACGGCCTGCATCACAATCGAGCTGTGGGCGGTAGGCTTGAGTTGTATGGACTGGCGGGCCACGGACAGGGCGCAGAGTATGTACTCTGAGGACTGGACTAGTGTGTCTTGCAGGGCCTGGGTGGAATCGAGGGAGTAGGGTGGATCGGGGACCATCTTGCGCATGTAAGCTCCTTGGGTAGTGGAGCCGCCTGGCAACGCTGTCAAACGAATGGAGGCAGCTATACATGGGTTGACAGACCGGTACCCAAGGACCCGGCGCACACGAATGTGCCCCATGCACAGCTGCCATTAAGCGCTGCAACGGAAACTTGAGTAGTCGGCCTGTCAAAGCCGGTCGCTGATTTCACAACGACAAGCCGAGACTAGAGCGCGACCGAATCCGTCGCAACAGTTTGAGCGGGTTGCCAGTATGTTTGGGAAACGCCCTACAAGGAAGGGAATAATTCTGAGTTCAAGCTGTAGGACGGGGGCTGATTTGCAGCGCCGAAGGGCAAACGCTACCTAAATCTACTAATAGATAGCGAAAATCGCTAGACTTAGCTATCTATTGCTATAACCGTTCTCTGGAGGTAGCCCATGGACCCGTACCGCAACCCTTTCGCACCCGGCGCCGGCAGCAGACCGCCTGAGCTTGCAGGCCGCGATGTGGTGCTTGAGCACGCGCGCGTTTCGTGTGGGCGGGCTATCAACGGGCGCAGCGCGCGCTCCATGATGCTGCTTGGCTTGAGAGGGACTGGCAAAACGGTGCTCTTGAACGAAGTCGGGAAAATTGCAGAGCAAGCGGGCTTGCTGGTCTCCAAGGTCGAGTCGCCGGAAGAGGAAAGCCTTGCGCGCCTTCTTTACCCGGAAATGCGCAAGGTCATGCGCTCTCTGTCCACCGTGGAAGCCGCCAAGCAAATTGCAAATCGGGGGCTGAAGGGCCTGCGTGGGTTTGCCTCCATCTTCAAGATCGATATCGCCGGTGTGGAAGTGGGTGTAGAGCCAGAGCCCGGCCTTGCGGACAGTGGCAATCTTCAATACGACCTGCCAGACCTGTTCAACGTTATCGGGCGTGCGGCCCAGGCCGCAGGCAAAGGCTGGATTCTGTTGATCGACGAAGTCCAGTACCTGAGTGAGGCCGATCTCAGGGCCCTGATTGTCTCCATGCACAAAATGTCTCAGGAAGGCCTGCCGGTGCTGCTTGTGGGTGCCGGGCTGCCTCAGGTCGCGCGGTTGGCAGGTGAGGCGAAATCCTATGCAGAGCGGCTGTTCCTGTATCCGGAAATCAATGCACTTGATGCCGATGCTGCTGCCCAGGCCGTGCTCAAGCCGATCCTGGACGAGGAGGCATCCATTGCAGAGGCCGCCTTGCAAGAGATTGTCGTGCGTACCAAGGGCTATCCGTTCTTTTTGCAAGAGTGGGCGTCCACGGCGTGGAACTGTGCCGAGGGGCCAGAGATATCGCTGGTTGATGTCGTTCAATCCTACTCGGAAACCCTGGCTTTGCTGGATGCAGGTTTCTTCAGGGTGCGTATCGACCAGTTGACACCCAGCGAAGTGCTTTTCGTCAGAGCCATGTCGGAGCTTGGCGATGGGCCTTATGCGGTAGGTGATATCGCCAAGGCCATGGGCCGAACCCAATCGTCACTTGGCCCCATAAGAGCCAAGGTCATCGCCAAAGGCATGGCCTACAGCACCGATCATGGTGTGCTGGATTTCACCGTACCGCTTTTTGCAGAGTTCATGCGTCGCCAGAGTTGATCCACAAACTGTGCCGCGGCCTTGCTCAGCGCATCGCCGCCAACTTGATACCAAACCCTACCAGACAAGCCCCTGCCAACCGCTCGAACAGGTTGCTGATTCGTGGGTTGGCGCGCATGCGTTCAGCCAGCTGATGGGTCAGCACCACGGCAATCAGCCCATACGCGAAGGTCACCACCGCCACCGTCGCAGCCATGAAGCCGAACGTCACCAGCCCCTGGTGCTTCACCGGGTCGACGAACAGCGGGAAAAACGCCATGTAGAACATGATCGCCTTGGGGTTGAGCAGGGTGATCATCATGGTCTGGCGCAGGTACTGGCCGTTGTCCATGCGGCAGGTGTGTGCTGCACCACCGGGTTTGCTCAGGAGCATGCGCAGGCCCAGGTACGCCAGGTACGCGGCACCGGCCCATTGCACCATGTGGAAGGCGGTGGGGTAGGTGGCCAGCAGGGTGGCGACGCCGGCCACCGCCAGCCACAGCAGCACCTGGTCACCCACGATCACCCCAAGTGTCGCAGCCAGGCCTGCCTTGATACCGCCCTTGCCGGTGGCGGTGATCAAGGCAAAATTGCCCGGGCCGGGGATGGCCAGAAGAATGATGAAGGCGATGACGAATGCGCCGTAGTCGGTGACGCCGAGCATGGTGAGTTCCTGTTGGGCATGACGAAGGCAGTGCCCTGAACTATCGTCGCCAAAGGCGCGCTTTTCAACCTGTTGTTGCACAATTGCAACGAACTTGTGTCAGGTACGACTTGGATCCAATGGGTGGAGTCTGTATCATCCCGCGGCCATCAGAAGATGGCCGAAGATGATTCATTTAAAGGACTTTGTATGAAAAAGCTGTTCAAGGCCACCGTAGCCGTTGCTGTTGTCTCGGGTGTTGCCCTGCTGTCGGGTTGCACTGGCCAAGTTTACAACCAACCGAAAAACTGCACTTACGACTACCTGTTCCACCCTTCGGTTTCCATCTCCAAGATCATCGGTGGCTGCGGCCCGATCGATAAACTGCCTCAGCAGCAGTAATCTTGGCGGTACCCTGATCGCGACGCTTGCGACGTGATCCAAGGCCCCCGGTCATGTAAATGGTCGGGGGCTTTTGTTTGTGGGCCACTTACCAGCGCAGCGACACGGTTCCCAGCAGCGTGCGCTCTTCACCCCAGTAGCAACGGCCGGCGTTGTTGCAGCCTGCCACATACTCTTTGTCGAACAGGTTGCGGGCGTTGACTTCGACCGACCAGTTTTCGTCGATTTCATAGCCCACCTTGGCATCCACCAGCGTCACGTCACCGGTATCCAGCTTGCCGTACAGGCTCGCCGGGGTATAGGCGAAGGTACTGTCGAAGTGGCGTACGCCGCCCCCGATCTGCAAGCCCTTGAGCAGGCCGTCACGGAAGCGATACGTGCTCCACACCGACGCCTGGTTTCGTGGCACGCCGGTCATCTGGTGGTCTTCATACAGCGACCCGGCCACGTCTTTGGTAATGCGCGAATCGGTGTAGGTGTAGGCGGCGGTGAGGTTGAGGTTGTCGCTCAGGTCGCTGTTAAGTTCCAGCTCCACGCCCTTGGCCCGGCTGGCACCGATCTGGCGGTAGTCACCCACGGCGGAATCAAACAGTACATCGTCCTTCTTGCGCAGGTCGTACACAGATGCGGTGAAGGCGGTGTTCCAGCCTTTGGGCTCGTACTTGATACCCACTTCGTACTGCTCGCTGGTGGTCGGGTCCAGCGGGCCGTTCCTGCTTTCGGTCTGCTGGGTCGGGGCAAAGGCGGTGGAGTAGCTGAAGTACGGCGACAGGCCGTTTTCGAACTGGTACATCACCCCGGTCTGCCAGGTGAACTTGCTGTCCCAACTGTTCATGTCGGCTTGTGCGTTAAGGGTGCCGGCTTTGTTGCGGAACTGGCTGTTGACCCGGTCCAGTCGCCCGCCCAACAGCAGCACCCAGTTGTCGACCTTGGTTTGCAACTGGCTGTAGAGACCGTACATGGTCTGATCGAGCAAGGCGTTCTGCACATGCAGGGGCGTGCTTGGCTTGCCGTTCCAGACAGGGTCGAACACATTGATGGTGCCGCCATTGCCCGCGTCCCAATCCTGGTTGAACGACGTGCGGTCCAGGCTTGCACCGATCAGGAAGGTGTGGTCGAACGCACCGCTGGTGAAGTGGCCTTCGAACTGGTTGTCCAGCGAGTAGGCGATGGACTTGTTGTAGCGGTCGTAGGCCGTGTTGCTCAGGGTGGTGCCGAAGCCGCCGTTGTTCAGGCTGCCTGGCCACATTTCCTGGCGGTCGATGCGCGACTGCATGTAGCGCGAGTTCTGGCGGAACTGCCAGGTGTCGTTGAAGCGGTGGCTGAACTCGTAGCCCAGGCTCCAGGTTTCCCGCTCGAAGTTGTCCCAGTCCGGGTTGCCGGACAGTTGGTCCTTGTCGATCTTGCCGTTGGGGTTGTGCAGCAGGGTGCCGGCGGCCGGGTAACCGAGCTCCATCAAGGTGCGGTCGCGCTGGTAGGTGGCCAGCACGGTCAGGCTGTTGAAGTCGTCGAAGTTCAAGGTCAGCGACGGGGCAATGTACATGCGGTCATCGGGCTGATGGTCGACCTGGGTGTCGGACTTGCGGCCCATCATCACCAGGCGGCCGAGAACATTGCCCTCATCGGTCAGCGGGCCGGAAACGTCGACGCCCAACTGGCGGCGGTTGTGCGAGCCGTAGCTCAGTTGCACTTCGCCGCGCGCGTCGGCAGTAGGCCGTTTGCTGACCAGGTTGACCACGCCACCCGGGGCGTTTTCGCCATACAGGATCGAAGTCGGGCCGCGGAACACTTCCACCCGCTCCAGGCCGTAGGGCTCGCTGCTGGTGTCGTAGCGGTTGCCCTGCACCCGCAGGCCATCGCGCAGCAGGCCATAGCCATAGTCGGTGGCGTTGAAGCCACGGATGAAGAACAGGTCACCTGCTTGGCCATCACCGCCGGCAAACGGCGGGGAGAAAATGCCTGGGACATAGCCCAGCACCTCGGTAAGGGTTTGCGATTGCTGGTCATCCATGCGCTGGCGGGTTACCACCGAAACCGAGCGCGGGGTGTCGGCCAGGGCGCTGCTGGTTTTGCTGGCGGTGGCACTGGCGACTGCGCGGTAGCCGCTATCGCCCTGGCCGTTGCTGGCGAGCAGGGTAGCGGCGTTGATCGACGTGGCATCCAGTTGCAGGGCGGTGCCATCGGCAAGCGGTTGCAGCACATAACCCGCGCTGCCTTGGGGCACGGCTTGCAGGCCGCTGCCCTGTAGCAGCCGGGCCAGGCCTTGGGCGACGCTGAAGCGGCCTTGCAGCCCCTGGCTGGTCTTGCCGGCGGCCAGTTCGTTGCTGCCGGCCAGGTAAATGCCCGCCTGGCTGCTGAACTGGTTGAGGGCGCTGGTGAGTGAGCCGGGTGTGATGTTGAAGCGGGTTTCGGCGTTGGCTGCCTGTTCGGCGTGGGCCTGGCTGGATGGCAACAGCAGTGGGGCGGCGGCACACAGCGAGAGGGGCGCGGCAAGTGCCAGGCGAAGCGCGGGGTGGAAGGGCGTCGGCATGCTGGTCTCTGGGATCGAAAGGGTGAGTTGGGAGGGCTATGCCGGGTTAACCGAACGAGATTGGAAAAAGGGAACTGGTTTGGCAGATTTTTTTATGGGTTGGCGCTGATGCACGTGGGTAGCACCATCACTCAGGCTACCGCGTCCCTGTGTAGGAGCAGCCTTGTGCTGCGAAGAGGCCACTGCAGCCGAAGATAATCTTTAGCCTTACCGGCCTCTTCGCAGCACAAGGCTGCTCCTACAAGGCTTGTGTTTGCCTTGAAATAGGTGCCAATCAGGCTGGCTCGACTGTGACCCACCAGGGCGTCAGCCGCTGCACCCGCACCGGCAAGGCCGCTTGCAACAAGGCCAGTGCGCGGTCGGTATCGTTGAGGGGGAAGGCACCCATCACCGACAGCTTGGCGACATCCGGGTGCCAACCCAGGTGCCCGTGGCGATAGCGCCCCAGGGTTTGCAGCAAATGCGCCAATGGCATGTCTTCGGCATTGAGACGGTGATAAATCCACGACTCGCCGGCGCTTTGGGCCGGGCGCGTGTTGCTGATTGCCTCAGCGCTAAAGTCCACCTGCTGGCCCGCTGGCACGATGCAGCGCTCGCCGCTTTGAGCCGTGCATACCTCGACAGCGCCGGCGTATACATCCAGCCGGGTATTTTCGCCCAGCTGGCTAACTGCAAAGCGTGTTCCCAGGGCCTGCATGCGCCCTTGCGCAGTGTCGACGAAGAACGGGCGGCGCGGATCGTGGGCGGTTTCCACCAGCAGCTCGCCAAAGCGCAGCTTCAGTACCCGGCTGAGTGTGGAAAATTCCAGGTCCACAGCACTTTGCGCCCCCAGCCACAACTGGCTGCCATCGGCCAGGCGGGTTTCGCGGATTTCACCGATGCCGGTGGCCATGTCGGCATCCCAGCCCGATAACGGGGCACCGTGCCAAGCCCGCCAGCCAAGCAGGGAGCTGGCGCCAAGCACCAGCAGCGACTTGAGCCCGGTGCGCCGGCTGAAGCGACGCGCGTCATGCTCACGCAGTGCCCGGCCCGCAGCGGCGCCTTCGGCTTGCAACGGGGCAAACCGCTGGCCGACCCGTTGCACATAGTGCCAGGCCGCCTGATGGTCGCCGTGCTGGTCAAACCAGTGTTGCCACTGCGTGCGCAACTGCGGTGCGGCATTTTCGTCCTGCAACTGCACGTACCAGTGCGCGGCTTGCTGCAGGCTGGCGTGGCTGAGTTTTTGCGCGGGCGAGGTCATGGCGTCACTCCACCAGCAAGCCGTCGAGTTCGGCTTCAAGAATGGCGCAATGCAGAAACGCCTGGGCGAGGTATTTCTTGATCATGCGTTCGCTCACCCCGACGTGTGCGGCGATATCGCGGTAGGCCAGGCCATCGATCTGCGCCAGCAGGAATGCCTGGCGCACCTTGCTCGGCAAACGCAGCAACATCGCGTCCACCTCGTGCAGGGTCTCGACAATGATCGCGCGCTGTTCGGGGGAGGGCTGCAACGCCTCGGGCTGCAAGGCTAATTGCTGCAACCAGGCCTGTTCCAGCTTTTGCCGGCGCCAATGGTCGACGCACAGCCCGCGGGCGATGGTCGCCAGGTACGAGCGCTCGCCGCGTGCTCCGTCGAACTGCCTTGGGCGGTTGAGGATGCGCACGAAGGTGTCCTGCACAAGGTCCGCGGCATCGCAGCGGCTGCCCAGGCGGCGGTACAGAAAGCCGAGCAACCAGCGCGAGTGGCTGTGGTACAGGGTATGGAGCGAGGTGTTCAACTCTGGGATCGAAACCACGGCGGCATCCGGCGCGAGCGCATAATGGTGCGAATGAGAAATGATCGCAATAGTAGGGGCGCCGAGAGAATACTGCAATCACTGCAAAGTTTGCGGGTATACCCTGGGACAACCCGTCACCTTGACGCGAGGACCGGCAATTTGTTTGCGCTGGCATTTCGGATACAATCAGAAAAACGATTCAGCCCTGTCGGTCAATTCGACAAAAGGCCGAGTCGTTTTCTGGTTCTCTGGCTGCCGAACAATGATCAACAACAAGCCTGCGCTGAAGAACACGGAACACCTGGGCCAGCCACAGGCCCTCCCTCCGTTCTCCTGACTGGAATAGATCAATGTTCAAGAAAGCTGGCAAGACCTTGCTGGGTCTGGCTGTCGCTGCGAGCTTCATGCAAGCGCACGCCGCAGAAACCAAAAAAGTAGACGTGCTGCTGGTCGGCGGCGGCATCATGAGCTCCACCCTGGCTGTGTGGCTGCACGAGCTGGAGCCAAGCTGGTCGATGGAGATGGTCGAGCGCCTGGACGGCGTGGCTGAAGAAAGCTCCAACGGCTGGAACAACGCCGGTACCGGCCACTCCGCGCTGGCCGAGCTGAACTACACCCCGGAAGACAAAGACGGCAACGTCAATATCTCCAAGGCCATCGAAATCAACGAAGCCTTCCAGATTTCCCGTCAGTTCTGGGCCTGGCAGGTTCGCCAGGGCGTGCTGAAGAACCCGCACTCGTTCATCAACACCACTCCGCACATGAGCTTCGTGTGGGGCGATGACAACATCAAGTTCCTGAAAAAGCGTTACGACGCGCTGCAGGCCAGCCCGCTGTTCCGCCCGATGCAGTACTCCGAGGACCACGCGCAGATCGCCAAGTGGGTCCCGCTGATGATGGAAGGCCGCGACCCGAACCAGAAGCTGGCAGTTACCTGGACGCCAATCGGCACCGACGTCAACTTCGGCGAGATCACCCGCCAGATGGTTGGCCACCTGAAGACCCAGGACAAGTTCGACCTGAAGCTGTCCAGCGAAGTGCAGGACATCACCCGCAACAAGGACGGCTCCTGGCACGTCGAGTACAAGAACCTGAAGGACGGTACCGAGTCGGCTACCGACGCCAAGTTCCTGTTCATCGGTGCCGGCGGCGGCGCACTGAAGCTGCTGCAGAAGTCGGGCATTCCTGAAGCCAAGGAATACGCAGGCTTCCCGGTGGGCGGCTCGTTCCTGGTGACCGAGAACCCGACCGTGGCCATGCAGCACATGGCCAAGGCCTACGGCATCGCCTCGACTGGCGCGCCACCCATGTCGGTACCGCACCTGGACACCCGAGTGCTGGACGGCAAGCGCGTGATCCTGTTTGGCCCATTCGCCACCTTCTCGACCAAGTTCCTGAAGAACGGCTCGTACCTGGACCTGCTGAGCAGCACCACCACTCACAACGTGTGGCCGATGACCAAGGTCGGTATCGAGCAGTACCCGCTGGTGGAGTACCTCGCTGGCCAGCTGATGCTGTCTGACGATGACCGCTTCGAAGCCCTGCGCACCTACTTCCCTAATGCCAAGAAGGAAGACTGGCGCCTGTGGCAGGCCGGCCAGCGTGTGCAGATCATCAAGCGTGATGCCGAGAAGGGCGGCGTGCTGAAGCTGGGTACCGAAGTGGTCGCGTCCGAAGACCGTACCATTGCCGGCCTGCTGGGCGCTTCGCCAGGTGCTTCGACTGCTGCGCCGATCATGCTGAACGTGCTGGAAACCGTGTTCAAGGAGAAGGTCGCTACCCCAGAGTGGCAGGCCAAGATCAAGCAGATCGTGCCGAGCTATGGCACCAAGCTGAACGATTCGGCAGCGGCCACCCAGAAAGAGTGGAACTACACCGCTGAAGTGCTGCAGCTGGAGAAACCGCCAGTGATCGACGCCAGCGTCGACTTCGGTGGCGCTGCGAGCGAGCCGGTTGAAAGCAAGCCTGAGAACGACATGGCGCTGTAATCGGCCGTTGTTGTGAAAGAAGCCACGGGGGAAACCTCGTGGTTTTTTTTTGCCTGTTCGGGCCTTCCCGCGGCGGTTCGACGCATTGATGGGCCCACGGGTTCATCACTATCCCCAGGGCCTGCGGCAAAAATCATCTCTGGCGCAGGATGCACTCCAGCAGCCCGGGAAAACGCTCGCCCAGCATTTCGCTGCGCAATGAATTCATATGGGTCGTCCCCACATTGCGGGTATGCACCAACCCCGCATCACGGAGCACGCGGAAGTGGTGCGACATGCTCGACTTGGGCCGCCCCCCGTCCAGCTCGCCACAACTGGCCTCGGCGACGTCGGCCAGATGGCGGACGATTTCCAGGCGCACGGGGTCGCTGAGCGCATAGAGCAGGCGTTCAAGAATCAGGTCTTCAGCGTCGGGATGTTTATAGGCTCGCATGGCCGACATGATAACGGGGGTTTCACTAATTGCCATAGTTCGATTATGATCGAACAACAGTATTGAAATGAACCCGGAGTTTCCCATGTCCGCACTGTTCGAACCCTACAGCCTCAAAGACGTCACCCTGCGTAACCGCATTGCTATTCCGCCGATGTGCCAGTACATGGCCGAAGACGGCATGATCAACGACTGGCACCACGTGCACCTGGCCGGCCTGGCCCGTGGTGGTGCCGGTCTGCTGGTGGTGGAGGCCACGGCGGTGGCACCGGAAGGGCGCATCACCCCCGGTTGTGCCGGTATCTGGAGCGACGCCCACGCCCAGGCGTTCGTACCGGTGGTGCAGGCCATCAAGGCTGCAGGTTCCGTGCCGGGCATCCAGATCGCCCACGCCGGGCGCAAGGCCAGCGCCAACCGCCCGTGGGAGGGTGACGACCACATTGCCGCCGACGACGCGCGCGGCTGGGAAACCATCGCCCCGTCTGCCATTGCCTTTGGCGCGCACCTGCCGAAAGTGCCACGCGAGATGACCCTGGATGACATCGCCCGGGTCAAGCAGGACTTCGTCGATGCCGCCCGCCGTGCGCGTGATGCCGGCTTCGAATGGATCGAACTGCACTTTGCCCACGGCTACCTGGGCCAGAGCTTCTTCTCCGAGCATTCCAACAAACGGACCGACGCCTACGGTGGCAGCTTCGACAACCGCAGCCGCTTCCTGCTGGAAACGCTGGCTGCGGTGCGTGAAGTATGGCCAGAGAACCTGCCGTTGACCGCGCGCTTTGGTGTGCTGGAATACGATGGCCGCGACGAGCAGACCCTGGAAGAGTCGATCGAACTGGCGCGCCGCTTCAAGGCTGGCGGCCTTGACCTGCTGAGCGTAAGTGTCGGTTTCACCATTCCTGAGACCAACATCCCGTGGGGCCCGGCGTTCATGGGGCCGATTGCCGAGCGTGTGCGCCGTGAGGCGAAGCTGCCGGTGACTTCGGCGTGGGGCTTTGGCACGCCGCAACTGGCGGAAGGGGCACTGCAAGCCAACCAGCTGGACCTGGTTTCGGTAGGGCGTGCGCACCTGGCCGACCCGCACTGGGCGTACTTTGCGGCCAAGGAGCTGGGGGTGGAGAAAGCCTCCTGGACCTTGCCGGCGCCGTATGCGCACTGGCTTGAGCGCTATCGCTGAGAATGCCGGGGCTGCTGCGCACCCCAATCGCCGGCAAGCCAGCTCCTACAGGATCATCACAGGCTTCAAACCCTGTGCAACACCTGTGGGAGCTGGCTTGCCGGCGATTGGGCCGCACAGCGGCCCCCGAATCTAGAACCGATCCAACCGGTAGGCTCCCATCTCAGGCCCCGTAGCCCGCTCAGCCAACCGTCCCACCCACTCCGCCGTCACCGCCGCCTGGGTCAACCCCAGGTGCTGATGCCCAAACGCCAATAGCACTCGCCCATCACACACCCTGTCGATCACCGGCAACGAGTCCGGTAACGAAGGCCGGAAGCCCATCCACGGCGTCGCCCCTTCGACGCTCAAGTCTTGCCGGAACAACCCCTGGCTTAACCGGTGCAACTGCCACGCCCGCTGCATGCTCGGCGGTGCCTCCAGCCCGGCGAACTCCACCGTGCCGGCCAGGCGCAAGCCTTCGGCCATGGGCGTCATGATGAACTTGCGCTCCAGCGAGGTGACTGCAAACGGCAGGCGCTGGTGCTCACCCGGCAACATCAGGTGGTAACCGCGTTCTGTGTCCAGCGGCACCCGCTTGCCCGTCAGCGCGGTGGTCAGTTTCGCAGAATGGGCACCACAGCTGATCAGCACCTGGCGGGCATTGAGCGTGCCCTGGTCGCTGGCCAGGCTAACGCCCGCACTGTGCAACTGGCCGCCATCGACCTGCGCCTGAACAAAGCGCACGCCGCTGGCCTTGGCCGCTTCGAACAATTCGTACACTACCCGGTAAGGGTCGATGAAGTGCCCGGTACGCGGAAAGAACAGCCCACCCAGCAGTGTCGGGCTCAGTTGCGGCGCTGCCTCGCGCACGGTGTCGGCCGACCAGACGTCCACCGGCACCGCCTGCTGTTGCATGCGTGTACGCAACGCCTCCAGTGCCTGACGGGACTCAGGCTTCTCGAACACCAGCAACGAACCATCCTCCTGGAACAGTTCGCTGCGCCCGATCGAGCCCAGTAGCCGCTGCCAGGCACCCAGGCTGGCCTCGTTCAGCGTGCGGATGCCGGCCACACTGCGCTGGAACGGGGCCGGGCGCAGGTTGAGCAGCAGGCGGGTGAACCAGGGCATGGCCGTGGGCAGGTACTTCCAGTCAAGGCGCAGCGGGCCCATCGGGTCGAGCAGCATGCGTGGCAAGCGCTTGAGAATAGACAGGTCGGCAATCGGGAACACCTGCTCGGTGGCCAGGTGCCCGGCGTTGCCATAGGACGCGCCCTGGCCGGGTGCCTGACGGTCCACCAGCAGTATCCGGCGGCCCTGGCGGGCCAGTTGCAGGGCACAGGCAACGCCGACAATGCCGGCGCCCACCACGGCGATATCGGCTTCAGGGTTTTCGACCATGCTCAGCCTTCCCGTTTGCCGTCGAGCAGGCGCCGCAGTTGCAGCGGGTTGCCGTGCTGCAAGGCTTGCGGCAGAAGGGCATCAGGGAAGTCCTGGTAGCACACCGGGCGCAGGAAACGCAGGATCGCCGCCGTGCCCACCGAGGTCGTACGGGCATCGGAGGTGGCAGGGAAGGGGCCGCCATGGACCATGGCATCGCACACCTCGACGCCGGTCGGCCAGCCATTGACCAGAATGCGCCCGGCCTTGCGTTCAAGGGTCGGCAGCAGCGCACGGGCGCTGTCGATGTCGGCATCGTCCAGTTGCAGGGTCGCGGTCAACTGGCCCTCCAGGTGCTCGGCCACTTGGCGTACCTGTTCATCGCTGGCGCACGCCACCACCAGCGACGCCGCGCCGAACACTTCAGCTTGCAACGCCGGGTCGGCGAGGAAGGCTTCGGCTTGGGTGACGAACAACTGCGCCTGGCATTGGTTGGGGCCTTGCCCGACCTGGCCGCTGGCCGCAGCCTGGGCATTGGCGTTTCCTGCCAAGCCACTGACACCGGCCTGGTAAGCACTGAAGATGCCCGGGGTGAGCATGGTTTGCGCAGCGGCCTGGCGCACATGCTCGCTGGCAGCGTCGATAAACCGTTGTAACGCCGGCCCTTGGGGGGCAATCACCAGGCCGGGGTTGGTGCAGAACTGGCCGGCACCTTGGGTCAACGAGGCGACGAAACCTTGCGCCAGCGCTTCGGCACGGGCCTGCAGGGCTGCCTCGAACAGGAACACCGGGTTGATCGAGCTCATTTCGGCGTACACCGGGATCGGCTCCGGGCGTGCCTGGGCCGCCTGGCACAGCGCGATACCACCGCTGCGTGAGCCGGTAAAGCCAACGGCCTTGATGCGCGGGTCGCTGACCAGCGCAATGCCGACTTCACGGCCGGAGCCGTACAACAGCGAGAATACGCCGGCCGGCAAGCCGCACAGCTTCACCGCTTGCGCCACCGCCTGGCCGACCAGTTCGCTGGTGCCAGGGTGGGCGCTGTGGGCCTTGACCACCACTGGGCAGCCAGCAGCCAATGCCGATGCGGTATCGCCACCGGCCACCGAGAAGGCCAGCGGGAAATTGCTGGCGCCGAACACGGCTACCGGCCCCAGGGCCACCTGGCGCTGGCGCAGGTCGGCGCGGGGCAACGGCTGGCGTTCTGGCTGGGCGTTGTCGACCCGCACATCCAGCCATTCACCGGCCCGCACTACCCGGGCGAAGGTGCGTAGCTGGGTACAGGTGCGGCCACGCTCGCCCTGGATACGCGCCTTGGGCAGGCCGCTTTCGGCCACGGCGCGGTCGATCAGGGCATCGCCCAGCGCTTCGATCTGGGTGGCGATGGTTTCGAGGAATTGTGCCCGTTGTTCGAGCGTGGTTTCGCGGTAGCCATCGAACGCCGCCCAGGCCAGGGCGCAGGCTTGGGCCACGTGTTCGCCGGTGCCGCCCAGGTAGGCCGGTTCCAGCGGCCGGCCGGTGGCCGGGTCGATGCCGCGGATGGCTTCGCGGCTGCCGGTTACCGGCGTCTGGCCGATCAGCATGTTGCCGGTGAGGGTCATGTAGCCTCCTTGTGAATCAAATTCGGGTATCAAGGTAAACCGCAACCCTTGTAGGAGCGGCCTTGTGCCGCGAAGGGCTGCAAAGCAGCCCCAGCAATTTGTGCATCTGCGTGGAAACCCCGGGGCTGCTTTGCAGCCCTTTCGCGGCACAAGGCCGCTCCTACAAGGGCCAAGCAGGGCAAGGGTCAGGCGATGTTCTGTTCGGCCGACCAGCTGGCGTACCAGTTGCGGAACAACGCGTACTGCTGCTCGGCATAGTTGCGCTGGGCGTCGGTCAGCACGTCGGTTTCGTTGAAGTGCAGGCTGTACTCGCTGTCGCCGTTCAGCACCATCAGGTGCTTGTAGTACAGCACCAGGTCGCAGCCCTCATCGAACGAC